>Ga0070695_100002307_pt1 | contig 10943 bp, 10 predicted proteins | sample KBSK1252metaG_FD_65471 | JGI IMG/M metagenome (GOLD analysis project Ga0070695, IMG submission 65471) | Corn, switchgrass and miscanthus rhizosphere microbial communities from Kellogg Biological Station, Michigan, USA - KBS K1-25-2 metaG | ecosystem: Host-associated > Plants > Roots >...
GAAACCGGATTGATCGTGCCGCCGCGCGACCCCGAGGCCCTTGCGAACGCGCTGGCCCGCCTGCTCGCCGACCCGTCGCTGCGCGTCCGGCTTGCCGACGTCGCGTTCGACCGCGTTCGCGACATGAGCTGGACGCGCACGGCACAGGCGACGCTCTCGGTTTACGAGCGTGCGCTCGGCGAACGACATGCCTTCGCCCATGCTTGATCGCGCTCGAGGCGACGTCGCGCCGTCAGTGCGGGCCGCGAAGAACGGTCCTGTTCTGACCGTCGGCGTCGTCACGAAGAATCGTCCGGCGTCGCTGCACGAGTGCCTCGGGTCGCTCGGTCTTCTCGGCGACGCGCTCGCCGAGGTGATCGTCGTCGACGACACGAGCGACGTGCCCGTCGATGCCTCTTCCTGGGCGCTCGCGAATCTGCCGCCGCCGGTCGCGGCGAAGCTGCGCGTGATTCGTCAGACGGAGCACGAGGGATACATCGTCGCGCGCAACGCCATCATGCGCGCGGCCTCCACCGATTACGTGCTGCTGATGGACGACGACGCGGCGCTGCTGAGCGGAGAGACCATCCTCGACGCGCTGGGGCTGCTCGACGCGCATCCGCGCGTCGGCGCGATCGCCTGCGCGATGGCCGAGCGCGACGGATCGCCGTGGCATCCGGCGACGCAGCCGGCGCCTGTCGATTACACCTGCTCGGTGCCGGCGTACATCGGGTTCGCGCACATCCTGCGACGCAGCGTCTTCATCGATCTGGCCGGCTACCGGGAATCGTTTCACTACTACGGCGAAGAGAAGGACTACTGCCTCCGGATGCTCGACGCCGGATTCGACGTCGTCTACATCCCGGCCGCGCGTGTCGTGCACGCGGTCGATCCGGCGGGACGCAGCCAATCGAAGTACGTGCGTTATGTCATCCGCAACGACTGCCTCTTCGCCCTCTACAACGAGCCGCTGCCGTGCGCGTTGGTCACGGTCCCGATCCGGCTGATGCGGTACGTGAAGATGGCCGAGCACGATCCCGGCGGCTTCCGATGGATCGTGAGCGCGCTCGTCGGACAGCTGCCGTCAATCTGGCGCGAGCGGAGGCCGATCAAATGGTCGACGCTGCGTCGCTGGCGATGGCTTCGGAAGACGTGGCCGGCGTGGGTGCCGGCGTGACGTCGCGGCGGACGCCCGTGGGCGCGATCCTGACGGCCGATCGCACGATTACGGTCGGCATCACGAGCAGAAACCGGCACGCGCGTCTGGCTGAGTGCCTCACGTCGCTTTCGCTCCTTGGAGAGCTCGTCAGCCGCATCGTCGTCGTCGACGACGCGAGCGACGTCAGCGTGCGCGACGCGCTCGGTCCGCTGCCGGCCGAGATCGCCGCCAGGCTGACCGTGATCCGGCAGCCGGCGGCCAGCGGCAACATCGTCTGCAGAAACATCGCGATGCGGCATGCGACGACCGACGAGGTCCTGCTGCTCGACGACGACACCAGTCTGCTCGATGCGGAGACGGTCCGGCGCGGTCTCGCGCTGATGGATCGCGATGCGGCCGTCGCGGCGGTCGCATTCGCGATGGCTGCGCCCGACGGATCCCTGCTGCCGCCTCTCATGCAGCCGGCGCCTGCGTCGTACGTCTGTTACGTGCCGTCGTACATCGGCTTCGCGCACCTGATTCGCCGCTCCGCGTTCGACCAGGTAGGCGGCTATCGCGAGTTGTTCGAGCGGCACGGCGAAGAGAAAGAGTGCTGCCTTCGCCTGATGGACGCCGGATACGACATTGTGTTCATGCCGGATCCGCCCGTCGTGCATCACGTCGATCCAACGGGCCGCAATCTCGAACGTTATCTGCGGACCGTGATTCGCAACGACTGCCTGGGCGCGATGTACAACGAGCCGCTGCCGATGCTGCTCGTGAGCATTCCGATCCGGCTCGCGCGGTACACAGCGATGCGCCGGAAAGCCGGCGTCGACGATCCTGACGGGCTCGGATGGATTGTCGGGGAGCTCGCGAAGAATTTCGCGTCGGTCGTCCGCGCACGGCGGCCGGTGAAATGGTCGACGGTCCGCCGCTGGCGGAAGATGCGACGCGAGTGGCCGGCCTACGGCTCAGGGGCCGCGGTGTGACGCGGCGACTCATGAATACTGTTTTTTCGGTCGCGCACCCCCAGGGTTCGACCGTCGAGAGGAAACACGCGTGACCGGACGCCGCCGCCTTCTGACCATCGCTCATTCCTACTGCGTCGAACTGAATCGCCGATTGCCGCAGGAGATCGCACGCCGCGGCGACTGGGAGGTGACCGCAGTCGGCCCGGCAACGTTCCGCGGCGATTTCGGCTGGCACAAGACGGCCCCCGCCGCCGGCGAGCGGTGTCAGGTCGTCGCGGTGCCGGTGCACTTCGGCCGCCGCGTGCACACGATGTTGTACGGCGGCGAGCTCGCGAAGCTGCTGCAGCAGCCGTGGGACGTCGTGCACTGCTGGGAAGAGCCGTACGTCGCGTCGGCCGCGCAGATTGCGAACGCGACGAGGCTGCGCGTGCCGCTCGTCTTCGCGACGTTTCAGAACATCGTCAAACGGTATTTGCCGCCATTCAACTGGATCGAGCGGTCGGCGATGCGGCGCGCCGACGGGTTGATCGCATTCGGCCACACGGCGCGGCGCGTGCTCGACGAACGCGGCTGGCAGCAGCCGGCGCGCACCATTCCCCCCGGCGTCGACGTGAAGCATTTCAAGCCCGATCCCGACCAGCGCGAGCACACGCGCCTCGGGTTCGGCTGGCGCGACGACACGCCGGTCATCGGATTCGTCGGCCGGTTCGTCCCGGAGAAGGGCATCAAGCATCTGATCCAGGTGCTCGATCGGTTGAAGGCGCCGTGGCGCGCGCTGTTCATCGGATCGGGACCGCTGGAGTCCGACGTTCGTTCGTGGAGCCGCCAGTACGGCGATCGCGTCCGCGTCGAGACCTCGGTCGCGCACCACGACGTGCCGGCGTATCTGAACGCGATGGACATGCTCTGCGCGCCGAGTCAGACGACGCCGCGGTGGCGCGAGCAGTTCGGCCGCATGCTGACCGAAGCGTTCGCGTGCGGCGTGCCGGTCGTGGCCTCCGACAGCGGCGAGATTCCGCACGTCGTCGGCAACGCCGGCGTCATCGTCGGCGAAGGCGATCGCGCGGCCTGGCTCGCGGCGGTCGGCTCGCTCATGGAGGATTCCGACCGGCGCCACGTGCTGGCGAGGCGCGGCCGCGACCGCGCGGAGACCGTCTACGCCTGGCCGGTCGTCGCGCGTCAGCATCTGAACTTTTTCAACGATCTGATTCGATGAGCGATCCGACGCCACGCCTTTCGATCGTCATTCCCACGTTCAACAACGTGGCCGTGCTCGAGAAGTGCCTCGACAGCTGGCAGACGTACGCGGCCGAAGAACCGATCGAGATCGTGGTCATCGAGGACGGGTGCCGCGACGACACGCCGCAATTTCTAACGAGAGTCGAGGCGACGCCCTGGGGGCGCCGTCATCTTCGCTGGATCCACGAGACCAACGTGCACGAGCTGCGCGCGACCAATCGCGGTCTTCGCGAGGCGCGCGCGCCGATCGTCATGACGTGGCACGACGACATGTTCGTCCGCGTGCCGTGGCTCGTGCGGGAGCTGCTCGACGCGTTCGACCGTTATCCCGCGATCGGTCTGCTGTGTCTGAGCCGCGGGCTGACGTGCGCGCCATTCGATGCGCCGATCGTGAAGTGGGACGACGTCATCGACTGGCGGCGGCTGCAGAGCACGATCGGTCCGGCGCCGATGAACTGGTTTTCGCTCTACGAGGTGGACGCCGTGATTCGGCCCTGGGCCGTACGGCGCGCGTGCCTGAATCGCGTCGGCGTCCTGGACGAAGCGTTCGTGCCGACGGGATGGGACGAGGCCGATCTGGCGTTTCGCATCCGCGAGGCCGGCTGGAAAGTCGCGGTGCACGGCTACGAGCGCGTCGGGGCGTTCAAGCATCTGGGCAGCACGACGTTCACCAAGTACTCGCTGAATCTCGAGCGCGATCTCCAGAACGGACGGCTCTTCTACGGACGGTGGAGCGATGCGATTCGCCAGGGCAGCGCGCGCACGCGCTGGACGTGGCGGCGTCCGATGACACCCGGCGCGTGGATGCACACGCTGCGCATGATCGGGAATTACGCGATGCCCGGCCGCCGCCAGGCGATTCTGAACGGCCAGTGGGGATGACGGCCGGCGATCGCATCGTCGCGGAAGGCGCGGACCGCTACCGGCGTCCCGGCATCGTCGAACGTCTCGCGACGCGCGTGTCGAAGCTCGCGATCGGTCCGTCGATCCGTCAGCCGCTGAAACGGATCTATCTCCGCGTGCTGACGCTGCAGACGCGCGGCAGAGGGTTGCCCGCGTCGCTGCCCGGCGGCGAGACGGTTCGTGTGCTGCCGGAGTACGGCTTTCTGTCGTGGAACCCCGACGAGTACCGCGCGTTCCGCGACGTGGTGCGGCCCGGCATGACGGCGCTCGACGTCGGCGCGAACGTCGGCGCGTACTCCCTCCTGCTCGGGCAGTGGGTCGGCACCTCGGGCGCCGTCGTCGCGTTCGAGCCCGCGCCCGCCGCCCACGACGGCCTGCGGCGCCATATCCATTTGAACGCGCTCGACGCGATCGTGACGCCGGTCCGCGCGGCGGTCGGCGCCGAGGCAGGGACGGCGAAGCTGGTTGTCGCCCGGACGCCCGGCGAAAGTCGGTTGGCGATGTCGGCGGACGGTGACGCGACAACCGTGGCCGTTCCCGTGACGACCATCGATGAGTTCTGCGCGCGCGAGCACCTGACGCCGGACTTCATCAAGATCGACGTGGAAGGCGCCGAGCTCGACGTCCTGCGCGGCGCGCGGGAGACGATTCGACGCACGCGCGGGCGTTTGTCGCTGTTCGTCGAGATGCATCCATCCATCTGGCGCCGTGCGGGCTCGACGCTCGCCGACGTGCGCGCGGAGCTCGATGCGCAGCAACTCGACGTCGTGTCGCTCACGGCCGCCGCCGATCCGTTTGCGATAGAGGGCATCTGCGTGCGGCTCGTTCCGCGATCCTGATGCGCATCCTCCTGGCCAACGACGGTTTTGGCGACGAGGGCGGCGTCCAGCGCTACCTCGACGCCGTGGTTGGCGGGCTGCTCGAGCGCGGACACGAGCTCGCGATTCTGCATCGCGATCCGACCGGCCGGGCCGACCGCGCGCCTGCCATGGCCTCGCTGCCGCAGTTCAGCGTCGCCAGCGCCGGCCTCGACGCCGCGATCGCGGCAGCGCGCGCATGGGCGCCCGACGCGGCCTTCTCGCACAACATGAACGTGCTGGCGATCGATCAGCGGCTCACCGGGATCGTGCCGGTCGTCAAGTTCATGCACGGCTACTTCGGCACGTGCGTCGGCGGCCTGAAACGATTCGGGTTGCCGATTGTCGAACCGTGCGAGCGGAAGTTCGGCCCGGCGTGCGCCGTGCTGTACTTGCCGCGGCGCTGCGGTCAACTCAGCGTGACCGCGCTCGTCGATCAATACCAGTGGGCCGGCGCGCAGCACGCGCTGTTCCCGCGCTATCGTGCGATGGTCGTCGCCAGCGAGCACATGAAGCGCGAATACATCCGCAACGGCGTCGATCCGAACGCGATTCATACCAACGCGTTGTTCCCGACCTGCGAGGTCGCGGCCGAGCCGTTGCAGCCTGCTCCACAGCCGACGGTCGTGTTCATGGGCCGGATGACGGACCTCAAAGGCGGCGACGTGTTGATCCGCGCGGCGGCTGCGGCGTCGCGCCGGCTGCCGGCGCCGATTCGTCTGACGATGGTCGGCGACGGACCGCAGCGTCCAGCGTGGGAGACGCTGGCCGCCGATCTCGGAATGGAATGCACGTTCGCGGGCTGGCAGGCGGGCGCCGCGCGATTCGACGCGCTGCCGCGCGCCCATCTGCTCGCGGTGCCGAGCACGTGGCCCGAGCCATTCGGCCTCGTCGGCCTCGAGGCCGCCGCCCACGGTGTGCCGGCGATCGCGTTCGACGTCGGCGGCATCTCGGACTGGCTGCGGCCTGGAGTGAACGGTGTGCTGGTGGCGGCCAATCCGCCGCGCGCGGCGGCGTTCGCGGACGCGCTCGTCGAGGCGTTCTCGCGCAGTACGGATCTGGGCGCCATGCGGCGCGCCGCGCTCGCGGTCGCGCGCGAGATGTCGCTCGCGCGTCACCTCGATCGGCTGGAGCAGATTTTCGTCGGATGTGGTGCAGGGCTTCAACCGTGCGGACCGATTGGATCGCAGCCCTGAAGGGCCGTTCCACAAACTGAGGATGAAGAAGACGCGAATCACCGTGACCGGCGGGACCGGCTTTCTCGGCCAGTACGTCGTCGAGGCGTTCCGCGCGCGCGGCAACGACGTGTTCGTGCCGCGGCACGCTGATTACGATCTGACGCGCGAAGAGGACGTCGTCCGCATGTACGACGACGGCCGCCCCGAGGTCGTCATTCATCTCGCCGCCGTCGTCGGCGGGTTGGGCGCGAACGTCGCCAACCCGGCGAAGTTCCTGTACGACAACCTCCTGATGGGTCTTTACCTCATCGAGCACGCGCACCAGCGGCGGATCGCGAAGTTCGTCACGGTCGGCACGATCTGCGAGTACCCGAAGGTGACGCCAATTCCGTTTCGCGAAGAGGCGTTGTGGGATGGCTATCCCGACGAGGCCACGGCTCCCTACGGCATCGCCAAGAAGACGATTCTCGTGCAGGGTCAGGTGTACCGGCAGCAATACGGCTTCGACGCCGTTCATCTGCTGCCCGTGAACCTGTACGGACCGCGCGACAACTTCAATCCACGAACGTCGCACGTCATGCCGGCGCTGATCCGGAAGTGCGTCGAAGCGATCGATCGCGGAGAGCGGCGAGTCGTCTGCTGGGGCGACGGATCGGCCACGCGCGAGTTCTTATACGTGGCTGACTGCGCCCAGGCGATCGTGCTCGCCACGGAGCGCTACAGCAGCCCGGAACCGGTCAATCTCGGGTCGGGCCGCGAAGTGTCGATGCGCGAGCTGATCACGGTGATCGCCGAGCTCGCCGGGTTCACCGGCGAGATCGTCTGGGACGCGACGATGCCGAACGGCCAGCCGCGGCGGTGCCTCGACACGAGCCGCGCGGCCGAGCGCTTTGGATTCCGCGCGACCACCGATTTCCGCGAGGGCGTCGCGCGCACGATCGAGTGGTATCGCCGGTCGCGGGAGGAGCGAGATGCGCGTCGCGCTGTGTGACGACTTTCGCGAAGAGCGGTGGCCGAGCATGGATCGGGTCGCGTCGATGCTTCACGATCAGCTCAGGCAGCAGCACGCGCATTCGTTCCAGGTCGATCGAGTCTGTCCACCGTTCCTCCGCGCGGCGATGCGGGTGCCGCTGGCGGGGACGTCGCGCGCGGCGTACAACGCCGATCGCTTTCTGAACCGCTTCCTGCGCTATCCGCGCCACGTCGATCGGATCGCGCCGCAGTACGATCTGTTTCACATCGTCGATCACAGCTACGCGCATCTCGCGCACGCGCTGCCCTCGGCGCGAACGATCGTCACCTGCCACGATCTCGACGCATTCCGATCCGTGCTGGCGCCGGCGGAGGAACGGCGATCCGGGGCGTTCCGCACGATGACCGCGGACATCCTGAGCGGCCTTCAGCGCGCGGCCCGGGTGATGTGCGACACCGCCGCCATTCGGGACGAGCTCGCCGGCCGACGCCTCGTCGCCTCCGATCGTCTCGTCGTCGCGCCGCTCGGCGTCGATCAGGTCTTCCTCACGGCCGGCGATCAGGCAGCCGGCCAGGCGGCGGCGCGCGCGGTGCCGATGCCGGACGACGCGATTGAAATCCTCCACGTCGGCACGACGGCCGAACGCAAGCGCATCGACGTCCTGCTCCGCGTCTGCGCCGCGCTCAGCCGCGAGTTCCCGCAGCTTCGGCTGACTCGTGTCGGCGATCCGCTGACGGCGGAACAGCAGCGCCTCGCGCGCGAAAGCGGCATCGCCGATCGCCTGGCAGTGGCGAACGACGTCGATGAGTCGACGCTCGCCGCGCTCTACCGCCGGGCGGCCCTCGTGCTGCAGCCGTCCGCGCGCGAAGGATTCGGCCTGCCGGTCATCGAAGCGCTGGCGTCGGGGACGCCTGTCGTCGCGAGCGACCTGGCCGTTCTCCGCGAAGTTGGCGGCGCCGTCGTCGAATACGTCCCGGTGGGCGACGTCGAGGTCTGGCGTCAGAAGGTCGCTGCGCTGCTGCAGGAACGGCGCGATGCGCCGCTGCAGTGGCGCGCCCGCCGCGAGCGTGGCCGCGAGCACGCACGCCGCTTCACGTGGGAGCGCTATGCCGCCGCGGTGGTGCAGGTCTACCGCGACGTGGCCGCCGGGAGCGGTCTCGAGACGGATACCCCAATCGAGGAACGATGGCCGGCACGTGCGTAGGTGCGTACGACCTGACGCGCGAAGCCGGCGTCGCGAGCGAGGCCGCGCGCGAATGAAGATCGTCCACGCCGCGAAGTTCTATCCGCCCGTGCGCGGCGGGATGGAAACGGTCATCGGCGATCTCTGCGACGGCACGGCGGGAGAGTGGGACGTTCGCGTAGTCGCCGCCAACGACGCGCCACGAACCGTTCGCGAACGATGCGGCGGAGTAGACGTCGTTCGCTGCGCGTCGTACGGGCTCCCGGTGTCGGTCCCGTTGTGCCCGGCGCTGCCCTGGCATCTGTGGACGGCGCAAGCAGACTGCGTCGTGCTGCACGAGCCAAACCCGATTGCCGGGTCCGCGCTGTGGCTTCACACCCCCGCGCGGCGTCTCGTCGTCTGGCATCACAGCGATCTGCTGCGGCCGTGGTGGGCGCTGCCGACGTACAGCCGAATCGTCCAGCGGATGCTCTACCGGCGCGCCGATTGCGTCATCGTGTCGAGTCCGGCGCTCGCGGCCGAATCGGCGCTCGTCCAGTGCGCGCGGCGCATCGCCGTCATCCCGTTCGGCATCGACGTGGAACGGTACCGCCGCAGCGATCCCGAGCGCCAGGCGCGCGTCGACGCCATTCGCGCGCGCATACCCGGGCCGCGACTGCTGTTCGTCGGCCGCCTCGTCTACTACAAAGGCCTCAACGTCCTGCTCGATGCGGCCCGGAACTGGCCGGGAACGATCGTGATCGCCGGCGATGGCCCGCTCGAGCCGGCGTTGCGTGCGCAGGCGTCTGCCCTGGGCGTTGCCGATCGCGTGCAGTTCGTGGGCCGCGTCGCCGACGCCGATCTGCCGGCGTACTACCAGGCGTGCGACGCGTTCGTGCTGCCGTCCATTGCGCGCACCGAAGCGTTCGGCGTCGTGCAGGTCGAAGCCATGGCGGCCGGGCTGCCGGTCGTCAGCACCAGCCTTCCGACGGGCGTGCCGTGGGTCAATCAGCATGGCGTCAGCGGCCTCGTCGTCGAACCCGGCGACGCGCCGTCGCTCGGCGACGCGCTGCGCCGCCTCGCCGGGGATCGCGATCTGCGCGAGCGGCTGGCCGACGGCGCGCGCCGCCGCGCTGATGCGTTGTTCTCGCGCCAGCGGATGATTCACGTGTTCCGCGACGTCATCGAAGCGGCCGTCCGCTCGCCGGAGCGGCTCGACGACCAGCTCGCGCAAATGGCGGTGCAATGAATCGCCGGCTGAAACGCGCGCTCGACATCGCCTTGTCCGGCGCGGGCCTCGTCGCGTCCGCGCCGCTCTGGCCGATCATCGCAGCGGCGATCAAGTGCGACAGCCGCGGTTCCGTCTTCTACGGTCAGAGCCGCGTCGGCGAAGCGGGCCGTCACTTCATGGTCTGGAAGTTCCGGTCGATGATCGACGATGCCGAGGCCGGTCGTGGTCCGCTGCAGGCCGGCGCGCACGATCCGCGGATTACCCGTGTCGGCCGCGTGCTGCGCGCGACCGCGATGGACGAGCTGCCGCAGCTCTGGAGCATCTTCCGCGGCGATATGAGCTTCGTCGGACCGCGTGCGCTGCGCCCCGAAGAGATCGAAGTCGACGGCGGCGGCGCGGCGGTGCCGCTCGAGGCGATTCCCGGTTTCGTCGAGCGCTGCGCCGTGCCGCCGGGCCTCACCGGCATCGCGCAGATCTACGCCCCGCGCGACGTCTCGCGGCGGCAGAAGTTCCGCTTCGATCTTCTCTACGTCCGCCGCCGTTCGCTGCTCCTCGACCTGCGCCTGATTCTCCTGTCGTTCTGGATCACGATGCGCGGCACATGGGAAGCGCGCGAGAAGAAGTTTTGACCGCGAAAACGCCCGTCGACGCCGCCGTTCGCGACGGCCATTACGCCGCGAAGCAGATCTTCTGCAGGGACCGGCTGATCGCGTGGAGCCACCGCCGCCGGTTCGAGACGGGCCTCGAGCTCGTGCGCCGCTTCCGCGGCCAGCGGATTCTCGACTATGGCTGCGGCGACGGCACCTTTCTCGCTCTCCTCTGGGCGACGCCGGATCGTCCCGCGGCGGCGGTCGGCGCCGAGCTCGACGAATTTCAGGTCGACGACTGCCGGCGGCGGTTCGCGCATCTTCCCGACGTGCGCTTCGAATCGATCGCCGCGCTCGACGGCGACCCGCATCGCCAGACGTACGACGGTGTCGTGTGCATGGAAGTGCTCGAACATGTCGTCGCGGTCGACCACGTGATCGATCGGCTGTGGCGCGTGCTCAAGGATGACGGGACGCTCGTCGTGAGCATCCCGGTGGAAACCGGCGTGCCGCTGCTGGTGAAGCAGCTCGTCCGTCGCATGGCGGCGCTGCGCGGCGTCGGCGATTATCGCGGCGCCAATCCGTACAGCATGCGCGAGTACGTCGCGAGCGTGTTCGCGGGATCGGCGCCGCACATCGAGCGCCCCGTGTACAACGTCGACGCCGACATGCCCTTCCACGATCACAAAGGCTTCAACTGGCGTGTCCTCCGCGATCGGCTG
>Ga0070695_100002308_pt1 | contig 10941 bp, 15 predicted proteins | sample KBSK1252metaG_FD_65471 | JGI IMG/M metagenome (GOLD analysis project Ga0070695, IMG submission 65471) | Corn, switchgrass and miscanthus rhizosphere microbial communities from Kellogg Biological Station, Michigan, USA - KBS K1-25-2 metaG | ecosystem: Host-associated > Plants > Roots >...
TGTTCCTGGATCGCTATGGGGAGCTGGTCGGCCTCACCGCGAGAGGGCAGACGGGGATCCGAGAGGTGTGGGAAGCGTACCTCTCCCGACTGGCGTGGGACGATGATGGGAACCCCCTTCGCTTCTATCCCCTGACGAGAGAATCACCCGACGGGCCGCGGGTTGTGGTGATCGATCCGCGGATCTCCTTCGGCCAACCGATCATCGAACGGCGCGCCATCAAGACCGCCACGATTGCAAGCCGTTTCCTCGCAGGCGAGGCCATTCCAGAGATCGCCGCGGACTACGATCTCGAGGTGGGGGACGTTGAAGAAGCGCTCAGGCACGAGAACTACTCGAGGAGAGCCGCCTGAGCCCACTTTCTTCACCGACCGGGATCTCGGCAAGGGGATCCCTCACACCCTCCGAGAGAACGGGCTGAAGGTTGAATCTCACTTCGAACACTTCCCGGACCGGCCGGACCTCACCGATATCGACTTGTTCGACTTCCTTGGGAAGAAGGGCTGGGTACTGATCAGCCGGGACAAGAAACAGCGGTACATCACAGACGAGCGCGACGCGATGATGCGCTCCGGCGTGAAATGCTTCTACCTGGTTGGGGAGCATCCCTTCCACGATCTTGCTGTCGCCTTCGTTGAGGCTGTCCTAATCGTGCGCGCGCTGATCGCCAGGCACGATGACGCCTTCGTTGCCCGCGTGTACAAGCCAGCGGCTGGCAATCCGCAACGCGTGCGACTGGTACTGACAACCGCGCGCTGGCTGAAAGGGTTTCGAGGGTAGACTGCGCGCCATGACAGGCACCACAAAGCGCTCGTCCGCGATCGAGCTCTCCGAGTACCAGCTCGAGATCCTCCGGGCAGCACTGTTCGACTCCAGCAACCCCAGCACCGTCCGCCTCACTGACAAGTCGGATCCGGACGAGCTGGGGATCTCAGTTGATGGCGAGGACTTCTTCGACTGCGACGGAGCGGTCATCATCCGTGAGATGGTCGAGGCGGGAACGCTTCGGGAGACCGGGCGGACGCCGGCGGGCTTCGCAGAGTTCACCATCACCGCGCAGGGTCAGAGTCTGGCCGAGGCCACAATGCAGCCCGAGGAGTAGAATCCGCCCTGGCCCCGCGCCTCGGCTCGCCGGCCTGGCCAGGCTGACGCGCTCGAGCGTGGGCTCCCGACCCGCGGGCGGGGCCGTCACTTCCCTTCGGGAGCCGTCCACGGGAGGACGGGTGGCGGGCGAGCACTTCCACATCGTGCTCCACGCTCGGCAGAGCGCAGACGGAATCGCCGTGTCCCCGCACATCTTCGCCGAGGCGGGGGCCGGCATAGTCGTCAGCCACGTTCTAACGGGTGCGCGGCCTGAGGAGATCCTCCGTGCCGACCAGGTCGAAGGGTGGACTCGTTGGCGTGGGAGCTATGTCCGCTTCGGCACCGAGGACGCGCCTTGTCGCCGGCGGACGCTGGACGTGGCACGCCGCGCCCAGGCTCTCACCACAATCCAGCCAGAGCTGCGCGACGTCGTCAGGCTGAGGCTGTGGTTCCACTTCTTCTGCCGCCTGCTCGCGGGGAAACGGTGGGGCGGGAAGAAGGGGTGGCTTGGCATCAGGAAGCTCGAGAACACCGACTTTCGGCGGCTGGAGCTGCGACACTTCCTCGACGAGATGCTCAAAGCGGGCGCAAAGCGTTGGCGCCCACCGGGGGTTCTGTCCGACGATTGGAAGAACGCCATCGTCCGGTACGTCCTCGACAAGAGAGATCCTCGAGTAAGGGCAGGCAGCGCTGCTCTCCTGCGCCGGGGAGGGATCCGACCCGCCTACGAATCTCCAGCTGCGTTGGCTATCGCCCTCACCGTAGGGGCGATGCGACCTCCGGATGGGGACCCGAAGCGTGAACGCGCCGCCAGGCGCTGGGTCGAGCGCTCTACTGAGGATTTGAGGCTCAGTCCTGCCAGGCTGGCTTCCGAGCCCCACGTGCATCGCGCGGTCGCGCTCTTCTTCGACGCGCTCCGCGCGGAAGCCGGCAAGGGTATGTCGCAAGTAGTCTGAGCCGCCTCTGTAGTGTCGCCCCGCATAAAGCCGCGCAAGCACGCGCGGCCAAGCGAGGGCGCCGATGGCACAAGGACCTCTCCTCTCCCCGAGGGAAGCCGCAGAGCGGCTCAAGGTCGTTTCCGAGGCCTCCCTCCAGCGGTGGCGTAGCGCTGGCACCGGCCCGGAGTTCGTCAGGGTCGGTCCGCGCAAGGTTGCCTACCCGGCGGACGGCCTCGACCGTTGGCTCGCCGAGCAGCGCTCCCAGCGGAGTGCCTGAGCCATGGCCGAGGAGGCACGCCGCCTCTGGCGGCCCCGCCAGATCACGGAGGCCTTCGGCATCACCAAGTCCACGCTTCACCGGCTGATCAGCGAGGGTCGCCTCAGCGCCTCGAAGCTCGACGGCCTGGTGTTCGTGCGGGACGAGGACCTGCAGGCCTTCCTACGGCGCGAGCTGCGGCCGATCGAACCGGCGGCGTCTCAGCTCCGAGAAGTGAAGTGACCGCCTGAAACGCGAACGCCCCCGTGCAAGGGGGGCGCTTCGCAGGAGAGACGGCATGAAACCAGAGACGGCTCCCCGACAGTACGGCGCGACCCCGGACACGTCAAGACTCCGGCGAGCACTTTGGAGGGCGGTCCGTCGGCCGGTCACGAACCCGGACAGCATCCGGCTTCCCGTACTCGCCGACGAAGACCTCGAGGCTGCGCTCCGAATCGTCTCTCGGATGGCCCGCGAGCTCGAGGCAGGCGGGCACCTCAAACTGGCCGCGCGGGCCCGGATGGCTGCCCGGGGGATCGGGTGGATCCTCCTCGAGCACGAGCACGCCGCGTGACCTCACCGGCCCTGCCGCCAGACGGCGCCGGCGACCAGGACCTCTCCGAGTACTTCGGCGAGCTGCCGGAGTCCCGCGAGGAGCGGCTCGAGGAGATTCGCCGAGGCCTCGGCGTGCTGCTGAACGGCCACCGTGTGGTCGAGCTGCGGGGCTGCGGTCCGAACGGCCGCGCGCACTCCCAGGTCTTTCGTGGCCGGGAGGGCCTGGCCGAGGCAGCGTTTGATCTCGACGCTGAGCCGGCGATCGCCGGCGTCTACGTGACGCTGAACCCGATCGGGGAGGGGCCCGCGCAGGAGCACCGCGCGGCACGGGACGCCGACGTCGAGCGGCGCGTCCGGCTGCCTCTGGACTTCGATCCTGTCCGGCCGGCGAAGACCAGCGCCTCAGACGTCGAGCACCTCCTGGCGCTGGAGCGGGCCGAGGCCTGCGCCGCGTTCCTCGCCGGCGAAGGCTGGCCGGAGCCGATCCGCCTGGACAGCGGCAACGGCGCCCACGTCTTGTACTCGATCGACCTTCCGAACGACGCGCCGGCGGCGCAGCTCGTCTCCGAGGTCCTCGAGGCGCTCGCCTTCAGGTTCGGGGACGACCTGGTCGAGCTCGACCGCAAGGTGGGGAACGCCTCCAGGATCTGGAAGCTACCCGGCACGACGGCGCGGAAGGGAACTTCCACCGCAGAGCGGCCCCACCGCCGCGCGCGGATCCTGGCCGCCCCTGAGCACCACCAGGTGGTGACCGTCGAGCAGCTCCAGGCGATCGCAGCGCTACGGCCCGCGCCGGCGCCGCGGGCTCCATCGCCGGCCGTCCCTGGGCATCGGTTCGACGTCGAGGCCTTCGTGGGACGCCACCTCGAGGTGCGCCGCGGGCCGATGGACTGGAACGGCGGCCGGAAGTGGATCCTCTCCCGCTGCCCCTGGAACCCGGAGCACACGGACAGGAGCGCCTACGTCCTCGAGTTCCCCTCGGGCGCGATCGCCGCCGGCTGCCGGCACGCGAGCTGCGCCAGCTGGGGCTGGAGGGAGCTGCGAGAGCGCTTCGAGCCGAAGGAGCGCCGCAGGGAATCCCGGCCATGGGCGGAAGGCGTCCAGGGCGCCAGGGAGGCGGGGGCGTTCGGCGGAGGGCCGCAGGCCTCGGCCGAAGAGCACGTTCAGGAGGGCGCTCAGCCGAGCACGTGGCCGACCACGGACGCGGGCAACGGGGAGCGCTTCGTGGCCGCCTGCGGCGCGGACGTTCGGTACGACCACCAGCGGCAGCGCTGGCTGCTCTGGACCGGTTCGCACTGGGCCGAGGACCAGGTCGGCGAGGCGATGCAGCTCGCGATCCGGACCGCGCGGCAGATCCCGGCCGAGGCGCTTCGTTGTCCGGATGCGCTGGAGTACGAGCGGCTCCTGAAGTGGGCGCTTCGGAGCGAGGGCCTCGCGAAGCTGCGCGCCATGCTCGAGACCGCCAGCACGGCCCCTGCGGTGCGTGTCACGCCGGCGGACCTAGACGCGGACCTCTGGGCGCTCAACGTCGAGAACGGCACGCTGGACCTGCGCACGGGCGAGCTGCGTCCCCATCACCGCGAGGACCTGCTGACGCATCGGGTCCCCGTGGCCTTCGAGCTCGGCCGGCGGCGTGATCGCTGGGAGGCGTTCCTCCTGGAGATCTTCGACGGCGACGCGGATCTCGCCCTCTTCGTCCAGCGTGCCGTCGGCTACACTCTGACCGGGCACACCTCCGAGCAGTGCTTCTTCCTGCTGTACGGCACCGGTGCCAACGGGAAGAGCACCTTCGTCGAGACGATCGCGCTCCTCCTGGGCCAGCTGTGCCGCGCAACACCCTTCGAGGCACTCCTGCAGCAGGACCGTCCGCAGGCCTCGGGGCACTCGGAGGACCTGGCCCGGCTGGCCGGCTGCCGCATGGCCACCGCCGTCGAGGCCGACGCCGGGCGGCGCCTGAGCGAGGCCAAGGTCAAGCAGCTGACGGGCGGGGACACGGTCTCCGCCTCGTTCAAGTACTCCCACGCCTTCGAGTTCCGGCCGGCCTTCAAGCTGTGGCTCGCCTGCAACCATCGGCCGGTGATCCGTGGAGCCGATGACGGGATCTGGCGACGGGTCCGGCTGATCCCCTTCCGTGTCCGCTTCGAGGGGGAACGGCGGGACGATCGGCTGAAGGAGACCCTCGCCCGCGAGCTCCCCGGGATCCTCGCCTGGGCTGTCGAAGGCGCCCAGGAGTGGGCCCGCCACGGCCTGGGCGATGCGCGCGCGGTGCGTGAGGCGACGGCCGGCTACCGCTCCGAGATGGACACCCTCGGCCAGTTCCTGGAGGAGTGCTGCGTGGTGGCGCCGGCGGCCCAGGTCCGCGCCGGGTCGCTGTACGCCGCCTATCGGTCCTGGGCGGAGCGCAACGGGCAGGAGCCCCTCTCCCAGCGGGGGCTCGCGATGCGGCTGCAGGACCGGCCAGAGGGCATGGAGCCGGTGAAGCTCACGAGCGGGGACCGCGCGTGGCGAGGCATCGGGCTTGTGGAGGGGAACGCATGGAACGCATAGGGCGCCTCTCTCCGGCGGATGCTCCGGCGGATGGCGCTTGCGGCGCTTGTCCCAACCCTACCGCGACGCGCGCGCACGATAGGTACTCTCCGGGAAGAAGCGCCGTATCCGCCGCATCCGCCGGCAGCCTGCGGCGCCTCAGCGCCCCGCCATCGAGCGCAGGCCTGGGGCCGACCTCGGCATCGGATGAGCAGGCGCTCGAGGCAGGGCGGGCGAGTGCAGACGCGTGCGCACCAAGCAGGGGGAGGGGTAGGGGGGCCTCGATCTCTGGCGGGCGCCGACCCGGACCGCCCCGCGCATCCGCGTGTGCCGCGTCAGTAAATGGGGTTTTTTCGGGGGCGCGCGCGGCCCACCCCAGGGGGGCGGTCCGATCTTCAGGGATCCGCGACCCGGACCGCCCCGCGCGGACGCGCAAACGGCCGCGAAATGGGGAGGTGTTTGTGCCCGCCCCCGGGGCCCACCCATGAGCCCCTTTGCCCCCCCGTCCGCGTGCACCCGTGGCGGCTGCCCGGGCTTGGTCCGGGCGCGTGTCTGCTCCGTCTGCGGCCCCAGGGACGATCGGACGCGCCGGCGGGAGCTGGACGCCACCAGGCCGAGCACGACGGCCCGGGGCTACGGCTGGGCCTGGCAGAAGGTACGGGCCCGGGTGCTGCGGGAGCGCGGGAGCTGTGAGGTCTGCGGCGCCGTCGAGCAACTCGAGGTCCACCACCAGGTCGCGCTCGCCGACGGCGGGACGCACGACGACGACAACCTGGTGGTGCTCTGCAAGGCACACCACAGCTCGGTCACGGCCCGCACGCAGGGCTTCGCCCGGCGGGGGCCGCGATGATCCCCCAGGACGATGACGACGTGCGCCTGGCGCGCGCGCTGAAGCGCCTGACGGGGCGCCCGTGGCTGGTGCGCTGGTGCCGCTCCGCCTGCGAGCCGGGTGAGCTGGGGGCGCCGGCCGACGTGACGGTCAAGGCGCCGCGGTCCCGGCGGGTCCTCCGGGACTTCCGCCTGGTCCTTTCGGACGAAGACGCCGCCGCGCTCCGTGCGGTGGTGCGGCAGCTCCCGTCGTTCCTCGTCACGCGGTTGGACGCTGCGCAGCTGGTCCTTCGGGAGGCCGACGAGGTGGCGGACCGGCTGGAGGCCGCGATGGCCGCGCTGAAGAGGTCGGCGTGACTGCGCCGGCCGTAGCAATCCACGAAGCCGCGCACGCGGCCTTCGGGGCACTCCTCCGGCTGCAGATGGAGAGCGCCTCGATCGTGCCGGATGCGCGGACCGCGGGCCGGGTCCGCTTCGCGTTCCCCACGCCCGAGGATCTCCGCGGACGGGTCTCCTGGGCGATGGTGCTCGTGGCCCCCCGATTCGCCGAGGTTCGGCATGGGATCGAGCACAACGCCGGCGTCCACGCGGACGACACCGCCCGGCTCGTCCAGGTCCTGGAGCCCTACCACCAGGGCGACCGCGAGCGGGCTGCACGTGCTGTGCAGCTGGTCGGCGAGGCGACCCTTCGTCTGATCGACCATCCCGCGATGGCCTCCGCTGTGGAGCGCCTCGCCGGCGAGCTCGCCAGGCAGAAGGAATCCGCCGGCCCCTGGCTCGCGCTGTTGTCCCGATTCGACGGCGCGCTCCCGCACGACCTGGCGGAGACGGAAATCGCTCACCTGCAGAGGAGGCTTGCCATGCCGACCCCGCGTCTGGAAGTGTCCCAGGCTCGCGTCCTGAAGATCGACGAGCGCACCCGGACGATCCGTCACGTGATCTCAACGGCGGCGCTCGACCGTAGAAACCGCATCGTGGACGTCGGCGGGTGGGACCTCGCCAACTACAAGAGAAACCCCATCGTTTTCGCCGATCACGACTACGCCATGGAGAAGGTGATCGGCCGCGGCCTCGACGTGAAAGTCGAGGGCGACGCCCTGGTCGCCACCACCGAGTTCGACACGGAAGGCCTCGGCAACGTCGCCTTCCGCCTGGTGCAGGCCGGGCTCGTGCGCGCCTGGTCCGTGGGCTGGCAGGGGCTCGCCGCGCACAGTTTCGGCGATCTGAAGCGTTGTGCGGCGTGCGACAACGCGATGGCCGCCGGCCGACAGTGGGGAACGCACTACACCGCGCAGGAGCTGCTCGAGTACTCGCTGGTCACCATCCCGGCGAACCCGGACGCGGTGATGGGGCTGCAGGCTGCCGGCCTGGTGGCGAAGGTCGAGGCCGAGGAGTGGAACGACCTGGTGGGCCGCCGGCGAGCCGGCCGCTCGGACTCCGACCTGGTCGCCGCGATCGAGGACGTCTCACGGGAGATTCAGCTCCACACCGCGCGCCTGCGAATGAGGCTGTAACCGCAGGCCGTCGCCTGCCAGGAGGGATCGAAATGTCACACGTGTTCACGAAGAAGGCGGAGGGGGACGGAGTCGGTAAGGCGGGCAAGGAGATCCCGGCCGGCTCGGACTTGACCTATCTCCTCTCTCACAACTACGCGAAGCCGATCGGTGCGCCGGATCCCCGCGAGGGCGGTCCGATCGTCCACGACGCGACCGCCACACGGTAAACCGACGAGTAGGCGGCACGCCGTCGCCTGCAGGAGGAAGACACGCGATGAGAAGCGAAGTGAACGAAGCGAGCGCAGCCGTCCGAAAGGCGGCGAAGGGGCTGCTCGCGAACCTGGAGAGCTCACCCGCCCGGGCTGCCGTGGAGACCGCGCGGAAGCGCTGGCAGGACCTGGGCGCCGAGCTGCAGGAGCTCGAGGTCAGGCTGTCCGGCTTCCGCACCGATCGGGTCGAGCTCGCCGGCGAGGTGGGCCGCACCCTGGAGCGGCACGCCCGTGGGATCGTTTCGGGCAAAGGCCCCATCGCCACGCTCTTCGCGCGGGCGCTGGAGGCGATGCGGCCCACCGCACCCGCCACCGAGGTCCTGCAGCGGGCGGAGCAGCTGCTCGAGGCGGACATCGCCTCGAAGCGGGTAGAGCTCGAGGCCGGCCGGGCTGCCCTGGTGAAGGCGGAGGAGGTCGCCGACGTCGAGGCGTTGACGGTGGCGCGCGGCTTCTTGTCGGCGACGCTCGGCGCGTTGGAGCCCGTCATGGTCGCGGCTCGCGAGGCGCAGGACCGCCTTCCCGAGCAGCGGGCGATTCAGGACGTTCCGCCGATCCTCGTCGGCGATCACGTGGAGTTCAAGCGCCTGACCAACGCGGCGCTTCGGATTCATGCCGGATTCGTCGACGTCGAGGCGGCGCGGAAGCAGTACGCGCACGCCGGGATCCGGCTGTAAATGTCCGCGGACGCGCGGGGGCCGCGTCGGAGTGCTGTCGGAATCGGCTGCCCGACGGTGTTCTGCGGGGCCGGCGGACGGTCGAACCTCCTGGCCGCCGGTCCCAAGCCCCCACCTCTTTCCGCTTCGATAGGAGGCCGCCGTGGCTAACGACCCGACCATCAAGACCGCGATCGAGATCGCGCTGAAGGGGAAGGAGAACGGCCCCGAGGCGATCAAGATCCTGCGCCAGCTCGAGACCGAAGCGCGCAAGACCCGGAAGAGCCTGGGGGACCTCGGCGGCCAGGCGAAGGGACTGAAGGGTCCACTCGACCAGCTTGCCGCGGGCGCCCGTGCGGTGAAGGCGGCGTTCGCCTCGATCGGCATCGGCCTCGGGTTGGCCGCCTTGGCTGCTTTCCTGAAGACGGCCATCAGTGGCTTCGCTCAAGAAGAGCGAGCGCTCAACGCGGTGCGCTTCCAGATCAAGGCGCTGGGCGGCGACGTCGAAGGGAACACGGCCAAGGTAGAGAAGTTCATTGCCTCCCTGTCTGAGCAGAGCGGCATTCTCGATGACGACCTGATCCCAGCATTCAATCGAGCGCTGCTGGTTCTCGATGATGTCGCTCAGGCCCAGGAGGCGGTGGCGCTGGCGGCCAGGTTCGCCGCCAACGGCATCGGCGACGTGCAAGGCAACGTCGAGAAGCTGACCAGCGCCTTCCAGACCGGAAACCTGAAGAGCCTTCGAGAGTTCGGGATCCAGACGAAGGACGCCAGCGGCAACACGATCACTCTTGCCGAAGGCGATCAAGCGGGTGAACGAGCAGGCCGCCTCTCTCCCCGGGAAACTCAACGACGCGCAGGGCAGGTTGGATGGCGCTCAAGCGTTTCTGGGACAACCTGAGCGACTCGGTCGGGAATTACGCGAACAAACTGGCGCGAACGCTAGAACTCCATGCGGATGAGCGATGCGGATGCTCAGACGATCTTTCTGCGTAGCTCCCCAGGGCGTGGACGTTAGCAATCTGACTTCGGCGGACCTGCGCAGGGAGGAAACGGCCGCCGCCCTGGATGACGTGGCTTTCGGTCCGGGCGCCGCACCTCCGAAGCCCGCCACATCCGCGCTGGGCGATGCAGCTCAGAAACTCACCGACGCGGGCGAAGCAGAGCGTCGCCGCAAGGAAGCCGAAGCAGACGCGAAGGCTCTGGCTGAGCGGCTCGCCCGCCAGAAAGAGGCCCACGACCAGGAGGGGCAGCAGGCTCTCGACGCCCGCGCCAGGCAGTTCGAGCAGGAGCGGGACGCCTACGACAAGTTCTACGAGGACCTCGGGCAGAAGGCCGAGGACTTCTACACCGAGAAGGCTGAGCGCGAGGCGCAGGCGATCCGCCGGGCGGACGACGCGCTCCTCGACCTGCAGATCGAGCTCGCCCAGGCCCGGGCCGATGCCCTTCGGGACGTGGACGCGGAGGAGTTCGCCAAGGCGGACGAGCAGCTCGCCCAGCTGCTCGCGCAGAGGATGGAGCGCGAGAGCGAGCAGCAGCTCCAGGGCCTCGAGGAGGGCGGCGAGGCGGCGCGGCAGCTGAACGATCTGTTCCAGCAGCAGCGCGACGCGATGGAGAAGCAGCACGCCGATGCGCGTACGGCCATCGCGAAGCAGGAGGCGGACGCCAAGCTGGCAGTCCAGCTGCAGTCGGTGCAGCAGGTCGCCGGCGCCCTGGCCGCCATCTTCGCCAAGAACAAGACCGTCGCCGTGGCCACCGCAATCATCGACACGCTGGCGGGGGCGGTTGCGGCACTGAAGAACGGCGGGGGCGTCCCATGGGGGATCCCGCCCATGATCGCCACCCTGGCCGCGGGGTACGCCCGCGTCCAGGCGATCCGCAGCGTGTCGGCCGACGCCGGCGCGGGCGGATCCGGTGGAGGTGGCGCGGCCGCGGCTCCCCAGCCCCCGCCCCCCGTGCAGGCCTCCGGCAGCTTCCAGGCGAGCCTGGGCGGCGCTGGGCTGGCCGGTGGCTTCAGCCTGCCGGCGGGCTCCGCATCGGACGCCACGGCGGCCGCTGCGGTCGCCGCGTCGTCGCCCGTGGTCAACGACAACCGCGACATGAGCACCAGGCACTACCACCTGATCCCGAGCGGGAAGGTCGAGATGGAGCGTCTGGCGGGGATGCTGGATAACGCCCGCGCCCGGGACGCGACGAAGAAGTGGTGAGCGGCATGGTCCCAGACCTCAGTCCGGAGGACTGCGACCGCGCGCTCGCCGACGTGCTCGCCAACGTGGCGATGGCTGGACTCGAGCACCTGGTCGCTCAGTGGGAGGCCGGGCAGATCACCGGCGAAGA
>Ga0070695_100002312_pt1 | contig 10928 bp, 10 predicted proteins | sample KBSK1252metaG_FD_65471 | JGI IMG/M metagenome (GOLD analysis project Ga0070695, IMG submission 65471) | Corn, switchgrass and miscanthus rhizosphere microbial communities from Kellogg Biological Station, Michigan, USA - KBS K1-25-2 metaG | ecosystem: Host-associated > Plants > Roots >...
TGCCGCGCGCCACCGACTTCGCGGTGCACGCGCAGATGGAGTTCGTCGACGTGCCGGCGAAAACCAATCCGCTCGGCGTCAAGGGCATCGGCGAGGCGGGCTGCGTCGGGGCGCCGCCCGCGGTGATGAACGCGATCCTCGATGCGCTGCGCCCGCGCGGCGTGCAGCACCTCGACATGCCGGCGACGCCGCGGCGGGTGTGGGAGGCGCTGCAGCGCGCGAGAACGCACTAATGGAAGTGCGCGCGGCCGTTGCCTGGGAGGCGGGCAAACCGCTCGGCATCGAGAAGGTCGAGCTCGCCGGACCGCAGGCCGGAGAAGTCCTGGTGGAAATCAAGGCAACCGGGATTTGCCATACCGACGAATTCACGCGTTCGGGCGGCGATCCCGAGGGCCTATTCCCGGCGATCCTCGGCCACGAAGGGGCGGGCGTCGTGGTGGATATCGGCGCGGGCGTCACGACGCTCGGCAAGGGTGACCATGTCATCCCGCTATACACGCCGGAATGCCGGCAGTGCAAAGCGTGCCTGTCGCGCAAGACCAACCTCTGCACGGCGATCCGCGCGACACAGGGCAGGGGTGTGATGCCCGATGGCACCAGCCGGTTCTCGATCGGCGGACGGCAGCTTCACCATTACATGGGCTGCTCGACTTTCGCGAACTTCACCGTGCTGCCCGAGATCGCGCTGGCGAAGATCCGCGCGGATGCACCGTTCGACAAGGTTTGCTATATCGGCTGCGGCGTGACCACCGGCATCGGCGCGGTGATCAACACCGCCAAGGTCGAGCCGGGCGCGAACGTGGTGGTATTCGGCCTCGGTGGCATCGGCCTGAACGTCGTGCAGGGCGCGCGCATGGTCGGGGCGAGCATGATCGTCGGCGTCGACCTCAATGCGGCGCGCGAAGCGCTCGCGCGCAAGTTCGGCCTCACGCACTTCGTCAACCCGAAAGACGTCAAGGGGGATCTCGCCCCCTATCTCGTCGACCTTACCGGCGGCGGCGCCGACTACAGCTTCGAGTGCATCGGCAACGTCGAGGTGATGCGCCAGGCGCTCGAGTGCTGCCATCGCGGCTGGGGTGTGTCCGTGATCATCGGCGTCGCCGGCGCCGCGCAAGAGATCAAGACCCGGCCGTTCCAGCTCGTCACCGGCCGCGTGTGGAAGGGCACCGCGTTCGGCGGTGCCCGAGGCCGCAGCGACGTGCCGAAGATCGTCGACTGGTACATGGAGGGCAAGATCAACATCGACGATCTCATTACCCACAAGCTGCCGCTCGCCGACATCAACCGGGGCTTCGACCTGATGCACGCCGGGAAGTCGATCCGCTCCGTGGTGATTTACTGACCGGGATGCGCGCCGTTTCGAAAGCAAGGCACCCGGGGCGAGCCCAGCCCAAGAAAGCACTGCCTTAGGGCAGTATCCTTCCCGAAAATCCGGGGAGGCCATGTCAGCCCTATCGCGAGCGGAGGAGATTCTTGTTGCGGGTGTGCGCGTGATCGTCGGCGCCGCGATTTTCGTTTCCATCGCGATCAACTTCGCCAACATCGCCGGGCGGTACCTCTTCAGCGAGCCGGTGATTTGGGCCGAGGAGATCCTCTCGTACCTGATGGTGTGGTCGGTGTTCCTCGGCGCGGTGCTCGTGACCTGGGAAGGCCGGCACATCAAGATGGATCTGATATCGGCCCGGATGCGGCCGCCGGCGAGCCGGATCCTGAACGCGATCACGGTCGCCGTATTCGCGGCGGTGTGCGCGTTCATGGTGTTCCAATCGTGGACCGTCGTCAGCATGGCGCGGGAGATCGACCAGCGCAGCGTCGCCGCCGAGATTCCGATGGCGCTGGCGCACGCCGGCGTGCTGCTCGGATTCGTGGGCATGCTGCTCGCCGTGCTGCTGCGGCTGCCGCACTATGTGCGCAACGTCTTCGGCAGCGAGACGGCCGCGGTGCAGAAGCAGGTCACCGACACGTTCGGCACCTTCGAGTAGCCGATGACCTGGTTCGTGCTGGTTTTTCCGCTCGTCCTGCTGCTGCTCGGCTTCCCGATCTTCGTCATTCTCCTGGCCGCGTCCGCCTGCCTGCTGATGTTCTTTATGAACGTGCCGTTCGCGGTCGCGCACCAGGCGCTGTTCGGCGCGATCGACAAGTTCTCGCTGCTCGCGGTGCCGTTCTTTCTCTTCGCCGGCGAAGTCATGGGCGTCGGCGGCATGTCGAAGCGCATTCTCGACTGGTGCATGTCGATCATCGGCCGTGTGCGCGGCGCGCAGGGTCTCACCACCATCGCCGCCTCCACGGTGTTCGGCGCGATTTCGGGCTCGGCGCCCGCCACGGTGGCGGCGATCGGTCGCTTCACCTACCCGGGGTTGCGCGAAAAATACGGCCTGCGTTTCGCCACCGGCATCATCTCCGCGACCGGCGCGATCGACATCATGATCCCGCCCTCGATCTCGATGATCCTCTACGGCGCGGCGGCCGAGCAGTCGGTGGCGCGCCTGTTCATTGCCGGAGTCGTGCCGGGCCTGTTGCTCGCGGCGCTCAATGCCGTCTACGTCGTCTACTACGCGCGCCGGCAGCGCATCCAGGACACCGAGCCCGTCAACTGGCGAGCCTTTCTCAGCGCCACTCGCAAGGGTTTCTGGTCGCTCGGCGGTCCGGCCGTCATTTTGGGCGGCATCTACGGCGGCATTTTCGCGCCGACCGAAGCCGCCGGCGTGGCCTGCGTTTACGGCATCCTGGTCACCAAATTCATCCACCGCGAGCTCACTTGGCGCGAGCTCTGGAACGTCGGCGTGAATTCCATGTACCTCACGGCCCAGATCATGATCATCGTCGCCGCAGCGGGCGTGTTCTCCTGGATCCTGACCGTGAATGGCGTGCCGCAGGCGGCGGTGCAGCTGGTGAAGGGCATCGCCGACAGCCCGTGGGCGGTGCTGATGGCGATCAACATCTTCCTGCTGATCGTCGGCTGCGTCATCGATCCGGCATCGGCGATCCTCATCCTGACGCCGCTGCTCGTGCCGATCTGCAAGGCGTACGGCATCGATCTCATCCATTTCGGCGTCATCATGGCGCTCAACCTCGCCATCGGCATGTTCCACCCGCCCTTCGGGCTGAACATCTTCGTGGTGCAGGCGCTGACCCGCGCGCCGGTCGGCGCCATCTATCTCGGGGTAATCCCGTTCGTCGTCGTGGCGCTGGTCGCGCTCATCATCGTGACGTACGTGCCGTGGCTCTCGCTCTACCTGACGTCGATGATCTAGCGCAGGCCGTCCTTGCCCTGAATGTCCTTCGCCGCCAAGCCGCCGAGGCGGGCGTGCAGTCGGCCGCGCGTCGCGGCGCAGAAGATGACGGCGATCTCGCGAGGCATTGGCGCGTCGTGCAACGTGATCGTCATCGTGTCGTAGTGCGAGCGTACGTAGAGCGCGTCCTTGTGCGCGAGCGGCACATCGATCGTCGTTCCGGGCCCGCCGCGCTTGCCGCTCGATGAGATCCACGCCTTGCCGCCGCCGATGGCGTCGCGCAGCGGATCGGCAAACGCGGTCGTGAGGAGCGCATTGCCGTGCTCGTACTCGCCCTCCACGCCGACGATGCACGCCTTGCCGTAGCTCTGGAGCCGCTCGGCGCCCGCCAGCGCGGTCAGGCGGCGCCCGAACTCTTTCCCGAGTTGCGCTGATTCCTTCACGAGGAGTGAGAGGTCCTCGCTGAAGCGTCCGGCGTACGGGTTCTCGAGCACGCAGACGACGGCGAGCTTGCGCACCGGCGCGCCGTCGGCGCGCTGGCCGGTCTCGTTCGCCAGGATGTCTTCGGAGAAGCTCAGCCAGGCGCGGATCTTATAGTTCATGGCTAGACCTTACGCTGTCGTCCCGGCGAAGGCGGGGCACTCGGCGACGGCGGCAGCTTCGTCAATGACCTTGTCCCGAGAAATCCATCGGCACGCGGCATTCGGCGACGCGGATCCTGCGGTTCGGAGCCGGCGTATTGCGGCTGCGGCCGACGAAGCGCGGCACGGCGTCGGTGATCACGGCGCCGACAGCGGCGATGTCGCCGTTACGCAGCGCATCCAGCGCATTTTTCTTCGAGCCGCCGACGCACGCATCGACAATCACGACGTCGGCATCCTTGCCGGGCTTGAGGAAGCCGCTATTCAGGCGGTAGATCACGGCATTGTTGCCCGTGGCGGCGGCGATCGCTGTCTCGACCGGCATGTCGGTGAGGCTCGCGAGGTGCGTGATGGTGTACATCATGCCGAGCGGCATGATTCCCGAGCCGGTCGGCGTGTCGGTGGCGATGAGGAAGCGGTCCGTCTGCTTCGCCTCCTTCACCAGCTTCCACAGCCAGAGTGTCGTGCGCAGATTACCGGCGGTGCAGACTTGCAGCGCGATCTTCGATTCGTTGACGATGCGCGGGAAATCCTCGTCGGGCATCGCCACCGGGCCGCCGTTCACGTGGAACGAGACGTCGGGCTGCATCTTGATGAGGTGATCGGCCCAGATGCCAGAAGAACCCGGAATCGACGAGCCACCCGTGTGCACCGTTGTCACCATGCCGTGCTTCTTTGCCCAGGCGATCATCGGCGCGTAGTCGTACGGCGTCTTCACGCCGCCGAAGCCGGCCTTCGCCAGCCACACGCCTTGCTTCGCGATCTCCTCGAAGTCCGCCTCGACCAGGCCCGGCTCGAGGATGATCGAGCCGGCGTAGACGCGCATGCCGCCCGGGCGCAAGTGCTCGAAGCACTTTTTCGCCGCTACGGCGAGCGCCTTGACGCCTTCCGGATCCTTCGGCCGGCCGGGCACGTGCACTTCCGAGGCGCTGATGGCGGTCGTGGTGCCGCCGTGCGTATAGCTTTCGAGGAAGCCGACCGTCCTCTGACGCGGCGTCCAGTCGCCGAAGGTGTTGTGCACCTGCGAGTCGATCAGTCCCGGGATGGCGGTTGCGCCGTCGGCGTCAATCACAACGTCGAACGCCTTCAGATCGGTCGGCGCCGTTCCGATGGCGGTGATTTTTCCATCGGACATCTGGATGCAGTCGCCCTTGGCGTGCGGTTCGCGCCAGTCGCCGGTGACGATGGTGCCGAGATTGACGATCGCCGTCTTCATGACAGTTTCCTCGCGATCCAGTCGGCGCACACCTGCAGCGCCGGCAGATGGTTGTCGAATTGCGTATGCGCCGCGCCGCCGTTCTCGCCGTCGAAGACGACCATCTGCTTGTCGGACGAGCCGATGGCGTCGTACATGGCACGGGCGTCCTCCATCAGCACCTGCTGGTCCTCGGCGCCGTGCATGACGAGGAACGGGCACTGGATGCGCGCGGCGAAGCCAGCGACGCGAAAATCCTTCACCTTCTCCACGGCGGCCTCCATGGTATCGGTGCCGGTGATGAACATGAGCTGGAAGCGTGGCGCGGCGATGATGCCCTTGCCCTGCATCCTTCTCACCCAGACGCGGTGGTAATCGTAAATCGCGCCCCACGCGACTGCCGCCTTGAGTCGCGGCTCGTACGCCGCGGCGCGCGCGACGTAGTAGCCGCCGAGGCTCGAGCCGACGATGCCGATCCGCTTTGCGTCGACGTCCTTGCGCTTCTCCAGCCAGTCGATCGCCGCGCCAACCGGCTGCTCATAGTCCGCGCGCGTCACCAGCTTCTGCAGGCGCAGCGCCTCGCCGATGCCCGGCGTGTCGATGAAGAGCGCCGAGATGCCGCGTTGCGCGAACTCGAGCCGCGCGCGCAGGAACCAGAGCTCCTTGGTGGTATCGAGGCCGCAGATGAAAATCGCCGCCGGCCGCGCTCCCTGGCCGAGGCCGGGAACGAAATACGCGGGAAGTGTCGTGCCTGCGAACGGCACCAGCACCCGCTCGACCGGATGATGCGAAGCCTCGCGGCCGAGGTCGAAAGTGCGCAGCACCTCCTTATAGGAAGCGAGCCGCTCGGGCGACGCGGGCGGGATGAAATGCTCGCCGATGGTGTGGTAGAGGCTCGCGAGAAAGTAGTTCTCCGCCGCGGTGAGCCGTGAGCCGTGCTTGGCCCGCTGCTCGAGGATCGCGGCGAGCCGCGCCCACTCGCGCTGCCAGGCGTCGTCCTGTCCGACCTTTTCGCGCAGCGCTTTTTCGATGAGCGCGAAATCGCCGAGCTGTCCGCCGGCAGAAAAAGCGAGCAGCGTGTTGTACGACCAGCGGTAGTGCCCCGGAAAGAATTCGAACATGCCTGCGCCGATTTTTTCTCCCGCTGTCCGAGTGGCATTATGTCGCCAATGACGGGCAGCAGTAGCAGCATTTCGCGCTAGCGGCATGGACGTCATCGTCGAGGAGGTAACGCAGGTCTGGCCGGGGCGCGGCGGCGCGGACATCGTCGCGCTCGAGCGCTTTACGCATCGCTTCGCTTCGCGGCGTTTCTCGTGCCTGCTCGGGCCGAGCGGCTGCGGCAAGAGCACGCTCTTGCAGATCGTCGGCGGGCTCGAGCCGGCAACGAGCGGCAAGGTGCGCATCGTCGATCCGGCGCGTCCGCGCGAGCCGCGCGCGCCCGGTGCCGGCTCGGTCATGGTATGGCAGAGCCTCAATCTCTTCCCGTGGCGCAGCGTCCTCGACAACGTCGCCTTCGGCCTCGAGATGCAAGGCATGCCGCGGCGCGAGCGCCGCGAGCGTGCGCGCGCGCTGGTCGCTTCGGTCGGGCTCACGGGTTTCGAGGACTACCTGCCGGGACAGCTCTCCGGCGGCATGCGGCAGCGCGTCGCGCTCGCGCGCGCACTGGTGCTCGAGCGCCCGATCCTGCTGATGGACGAGCCGTTCGCGGCGCTCGACGCGCAGACCAAGATCATCATGCAGGAGGAGCTCGCGCACATCTTCGATCGCACGCATAAGACGGTGCTGTTCGTGACCCACGCCATCGAGGAAGCGATCTTCCTTGGCGACGAAGTCATCGTGATGAGCGCGCGACCCGGACGCATCAAGGAGGTGCTGGCCGTCGACCTGCCGCGGCCGCGTACGCCCGAGATGGTGAGCACGCCGGCCTTTGCCGCGCTTTTCGACCGCGCGTTCCATCTGATCCGCGAGGAAGTGATGACCTCGATGGCGCAGCAGGCGGCTGCCCTGAGCGCGCCATGAGCGCCGCGCGCGGCGCGACGCGGCTCGCCGAGCGGGCGCTGCCGGCGCTCGTCATCGTCTTCTTCGTGCTCGCGTGGGAGCTCGTCGTGCGTGCACGCGGCATCGCGCCGATCTACTTGCCGGCGCCGAGCGCGATCGCGCTCTACTTCGGCCGCATGGTGGCCGACGGCTCGCTGCCGGCCAACCTCGGGGTGACGGTCCTGCGCATCTTCGCCGGCTTCGCGGTGGCCGCCCTCGCCGGCGTGGGGCTCGGCGTGCTCATGGGCATGTCGCGCCTTGCGGCGCGCATCGCCGACCCGTGGATTGCCGCGCTCTACCCGCTGCCCAAGATCGCGCTCATCCCGCTGCTCCTCATCTGGCTGGGCACCGGCGAGGCGTACAAGATCGTGATCAGCGCCATCACTGCGTTCTTTCCGATCGTGATCAGCGCTTATGCCGGCATCCGCGAGGTCGACCGCGGCCTCATCAAGGCGGCGCAGGACCTGGGCGCGAGCGCGCGACAGATCCAGCTCAAGGTCGTGATTCCGGCTGCCATCCCGAGCATCTTCGCCGGCTTGCACCTCGGCATGGGCGTCACCATAATCCTCGTGATCGCAGCCGAGATGATCGGCGGCTCCAGCCAGAGCGGCATGGGCTACCTGCTCATGCAGGCCGGGCAGGTGATGGAAACCGAGAAGGTGTTCGCCGATCTCGTCGCGCTCGCGGTGTTCGGCGCGCTGGTCATCAAGCTGCAGCAGTGGATCGACCGCAAGGTCGCGCCGTGGACCGCCTATCGCGACGGCCACTAAGAGCAAGGAGGATCCGGGATGTTCTCGAGAATGGTGCTGACGCTCATGCTCGCCTGCGGCGCGCTTGCCGCGCGCGCGGACGATGTCATCAACGTCGGCGAAGGGCCGTTCATCTCCGGCGGCGGCTTCTACGTCGCGCAGGCGCGCGGCTATTTCAAGAAGGTCGGCATCGATCCGCAGGTGAAGAAGTTCAACGACGGCGCCTTCGCCGTTCCCGGCCTGCTCGCGGGCGAGCTCGACATCGCCCTGATGCCGGCCACGGCGAGCTTCTTCAACAGCATCGCCAAGGGCGCACCGCTCGTCATCGTGCTCGACCGCGGGCACAACCGCCCGGGCTACGGCTATCTCGCGGTGAACGTGACGCAGGAACTCTACGACAGCGGCATCCGCAAGCCGGCCGATTTCGCCAAGCTGAAGGGCAAGAAGCTCGGCGTCGGCGCGCTCGGCAGCATCAACCAGTACGACTTTGCGCGCGCGCTGCAGAAGGCCGGGCTCGATCCGCGCAAGGACGTGCAATGGATCGTCGGCGTGCCGCAGCCCGACCTGATGAAGATGCTCGGGCAGAAGCAGGTGGACGCCACCGACCTTGCCTACCAGTTCGGCTTTTTCGCCCAGAACAACAAATGGGGTCCGATTCTCGCGACCGGTGACCAGATCGAGCCGAACAGCTCGATCGCGGTGTACGCCGCGCGCGGCGAGTTCGTGAAGGGCAAGCGCGATGTGCTGGTGCGCTTTGCCATGGCGTACCTGCAGGGCGTGAAGGAATTCAACGCCGCCGCCACCGCGCCGGACAAGCACCCGGAGGTCCTCGAGATCCTCGCCAAGAACACCTTCCTCAACAAGCCCGAGCTCGTCAAGGCGATCGCGCCGCACTGGTCGTACATCGCCGAAGACGGCAACCCGCCGATCGACTCGATCCTCGCGATGCAGGACTACTGGGCCGACTACTTCACCTACGTGGAGAAGAAGGCGACGCGCGAGCAGCTATTCGATCTCTCGGTCGCGCGCGACGCCAAGCGGCGCCTCGACGCCGAGAAGCCGTTCGCGAAGTGAAAGACCTCTGGCGTTGGGGCGCCGCAGACTTGGCACGCGCGATCCGCGCGCGCGAGGTGTCCTCGCGCGAAGCGGTGGAGAGCTGCCTCGCGCGCATCGCGGCCGTCAATCCGCGCGTCAACGCCATCGTCGATCTGATGGCGGATGAGGCGCTCGCCGCGGCGGACAAGGCGGATGCGGCGGTGAAGACGGGCGCCGATCTTGGAGCGCTGCATGGCGTGCCGGTGACGCTGAAGATCAACGTCGACATGGCGGGTCGACCGACGACCAACGGGGTCGTTGCGTTCAAGAACAAGATTCCAGAGGCCGAGAGCCCGCCGGTGATCCTGTGGCGCAAGGCGGGCGCGATCTTCATCGGCCGCACCAACGTGCCGGCCTTCAGCACCCGCTACTTCACCGACTGCGAGCTGCACGGCCGCACGCTCAACCCCTGGGATCCGAGGCGCACGCCGGGCGGCTCGAGCGGCGGCGCGGCAGCCGCGGTGGCGACCGGCATGGGCGCGCTCGCGCACGGCAACGACCGCGCGGGCTCCATCCGCTATCCGTCGTACGCCTGCGGCGTCTACGGCCTGCGGCCTTCGCTCGGGCGCGTTCCGACTTTCGAGCCCGGCGTGCCCGAGACGCTCGCCGTCGCGACGCAGCTCGCCAACACGCAAGGGCCGCTCGCGCGCTCGGTGCGCGACCTGCGCCTTGGAACGCTCGCCATGATGGGACGCGACGCGCGCGACCCGTGGTGGGTGCCTGTGCCCCTGCGCGACGAAGCGCCCGCCAAGGGCAGGGTCGCGTTATGCGCCGGGATTCCGGAAGCAGAGGTGGATCCGGCGGTAGCGGCAGCGGTCAGGCAGGCGGGCAAATGGCTGGCGGAGGCGGGCTACGCGGTGGAAGAGGCGCCGCCGCCGCATTTGCACGAGGCGGGCTCGCTCTTCTTTACGCTGGTGGTGAGCGAGAACGCGGTGTCCAAGGACGACCGCGCGGGCACGACCAAGGCCATCGAGGCGCTCGGCGACGAGGCGTGCAAGCGCGCACGCCGCTCGATGGTGGCGGCGATCCAGCCCTTGGACTACGAAGGCTACGTTTCCGCGCTCGCGCGCCGCGCGGCGCTGCTGCGGCGCTGGATGGTGTTTTTCGAGCGCTACCAGTTCGCCGTGCTGCCGGTCTCCTGGCAGCGGCCTTTCGCGGTCGACGAGGACCAGAAAGGCGACGCGGCGATGGCTGCGCTCCTGCGTGCGCAGGTGCCGACGCTTGCCTGTTCGACCCTCGGCCTGCCCGGGCTCGCCTGTCCGGCGACGCTCGCCGACGGCGTGCCGGTCGGCGTGCAGCTGGTCGGGCCGCGTTACGGCGAGGAGCTGCTTTTCGCCGGCGCGCAACCGATCGAGGCGCGCACGGCAGTGAAGACGCCGATCGACCCGCGCGATTAGGTTATGTTCGGTACGCAATTCAACAAAGGAGGGAGGAGGAGATGAAGCGAGGACGTCTAGTCGCGCTCGGCGCCTTGATGTTCGCCGTTGCCGCGACGCCGGCCGCCGCGCAGACGGTGATCAAGCTCGGCACGGCGACGATCAACGATGTGCAGCACGAGTACATCAAGCGCCTCGCCGAGCGCATCAACAAAGAGCTCGGCGGCAAGGTGAAGGTCGAGGTCTATCCGGCCGAGCAGCTCGGCAACAACGCGCGCATGCTCGAGGGCCTCGCGCTCGGCACGGTCGAAGGGGTGATCGGACCGCCGGAGTTCATCGTCGGCGTCGATCCACGCTTCCAGATCGTCGGCGCGCCGGGCCTGATCAAGGACATCCACCATGCAGTGCGCCTGACCGAGGACGCGAAGTTCCGCGAGGCGCTGTTCGGCTTCGGCGAGGCGAAGGGCATCAAGGGCCTCGGCGTCGTCCTGTATGGCGGCAACGTCTGGGCGACCCGCAAGCCGGTGACCAGCCTCGCCGACTTCAAGGGAATGAAGGTGCGCGTGCTCGCTTCACAGATGCACACCGTGCCGCTGCAGCAC
>Ga0070695_100002313_pt1 | contig 10922 bp, 8 predicted proteins | sample KBSK1252metaG_FD_65471 | JGI IMG/M metagenome (GOLD analysis project Ga0070695, IMG submission 65471) | Corn, switchgrass and miscanthus rhizosphere microbial communities from Kellogg Biological Station, Michigan, USA - KBS K1-25-2 metaG | ecosystem: Host-associated > Plants > Roots >...
CTGATGCTCGAGCGCCATGCGCTTGATCCAGGTGTCGGGTTTGATAGACATTTTTTACTTTACGCTGGGGCCCCACCCCCAGCGTCTGCCACCGCTCGCCTTCGGCTCGCGGCGCTGGCTTGCGGCGACTGTCCCTCAGTCAACGTCTGAGGAGCGCGAAGATGAGTGTGAGGAGGATACTCAAAACGATCGACGTGGTCAGCGGGAAGTAGAAGGTGAAGTTGTCGCGCTTGACGTAGAAGTCCCCTGGCAGGCGGAACAACGGGACGCCGAGCATCATCACGAGGCCGAGGGCGGCGATGAGGATGCCAACCAGAACCAGCGCTTTGCCCATGTTCCATCTCTGATTGAACACAAACGACACCAGGGACGCCATCAAAAACGTGTTCCGATCGGCGTCCTTCGCGTCGAATCAGCGCCTCAAATGAGCTCGATGCCGGCGAAGAAGTACCCGATTTCGAACGCGGCGGTCTCCGGGGCGTCGGATCCGTGCGTGGCGTTGCGCTCGATCGACTGGGCAAATTCCTTCCGGAGCGTGCCCGCGTCCGCCTTCGCGGGATCGGTCGCGCCCATCAGCGTCCGCCACTTCCTGATGGCGTCGGGCGCTTCGAGCACCATGACGATTGCAGGCCCGGATGACATGAATTCCGTCAGACTTTTGAAAAACGGACGCTCCCGATGCACGGCGTAGAAGCCTTCGGCCTCTTTCTTCGAGAGTTGAACGCGCCGTATGGCACGAATCTGGAATCCGTTGTCTTCGATGCGTTGAATAATCTGGCCCGCGAGATGCCGCTCTACGGCATCAGGCTTGATGATGGCCAACGTCCGCTCGGTCATCCGGCGATTATAGCAGTGGCTAACTCAGCAACAGGGACGAGGTAATACACATGACGCCGATGGCGATCAAACAGCAGGACGATCCCGACAAGCATAAAGGGGCGATCGAAGGCGATCGTCCCTACGACGAGCAGCATTCGAACCCGAACGGCGACGCCCTCAACGAGGAGGGTCTGCCCGAGGACTGCGACAAAATCGCCGAGGACGTGATCGGCGCAAACGCGGACGAGACTCAGGGGTGACGTTTCTGAATTAATCCGGATTCTGGCTAACGGTTGAGCCGCGGCATCGAGCGTGCAGCTCGGCCGCGGCATCACTGTCGTCGAGATCATCGTCCCCGGCTCGGGCCGGACCCGGACCGCGAAGCCGAGGAACGCAAGCTCGCTCGGGCGCTCGACGGTATCAGGGAACCAACTTCAGCGAAGGCTCTCCATGATTTCTTCGAGCGCTTCCCGCCCGGGTCTGACTCTCTCGAGCGGCAGCGTCGCGAGCGGCTCGTCGATCAGATTCAGCTGCTCGAGGAAATCGTCGCGATCCGGCTCGATGTAGATCAGGCCGGTCGCAAACTCGCCGCGGCGGGCGGTCTCGTGGAGCCGCTTCAGCGCGGCGATGCGATCGGTCGGATCGTAGTCCTCCTCGAGCTTCTTCAAGTACAGCTTCGAGCCGTCGTGCATGCGGACTTCCTGCGTCGTGCCCGGCTCGTAATCGACCGAGATGTCCTCGAAGAACGGCACGAAGCTCACTTCCTCGAGCGGATCGTCGTGGTCCTTCACGTACGCGTAGCTCTTGGTCGACCCCTCGTGGTCGTTGAACGTGACGCAGGGCGAGATGACGTCGAGCATCACCGTCCCGCGGTGCGCGAGCGCCGCCTTGAGGAGCGAGAGCAGCTGCTTCTTGTCGCCTGAGAACGACCGCGCGACGAACGTCGCGCCGAGCTCGACCGCGAGCGCGCAGGTGTCGATCGGCGGCAGATCGTTGACGACGCCGGTTTTGAGCTTGGAGCCCAGGTCGGCCGTCGGCGAGAACTGCCCCTTCGTCAGCCCGTAGCAGCCGTTGTCCTCGATGATGTAGATGATCGGCAGGTTGCGGCGCATCAGGTGCACGAACTGGCCGATGCCGATCGCGCCCGTGTCGCCGTCGCCGCTGACGCCGATGGCGATCAGCTTCTTGTTCGCCAGCATCGCGCCGGTGCCGACCGACGGCATCCGGCCGTGGACGGCGTTGAAGCCGTGCGACCCGCCGAGGAAGTACGCGGGACTCTTGCTCGAGCAGCCGATCCCCGAGAGCTTGATCACCTGGCGCGGGTCGACGCCCATCTCGTAGAAGGCGTCGATGATGCGCTCGGAGATCGCGTTGTGGCCGCAGCCGGCGCACAACGTCGTCTTGCCGCCTTTGTAGATCTGCGGTTCGAGCCCGATTCGATTGACTTTGATTGGTGTCGCCATATGTAAAGTTCCGTTAGATCAAATCTGCAATCTGCAATGTGCAATCTGCAATGTTCAATGTCATTCGCCGCCGGCAGTGCCCGCGCTCATCCGCGAGGCCGTCTTCTTCGCGACCTCGTATCCTTCCTGCGACAACACGTCGTCGGTGATGCTGCGCGCGTCGATCGGCAGACCGTTGTAGTGGAGCACGCTGCGCAGCTTGGCGATGCGATCGGTCGTCAGCTCGAGCTTCATCAACTGCAGCAGCTGCGCGTCGCGGTTCTGCTCGATGACGTAGAGGCGATCGTGCGCGTCGATGAACGCCGCGAGCTCGTCGTTGAACGGGTAACCCCGCAGCCGGAAGTACGACGTCTCGACCTTCGTTTCCTCGCGCAGCTGGTCGCGGCTCTCCTCGGTCGCATAGTGTGACGTGCCGAACGCGATGAAGCCGATCTTCGCCTTCGGATTGTGCTGGATGACCGGCTTCGGGACGTGCTGGCGCGCCGTTTCGAACTTGCGCGCGAGCCGGTCCATGTTCTCGACGTAGTCGTCCGGCCGCTCGCTGTATTGCCCTTTGGCGTTGTGACCGGACCCGCGTGCGAAGTACGCCGGCATCCCGTCGCCCGGAATCGTGCGATACGGAATGCCGTCGCCGTCCACGTCCTTGTACCGGCCCCACTCGCCGATGCGCTTCAGCACCTCGTCGGTCAGCACCTTGCCGCGATTGATCGGCTTGTCCGGATACGTGAACCCGTCGGACATCCAGTTGTTCATGCCGAGATCGAGGTCCATCATCACGAACACCGGCGTCTGGAACTGCTCGGCGAGATCGAACGCCTCCTGCGACATCGTGTAGCACTCTTCGACCGAGGACGGAAAGATCATGATGTGCTTGGTGTCGCCGTGCGAGAGGAACGCCGTCTGGAGCAGATCCCCCTGCGCCGTCCGCGTCGGCAGGCCGGTTGACGGCCCGACGCGCTGGACGTCGAAGATGACCGCCGGCGCTTCGGCGTAGTAGCCGAGACCGGCGAACTCGCCCATCAGCGAAATGCCCGGACCCGCGGTTGCCGTCATCGATCGCGCGCCCGCCCAGCTCGCGCCGATGACCATGCCGAGCGACGCGATTTCGTCCTCGGCCTGCACGATCGCGAACGTCGCCTTCCCGGTCTCTTTGTCGACCCGGTACTTCTTCATGTAGGTGATGAGCGATTCGCACAGCGACGAGGACGGCGTAATCGGATACCAGGCGACGACGGTGACGCCGGCCATCATGCAGCCGATCGCGGCCGCGGTATTTCCTTCGATGAGGATCTTTCCGCGCGTCTCGCTCATCGGCTCGATGACGTACGGATCCTGCTTCGTGAAGTTCGCCTCGGCGTAGTCCCAGCCCGCTTTCAGCGCGCCCTGGTTGAGCGCGACCGCCTTCCCCTTCTTCCCGAGCTGCTTGCCGAGCGCCTTCTCCATCAGCGTCATGTCGATCCCGAGCAGCTTCGCGAGAATGCCGTCGTAGATCATGTTGCGCACGAGGCGGCGCAGCTTCGCATCGGGACACACCGGCCCGACCAGCTTGTCGAACGGCACGGGATAGAACGTCAGATCGGTGCGCAGCGCGTCCAGCTTCAGCGGCGCGTCGTAGACGACGGCGGCGCCGGGATCGAGCGTGAGGACGTCTTCCTTCGCCGTCTCCGCGTTCATCGCGACGAGGAAGTCGACTTCCTTCTTGCGCCCGACGTACCCGCGCTTGCTCGCCCGGATCGTGTACCACGTGGGCAGGCCCGCGATGTTCGACGGGAACATGTTCTTGCCGGAGACCGGGACGCCCATCAGCAGAATCGATCGCAGGAGCACGAGGTTCGCGGTCTGGCTGCCCGATCCGTTGACCGTCGCGACCTGGATGCTGAAGTCGTTCACCACGCGCTGTCTGCGCGCCGCCTCCTGTTGTTCCTGAACCGCCAGATCTGTCGGTGACATTCTCAAGTCCTTACAGCGTATGAAGATAGGGGAGTTGACAACCGGAAAAGTATATCACGCGGATTTCGAGACGCCGGAGCGATCGCGGAGGCGGCTCATGCGAGCATCTCATTGATCGCCTTGCCCATATCGGCCGGGCTTTTCACAACGGTCACGCCAGCCGCGGTCAGCGCCGACATCTTTTCGGCCGCCGTGCCCTTCCCCCCGGCGATGATCGCCCCGGCGTGACCCATCCGTCGTCCGGGCGGCGCGGTCTGGCCCGCGATGAACGCGACGACGGGCTTCTTGAAGTGGCGTTTGATCCACGCGGCCGCTTCTTCCTCGGCACTGCCGCCGATCTCGCCAATCATGATCACGGCATCGGTATCGGGATCGTCCGCGAAGAGCTTCAGCGCATCGATGTGCGTCGTGCCGATGAACGGATCGCCGCCGATGCCGATGCACGTGGTCTGCCCCATGCCGAGCCGCGTGAGCTGGTGAATCGCTTCGTAGGTGAGCGTGCCGCTCTTCGACACGATGCCGACGCGCCCTTCCCTGACGATGTTGTGCGGGATGATTCCGGCCTTCGCCTTCCCGGGCGAAATGATGCCGGGACAGTTCGGTCCGATGAGACGCGTGTCGGGCTTCGTCTTCAGAAAGGTCATCGCCCGCATCATGTCGAGCACCGGAATGCCTTCGGTGATGCACACGACGAGGGCGATCCCGGCGTCCGCCGCTTCCATCACCGCGTCGGCGGCAAACGGCGGCGGGACGAAGATGACCGACGCGTTCGCGCCGGTGGCCTTCACGGCGTCCTGCACGGTGTCGAAGATCGGCCACCCTTCGTGCGTGGTGCCGCCCTTCCCGGGCGTCACGCCGCCGACGAGCTTCGTCCCGTACGCCGCCGCCTGCTTGGCGTGGAACGTGCCCTCGCGTCCCGTGAGGCCCTGAACGATCAGGCGAGTCGATTTATCGATCAGTACCGACATGTCAGCGCGCCAGCCGTACGACTTTCCGCGCCGCCTCGTCCATCGAGTCGGCGGTGGTGAAATTCATTTTGCTGTCTTTGAGCAGCCGCTTTCCTTCATCCACGTTCGTGCCTTCCATGCGGATGACGATCGGGACGGGCACGCCGAGCTCTTTGACCGCGCCAATCACACCCTGCGCGAGCACGTCGCAGCGGAGGATGCCGCCGAAGATGTTGATCAGCACCGCCTTCACGTTCTTGTCGGACATCAGGATCTTGAAGGCGTTCCGGATCTGTTCGGCGTTCGCGCCGCCGCCGACGTCGAGGAAATTCGCCGGCTCTCCGCCCGCCAGCTTGATGATGTCCATCGTCGCCATCGCAAGCCCCGCGCCGTTCACCATGCAGCCGATGTTGCCGTCGAGGTGAATGTAGTTCAGCGAGAACTTCGAGGCTTCGATCTCCAGCGGGTCCTCTTCGCCGAGATCGCGCAGGTCGCGGAAGTCGGTGTGGCGGTACAGCGCGTTGTCGTCGAAGTTCATCTTCGCGTCGAGCGCCAGCAGGTCGCCCGACTGCGTGACCACGAGCGGGTTGATCTCCAGCAGCGACGCGTCGGTGGCGACGAAGGCCTCGTAGAGCGCGGTCGCGAGCTTGACGAACTTGTTGACCTGCGCGCCGTCGAGTCCCATGCCGAACCCGAGCCGCCGCGCCTCGAACGGCACGAGGCCGACGCCGGGCTCGATGTGGACGCGCACGATTTTCTCGGGCGTCTTCGCGGCGACTTCTTCGATGTCCATGCCGCCCGCGGCGCTCGCCATCATCACCGGCTTGCCGGCGGCGCGATCGAGCAGCAGGCTGAGATACAGCTCGCGCTGCATCTGCAGGCCCTCTTCGACGAGCACGCGGCTGACCACGCGGCCCTCGGGACCGGTCTGATGCGTGACGAGCGTCATCCCGATCATCTCTCCGGCGATTCGTTCGGCTTCGTCGGGCGACTTCGCGAGCTTGACGCCTCCGCCCTTCCCGCGGCCCCCTGCATGAATCTGCGCTTTCACGACGACGATGTTTCCGCCGAGCCGCCGCGCGATCTCGCCGGCCTCGGCCGCGTTGAGCGCGACCTCGCCTCGAGGGACCGGCACACCGTGACGCGCCAGGATTGCTTTCGCTTGGTACTCGTGGATTTTCATCGTGAGGCCAGAACTTCAGATGCTAACTGCGCGTCCGCGAACGCGTCAAGCTTCAGAAACCTGAATTGCAGATTGCAAATTGCAGATTGCAAATTGATTTCAGATTGGGACGATTCCAGATTGGAACTCAGACAGTGGACGACTTCAGAATGGAGCGCGGAGCGGTGTGCGAGGACGCCAACCGCCAATCGAACAATCAGCAATCAATCTGCAATCTGCAATTTGCAATCTGCAATGTCATTTGACAACGATTGCGGCGTCGGCTCGATGGCCGCGGCTGTCGCGCACGCTGATGACGTGGCGGCCGGACGCGAGCGGCCAATCGAGCGCGGCGGTGGCCTCGATCGTGGCGATCGGCACATCGTCGACGCGCCACTCCACTCGCTGCGCGTCTCCGCCCGACACGCGCAACCCGATCGTTTGAAACTCGCGGCGGAGCGTGGGATCGATGAGATAGACCGCGCCGTCGGGCGGGCTGAGCACTCGAAGCGCCGTCGATCCCGGCTGTGGGTTCGCCTTGGGCAGAGGTAACGCCGCTGCGGCGGGCGTCGCGACGCGATCGCGTCCCCGGTTTTGCGCCGCCCACGCCTGGTATTCCGTCGGCCAGTCGACGGCCACGCCGTCCGCCGTCGGGCGATGCCAGGAGCAGCGGCGCGCCGGCGACTCGGTCGCGGACCATTCCTCGATCGTGCTTGGACAGTATCGGGTGGCCGTCAGACCCGAGAGCGCGCAGATCGATTGGCGCACGCTGCGCTCGGGCTGCGCACCCGTGGCGGACTCGCCGGGGGCCGGCAGCGCGCCGTGGACGCGCCGCATCGCGGCGAGCATGACACCGTGAAAGATCGGACCGGCGCCGGTGACGCCGGATGATCCGATCAGCGGACGCCGATCGAAGTTGCCGACCCACACACCAACGGTCACCGCGCGCGTGTAGCCAATCGTCCAGTTGTCGCGGTACGCCTGCGAGGTGCCGGTCTTCGCAGCGACCGCGAACGGGAATTCCAGGCTGCCGCCGCGGCCGAACGCGTACGCCCGCGCCTCGTCGTCCGAGAGGATGTCCGTAATCCAGTACGCCGTGCGCGCCGAGACCACCCGCGTCGCAGCGCCGCCCTGTGCGTCGGCGCCGATGCGGCGCACGAACGACGGCTGCACCGTCATGCCGCCCCGCGCGAACATCGCGTACGCCGTGACGAGCTCGTCGAGCCGGACCTCGGCATCGCCCAGCGTCACCCCGAGCCCGTAGTGCGCCGACGTTCTGTCGAACGTCGAGAACCCGGCGGTCCTGAGGAATCGCAGCAGCGTGGGAACACCGACGCGTGAGGCGAGCGCGACGGCCGGTACGTTCTGCGAGCCCGCCAGCGCCCGGCGCGCGAGCAGCGGCCCGCGGAACTGTCCGTCGTAGTTCCTTGGGCTGTACAACACGCCATCCTGCGCCGTTGGAAAGTACGACTGGACGTCGGGCAGCACGGTCGCCGGAGAGGCGCCGTCCTCGAACGCGAGCGCGTAGGTGAACGGCTTCAGCGCCGACCCGGGCTGCCGCGGCGTGCTCGCGCCGTCGATGGCGCCGCCGTGCGCCTCGTCCGCGTAGTCGCCGCTGCCCTCCCACGCGAGCCAGTCGCCGGTCGCGTTGTCGAGCACGACGACGGCGACGTTGCGCGCGCCGTGACGCTCGAGCGCGGACCGTTCGGCGCGGATGACGCCTTCGACCTCGCGCTGCAGCGCTGCGTCGAGCGTCGTCTGGATGCGCCGGCCGTCCGGGCGGGCCGATGCCAGCACGCGCTGGACGAAATGCGGCGCCACGAACGCGCCAGGCTCGCGCGCGAGCGCCAGGCGCTCGGCCATCGCGTCGCGCACGCGATCGGGCGTCAGCGTGCCGAGCACGCCCATCCGGACGATGACGTGTTCCTGCCGGCGCCGCGCGCGCGTCTCGTCGCGATACGGGTTGTACGACGAGGGCCGCCGCGGAAGCGCCGCGAGAAATGCCGCCTGAGCCGGCGTCAGAAGAGACGCGTCGTGTCCGAAGTACGCGCGGCTGGCGCGGCCGGCGCCGGTCAATTGATTGCCGTATGGTGCGAGATTCAGGTACAGCGCAAGCACCTCCCGTTTGTCGAAGCGATGTTCGAGGCGGAGCGCCACGATCGCTTCGTGCAGCTTCGTCCACACCGTCCGGCGTCGAGCGGATCCCGCCTGTCGCGCGAGCAACAACTTCGCAACCTGCTGCGTGATCGTCGACCCGCCTTCGAGCGCGCGGCGATGCCTCAGGTCGCGCAGCGCCGCGCGCGCCAGCGAGATCGGATCGATGCCGGGATGGGAGAAGAAGCGATGATCCTCGGCGGCGATCGTCGCGTCGACGAGCGAGGGCGGCAGGCGATCGGCGGCGAGCCACGACGTCCGGCTGCCATCGTCGGCACGCGCCTCGTACAGGATCTCGCCGTTGCGATCGACGATCTGCGTCGATTCGGCATTCCGGAAATCCAGCAGTCCGTCCGGCAACGGTCCCACGCGGATCCACGCGCCGGTGGCCGCCACGAACGACACGAGCAGGGCGGGGCCGGCCATCGCCGCGAATCGACGAGACCTGAGGTTCATCGTTTCACCTCGATTCCCTGTGTCGACGTCCGTCCCGACACCTCAGGTTCGTACATCTCTTCCACGCGCGCCGCCGCCGCCTGGAACGTGCCGGCCGTCGTCGCGCGAACGACGTACGAGAATTCGTGATGGCCCTCGCTCAACCGCGTCGCGAACAGCAGGACGCGATCGTCATGGCGCTCGACGTGATCGAACGTGCCGCGGCGCCAGATGTCCTCCCAGCTTCGCGGCTCCGTGCCGTCCTCCTGGTCGGTCGCTCTCGCCACGTCGGACGCCGTCGTGGCGAACCACGATTCGACCGGCTCGAATCCGGCGGGCACCGGATCGGTGACGGCGACGAACCGCCGCTCCTTGGGCAGATCGAACGACAACGTGACGCGAACGAGATCGCCGGCACTGAAGCTCGCAGCCGGCGCGCCCGCGCGGCCGTCACGCATGGACGCGTATTGACGTTCGATGCGGAATCCGTTGTCGCGCGAAGTCAGTGTGGCCGCGTCCGGCGCGTAAGTGAGCCGCGCGACGTAAAACGCGGTGCCTTCTCCCTCGCGATGGATGGTCAGGTCGCTGTTGCCCGACGTCGCGGTTCGCCCGAACTGCGCCATCGGCACGTCCTTCGTCGCCGGTATCGTCGATCGGCCCTTGAGCGTCTCGCGCAGCAGATTCTCGGTGCCGAGCTTGATCGTCGCCGTGAAGTTCGGAACCTGACTCTCGTACTTGCGGTAGTAGTTGACGAGCGCCTGCATGGCGATCGCGTTCTCCTGCGTGTTGCCCCAGCGGCCGTTCTTCCGCGCGCGCATGAGCCACCGTACGAGTCCGGTCATCTTCGTCTGTGTGTCGCCAACGCGCACGAGCGTGTTCAGCGCGAGCGCGGTCGATCGGACGTTCGAGTTCCAGAAATACAGCAAGTACGGATCGGCCAATTCTTCGACGTGAATCGATCCGGCCTCGGGCAGCATCGCGTTGTCGATCCGGCGGCGAAGCTCCGCGAGGCGCGGCCCGGACTCGCCTTTGGCGATCATCGCGTCAAGCAGGTACGCGATGCCGAACACCGGCATCCGATCGAGGTACCCGTACAGCCGGTTGATGTTCGAGTCCTCGTTGCGTCCGCCATCGACGAGCACCTTGACCGCGAACGCTTTCCACGCGGTGTAGGCGGGCCACCATCCTTCGTTGACCGGCGGCGGGAGCGCGAGCTCCCGATCCAGATAGTCGTACCCGCGCTGCATGACGCCAGGATCGACGTCGTATTTCAACGCGGCAGTCGTCTGGTACACGTGCAGCACATAGGCCGTCAGATACGCCGAGCTCGAATGGCACATGCCGGGCCAGTAGGCAAAGCCGCCCGACGGGCACTGGAATTTCTCCAGCTCGCGCAAGGCCGATTGGACGCGCGGCCGCAGATCCCGTCCTTCGATGCCGGGCAGATGGAACGCGTCGCCAAGGTCGGAGGCAAGCGCGAGGACGAACGCGCGCGATGCCTTCTGCTCCACGCAGCCGAACGGATACTCGACGACGTACCGCGCGCCCTCGCTCAGACCGACGAGCGCCGTCGACGACACTTCGAGATGAAGTCCGCCGACGCCGGGCACGATGCCCGCCGGCATCACGAACGTCTGCTTCGCGTCGGGCGCCGCCTCGCCGTACGCCGCGACGCTTTCCGGCGACACGGCCACGTCCACCGGTACGGTGTCCTCGAACGCGTCGCTTTCGTTCCCGAGCCGAACCGTGGTCTGGACTCGTGCGCGGCCGACCGCTTTCGAGACGGCATCGAAGCGCACCTCGACCGACGCGCCCGCGCCAATCTGCACCGTCCGGCGCGCGTCACCAACGATCTGCAGGACGTCCGGATCGAGGCTGCGCATCGTGACGATGGCGGTTCCCGGCTGCTTCAACTGACTGGTGACGACCGAGCCGAAGAACGCCTTGTCGCCACGAGAGAGGAAGCGCGGAAACGCGGCCTTGAGCACGACC
>Ga0070695_100002315_pt1 | contig 10922 bp, 7 predicted proteins | sample KBSK1252metaG_FD_65471 | JGI IMG/M metagenome (GOLD analysis project Ga0070695, IMG submission 65471) | Corn, switchgrass and miscanthus rhizosphere microbial communities from Kellogg Biological Station, Michigan, USA - KBS K1-25-2 metaG | ecosystem: Host-associated > Plants > Roots >...
TCATCGTTCGATCGGCGCCCTAGCATACGGCAGCTTGACACCTCGGTTACGGGATCGCAGAGAGACGGCCATGGACCTCGCCGACTGCCTCGCCGCGCTCGGGTTCGAGCGTCACCCCCTGATGCGGAGCGCCCTGGGCCACTTCCACGTCGCGGGCCAGCTCTCCGGCGAGGTCGTGGACGTCCTCGTGGACACGGGGGCGGCGAGCACCGTCGTGGACCTCGACTACTGCCGCACCCGGGGGCTCCCGGTGGAGGAGACCGGGCTGCACGGCGGAGGCGCGGGAGGGGTGCACCTGCCGATCTTCCGCCTGTCCGGCGCCACGCTCGAGCTCTCGGGAACCCCCCTCCACGCGGACGGCCTCTACGCCCTGGATCTCACCCACGTGAACAAGGGGCTCACGCAGAAGGGGGGCTCGAGCGTGCAGGCCATCCTGGGCGCCGACGTGCTCACGCACCATCGCGCGGTGATCGACTACGCCGCCTCCGCCCTCTACCTCATCAGGAGGCTCGCCGGGGACGCACCTCGGTGAGCGGCGCCTCCAGCGTGACCCGGGTTCCCCCTCCCGGGGGGTGCTCGATGTGGAGCCTGCCGCGGCAGAGCGCGGCTCGGTGCCGCATGCTGGTCAGGCCGTGACCTCCCAGATCCGAAGGCTCCGCCGCCATCCCCAGACCGTCGTCCTCCACGCGCAAGCGCAGGATCCCTTCCTCCCGGGAGAGCGCGACCTCGATGCGGGTGGCGCGGGCATGGCGGAGAGCGTTGCTCAACGCCTCCTTGAACACGAGGTAGAGCTGCCTCCGCAGATTGGCATTGAGCGGGATCGAGGCCTCGGCGGGCGGAAGTCCCAGGTCAAGGCGCACGTCGCTGCCGCCCACCGCGTCCAGGGCGAACGCCCGCATGCGCCGCACCAGGTCGGCCAGGTCGTCCCGTGCCGGGTCCACCGACCACACGACGTCTCCCATGGCGTCCACCACCTCGCGGGCCTGGCCCGAGATGCGCTCCAGTGTCCCCGCGGGGACGCCGTGCCCCCGCTCCAGACGGGCCAGGGCGAGCTCGCTCTGGAGGGCGATCTGCGAGAGCGACGACCCCACGTCGTCGTGTAGGTCCATGGCCAGACGCGTACGCTGACGCTCCAGCGCGACCAGGCGCGCGGTCCGCTGGCGATGGAAGAGGAACACCAGCGCGGTCAGGAACGCCGCCCCCAGGGCGACGAACCACCCCCGCATCCAGATGGGGGCCGCCACCGTGAAGATCACGGCAGCGGGCACGTCGCTGCGGGCGCCGTCGGCACTGAGGGCGCGGACCTGGAACCGGTAGTCTCCCGGCGCCAGACCGGCGAGCGAAACCGAGCGGGCCTCCCCCGCCTCGCTCCACGTCGTCTGGCCGGGGGACAGGCGCGTCTCGAACCGGAGGCGCTCCCCCGAGCGGTTGCTGATGGCGGTGAAGCGGACCTCCAGGTTCCGCTGGCTCGCGGTGAGGGCGATCCCGTCCAGGCGCTCCATGCCCCGCGGGGGCAGAGGCCTCGCCTCTCCCGCCACGCGCAGCCCCAAGAGGTGGACGCGGGGCGCCCGCCGGGGCGGGTCGACGTCGGGGATGAGGCGAGCGGCCCCTCCCGCGGTCCCGAACCACAGGCTGCCGTCGGAGGCCCGGAAGGAGGTGGCCACGTACGTGTTGAGGAGACCGTCGCGCTCGGTGTACCGGTGCACGTGCCCGGTGGTGGGATCGATGCGATCGATGCCCCGCGTGGAGCCCGCGTAGATCCGCCCCCGAGCGTCCGCCACCAGCGTGCGCACGTCGAGGCTGCTCAGACCGGCGCCGCCGTCGAGCAGGGAGAAGCGTGGCCGTTCCGTGGAACCCCCCTCGACCCGGTAGATGCCATGGCGGGGCACGGCGATCCACAGCCGGTCCTCTCCGCTGGGAAGGACGGCATAGATCTCGTCGGCTCGAAAACCGTTCTCCGGCCCGAGAAGCTCGAACCGGCCGTGGCGGAAGCGCAGCAGCTGCCCCTCTCGGAACCCGATCCAGAGGTCGCCGGCCGCGTCCTCCGCCATGGACCGCACCAGCGTCGCCTCCTTCGGGATCCCGTCGGCGACGCCGAAGCAGCGGACCTCCTCCGCGTCCCGGGCGTAGCGGCACAGGGGATCCGAGGATCCGCGGTCGGGACCGAACCAGAGGTCGCCGCGCCCATCCTCGAACAGACGCATGACCGCGACCCCGGCGGGACCGACACGCTCCCAGGCCCCGCGCTTCTCGCGCACGAGCCCCTGGCGCGTCCCGATCCAGGCCCGGCCCTCGCGATCCACGAGGAAGCGCTGACCGTTCCCCCACCCCGCGTCGGCCGGGCCCTTGTCCATGGGCACGAAGCGTCCGTGGCGCAGGACCTGAAGCCCGGGACTGGGGCCGACCAGCAGCTCGCCTTGCCGCGTCTCCCCCAGGGACGCGACCTCGCGAAAGGGGAGCCCGTCCTTGCGGCCGAAGAACGTGAAGCCCCGGCCGGCAAGCCGCGCCAGGCCGTACCAGCCGTCGGCGAACCACAGGTTCCCTTCGTCGTCGTCGGTCACGGCGAAGGTGACGTCCTCGTCGGCGATCCCTTCCGTGAAGACGGGGTCGAAGGGACAAGGCGCATCGGGATGGGCGAGGTCCACGGCAAGGGGTCCGCCATTCCCCGCCGCCCAGAACCTCCCGTCACGCGCGCGGAGCAGCGCGTAGAACCGGAGGCTGGGATCGGCGAAGCAGGGCCGGTAGTCGCGGGCCACGATCGCCTCGCCGGAGCGAGGGTCGGGGACCAGCCGGAAGAGAAACCCCGAGCCCGCGAGCCAGATCCGCCCCAGGGGGTCCTCCCCCACGTCCATCACCCAGGTCCCGGGAGGGGCGTGCAGCTCGGCCAGGGTCCAGGAGTCGAGCCGCCCGTCCTGGCCGATCCGCAGCAGGACGTCCGCGCACTGACTCCAGATCCGGCCTTCGGCATCGGCCGCCACGAAGGCGCAGGTCGGCGGCATCCCCGGCCTCACGGGGATGGTGGGATGGGCCGGGCGCCAGAGGCGAGGACTCTCGCGCGGGTCGAGCGCGAACAGGCCCTGGTGGGTGGCGATCACGAGGCGGCCGCGTCCGTCGAGGGCGATGCCGTGCACGTCCGCCGTGGCGGCGAAAGGGGCCACGGCGCGAAACGGTGGCGCGCCTCCCCGGGGCGCGTCGTCCAGCTCCGCCACCCCTGCGGCCGTGGCCACGTAGAGCGTGCCCTCCCCCGTCTCCACGAGGCCGGTCACATCCGCGGCCGGCAGGCCGTCCCCGGTCGAAAAGACCTGGAAGCGATCGCCGTCGAAGCGGGCCAGGCCGTCGGTCGTCCCCACCCACAGGAATCCCAGATGGTCGTGGAGCAGCGCGGTGACCTGGTCGGTGGGAAGCCCGTCCGCCGTCCGGTAGCGCAGCACGGGAGGGACCGACGCCAGGAGGGGCACCGGCAGCAGGACAAGGAAGCAGAGGGAGACGGCGGCCTTCACGGCCGAAGTGTTGGCCAGGAGGACCTAGCGAAGCAATCCCTGGCGGAGCGCCTTGGCCACCGCCTCCGACTTCCCATGCACCTCGAGCTTCCGGTAGATCTGCTGCAGGTGATAGTTGATCGTGCTGGCGGTGGTACCCAGCTCGGCGGCCGCGCTGCGGTAGTTGTGTCCGTCCGCGATGAGCTTGAGCACCCGCACCTCGTGCGGGGTCAGCTCGTGCGCGGCGTGGGCGGGCGGACGCACCTCCCGGAACAGCTCGATCACCCGCCGGGCGATCTGGGGAGACATGGGGGCGCCCCCCTCGGCCGCCTCCCTCAGGCTCTCCAGGAGCTTCTTCCGGGGTGTGTTCTTGAGCAGGTACCCACGCGCCCCCGCGCACAGGGCGTCGAAGATCCGCCGGTCGTCCCCGAACACCGTGAGCACCAGCGGCACCAGGTCGGGGAAGCACTCGCGCAGGCGCGCGATCCCTTCGATCCCGTTCATGCCGGGGAGATTGATGTCCACGAGGATCACATGCGGCAGGGGGGGCCCGACCTCGCGGAGCGCCTGCTCCATCGTGCTCCAGGCGGCGGCGCAGCGAAATCCGGGCGCCTCGTCGAGCAAAGCCTGCAGGCTCAGGCGGATCTCGTCCCGGTCCTCGACCAGGGCCACGCGGAGGTTTGCGGCAGGAGCATGGCTCACGTGCGAAGTATCCATCCGGCTCGCCGCATCCGCCGCACGTTCCTGTGAGACCTCTCAGGGGGCAGCGCCTCCAGGACGCGTATTCCTCGTGCGCGAACCAGGGAGGGCTCCCCATGCGACGCATCCTTCTCCCGCTCCTTCTCTTCCTGGCCGCCTTCCGCCCGCTCCACGCCGCCCCCTGGGGCCAGAGCTGGTTTCCCATCGGCCCGGCCCCCACGAGCGGGCTCTTCCCGGGCGGGGAAGGCGGCCGCGCCACCGTCGTGGCCGTGAACCCGTCCAATGGGTTCGACGTGTGGCTGGGCACGGCGGGAGGGGGCGTCTGGCACACGACCAACGCCGATCCCGACCCCGGCTCCGCCTGGACCTGGTACCCAACCTCCGACCAGGAGGCGTCGCTCGCCATCGGAGCCTTGGCCCTCGCCGACTGCGACGCGGGCGGCTGCACGCGGATCTACGCCGGCACGGGCGAGAACGCGATCCGCCGGGACACCTACGCCGGCCAGGGGCTGCTCGTGGGCAGCTACGCCGGGTGCGCGGGCTGCGCCGGCATCGTGAGCTGGACGCGGCACGACCACGGCACCTCCCTCGACGGGAGCGTGAAGTGGGACTTCCGTAACGCCTCCATCAACGACCTCGTCCTCGACCGCACCACCACGGGCCCGAACCCCGAGACCCAGGTCCTCTACCTCACGCTGTCCAGCGGCGTGACGGCGTCCGCCTCCGAGACCACGATGACCGCCCCGGAGCCGCTGGCGGGGAGCGCCAAGGCCGGCTACGGGCTCTACAAGTCCACGAACAACGGCACCAATTGGGACTACGTGACCGTCCCCGGGGCGGAAGGGGCCAAGCCCACCGACCTCGAGATCGATCCCAGCCCCGCGCACCACGACACGCTCTACGCCGCCTTTCTCGGCCGCGGGATCTTCAAGAGCACGGACGGGGGCGCGAGCTGGTGCCCCCTCAACCCCGGGATCCCGCGACCCTCCACCTGCTCCATGAGCGACGGCCTCCACCTCCCCGATCCCGCCACCGGCTTCGACCACGTGGAGCTGGCGATGGATCCCGGAGACCGGCTCCATCTCTACGCGAGCTTCGGGCAGTGCTCGTACCGCTTGACCAGGGAGTGCACCCCCTCCATCTACGAGACCTTCGACGGCGGCGCCTACTGGTACGTCCGCTACGTCGGCGTGGACCAGGAGCGCGACGCGGCCTGTCCCGCCGTCTACAGCCGCTACACCCACGGGCTGACCATCCCGCCCGGGCACCCGGAGCGCCTGTTCCTGGGGGGCGTGCAGCTGTGCTACTCGACCAACCGCGGGACCGAAGGCTCCTGGTTCCGCGGCAACGCCAGCACGCAGCCCAAGACGCCGTCCTGGGAGGTCATCCATTTCGACCACCGCGACATCGTCTTCGACGCCGTGGGCCTCCACGCCCTCACGGTGAGCGACGGCGGCCTCTATTCCTCGGTGGACCAGGGCTTCACGTGGACCGCCCGCAACGATGGGCTGCAGGTGATCGCCTTCCAGTCCGTGGGCATCGCCAGCCGCACCTCCCGCATCTTCGGCGGCACGCAGGACAACACCGCCATGCTGTGGACGGGCAGCCGCGTCTGGGAAACCCAGCACTGCTGCGGCGACGCCGGCTACGCGGTCGTGGACGAGGACGCGGACAACCTCTTCACCACCACCAACAACGCGGCCACCAGCGTGGCCCTGCGACGGCGGATCAACGGGGGCCCCTGGCAGGCGATCCCCAGCGACCTCTCGAACCTGCAGATGCAGGGCGAACCCTCCTCGATCTTCTACCCCCCGCTGGTGCAGTCCCCGGCGCCCACCCCCAACCAGTCCCCCACCCAGCACGCCCTGTACTACGGAACGAGGGGACTGTGGCGGAGCGACGACGACGCCACCTCCTGGACCTCGGTGAGCCCGGAGGTCCTGTGTGACGGGCCCGCGCAGCCGGAGATCGCGGCCGGGGTGGACGTGGTGTCGGCCATCGCCGTGGCGCCCAGCGACCCGGACCGCATCTACGTCGGTTGCTACGGCGGGAAGGTCTGGTTCACCAATGCCGCCTGCGGCCTTCCCAGCTGCTGGACGGAGATGAGCCTCGGCCTTCCCGGCACACCCATCACCTGGCTCGCCGTGGACCCGCTGGACAAGAACGTCGTGTACGCGACGGTCTCGGGGTTCGCGCTGGGAAGCCACGTGTATGGGAAGACGCCGTCCCTGTTCCACTGGATCCAGGCCAAGTCCATCGCCGCCTTCAACGGCGTGCCCGCGAACACGATCGCCGTGGAGTCCCACGGGCCGAGCCAGCCGGCACCGCTCTGGCTGGGGACCGACAAGGGCGTGTACCGCAGCCCGGACGGCGGCTCGAGCTGGGCCCGCTACGGGAACGGACTCCCCAACGTGCCCGTGTACCAGATCGGCCTCGACGAGGGCCGCCGGCGCGTCGTTGCCGGCACGCATGGACGCGGCGCCTTCCTGCTCTCCGGTCCGACGCTCCAGAGCCTCAACGACTGCCGGGCGATCTACGGTGAGGACCTGCCCGTTGTGGGGTCAGGGTTCGCGCCCAACGCGAGCTGCTCGCTGCGCCTGATCCGCGAGCACGGGACCGTGTGCGGCAAGCCGCCGTTCACGACGGATGCCGACGGGGCCCTCCTCCGCACGGATGCGCAGGGGCAGCTCGTCACGAGCAAGGGCGGGATGTACGACGGCAAGCCGGCGGCCATGGCCTGCCACGGTGGCAAGTGCTCCGGCGGCTCCAGCCTGTCCGACTGCAACCGGGTCTTGGACCGCCTGGCCGGCGTCGAGGTGACCTGCGGGAGCCAGGTCGCCTTCCTGCAGATCCCCGGCTGCCCGTCGGTGATCAACCCTCCGAGCGACTGGTTCACACTGACCGGGCTGGGCAGCCCGGGGCTGGGTGCGCCGCACGACCCGGAGGTTCCCGGCGGCGGCTCGTTCGACTTCCTGCCCACGCTGCAGGCCAGCGACGGCAGCTCGCGCGTGCTGTGCTCGGTGACGGTCCCCTACGCGCCCACCGACCTCGCCTCCGACGTCCTGCAGCGCGCGCGGGACACCGTGAACGCCAGCGGCGCCTGCCAGCTCGCAGGGGTTTCGGCGGTGTTCTCTCCTCCGGTGGCGGTCGAGGGAGAGGACCCGTTCCGCCAGCCCGGCACCCTCACGCTCACGGCCCCCGCTCTCGCGGGCGCGCAGCTCGTGGGGGCCATCGATGCGCCGGCCGGCCAGGCGCCGGGCCTCTGCTTCGACCTGCGCAGCCTCGCTCTCCCCCTGCAGGATCAGGTGCGCCGGATGCGCGTGCGCATCGGCGCGCCGGGTGGCGCCATGGGCGGGTCGATCACGCTGACCGAGGGGTCGAGCCTTGGCGATTGCGCGGTGACGATCCAGACCTCTTCCGGTCAGGCCGCCGCCGGCATCGCGAGCGCGCTGGCCGCCGGGTTCCTGGCGCCAGAGATCCCGCTGGCGACGCCCCAGTGTCCGCCCGGGCACGACCCCCGCGACCTGCGCCAGGAGGGGGACGCCCTCGTCCTCGGTCTCGCCTCGGCGCTCACGCTCTGCTTGAACGACCCCGGCGTGGGGGTCGCCATCACGCCCGCGGATGCCTGCCTCTCCGACGCGGACTGCAACGACGGCAACCCCTGCACGCACGACCACTGCCTGGCCGCAAACGGCCAGTGCCAGCACACCCCGGAGCCGAACGGGCTTCCCTGCGAGGACGGGAACGCCTGCACGCTCGGGAGCACCTGCGTCGCCGGCACCTGCGGCACCCCGGTGTCCTGCGGCGACGGCAACGCCTGCTCGCAGGACGTCTGCGACCCCACGTCCGGCGCCTGTTCCCACCCGCCGGTGCAGTGCAGCGACGGCAACCCCTGCACGGCGGACCTCTGCAACGTCGACACCGGGGGATGCCTGTTCACGCCGCTCACCGGCCAGCGCTGTGACGACGGCGACCCCTGCACCGCGGGCGATGCCTGCGTGCAGGTCGTCGCGGGCGCACCCCCTGTCTGCCAGGGCGCCCCCGCCTGCGGGGACGGGAATCCCTGCACCGACGACGTCTGCGACCCGGCCACCGGCACCTGCGCCCACCCGCCCGTGCAGTGCGACGACGGCAACCCCTGCACCTTCGACTTCTGCGACGAGACCGGATCCTGCAACTCCGTCGCCGGCCCCGGAGGCGGCGGCCCCTGCGACGACGGCAACCCCTGCACCACCGGCGACACCTGCATCGGCGGGGGCTGCCAGGGGCAGCCAATCTCCTGCGCCGACAAGAGCTCCTGCACGGAAGACGCCTGCGATCCCGCGGACGGGAGCTGCGCGCATCGCGCGGCCGCACTCGCCGACGTCGTCGGTCTCCTGTTCACGAGCAAGACGCGGATGACCTGGCCGCCGACCCCCGGGGCGCTGTCCTGGAACACCTACCGGGGCACCTTCCCGGGCGGGTTCTACGGCCAGACCTGCATCGAGCTCGGAGACGCCCTGGGCGACGGGGCCCAGGTCACGACCGACACGCAGAGCCCCGCCTCCGGCACCGGCTTCTACTACCTGGTCTCCGAGGTCGAAGGGTGCGGCGAGGGCCCCCTCGGCCGCGACGTCAACGGCACGCCGATCCCGAACGCCTCCCCCTGCCCCGTCCCATGAGGAGCGCACCATGAAGAGAACGCTGCCTCGCTCCGTGTCCGTAGAGAGGGGCAGCCCGTTCAGAAGATCGGATTCAGGACCAACCGGCCGTACGCGAGGAACGCCATGAGGAGGCCCAGCACGCCGCTCATGATGATGGGCGGGATCTCACGGTAGCGGACGTGCACCCAGATGAACACGAGACTCTCCATCGCCAGGACGATGGCGGCCAGCACCGTGAGCGTCGGCTTCCAGTGGAAGGCCGCGGGGACGATCAGCCCGACCGTGCAGACGAGCTCGAGGATGCCCAGGGTCTTCCAGACTTCCCGAGGCAAGGCACCAAAGGAGGCGACCCCCTCGCGGATCTTGTCGAACATGAAGACCTTCATGACGCCCGACGCTCCGTACACGAGCGCGGCGAGGACCTGCAAGACCCACAACAGGGCGTTCATCGTGTGCCTCCTCCCGACTGCCGCGTCGGCGCGCGCATTCTCTCCGTTCGCGTCATGTCCGCCTGGCGTTCGAAGCAGGGGCTGGCCGCAGCCCAGTTCCCTTGACGGAGGCGTTAGGCCTCAGCGATTGCCGCAATGGAGACCTTCAGACCCGGGATACGCGCAGGGAGCTTCGCCCCTTGGCGAGCCGGTGGGTTGGACGGAAACCACTTGATGTATTCCTCGTTCATTCCCGGAAAATCATCCTCATCGGCGAGAACGATCGTGATGCTGACGATCCTTTCGATCGAACTGCCGGCGGCCTCGAGAATGGCGGCAATACTCTGGAGGCACTGCCTGGTTTGCTCTTGGATTGTTGTGCCAACGATCGCGCCCGTGGCGGGGTCATGGGGAGCTGTGCCGGAAACAAAGACCAGGGCCCCGGCCTTGACCGCTTGGCTATAGACAGGAGGTGGCTTGGCGGCTTTGCTCGTGAAGACGATGTTGCGAGGCATTTCTCTTCCTTTCGTGCTGCGCCCTATCAGGCAGGTGTTGGCCAGGCGGTGTTGTGCGGCACTCAGGGCTCATCGCCTTCGTGCGCCGCCTGTTGACTATCCGAGGCAACGGAGCTCAGGAAGGAACTGAGGCTGTCTTCGAGCGCGTCCATGATGGCAAGGCGAGGCGCGGCCGTGGTGAACGCCTTGATGGTGCGTCCCGCGCGCCAAGTGATCGCCGAAACCGCCCCTTGCTTCGGCGCACGGTCCAGCATGACGGCCTCTCGTAGGCCCACGGTGACCCTGAAACTGCCGAATTGGCAACTGCCCGTCTCTGATTTGTTGCGTTCGGCCGAGACGGACACCAGTAGCTCGGGGCCAGGTGCACCATCGACCGCGATCTTCGCCTCAACGAGGCGACTCTCCACGGCCTGACGGACCTCGGCCTCCGAGACTGTGTCGCTGGACACCGTAACGATTACGGCTCCCAGGCGGGACATTCCTGCGAGAGACGCACCCTTCAGTTCCTCCGCGTAGAGCTTGCCGGGCGCGCTCGCAAGGGTCACCACACTGACGACGGCAAGGATCGCACTGCGATGCTTCATCATGACTCCTCCACGAGGTTAAATGGGGCCGCTACTTGAGCTCAAACACGACAGTCACTCCGAACTCCACCTCTTGACTCCCCGCCTGCACGCCGCCTCCTACATAGCCCAAGGACGCCAGGTTGTTCAGCGTACCGCCAATGCCGGCTGCCGCCTCAGTAATTGAGATCACCGAGCCCAGAGTTCGTTTCGACAATGATGCGAGAACTTCGGCCTTCCGCCGCGCGTCTTGGAATGCGCGTTCTAGCCCTTGACTCTGAAGGCGCGCAGGATCTGCCACCGAGAAGCGGAGGCCGCCTGCCTGATTCGCTCCAGCAGCGACGGCGGCCTGTAGCAAGTCAGCTACCCCGTTTGTGTCCTGGCGAGTAACTGTCACCATCGATGACACACGATAGCCGGCTAGCTTCTCGCCTCGCTCATCTCGCGATGAAATATCGAGGTTCGACGTCTGCACCTCTTTGGCTTGCACGCCCTTGCTTCGCAACGCTGCAACAACCGCGTCCACCTTGCTACTGTTGCCCGCAAAGGCTTGACGGGCATCGGCGGCTTGCGACTCAACCCCTACCGAGAAGAC
>Ga0070695_100002316_pt1 | contig 10920 bp, 9 predicted proteins | sample KBSK1252metaG_FD_65471 | JGI IMG/M metagenome (GOLD analysis project Ga0070695, IMG submission 65471) | Corn, switchgrass and miscanthus rhizosphere microbial communities from Kellogg Biological Station, Michigan, USA - KBS K1-25-2 metaG | ecosystem: Host-associated > Plants > Roots >...
CTGTCGCGCGCGATCGCGGCCCAACGTCCGTATCTGATCGAGGTCATCATCGAGGCCAAGATGGCCTAGGGCCTGATCACAGCGCAGCGGGCGGCACCCGAGCGATCCGATCCTGAAGGGGGCGACTCGACTAGACTTCGGCGGCGCGTCGGCCGCTCGGGGCGAGGAGAAGGCGCCCGCCGACGACGAGCGCCAGCCCGCCCACTGCGGTCACGAAGATCCCCGCGTTCTCCTCGCCCAGAAGGCCGCTCGCGAACGGGCCGAAGAACATCGCGGCGTCGACGCCGACGCGGTACAGGCCCATCCGCCACGCCAGGTGCTCGGCGCGCGTGTGCTCGCGGATGACGCCGACTGGCAGCATCCAACCCGCGAGGCCGAACCCGAAGCACGCGCAGCCGGCCACGAACCACGGGAACGACCCCAGGCCGACCGCGGCCGTGCCCAGCCCGAGCACCACGATGACGAAGCCGAGGACGGGCGTGCGGCCCAGGCTGTCGGCGAGCCGCCCCACGGGCATCAGGGCGACGAGGTCCACGAGCTGGGCGAGCATGAGCAGGCCCGAGACGCCACCGCGATCCAGGCCGAACTCGCGGGTCCCTCGGAGCGGCAGGAGGAACTGGCTGACCGCGGACCACGCCAGGGCGAGGACGATGCCCACCGCGAACATTGTCCACAGCGTGCCCGACATCCGATCCCCGCGGCCCGCGTCCGATGTCCGCGGCGCGCGTGTTTCCGGCGCCCTCGAGGCGTCGGGGAAGCGCCGGCGGATGCTCGGCACCGCGGCGAGGATCAGGAGCAGGGGCGCCGAGACGATCAGCAGCGAGAGGCTCCATCCCCAGTGGCCGGGGAGGAGCCCGACGAGGCCGAGGCCGCCGAGGACGCCGATCATCGCGGAGAACTCGAAGATGTTCAGGCGCACCGAGGCCCCTGGCCCTCGGTCGTCGCGCAGGAGCGCGATGAGCCCACTCACGGTGCCGAGGGTGTACGCGAAGCCCAGGATCAGGCGCCCGAGCACCAGCACGGAGAACGACGAGGATGCAGCCAGCACCACGGTGCCGACGAGCATGAGCGCGGGCGACGCGCAGAGGGTGGTCCCGAGGTAGCGTCCGGCCAGCCAGCCGGCGGGGAGCGCGGCGGCCATGCGGGCGAAGCCCAGCGCCCCCGCCACGACGCCGAGCTGCCAGTCGGCCAGCGCGCCGGCGCGGCCGATCTCGGGCAGCAGCGGGCTGAAGGCGCCCATCGAGAAGCAGCTGCAGAGGCTGATGAAGCAGAGCAGCGCGGTGCTGCTCAAGGCGAGAACGACCCGCGCGTCCCCACACGCATCCGCCTGCACATATGGAACGCGGCGCGCGGCTACCCTGAGCTCACGCGGCGCGGATGACGCGTCCGGCGCCCGAGACCGCGGCGGGCTCGGGCAAGCGCCCGTCGCGGATGATGGGACGGCCGTTGACGAACGACCACTGAATGCCGCTCGAGCGCGCGACGTAGCGCGGCCCGCCGTCCGGCATGTCGTGGACGATCTCCTCCTCGTGGCAGGCGATGGTGCGAGGGTCGAAGACCGTGATGTCCGCCGCGAGCCCCGGGGCGAGGCGCCCGCGGTCGGGGATGCCGAAGATCTCCGCGGGGGCTCCGGTGATGAGGCGCACCGCTGCCTCGAGCGAGAGGGCCTGGCGCTCGCGCACCCAGTGGCCGAGGAGCTGGCTCGTCTGGCCGGCCTCCGAGAACTGGGTGATGTGGGCGCCCGCGTCGGAGAGGCCCAGCACCGCCGTGGGGTGCAGGAAGATCTCCGCCACCGCCGCCGCGTCGGTATTCATGGTGGCGGAGGTGAACTCGGTGCGGAAATCGTCGGCGAGCGCCAGGTCGAGGAAGGCGTCGACGACGTCCTTCCCGGTGTCGCGCGCCAGCTCGACCACGCTCTTGCCCGCGAAGCGCTGCAGCTCGGTCTTGATCACGCGCTTGATCCGCAGCGGAACGACGTCGCCGTTGAAGAGCGCGGTGCGGCGGACGTTTTCGCGGAACTCGGCGCGGAAGCCCGGATCGGCGAGGATGCCGCGCCACTCCGACGGCTTGGCCTCGAGGACGCGGCGCCACGCCTTGTAGCGTCCGAACACGAAGCCATTCGTGATCGTGAAGGTCGAGGTGAGCGGCGAGCACGTCCCCTGCGGATGGAGCCGCAGCCCCTCCCGCCATGCCGCTTCGACTTTCTCGAGAATCCGGCGATGCTCTTCGGGCCGCACGGGATTGTGGCGCACGGAGACCATGGTGACGGGCCGGCGCGCGGCCCGGGCCAGCTCCGCGTAGCGGTCGACCTCGGCCACGCGGTCGGCGCGGCTCCCCCCGATGGTGAGCTCGACGATGCCCCGCCCGGTGGAGCCCATCGCGGCCGCCAGGTACTCGAGCTCGCGGTCGCTCCCGAGGCGGCTCGGCACCGGTCGCCCGCGGTCCCCCACGTGGTTCAGGTTGGTCGTCGACGAGAAGCCGATGGCGCCGTCCGACATGGCGCGGCGCACTTCCATCGCCATGCGCTCGAGCTCATCGGGGGTGGCCTCGCGCGTCCACGCCGCCTCCCCCATGACGAACTGCCGCACCGCGGAGTGGCCGATGAGCGGCGCCACGTTGACCCACAGGGGCAGGCGGTCCAAACAATCGAGATATTCCTGGAACGTCTCGAACTCCCACCGGATGCCCTTCTGCATCGCGTCGAGGGACATGCCCTCGACGTACTCGAGCATCTTCATCAGGGTGAGCCGATCCTCGGGCCGGCACGGCGCGAGCGTGAAGCCGCAGTTTCCGGTGACGATGGTCGTCACGCCGTGCCAGGACGTGCAGGAGGCGCTGGGGTCCCAGGTGAGCTGGGCGTCGTAGTGGGTGTGCGGGTCGATGAAGCCCGGCGCCACCACGAGGCCGTCCGCGTCGATCTCGCGCGCGCCTCGACCGGAGACGGCGCCGACCTCGGTGATGCGGCCCCCGGCGACGGCGAGGTCGGCGGGGCGCCCGGGGGCGCCGGTCCCGTCGACGATGAAGCCACCGCGGATCACGAGGTCGTGCGCCATGAGCCGTCCTCCTGGGTCTGTTCGCAGGCTCGAATCACCGGATCGAGAGGATCCAACTATCCCACCGGAGCTTGTGCCGGATCAAGCCGGAGTTGCGCCCCGAAGTGGCCCCAGGCTCGTTGACGCCGTGGCCACCCGCGGCTATCGTCACCCTGCCAGACTGATTCGAGCGAGAGGGGACGTCGCATGCCCATCGACATCGAGCGGGCGCGCCGGGACACACCGGGGGCGAGCCAGGTCCTCCATTTCAACAACGCGGGCGCGGCGCTGATGCCGGCGCCGGTACTGCAGGCTCAGCTGCGCCACCTGCAGCTCGAGGCCGAGATCGGCGGCTACGAGGCCGCCGCGGCCGCCGACGGCCGGATCGAGGCGATCTACGATTCGATCGCGCGGCTCTTGAACGCCGACCGCGCGGAGATCGCGCTCGTGGAGAACGCCACCGCGGCCTGGGAGATGGCGTTCTATTCCATCGGCTTCGCGGCCGGCGATCGTATCCTTACCGCCGAGGCCGAGTACCTCAGCAACCGCATCGCCTTCCTTCAGGTGGCCCGGGCCCGCGGCGCCGTCGTGGACGTGGTGCCGAGCGATGAAGCGGGCGAGCTCGACGTCGCGGCGCTCGAACGCATGATCGATGGGCGGGTCAAGCTGATCGCCATCACGCATGTGCCGACCAATGGCGGCCTCGTCAATCCGGCGGCGGCGATCGGGCGCATCGCGCGCGCCCACGGCATCCTCTACCTGCTCGACGCCTGCCAGTCCGCCGGCCAGATGCCGATCGACGTCGCCGCGATCGGCTGCGACATGCTGTCCGCCACCGGGCGGAAGTTCCTGCGGGGGCCGCGCGGGACCGGATTCCTCTACGTGCGGCGCGCGGTTCTCGGCCGGCTGGAGCCGCCCTTTCTCGATCTGCAGGCGGCGAGCTGGGTCGAGCCCGACCGCTACGAGATGCGCCCGGACGCCCGGCGCTTCGAGAACTGGGAGCGCAATGTCGCGGGCCAGCTCGGCCTCGGGGCCGCGGTCGACTACGCGCTCGACTGGGGTGTCGCCGACATCGCCGGGCGCATCGAGCCGCTGGCCGCCGAGCTGCGGCGGCGGCTCGCGCAGATCCCGGGGGTCAGCGTCCGCGACCGCGGGCGCCGGCTCTGCGGCATCGTCACCTTCACGGTCGAGGGGAGACCGGCGCTGGACATCGTCGCGGCCTTCCGCCAGCAAGGCATCAATTGCCATAAATCCGCGCTGGGCCCGACCCGGCCGGATGTCGAGACGCGCGGGTTGCCCGATCTCGTGCGCGCGTCCGTGCACTACTACAACACCGAAGAGGAGGTGGCCCGCTTCGCGGCGGCGGTGGCCGCGCTGGCCTAGTCCTCTGTCGGAACGCTTTACAGCGTCGCGATCCTTGTGCTCCAAAACCCCGAAATCAAGAGATGCGCTTCCTGGCGCGGGCCTTGCTCCCATTCACCCATCCGGTCGAACGTCGAGTTACAGAATTAAAGAGGGCGAATGACCGACGCATCGAAGCGGTGGACGTTGCCCAGGATTCGCCGGCGCCTTGGCTCCTCCGCGCCCGCTCGCGATGCCGGCGGAGCGCCCGTTCCCGCTCGAGTCCAGGGCCTCGATGCGGCGCTGCACGCCATGCAACGACTTCGGTACCAGGTGTACTGCCTCGAGCAGCACTTCGTGGATGCCGCCCGCTGCACGGAGGGCCGCGAGAGCGACGAGTACGACCTTCACGCGATCCACTTCGCGGCGGCCACCGAGCGCGGCGAGGTGGTGGCCACGCTCCGGCTGGTGCTCGCCTCGCCGCTCGGCTTTCCCCTCGAGCGGCACGCTCCCGGGCTGCTTGACGGCCGGCCCCCCGGGGAGCGGTCGCGCACCGGCGAGGTCTCGCGCCTCATCATTGCGCCGCGTTATCGCACCGCCACCATCCGGGAGCCCCTCATCCTGTTCGGACTCTTCCGCCATCTCTACGAGGAAGCGTGGCGGCTGGGCCTCGACTATCTGGTGGCGGCCATGGAGGGCAAGCTGGCGCGACTGCTCCGGCGGCTGGGCTTTCCCTTCGTGCCGCTGGGGGATCCCATCAGCTACTACGGCGAGGTGACGCCGTACGGGGCGCCCCATGCGGCGATGCGGCCCGGCTACAAGCGCATCCTGGCCTATCAGCGGAGCTGCGCGAGCGGGGGCCAGTCTCCCTTCCGTTACTTCCGCGTGAGCTCGACCCAGCTCTCCCTGGTGCCCCTCGTGCGTGCCACCCATAGCTCCAGGGTCGAAACATCCCCCTCGGAGCTTGAAAGGGCCATTCCTACTCGGTAGATCGGGTTGCCGTCGGACAGCCCATCGCCGGGTCCCTCGATAACTAGCGACTAATCCTCACCTTCGTCCGAGGCAATTTGGCGGTTGGAGTCGGCATCACAGTTGCTTTAGGTGATCCGATTCGCTTGGCGGGGTGGGTTATGATCAAGGTCGATTCATTCACAGACGCGCTCGTGGTTGGCACCGCTCTCTTCCTGCTCGTGGGGGTCACGCTCCCCGCCCGCGCCCTCGCCCAGACTCCAGGGCAGGGTCAGGCGGTGGGCATCCTCCTCCTCCTGGGGCTGGGGGCCCGGCCCGGTATGCAAGCGCCGGCGGAAAGCAAGAAGCCGGATGGCGTCGCGAGGAAGGCCGCCCGGACCGCGGAGAAGCCTGCTCCGCCGAGCGAATCCCGCATGGCCGGACGGTCGGTGGAGGTCCCCGACGGTGCTCGAGCCAAGCCCTCCGCGCCCCGACCCACGGTCCGCACCGAAAGGACCGACCTGCTCGCGGCTCGGCACTGACCCGTCCGACCTCACGCGATGCCATGGCAGAGGGCGGCCCTCGACTCGGGGTGAAATAGATAGAGGTCCGCGGGCGCGAAGTCGAGCCCCACCGGCGCTCGTTCCGGAAACTCCTCCCCCGCCGCCGCGACCACCTTGACCTGCGTCCCGTTGGCCATCTCCACCAGGACTTCGTCCTCCAGTCCCAGCGGCTCGCGCAAGAACACGCGCCCCATGATCCGGCCCGGCGCCGGCGATACCAGCCGGAGCGCGTGCGGCCGGATCCCCACCCCCACCTGCTTCAGGCCCTGCAAGGCCGCGTGATGCCGCGGGGCCACCGGGACCTGCTGACCCAGTAGCTCGATGGCCAGCCCTCCCGGCATCGCCACCACCGACGCCGGGATGATGTTCATCGCGGGTGTCCCGATGAAGGTCGCCACCGTCATGTCGGCCGGCCGGCGGAAGATCGTCCGTGGCGGGTCGATCTGCAGCGCCCGCCCCTGGTCCATCACCGCCACTCGCGTGGACATGGTCATGGCCTCGATCTGGTCGTGGGTCACATAGATGATGGTGGCGGAGATCTCGCGGTGAAGGCGCAGGATCTCGGTGCGCATCTCCACCCGCAGGCGGGCGTCCAGCGCCGAGAGAGGCTCGTCCATCAGCAGCACCTTCGGCTCCTTGATGATGGCGCGGCCGATGGCCACGCGCTGCTGCTGACCGCCGGAGAGCTGGCCGGGTTTCATGGCGAGCTTGTCCGAGAGGCCGAGCGTGGCCGCCACCCTCTCCACCTTCTCGTCCATGCGGGGGCGGGGGAGGCCGGCGATGCGCAACGGGTAGCCGATGTTCTGACGCACCGTCATGTACGGGAACAATGCGATGTCCTGGAAGACCATGGCGATGTCGCGCTTCTGCGGAGGCAGCGCGGTGACCTCGGTGTCGCCGAACCAGATACGGCCGGCGGTGGGGCTCTCGAGGCCGGCGATCATCCGGAGGGTCGTCGTCTTGCCGCAACCGGAGGGGCCGACGAAGGTGAAGAGCTCGCGCTCGCCGATCTCGAGGGAGAGGTCGCGCACCGCGTGCACTTCGCGGGCGCCGCGGCCGAATCGCTTGTCCAGGTGCTCGAGCCGCACCGAGATCGCCATGCCGGGATTCTCTAGCCCGCCGTCCGCAGGCCGCTCAGCAGGTAGCGCTGCAGGAAGAACACGAGGAGGAAGGTGGGCACCGAGACCAGGACCGCGGCCGCCATCACCATCCCCCAGTGGACGCCGGTCTGCTCCACGAAGGTCGCGAGGCCGACGGGCAGCGTGAACATCTTGCGGTCCGTCTGCAGGAGGAAGGCGAAGGTGAAGTCGTTCCAGGAGAGCGCGAACGAGAAGATGGCCACCGACAGGATGCCCGGCCGGGCGGAGGGCAGGCACACCTGGCCCAGGGCGCGCAGACGGCTGGCGCCCGACACCCACGCGGCCTCCTCCAGCGACGGGGGCACGATCTGGAAGTACTGCCACATGAGCCAGATGTTGAGCGGCAGGCTGATGGCCATGTGAGCCAGGATGAGGCCGGTGTAGGTGTTCCGCATCTTGAGCGCGGAGAAGAGGATGTAGAGCGGGATGGCCATGAGCATGGGCGGGAACATGTAGGAGAAGAGCGTGCCGAAGGCGAAGGTCTTCTTGCCGGGGAAGGCGAAGCGCGTGAGGCCGTAGCCGGCCAGAGTGGCCGCGATCACGTTGAGCACGATGGCGCCCACCGCCGCGATCAGGCTGTTGGCGAAGTACCGGACGAACTCGGTGGCGAAGAGCAGCTCGCGGTAGTTGCCCAGCGACAGGTCGAGGCGCACGAACCGGTAGGGCGGCCGGAACAGCGCCTCCCGCGGCGTGAACGAGGTCAGCACCATCCAGTAGAACGGAAAGGCCACCAGCACCAGCACCACCAGCAGCAGCGCGAAGGGCCCGTAGGCCCGGAGCCGGCTCACCGTCCCACCTCGATCTCCCGGGTGGGGTCGAACAGCTTGAAGTAGACGACCGCGCCCGCCAGCAGCACCACGAACATCACGGTGCAGGCCGCGGCGGCGAGGCCGAAGTCGAACTCCTCGAAGGCCAGACGGTAGGCGTACAGCGGGAGGGTCTCGGTGGCCTTGAGGGGGCCGCCGTGAGTCACCAGCCAGATGGAGTCGAACTTGTTGAACATCCAGATGCCGCGCAGGAGGGCGATCACGATCAGCGTGGTGCGCAGGTTGGGCAGGGTGACGTCCCAGAAGGCGCGGAGGGTGCCCGCGCCCGAGACGGCGGCGGCCTCGTAGAGCTTGGGGTTGATGGCCTGCAGCCGCGCCAGGATCAGCAGGGTGGCGAAGGAGCCGTACTGCCAGCCCGCCATGCCGATGACCGACCACATGGCGGTGGCGAGGCCGCCGAAGAAGTTGATGGGGCGCGTGACCACGCCGGTCTGCATCAGCACCTGGTTGACGACGCCGTACTCCTGCGAGAGCAGCCACTGGAAGACCAGCGCCACCACGATCGAGGGCAGCAGGTACGGCAGCACGAACAGGCTCCGCACGAAGTTCAGCCCGCGGAAGGCCCGGTTCAGCAGCAAGGCCGACAGCAGGCCCCACACGAGCTGCAGCCCGACCGCGCCCAGCGTGAAGACCACCGAGCGCCAGAAGGCGTTCCAGAGCTCCGGCTCTTCCAGGATATAGCGGTAGTTGGCGAGCCCGACCCACGTCATGGCCGGGTTGAAGGCGGTCTTCTTGAAGAAGCTGAGCATGACCGCGTACGCGATGGGCAGGTACGCGATCACCAGCAGGAAGACGAGGGCGGGGGCGGTGGTCCCGAAGATCCACGCGCGCCGCTCCGCGCGTGCGTTCACCGCTCCTCCGCCCTCGCCACGAAGCCCGGGCGCCTAGCCGGCCCGGCGCATCTTCTTGCGCACCTGGGCGGCGGCCTCGTCCACCACCGCGTCCGACTTCATGCCCTTGATGTTGCGCATGGCGAGCATCCAGCCGGCCAGGTTCTCATTGTGGTAGAGGCCGATGTGCTGGTTCAGCTCCTTGCCGTCCCAGTAGTAGAGCGGCACGCCCTTGGTCCATACCGAGTCGAGGAACTTCAGCACGTCCATCCGCTTCTGGATCACCGGGTTGTCCTGGTACTTGGCCGAGTGCAGCATCTCGCGGCTGGCCGGGATGATGTGGAGCGGCACCGCGTGGTACCAGGAGATCACGTCCGGGTGCTTCATGAAGAAGGTGACATACTTCTTGGCGCCCTCCACGTTCGACTTCTCCAGGATGTGGAAGCCCTGGATCGAGAGGTAGTAGGCGTCGGTCACCTTCTTGGGCAGCTCGAACGGCACCGTCACGTCCGCGATCTTGGGATTGTTGGCGATGGTCTGGTCCAGCAGGCGCGAGCCCACGTACCAGGAGGAGGCCGCCTTCTCGGTGAAGTAGGTGGACATCAGCTCGCCCCAGTTGTAGGTGCTGGCCTCGGGCGAGAACTTGTGCAGCTCGTTGAGGTAGTCGAGCGTCTCGATCGCGCGCTTGCGCTGGTTCCCCTTGTCGAGCGCCACTTCATATTCCTTCTTGCCCGCGCTCCACTCGAACCAGTGCACGTCATTCTTCATGAACATGGTCTCGAGCAGGAGCGTGGAGGCGCCCGTCTCCGCGGAGGGCACGATGCAGCCGTACATGGTGGGGGGGTTGTTCAGGGCCTTGGCCGACTTCAGGTAGTCGTCCCAGCTCCTGGGGGCTTCGAGGCCCTTGGCCTGGAAGAGGTCCTTTCGGTACCAGCCGTAGGTGAATTGCTGGCTGGTGGGGATGGAGCGGTCGGCCCCCTTGTACACCATCCGGAGATTTTCGGCGGTGCCGCCGGTGGCCTTGATGACGTCGCCCACGTCCACGAGCTGGTTCTCCATCGCCAGGTTCATGGCCTGCCCGGCGCCGTACCAGACGATCTCGGGCGGGGTGCCGGCGGCGATGAGCGTGGCCACGCGCTTCGCGATGTTGGCGAAGCCCGGGTATTCCATGACCACCTCGATCCCGGTCTCCTTCTTGAAATCCGCGTTGATCTTGTCGTAGACCGCGATGGCCTTTGGATTGGACTCTTCCGAGACGAACAGCACCTTGTTCTTGTCGGCGCCGCGGGCGGTGCGGACCAGGATCTGCGGGGCCGCCACCGCCGCGCCCGCGACGGCGGTGCCCTTCATGAACGTCCGGCGATCGATGAACATGCTCATCCTCCTCGTGTGGGGTCTGGAACGGCCAGCGCGCGCGCCTTGAGCGCTGCGCGATCGATCTTGTTCGTCCCCGCCAGCGGCAATTCGGGAACCAGGAACACGCGTCGGGGATGCTGGTAGGCGGGACCGTGGGCCAGCGCCCACTCCTTGACGCCCTGCTCGGTGAGGCCCGCGCCGGGCCGCGCGACCACGAAGGCCACCGGCACCTGGCCTTTCAGCTCGTGATCCAGGGGCAGCACCGCGGCCTGGAGCACGTCCGGGTGACGCTCCAGCGTGCCCTCGACGTCGCCCGGGTAGACGTTCTCGCCGCCGCAGACGAACATGTCGTCGGTGCGGCCGACGAAGTAGTAGAAGCCGTCGGCGTCGCGCCGGCAGACGTCGCTCGTGTCGAACCAGCCGTCCTGGAGCCGCCGGGCCGTCTCCTCCGGCAGGTTGTGATAGGCCGCCATCACCCCTGGATTGCGCGTGAGCAGCACACCCTGGTCGGGGCCGGGCTCGAGGCGGATCTCGCAGCCGGCGAGGGGATAGCCGATGGACGTCGCGGGCCGGGGGAGACCTCCGGGATGGTTGGCGAACATGACCGGGCCCGCCTCCGTCACGCCGTAGCCGTTGCTGGCCACGGCGTTCGGGAAGGCGCGATGGAGCGCGTCGAACAGGGCGGGCGAGGCGGGCGCCGACCCCACGCCCACGAAGCGGACGGAGCTCACGTCCGTGCGGGCGAGCGCGGGGTCGTTCAGGATCAGGTGGAACATGGTGGGGACGCCGGAGAGGCGGGTGACCTTGTAGCGGCCGATGGACTCCACGTAGAGGCGCTGGTCGAAGCGGGCGAGCAGGACGAGCGAGGAGCCCGCGGCCATGCC
>Ga0070695_100002318_pt1 | contig 10917 bp, 6 predicted proteins | sample KBSK1252metaG_FD_65471 | JGI IMG/M metagenome (GOLD analysis project Ga0070695, IMG submission 65471) | Corn, switchgrass and miscanthus rhizosphere microbial communities from Kellogg Biological Station, Michigan, USA - KBS K1-25-2 metaG | ecosystem: Host-associated > Plants > Roots >...
CCGCTTCTCCTTGGCTCCCTTGGTGGGCTTCGTCGGCCGGCGGGGCGTCTCCACCCGCAGCGCGTCCGCCAGCCGGGCCCGCAGCCGCTCCAGGGCCAGTTCCCGGTTGCGGAGCTGCGACCGCTCGTCGGACGCCACCACCCGCACCTCCGGCCCGAGCCGCTCCAGCAGCCGGGCCCGCTGCCGGGGCCCGAGCGACGGCGACCCGGCGATGTCGAAACGCACCTCGGCCCGGGTGTTGGCCGTGTTGACGTGCTGCCCGCCCGGCCCGCCGCTGGCCGAGAACCGCCAGTCGAGCTCGTCCATCCGGACGACACAGGTCGGTGTCACCCGCAGGATCGCCGCATCGTCCGTCATCCGGGCTGGTCGGAGCGCAGCTCCTCGATGAGCCGGTCCACGACGTCGGAGAGCGACGCGCCCGCCTCGACCCAGCGACGCTGGCGCACGTAGCTCGGCCCGTGCTCGAGGACCTTCAGGGCTCCGAGCAGCTCGGCCTCGCATCCGAGCTTGCGGCCCGCCGGGGTCAGCTCCTCGACGAGCTCCTCGATCGCCGCCCGGATCGGCGCCAGCGTCCCCTGCTCGTCGACGATCAGCTCGGCGTCGATGCCGTGACGGGCCGCCCGCCACTTGTTCTGCCCGACGATCCAGGCTTTCGGGCAGGGCAGCGTGTAGCCCTGGTCGATCAGCGAGTCGAGCCGCGCCACAAGGCACTGGGCCAGGGCGGCCACGGTCACGATCTCACTCATGGTCGGGAGGCCGTCGCAGATCCGCAGCTCCACCGTCCCGAAGTTGGGGTGGGGCCGGATGTCCCACCAGATCTCCCGGATCGAGCTGATCGACCTGGCCGAGATCAGCGTGGTCATCAGCTCCTGGAACTGCTCCCAGCCACTGAGCAGTTGGGGAATGCCGGCGGTGGGCAGCCCCTCGAACACCTTGGTGCGGGCCGACGCCAACCCGGTGTCGCGCCCTTCGAACCACGGGCTCGACGCCGAGAGGGCCAGGAAGTGCGGGATGTAGGCCGTCAGCGCGTTGGCGATGGCAATGGCCTTCTCCGCCGATCGCACTCCGACGTGCGTGTGGATCCCGAAGATGGCCATCCGCCGGGCCGGCCACTGCACCTCCTCAACCAGCCGGTGGTAGCGCTCGTCGGGGGTGATGTCCTGAGCGGCCCAGTCCGAGAACGGGTGGGTGCCGGCGCAGCACAGCCCCAGCCCGAGGCTCTTGGCCACCGGGGCGACCTCACCGAGGGTCGCCTCAAGGTCGGCCCGGGCCTCGGCCACCGTCGAGGAGACGCCGGTGATGACCTCGACGCACGACTCCATGAGCTCGTTCTTGGCCTTCGGGTGGGGCTCGCCCTGTTCCTTCTCCAGCCGGCGGAGGATCTCACTGGCACCGCTCCGCAGCTCCCGGGTTTCCAGGTCGACCAGCTGCAACTCGACCTCGACACCGAGGCTCGGACCCGCCGAGGCGTTGAACAAGATGTCCACGGCAGGGGCTTACCAGCGCCGGGCCCTGCTGAAAACCCGTTCAGTTTCATACAGCCGAAACATTTGAGTCATCGATGCGAAACAAGCCGTCGACAGTGTGACCCCCGGTTGGGCGCCCACGAGAGGGAGGGTCAACGGGATGGATTCAGGAAACACCGCCTGGGTGCTGGCGTCGGCAGCGCTGGTGTTGTTCATGACGCCTGGGCTCGCCTTCTTCTACGGCGGGATGGTCCGATCCAAGAACGTACTCGGCATGCTCATGCAGAACTTCTTCTCCATGGGCCTCGTCAGCGTGCTGTGGGCCCTCATCGCCTTCAGCTTGGCCTTCGGTGACGGGGGGAAGTACATCGGCGACTTCAACCTGGCCGGGCTGGCCCACATCGCCAGCGACAAGTTCGTCCTCCCGGGCTATGTGGACAACTTCGCCCTCACGGTTCCCGTGCTGGCGTTCTGCGCCTTCCAGCTCATGTTCGCCATCATCACCCCCGCCCTGATCACCGGGGCCATCGCCGACCGGGTGAAGTTCCGGGGATGGGTCGTCTTCCTCGGCGCCTGGCTGCTCCTCGTGTACTCCCCGGTCGCCCACTGGGTCTTCTCCCCCACCGGCTGGCTGTTCCAGAAAGGCGCCCTCGACTTCGCCGGAGGCACCGTCGTCCACATCAACGCCGGCGTCGCCGCCCTGGCCTGCGTGCTGGTCCTCGGCAAGCGGAAGGGCTGGCCCAACGAGGCGATGCCGCCCCACTCGCTCCCGCTGACCCTCCTCGGCACCGGGATCCTGTGGTTCGGCTGGTTCGGGTTCAACGCCGGCTCGGCGGGCGCCGCCAACAACCTGGCCGCCCAGGCGTTCCTCAACACGAACAACGCCGCCGCGGCCGCCATGCTCGGCTGGCTCGTCGTCGAGCGGCTGAAGACCGGCCATGCCACGACGCTGGGAGGGGCCTCCGGCGCCGTCGCCGGACTGGTCGCCATCACCCCCTGCGCGGGATTCGTCGGCGGCCTGTCGCCGATCATCATCGGCTTCTCGGCCGGGATCATCTGCTTCCTGGCCATCCAGCTCAAGTTCAAGTTCGGCTACGACGACTCGCTCGACGTCGTCGGCGTGCACCTGGTCGGCGGGATCGTCGGCTCCCTCATGGTCGGCTTCTTCGCCGACAAGGGCGTCAACCCCCTCGGTGCCGACGGGCTCTTCGCCGGCGGTGGCGGCACCCTGCTCACCAACCAGGCCATCGCCGTCGCCGCCACACTGGTGTGGTCGTTCGTGATCTCCTTCATCCTGGCCAAGGTGATCGACGCCACGATCGGGTTCAGGGTCACGGCCGATGACGAGGCGGTCGGCCTCGACCTCACACAGCACGCCGAGACGGCATACTCCCTCGGCGACCTCGGCAGCATGGGGAGGCACTAGGTGAAGCTCATCAGCGCCATCATCAAGCCGTTCAAACTCGACGACGTGAAGGAAGCCCTCCGCGGCCATGGCGTCGCCGGCATGACGGTCTCGGAGGTGCAGGGCTTCGGCCGCCAGCGGGGCCACACCGAGGTCTACCGGGGCACGGAGTACACGGTCGACTTCGTGCCGAAGGTGAGGGTCGAGGTGCTCGTCGATGACGGCGACGTCGAGCAGGTGACGGGCGCCATCGTCAACGCCGCCCGCACCGACAAGATCGGCGACGGCAAGGTGTGGGTCACACCGGTGGAACAGGTCGTCCGGATCCGGACGGGCGAGATGGGACGCGACGCCCTGTGAACGAGGCCGCCTGATGCCCTTCGGGCGCGGCAACCGGTCTCCTCGGGAGCCACAGGCCGCCGCGTCCGAAGGGTCCCGCCCGTCCCGCGACGCCTCGACCGGCCAGGCGATCAGGGCCGATCGCGACGCCCTCTTCGCCGACCCCACCCTCCACGGCCGGACCTTCTGCCGGGCCTACGCCAACCGGGCCGACGCCTGGCTCGCGACCCTCCTCGGGCCCGAGTCCGACGTCGCCCTCGTGGCGGTGGGCGGGTACGGACGGGCCGAGCTGGCGCCGGGCAGCGACCTCGACGTCCTCCTCCTCCACTCGGGCCGCCCGAGAAGTGATACAGGCGTGCGGGAGCTGGCCGAGCGGATCTGGTACCCCCTGTGGGACGCCGGCCTGAAGCTCGGCCACTCCGTTCGAACGGTGAAGGAGGCGTTGAGCCTGGCGGCCGGCGACCTCGACACCGCCACCGCCCTGCTCGACGTCCGGCTCATCGCCGGCGACTCGACGCTGTGCGACGATCTCGCCCGCCGGGCCGAGGCCCAGTGGCAGAGCCGGTCCGATCGGTGGTTGCCGGTCGTCGGTGCCGCGGTCGCCGAACGCCACCAGCGGGCCGGGGAGGTCGCGTTCCTCCTCGAACCCGATCTCAAGGAGGGCCGCGGCGGCCTGCGGGACGTCCACGCCCAGCACTGGGCCGAGGCCGCCCGGCGGATTCTCCTCGAAGGCGACGAGGCATCCATGTCCGGCGCCTACGGGATGCTCCTCGACGTGCGCGTGGCACTCCACCGGCGGACGGGGAAGGCGTCGGACCGGCTGCTCCTCCAGGAACAGGACGGTGTCGCCTCCGACCTCGGCTTCTCCGACGCCGACGCCCTGATGGCCGAGGTCGCCGCCGCCGCCCGGACGATCGCCTGGACCAGCGACGAGACCTGGGACCGCATCCTGTCGTCGGTCAAGGGCCCTCGGGGCCGCAGCACCCCGGGGGACCGCCATGTCGGCTCCGGCATCGTGATCCGCGACGGTGTTGTCGAGCTGACCGCCGAGGCCGAGCCGCTGACGGACCCCACCCTGGTGCTGCGGGCGGCGGCCGCCGCGGCTGAAGCCGGCCTGCGCCTGTCCCGCCGGGCCATCGACCGCCTGGCGGTGGAGGCGACCCCATTGGGCGAGGCCTGGCCGGAGGAGGCGCGCCTGGCCTTCGTGCGCCTCCTCGGAGCCGGCCACGCCGCCATCCCCGTCATCGAGACCCTCGACCAGCGGGGCCTCATGACCCGCACGCTGCCCGAGTGGGAGGCCGTCCGCAACCGCCCGCAGCGCAACGCCTACCACCGTTTCACCGTCGACCGGCACCTCTGCGAGGCGGCCGCCGAAGCGGCCCGGCTGACAAGCCGGGTGCGACGCCCCGACCTGTTGCTGGTCGGCGCCTTCCTCCACGACCTCGGCAAGGGTTACCCCGGCGACCACAGCGAGGCCGGCGTCGAGCTCGTCGACAAGATCGGCCCCCGCATGGGCTTCCCACCTGATGACATTGCGATCCTCAAGGCGCTCGTCCGCCATCACCTCCTGCTGGCCGAGACGGCCACCCGCCGCGACCTGGCCGACGAGGCCACGATCCTCTCGGTCGCCACCGCCGTGGGGAACCAGACCACCCTGGAGCTGCTGGCCGCCCTGACCGAGGCCGACTCGCTGGCCACGGGCACGGCCGCCTGGGGGTCGTGGAAGGCGGGTCTCATCAGCGAGCTGGTGGACAAGACCGCGCCGGTGCTGGCCGGCCAACGGGCCCGCACCGCCCCCGAGCCGCCGCCGGACGGGACCGTCGAGCTGATCGCCCGGGCCCGCCTGGCCGGCGCCCTGGTCCTCGACGGCGAAGGCCCGCTGGTCACGGTCGTCGCCCCCGACCGCCCCGGCCTGTTCTGGCGGGTGGCCGGGACGCTGGCCCTCCACGGCCTCGACGTGGTATCGGCCCGGGCCTGGTCGAGCGCCGACGGTTTCGCCGTCGAACGCTTCCGCGTCCAGAGCGTGTTCGGCCGGGCGGCCGACTGGGGGGCGGTGGAGTCCGACCTCAACCGGGTCCTGGCCGGGCGGCTGTCGCTGGAGGCCCGGCTCGCCGATCGGGCCCGCGACTACGCCAGCAGCCACCGCCCGCCGTCGGCCGCCCCGCCCCGGGTGGAGGTGTCGATCGACAACGACGCCTCCGACACGGCCACCGTCGTCGAGGTGCGGGCCCCCGACAGAATCGGGACGCTGTACCGGATCACCAAGGCCCTTTCCGAGCTGGAACTCGACGTCCGGCTGGCCAAGGTCGCCAGCCTCGGCCACGAGGTCGTCGACGCGTTCTACGTGGTGGACCAGGACGGTCAGAAGCTCCAAGACGACGAACACCTGAGAGAAATCCAGCGAGGAATCGCCGTGCACTTAGCTTGACGGTGAACGATCGGTACGCTTCAGGGCGGGAGGCGAGATTCGGGGGCTTCACCAGCCGCCCCCGCGGCACATATGCCCTGGAGAACCAGGATCGTCGGGCGAGGCCGAGAAATCGCGGAACTGGACGGCCAGTGGCAGCGCGCCGCGGCCGGGGAGTTCCGCTTCGTGCTCGTCGTCGGCGAGCCCGGGATGGGCAAGACACGGCTGGCGGCCGAGGCGCTGGAGGACCGGCGCCGGGCGTCGATCGAGCTGTCCGCCCGGGCCCACCCCCTCGGCGACACGGCCTCCTTCGGATTGTGGGTCGAAGCGCTGGAGCGCCAGCTGCGGACGCTGGCCAAGGCCGACGTCGCCGCCCTCTGCGGCGGCTTCCTCGACGACCTGGCTTCTCTCCTGCGCAGTGTGGCGGTGGTGCGGGGCGCGGCGCCCGACCGGGAACCACCCCGGCCGCGGCTCCTCGAGGGCCTGGCCGTCCTGCTGGCCAACCTGGCCGAACAGGCGCCGGTGGTCGTCGTGCTCGACGACGTCCACCTGGCCGACGCCTCATCGTGGGACGCCCTCCACTACCTGGCCGGGAGTCTCTCCACCGAACGGATCCTCGTCGTGGCTTCGGCCCGGCCCGGCGAGCTGGCCGAGCACACGGTGGCCCAGCGGGTGCTCCTCGACCTGGAGCAGGTCGGCGCCCTCCACCGGGTCGAGATCGGCCCCCTGCCGGCCGATGCCGTCCGTGAGCTCGCCGAGGAGGTCATCGGGGCGGCCGCGGAACCAGAGCTGATCGACTGGCTCGGCAGCCGGGCCCAGGGCAACCCGCTGTTCATCCTCGGCCTCATCCAGGCCCTCGTGGAAGAGGGCGCGGACCTCTCCCGGCCGGCGCTCCGGTCCCTCCCCGAAGGTCTGGCCGAACGGGTCCGGGTCCGCATGGAGCGGCTCGACGACCGCCAGCGGGGTGTCATGGAGGTCCTGGCGGTGGCCGGCGGGCGGGTGGAGCTGAGCGATGTCGTCGTCCTCTGCGACCGGCCGTTGGAGGAGCTCGGCCCGACGCTCGGCGCCCTGGTCCGCTCCCGATTCGTCTCAGAGGCCACCCGGGGCCGCACGTTCTCCTACGAGATCGCCCACCCGCTGATCCAGGAGACGGTCTACGAAGGCATCGTGGGCGCCCGCCGGGTCGTCCTCCACCGCCAGGTCGGCCGGGTGCTGCTGACGATGGGCCGGCTCGGCGAGGCCGCCCCCCACTTCGCCCGCTCGGCCGACGTCGGCGACGCAGAGGCCCTGGCGGTGCTGTCCGACGCCCTCCACCAGGCCGAGAACCGCAGCGTCTACGGCGAGGCGCTGCGCATCCTGGCCGCCCTGGTCGAGCTCCTTCCCGCCGGCGACCGCCGGTGGGTCGAGGTGGCCGACGCTTTCGTCGGGCGGGCCGAATGGGTCTTCGACCACCGGGCTGACGCCGACTTCTCGGCCGCCATCGACGCCCTGCGGGCGATCGACGCCCACCTGGAGGGCAGCGGTGACCTCCTCCAGCGGGCCAGCATCAAGTCCCGCCTCACGAGCCTTCTGGCCTGGGGGACCGGCCAGCTCGACCAGGCCGCTGCCACAGCCGCCGAGGCCCTCGACCTCTTTACCCGGGCCGGCGACCGATCCGGCGAGCTGCTGGCGGCTCTGGAGGTCGCCTACGTGAAGGGCCTGGCCGGTGACCTGCCGGCCCTCGAGACGGGTTGCCGCGAGGTGGCCGCCGCCGCCGCAGAGGCCGGGGAGCGGGCGGCGGTCGCCCGGGCCATCGGGGTGCTCGGCACCGTCCTCTTCTACCAGGGGCGCTTCGGGGAAGCCGAGACCATGCTGCGCCGCAGCGTCACCGACGCTCAGGCCGACGGCAGCCCCTACCGGATCACGTGGAACGTGATGTCGCTCGGCTGGTCACTCGGGTTCGAAGGCCGGCTCGACGAGGCGCTGCGCTGCTTCGCCGAGGCCAAGGAGGTCAACCCGGCCTGGCGCGAAGGCAACGTGCTCGAACTGGAGAGCCACGTGCGCTGGCTGGCGGGCGACCTCACCGGCACGTTGCGCTGCACGCAGGAGGCCCTCACCCAGTCGCTCGGGACCAGCAGCCGCCGGCGGGGCATGGGGATGCTGATCGCCGCTCTGGCCACCGTGGAGATCGGCGAGATCGACGAGGCCCGACGCCATGTCGCCTCGGCCCGCCGGGTCTACGGCGACTCGTCCTGGTACATGGCCACGGACATCGCCCGCCACGCCTACGGCCTGCTGGCCCGGGCCGAGGACCACCTCGACACGGCCATGGAGCAGCTGCGCACGGCCGCGGATGGGCTCATCACGATGGGGGCGACGGCATTCGCGCCACCCGTCCTCCTCGACCTCGTCGAAGTGGCACTGGCCTGCGGCGATCCTGCCGAAGCCGAGAAGGCCGTCGAAGCGCTCGAGCGCCTCGCCAAGGAGATCGACCGCGACCTCCACCGGGCCATCGCCGGCCTGGGCCGCGCCCAGCTGGCCCTGGAGACCGGCGACGCCGAAAGTGCGGTCGATCCCGCCCGGGAGGCGGTGGGCCTGCTCGACGGCTCCGGTTACGACGTCCTCCTCGGCCGGGCCCTGGACGTGCTCGGCCGGTCGACCGACGACCGGGCCGAGGCTGTCGACGCGTTGGAGCGGGCCGTCAGCGCCTTCGACCGCTGCCAGGCCGTCCCCCGCCGGGACCGGACGGTCGAGGCGCTGCGGGGCCTCGGCGCTTCGGGTCGCCGGGCCGCGGCGGCGGCCATGGGGCCGGCCTCGCTCACCGCCCGGGAACTGGAAGTCGCCCGGCTGGCCGCCCTGCGGCTGACGGCGGCCGAGATCGCCCACGAACTCTTCATCAGCCGCCGCACCGTCGAAGGGCACCTGGCCAACGTGTACGCCAAGCTGGGAGTCCACTCGAAGCGGGAGTTCTCCCAACGGGCCGCGACCCTCGGCCTGGTCGACCGTCCGCGCCGCAGCTGACCGGCGGCCCGAAGCCCCACCCACGTAACAACGGGCCTGAGAACCCGTAACTCTCACTCGGGCGGCTCTCAGCGTCCTGTCTCTATCCTGCCCGGCTGTGTCCGGCCCGGGGGAGGGAATCGCCGGGGCGCCCCCGTTGGCCGGGGTCGTCCTCAGCCGCGTGGTGGCCGCCGAGGCGGCGCGCGACCCGGGCCGCAACGTGTTCGTTTTCGAAAACGGCGCCCGCCCGGCCGAGCGGATCACCGCCGCCGGCCTGGCCGCCGGCAGCATCGGCGTGGCCGACACCCTCCGTCGCCTCGGCGTGCGGCCCGGTGAGCGGGTCGCCGTCCTGTTGCGCAACCACCCGGCCCTCCTCCACACGCTCGTCGCCGGGGCCAAGCTGGCCGTGCCGGTGGTGCCGCTTGCCCCGGCGGCATCCGACGCCGCCGTCGAAGCCACCCTGCGGGCGCTCGGCTGCACCGCCCTGATCACGGCCGACTACCGCCTGGCCGGCGGGGGACTGGCCGAGGTGATCAGCCGGACCGGGGTCAAGAGCCTGGTGGTCTCCACCCCCGAAGGCCGCGCCGCCGGCCTCGACCCCTCGGGCGCCCATCCCGTCCTCGACGAGAGCTCGGACGGGGTCTCCGGGCGCGACCCCGGCGAGCATGTCGACGACCCCACGGCACCATGGCTCGTGGTACCAACGGCGGGCCCCAACGGCGACGTCGTCGGCGTCGAGGTCCCCCACCAGCGGCTGCTGCTGTGGCGGCTCGTCCCCGGTTTCTTCGGCTACCGGCCCGACGATGTCGCCTACACCGGCCTGCCGCTGGGCGACCCCAACGTCCTCACCGCCACGGTCATGCCCGCCCTGCTCGGCGGCATCCACCACGCCGTCATCAGCCGGGAGGCCGACCCGGTCCGGCTGTGGGAGATCTGCATCGACCACCGCTGCACCACCTGGGCCAACGGCGACGGGCTGGCCACCGCCGTGTACCGGGCGGCGTCGTCCCGCCAGGACCGGACCCATCCGGTCCGCCTCGTCGTGTCGACCGGCATGCCCCGGGAGATCTGGCGGCCGTTCGAGGAGCGCTTCGCCGTGCGGGTTCTCGAGTGGTACGGCAGCCCCGAGGGGGCCTTCGCCTACAACCCCGTCGGAGTCGGCCCCGTCGGGTCCTTCGGCCGGCCACCGGCCGGACTGCTGGAGATGGAGGTCCTCGGCGGCGACGACCAGGCCCTGCCCGCCGGGCGGGTCGGAGAGCTGGCGTTGCGCCGCCGGGACGGCTGGATCCGCACGGGACACCGCGTCAGCCGCGACGCCAACGGTTGGCTGACGTTCGCGTTAGGCCACGAATCCATACCGGACGTACAGGAACCCGTAACACTTACGCGGGATTCCCTGGGTGATGAGACCTACCGTCGCTCGGCTGCATCCGTCGGGGGAGGTGACGGCCAGTGAATACAGAGCAATTGCTGCGCGCCCAGAGTGGTGCCGAGGGTCGTCCTGCCCGCGCTCGCAACAAGGGGGATCACTGACATGGCATCGCGCCGCCTCGTCCTCGTCCTGCTGACGGCGGGGTCGCTCGTCTCCGCCGCCTGCGGAGGGAGCGCCGCCCAGCGGGAGGCCCTCAAAGTCCAGAGCCAGAACGCCGTCAACAACTCCGGTGCCGCCTCCGGCGGCGGTTACTCCGCGGGTGCCGGCACGCAGGCCGCACCCGGCGACTCCGGCGCGGCCGCGTCGGCCGGAACTGACACCGGTGGCGTCGGCGGGAGCGCCGGCGTCGCGTCGGGCGGATCCGGTACCGGGTCCGCAGGATCGTCGTCGGCCGCCAGGTCGAACAGCCCCGCCGCCGCGGCCGGTGTCTCCGGCTCGGGCGCCGGGGCGGGAGCAACCGGCTCGGCGGGCAAGACGAACACTCCAGCGGGCAGGACGGCCGCCGGTGAGTCCACCGGAGGCGCCGCCCCCGTCGCCCCCACCCCGGGCGGCGTTGGCGGGGCCACCGACGTCGGCGTGACCGCGTCGTCGATCAAGGTCGGCCACATCGGCATCTACTCCGGCCCGGTGGGCTCCTTCGGTGACGACCTGTCCTACGCCGGTCGGGCCAAGCTCCAGGAGATCAACGACACCGGCGGGATCAACGGCCGCAAGCTCGACGTGCTCGTCCGGGACGACGCCTGGGACGGCACCAAGGGCATGAACGCCGCCCGCGACCTGGTCGAGCGGGAGAAGGTCTTCGCCATCTGCTGCATCATGTCGGTCAACACGTCCGACCCGCTCACGCCGTACCTCGACGAGAAGAAGATCCCCCACATCGGGGCCGACG
>Ga0070695_100002320_pt1 | contig 10915 bp, 11 predicted proteins | sample KBSK1252metaG_FD_65471 | JGI IMG/M metagenome (GOLD analysis project Ga0070695, IMG submission 65471) | Corn, switchgrass and miscanthus rhizosphere microbial communities from Kellogg Biological Station, Michigan, USA - KBS K1-25-2 metaG | ecosystem: Host-associated > Plants > Roots >...
GAGGAGCAGGCCCTGGCGAAGACGGGTTTCTCGCGCTGGATCGTGAGCCATCAGGCGGGCCTGTTCTTTCCGCTCCTTTTCGGGCTCGCGTGGACGATGCACATCTCGAGCGTGCGCTTTCTCGTCCACACAAGGGAGAGGCTGCGGTGGGTCGAGGTGGGTGCCCTTTGCCTGCATGCGCTGGCCTTCCCGGCGCTGCTCGTCGTCATGATCGGCCCGTGGCGAGCGCTTCTCGTGATCGTCATCCAGAAGTGCGTTGGAGGCTTCTACCTGGCGTCGGTCTTCGCACCCAATCACAAAGGCATGCCGCAGATCGAGAAGGGCCAGGAGCTCGACTTCTTGCGTTCTCAGGTCCTGACCTCTCGCAACGTCAAGTCCAGTCCTCTGACCGATCTCCTCTATGGCTCGCTCAACTACCAGATCGAGCATCATCTCTTTCCCACCATGCCCCGGTGCAACATCCGCCGGGCTCATAAGATCGTGCGTGACTACTGCGCTGAGGTCGGCGTTCCGTATTACGAGACCTCGATCTACCGCTCGTATTGCGAGATCCTGAGCTTCCTGCACGATGTTGGCGCTCCGCTGAGGCGAGCGGCGGCCTGAGGGATCGGGCCCCTTCCCGTATAGTGGCGCCAGCCGGCAGATTGCCCGGCGCTCACCGCAGGCACCTATTTCTCGAGCAGGCCCGCTAATGAGTTGGCCTTCAGTTCGAGAGATAAGGAGATGAAGATGCCGATCGGCACCATCAAAAAGATCGTTTCAGAGCGTGGTTTTGGATTTATCGCAGCGGAAGACGGAAAGGAATTCTTCTTCCACAAGAGCGGCACCGAGGGCGACTTCGACAGCCTCATGGGTGGCGAGAAGGTTTCCTTCGAAATCGAGACGAGCCCCAAGGGCCCGCGCGCGCGGAGCGTCCGTACTCAGTAGTCCCCAACGACGGAGCCCCGAGCTAGCTCGGGGCTTTCTTCTTTTTCGGAGCCTTCAGAGAACCAGGGAGGCCGCGTTCTGACCCTCGCGTTGGACTGCGTTTGCGCGCCCCCTGAACCTCAGAAATGGCCACCCGCTGACAGGAAAGACACGTAGACGGCCACCGGGAGGACAAGGGCGGCCACTACGTGGGGCAACACGTTGGCGAGCTTGCTTGTTGCCGTGGGCCAAGCGGCCGACGCGATCGGGGCGCCGAACAGCACGAGCGCGAGTGCCGGCAGACCGATGTTCCCGGCCCAGACCCCGCCGTTTCCGGCGCGTGCAAGGGGTAAAAGTGAGAACGCAAGCAACGCCATTTCGATCGCGGCGGCCACGGCGGCAAGTGCCAACCACCGTTCCTGACCGCGGGCGTGAAGGATCAACCCGGTCCAACCCACCGAGACCACGATCGGAATCAGCCCGGCAAAAAGATAGAAAGGGGCGGTGCTCTCAGCATCGGGCGTGACCCAGGCGAGCCGCTTCCAGTTCGAGTGCAGTGCAACGAAGCTCAGCCCAAACGCACCGCCCGCAACCACTCCGCCGATCAACGCGACAACGGGCAAGAACCAAACGGAACCGTCAGGTCGTGACACCGCGTGTGCTTACCTCCGGGGACGAAGTGTGACAGGCGTGTGAGACGGCCGGACGAGAGGGTGTGACACTTGGAGTGCCGATGCGCCTGGAAGTGATTCGCAACGACCGGCCAGTCCTTCTCGACTCCTTCCTGATCTCGGCCATCCTCACGATTCTGGCGCTGCGGGTATACCTGGCCGCCGCCCATTACCCGCAACTGGGGGGAAACGGGCTCCACATTGCCCACGTGCTGTGGGGCGGCCTCCTGATGGTCGTCGCCATCGGCATGCTCCTTTCCCTCCTCACATGGCGGTGGCAGCTCATCGCGGCCTTCGTCGGAGGCGCCGGCTTCGGACTGTTCATCGACGAGCTCGGCAAGTTTCTGACCTCGGACAACAACTACTTTTTCAAGCCGACCGCGTCGCTGGTCTATGCGTTGTTTGTCGTCCTGTTCTTGACGGCGCGTGAGATGCGGCATTTTCGGAAGCTGACCGCCCAGGAGAACCTGGCGAACGCCGTCGAGGCCGCCAAGCAACTGGCGCTTGGTCCGATCTCGAGTGCGATGCGAAACCGGGCCCTTGCGTGGCTCGATGCGTCCGATCAGTCCCAACCGCTGACGCGGTTGCTGCACCGGCAGTTCGACATGGCGGCTGTGTCGCCAGAACGCCAATCCTGGCTGACCGCCTCGATGTTGAGAGTTCGCGCCCGCTACGCCGACATCGTTCACAACCGATGGTTTCGCCGCGCCATCACCGGCATCTTCATCCTGCAGGCGGTCGGCGTCGTTCTGTCGGTGGTGTATACCGTCGCGGTCGCGGCGGGAGCGGCTGCCGGCAGCGCCGACGCGATGCTCGAGCTCAACGCGGCGCTCAACGGTGGCCCTGTTCTGTGGACGACCCTCGCCGGGACGCTTGTCGTGGGGGTGCTCACCCTGCTCGGTGTCGTGCGCTTGCGGAGCTCGCGCCACCGCGCCTATCGAGCGTTCGAGACAGCTCTTCTGATCGACCTGCTCCTGGTGCAGCCCTTCACGTTGCTGGACACCGGGTTCCCCGGCCTCACACAGGTTTTCATCGACCTTGCGTTGCTCGTGAGCCTTCGCTACTTGCAGAGCGAGGAAGCCGCGCTCAAATCGCATGCGCCTCACGGCAGCCTGGCCGGCACCGCCGTCAAAGCCAGCTGAAGACGGCCACGGTTCACTCCGGCCCGAATCACGTGTCACCGCACAGAATGGACGGGCAGATGCAGCTCGATTCGGCGGACTTGTTCGGGGACCACGTCGCGCGTCACCGGGGTGAGCTGTTCGCCCACTGCTACCGGATGATGGGCACCGTCGACGAGGCCGAGGATGCGCTCCAGGAAGCCCTCACCCGGGCGTGGGAGGGCAGGCACACCTTTCGGCGTTCGATCTCGGTTCGAGCCTGGCTCTTTCGCATCGCCACCAACGTCTGCCTGAATGCGATCGAGTCCCGCAAGCGAGGCCGCGTGGAGCCGGGGCCCTGTCCGGATGACCTTCTCACCGCCATCCCGTCGCCCGAGACGGGACCCGAGGCTCGCTACGACAGCCACGAATCGGTCTCACTCGCCTTCCTGACCGTGCTGCAGCTCTTGCCTCCGCGCCAGCGAGCGGTTCTCCTGCTGCGCGACGTGCTGGCCTTCAGCGCTTCAGAGGTCGCGGTCCTCCTCGACACGACCACGCAGTCGGTGAACAGCGCGCTGCAGCGGGCGCGGGCCACGCTTCGCGGCAGATACGACCGGCCGGGCGGTCCGCCCGAGATGCGCGCGAACTCTCCGAATCTGCTCGAGCGCTACGTACGGGCGTGGGAGGCGGCGGACGTTGCGGGCCTGGTCGCTCTTTTGCGTGAGGACGCCGTGCTGATCATGCCGCCCAGGCCGACAGTGGTCGGGGCGACACAGATAGGGGAGTTTCTTGCGCGCTCGATCTTCCCGATGGAGACGCGTTTGATCGGGACGCGTTCCAACCTGGGCCTTGCTTTCGTCGCCTTCACGCATGAGCCGATCCACGATCAAGTTGTACCGTTCGCCCTACTCGTGATCGACGGCGATGGTCGCTCGATCACGCACATCCACGCATACGCCGGTCCGCGCGATCTCGCGCGCTTCGACCTATCCGCCGGGCTCGCCGGCTGATCGAGCAGCCCTGCGCAGGTGGATGAAGATCAGAACGCTGCTCACGAGCAAGGCCGGCACGTAGCTCGTGACTATCACCCAGTTCACGCCGAGAGCATCGGCGAAAACGCTGTAGCGCATCGACTCGATGATCGCGTTCACCGTGTCCAGCGTTCCGACCGCGAGAAACAGCCACACCAGGGCGATCGCGCCAGCAAGACGAAACCGCAGCGCGATCAGCGCCAGCAGCGCGAGGACCGCGGTTGCGATGTCGCCGAGTCCGATCATCGTCCGAAAGTCCATGGGTACCGCGGCATCCACCGCGCCAGGGGCCAGGATCGTTCCGCCGACAATCCGAAAGACATGGATCCAGAGCAGCGGAACCAGTGCCGCCTCGCGCGGCAATGCGGCAAGGCGAGGCGCCACGTACCACCACGCCGCCAGCGAGTAGGCGACGAGGCTGAAGGTGAACTGGATTCCGAACAGAACGATCGGCTCCATCTCGTCACCTATAACAAGGGAGCCGGCGGAAACTCATCGGTCGGTCGACTCTTCCCCCGGGGCTGAGCGTGCTATTCCTTAACCGTGGCGAAGCTCTCGAGTTGGCGCAGCCGCTCGAGCACCCTCAGCGGACTCAGCGCTTACAGCTTGTTGAGCTTCGGCAGCTTGCTGAGCGTGCTCTCGTTGCTGAGCGCCGCCAGCGCCGGCTCGATCCTGAGCGTGGGGAGCACAGGCTCGATCCTCAGCATCGGGAGCGCGGGCTCGATCCTGAGCATCGGGGGCGCGGGCTCGTTCCTCTCGATCGGCCAAGGCAGAGGCGCCCGCAAGGCTCGCTAGCCTCCTACTTGTTCTTCGGGTGACCTTTCTCGTTGTGATGCTTCACCACGGTCGCTGCGGCGATCGCCTTGGCCCGCTTGGTCGGACGGCCCTGCCTGAGCTCGCTCTGCTTGATGTGCTCGTACATCCGCTGCTCTTTGTCGCTCACGCTCGGCAGGTGTTGTTTTTGCGGCATGGAATGAACCTCCTTTGCAACTAAAACGCTCGACCGCAGCTGATCGGCCGTCATTCGGGGCAAGGTGGAAGCGATCGTCCCGGAAGACCACGATGAACGGCGAGCACCCGCCGGCACTCGCGGGGCTCGACGGCTAGGCCGACTTCGGTTTAACCAGCTCTCCGTCCGGTGCTTTCACCGCGGCCACGGCCTGGGGCTTGATGCCGGTCACCTCGAGGATCTGGCCCTCGTCGAGCGAATCGTGCTGCAGGAGCGCCTTCGCCAGCGTATCGAGCTGGCCGCGGTGCTCGCTCAGCAGCTTCTCCGCCGATTCGAGGCACTCTTCCGAGATGCGGCGAACCTCTTCGTCGATCAGGTTGGCGGTCTCCTCGCCGTAGGGCTTCTGCTGGAACGCATTGCCGTCGGCCTCGCCGAAGTTCAGCGGGCCCACCTTCGGGCTCATCCCCCAGCGGACCACCATCTGCTGCGCGATGCGCGTGACCTGCAGCAGGTCGTTCTCGGCGCCGGTGGTGACCACGCCGTAAACAAGCTTTTCGGCAGCGCGACCACCGAGCGCACCCACCATGCGCGCTCGCAGGTAGTCCTCGCCGTAGTTGAACCTGTCGTCGACAGGGCTCTGCAGAGTGACCCCGAGGGCCTGGCCACGCGGAACGATCGTCACCTTCTTCACCGGGTCGGCCCCCGCCACGAGGAGTCCGAGCAGCGCGTGCCCCGATTCGTGGTACGCGATCCGCTCGCGATCCGCCGGGGTCAGGATGATCTTGCGCTGCGTGCCCAGCAAGATCCGCTCGATGGCGTCGGCGAAATCGGCCATCGTGACCGCCACCCCGCCTTTCCTGGCGGCGCTGAGCGCGGCCTCGTTGACCAGGTTCTTGAGGTCGGCCCCCACCATGCCCGGAGTCTGCGACGCGATCTGATCCAGGTCGACGTCCGGCGCGAGGGGCACGTTGCGCGAGTGGATCCGCAGGATCGCGGCTCGTCCCTGCCGGTCGGGTGCTTGCACTGTGATGCGCCGATCGAAGCGGCCTGGGCGCAACAGCGCGGGGTCGAGGACGTCGGCCCTGTTGGTCGCGGCGAGCACGATCACGCCCTCGCGCGAGTCGAAGCCGTCCATCTCCGTGAGGATCTGGTTCAGGGTTTGCTCCTGCTCGTCGTTGCCACCCACCCGCAGGGCGGCGCTGCGGCTGCGACCGATGGCGTCCAGCTCGTCGATGAAGATGATGGCCGGCGCCGCCGCGCGCGCCTTGGCAAAGAGGTCCCGCACGCGCGAAGCGCCGACGCCGACGATCGCCTCCACGAACTCCGACGCGGCGATGCTGAAAAACGGAACCTTCGCCTCGCCGGCGACGGCGCGGGCCAGCAGCGTCTTGCCAGTGCCCGGAGCTCCGATCAAAAGCACGCCTTTCGGCTGCGTACCGCCAAGGCGTTGGTACTTCTGCGGCTCGCGCAGGAAATCGACGACCTCCTGCAGGTCGGCCTTCACCTCGTCGATGCCGGCCACGTCGGCGAAGGTGACCGACGGCCGCTCGGCGTCGTAGAGGCGAGCTTTGCTCTGCCCGAAGGCTCCGAGGATCCCGCCCGCACCTGCCGACGCCGCCCGACGCGATAGATAAAGGAAGCCGGCCACCAGGAGGAGCGTCGGACCAAAGCTGGCCAGCAGCGTCAGCCAGAGCGGGGCGGGTGGGTTCGGGTCCTTGGCGTTGATCACCACGTCGTGCTGCTGCAGCATCGCCTCGAGGTCGTCGCTGGCGAAGGTCGGCCGCTCGGTCTGAAACTTCGTCGAGCTCGTGCCGCTCGAATCCTTCAAGGGCTGTTTCGCCACCCCGGTGATCGAATCACCGGTGCTCGTGATGCTGGTCACGTTGCCCGCGGTCACCTGGTCGAGAAAGGCGTTGTAGGAGATGGTCACCGTCGGCGCCTGGCCCGCCGAGAACAGCAGGTTGCTGATCAGGATGTTGGCGGCGAACAGGATCGCGAGCGTGATCCAGAAGCGCGCCGAGCGCATGGGCGCCACGGCATCGGGCTTTTTCTGAGGCGGCTTAGGTGGCGGCGCGTTCTGTGCCATTACAGGGCAAACCGACGGGAGAGCTTCCCCACGCGGCCAGCGTACGCCCCTGCTGGTAAAGCGCGGGATGCGCCCTGCCCACGTTCAAACCTGGGCGGCTATATTGATGGCCCGGAGGGAGCCTGAAAGCGACCCCGCCATCCCGCTCGAGCATCCAGGTCGCGGTCACTCTGCTCTTCGCCGTGGCGCTGACCACGGCGCTTGTCGTCGCCAAGCCGGCGACAGCACCCAGCTGCCAACGGCTCGTGATCGCGTCATCGAGCGAGAAGTTCGGGATGCTGACGGGCTTCGCCGCCGGCTTCAACCGCGCCTCCGGGAAGTCCTCGTCCCCCTGCGTGACGGTTGCCGTGGAGCAAGTCAACTCGGGCGACGCCGAGCTGGCGCTGGAGCAAGCCTGGAGCGGTCAAGCTGCGGAGAGGCCCGATGTGTGGGCACCGGCAAGTAGCGCCTGGGTCAATCTACTGGCCCAGGCAACGAGCGAAAGGGCCATCAAGGCCGTCGGAAATCCGCGCAGCCTGTTCAAGTCGCCGCTCGTGATCGGCATCCCGAAGCCGATGGCCGACGCGCTCGGCTACCCGGCAAAACCATTGGGCTGGCGCGACATCTTCAACCTGGTCAAGAACCCGGCGGGCTGGCGCGCCGTCAGCCGGCCGGAGTGGGGGCCGTTCAGGCTCGGCAAGACGAATCCGACGGTGTCGACCTCCGGCCTGCACGCCCTGATCGGTACCTACGTTGCGGCGCCCGGAACGGGCCTTACCGTAGAGCGGATCAAATCGGCGGCGGTACACGACTTTGTAGCCGGCGTCGAAGCGGGAGTCGTCCACTACGGCCAGACCGCCAGCGACTTTCTGCGCAACCTACGCGACGCCTCCGACCACGGCCAGGCGCTGCTGTACGTGTCGGCGGTGGCGCTCGAGGAACAGGAGCTGGTCGACTACAACGCGGGCCTCATCGGCGGTCGCCGTTTTGGCGTTCCCAGCGTTTCCCTGGTGGCTGTCTATCCCAGCGAGGGAACTCCGGTCGCCGACCACCCCTACGTCATGCTCAATCCGGCACGGCAGGCGGCTGCGGACGAGTTCTTCGCGTTTCTGGCCAAGCCCGAGCAACAGGCGGTCATCGACGCCCGCGGCTTCCGGGGCGTTGGAGCATCTGATCGAGGTCTTGTGGGCCCGAGCCTCATGCAGCACAAGGACATCGACGCTTCGCAGCCCGGCTTTGTCGTCCAGCCGCCGGCCGGCGCGGTGCTCAGCGCGATGCTCTCCGCGTGGCAGCTGACTCGCAAGCGCGCCCGCGTGTTGATTCTTGTCGACGCCGGAGCCGATGCTGCGCTGCTGAAGCAGGCGACGCAAAGCCTGGCGGAGGCGGTGTCGAGGTTCAACGGAACCGACACCGCGGGGGTCTGGGTGTTTCCCGCACCAGCCGGTTACCCGACGCCTTATACGGAGCTGGTCCCGGTCGCGCGAGTCACCCCAGACCTCAACCTCAGGCTTCGGTCCATCGCGCACACCGCGGACAAGCCCAATCCGGCCACGTCGCTCAGGGCGGCGGTCGACTGGATGTCCACCGGTTACGACGCGGCCGCGATTGATGCCGTGCTGTTCGTTGAGATGTCTCCGGGCGCGGAGCCCAACCAGGACGATCTGCAGCTCCAGCAGTTCCTCCGCAATCAACCTGTCGAACATTTCGTACGGGTCTTCACAATTGGCCCCTCCAGCAACCGACTGGGCGAATACGCACTCGCGGGGAGGGGGCTGGCGTATCAGCCGGGTTCGGCCAGTCACCTGCTCAACGATGTGATCTCGAACTTCTGATGACCATCAGAGCGATCGTCGTCGTCATCGGAGCGGCAACTCTTCTGGCGAACTTGCTGTTCGGCGTAGGGTGGGCGTTCGCGGTTGGCGCGGGGCTGGCCGTGATCGTGGTGGGGGAGCTCACGGGTCGGCTGCTCCCTGTCCGCACGCTCGCGAATCGGGCTCCGGCAAGCGGCGGCAGTCCGCTCTCGCGCAGGGAGGTCGAGGTCGCCGTCCTGATCGCGCAGGGCCTCACGAGCAAAGAGGTCGGGCGGCGCCTTTTCATCGAGCGCGGAACGGTCGACACCCACGTGCAGCACATCTACAACAAGTTGGGTATCGACTCGCGCCCGCAGCTGGCGGTCTGGCTCATGGACCGCGGCCTGCTGCCGCGGGTGGCCGACCGCAAGTGAACTCGAATGCGCATAAATAGGGATCCTGGAATCACCAGCGAATAAGCACTAATCGGGATGTGGGGCACGCTGGGCCCGCCTAGCTTCGTTCCATCGACGCATCAAAGCGGAGGAGGAACGGAGCCGAATGAAACGCGCAGCGGAATCACGGTCGCTGGGTCGCTTCGTGGGCGGCGCGGTGGCGGTCTGGATCGTCTTCACGTGGGCGCTCGGTGCTCTGCACCACGACACGCAGAGGTCGTCGCCGGGTGTTGCTTTGGGCGCCCCGGACTCGACCTGCATCGGAGTCGTCGTCGTCTCCTCGCAGGAGAAATCCGACCTCCTGGCCAAGCTTGCGTTCGAATACGACCAGGACCGTCGGCGACAGACGGGTGGTTGTGTCGACGTCCGGGTTAACGCTCTCGCCTCTGGAAATGCGGAGGCGGCGCTCGCCCGTGGCTGGACGTCGGCTGACGGACCGCAGCCCACCGTGTGGACGCCGGCCGCGGCGAGCTGGTTGGCCATTCTGCGCCAGGACTTCGCCGCAAAAGGCGCCGCCGACCCTCTGCCGGCGGATCCGGCAAGCCTGATGCAGTCGCCGCTCGTGTTTGCGATGCCGAAACCCATGGCGCAGGCGCTTGGCTGGCCCAACACGCCGGTCGGCTGGGCCGACATCCTGAAGCTTGCGCAGGACCCACAGGGCTGGGGCCGCTACGGGCACCCCGAGTGGGGCCGGTTCCGCCTCGGCAAGACAAGCCCGGTCCAATCCACGTCCGGTCTGCACGCCCTGGTCGCTGCCTACTACGCGGCGACCGGCCTATCGGCTGATCTGACGCCTGCCAACGTGCAGGATCCGCGCGTCGTCGAGTTCGTCCGCGGCGTAGAGGCGAGCGTCCTTCACTACGGCAACACCGTCAGTGCGTTCTTCGACGGCTTGCGCGCGGCGGATTCAAGACATGCAGCGTTGTCGTTTGTCTCGGCCATCGCGACCGAGGAAAAGCAGGTGTTGGACTACGACGCGGCAAAACCGGCCACTAGCCTCGTCGCGGTTTACCCGAAAGACGGGACAATGGTCGCGGACCACCCTTACGCGATCCTCAACGCGCCGTGGGTCAGCCCGGACTCGCGGGCGGCGGCACAGTCCTTCCTCGAGTGGCTGCAAGCGCCGGCGCAGCAGAAGCGCTTTCTTGGCGCGGGCTTTCGCGACGCAAACGGCACGATCGCCTCAAGTCTCGGGCTCGCGAATGGCATCGTGCCCGAAGGGCCGGCGCTGGTCCTTCACGCGCCTGGCCCAGTCGTGCTGGACCTCATCCGCAAGTCGTGGGAAAACGTCCGCAAACGCGCGCGCATCCTGCTCGTGCTCGACGTGTCCGGGTCGATGAACGGTGACAAGATGACCCAGGTCAAGGCAGCCGGCGCCGCGGTGCTGGATCTCTTTGCTCCGGACGATGAGCTCGGTCTCTGGACGTTCTCGGACAAGATCCGGCGGCTCAACCCGATCGACCTGATCGGTTCGCACCACGCGGATCTTGCACGCAGCATCGAGCGGCTCGAAGCCAATGGCGGCACTGCGCTCTATCGGGTGACGGACGAGGCCGTCCGCTACGTCCGGAGCACATGGGATCCCGTTCGAATCAACGCGGTCGTGCTGCTGACCGATGGACAGAACTCCGACGCGACCAACAACGACCTCGAGGGACTGCTGCGCGCACTGGCCGGACAGCCGCCGTCCAGCGGTGTTCCCGTGTTCGCGATCGGCTACGGACGTGACGCCGACCTGAGCACGTTGAAGCGGATCGCAGAAGCCTCGGGCGGCAGGTCGTACAACGCCCCCGACCCCAATCACATCGGCGCCGTCTTCGCCGACGTGATCTCGAATTTCTGAGGTGATTGAGATGCGCATACGCGGCATTGAGTTCGATCCGGTGGTCGTCTTGATGGCGGTGGGAGTGCTGGTCGTCGGATCCGTCCTTGGATTCGGCCTCTGGTC
>Ga0070695_100002322_pt1 | contig 10913 bp, 6 predicted proteins | sample KBSK1252metaG_FD_65471 | JGI IMG/M metagenome (GOLD analysis project Ga0070695, IMG submission 65471) | Corn, switchgrass and miscanthus rhizosphere microbial communities from Kellogg Biological Station, Michigan, USA - KBS K1-25-2 metaG | ecosystem: Host-associated > Plants > Roots >...
GCGGTCTCGATCATCGCGTTCGAGATCAGCATGTCGTTCTACAACGCGATGCTGCCCGGCCTCGTGAACCCTTCGCATCTCGGGCGCGTCTCGGGCTGGGGCTGGGGCCTGGGTTACGTCGGCGGCCTCGCCTGTCTCGTGCTCGCGCTCTTCGTCTTCATCCAGCCGGAACAGGCGCCGTTCGGCCTCGACAAGAAAACCTTCGAGCACGTGCGCACGGTGGGGCCGCTGGTTGCGATCTGGCTCGTGCTGTTCAGCGTGCCGCTGTTCCTGCTGGCGCCCGACGCCGGCGGCGAGCGCGTGCCGACGGGGCGCGCGATCCGCGAAGGGCTGAAGCAGCTCGCAGACACCGCGCGCGAAGTGCGCCAATACAGGGAGATCGTGCGCTTCCTCGTGGCGCGGCTTTTGTTCATGGAAGGGATCAACACGCTCTTCACGTTCGGCGGCATCTTCGCCGCCGCGGTGTTCGGCATGAAGGCGAACGAGATCATCATGTTCGGCATCCTGCTCAACATCACCGCCGCGGCGGGCGCCTTCGGCTTTGCCTGGATGGACGATCTCGTAGGCTCCAAGCCCACGATTCTCTTGGGCGTGTTCGCCATCGCCGCGCTTGGCCTGCCGCTGCTGCTGATCAAAAGCCCGCTCTGGTTCTGGATCCTGGGCGGCGCGATCGGGCTGTTCTTCGGGCCGGTGCAGGCGGCCGCGCGCACGCTGATGGCGCGCATGGCGCCGCCCGACAAGGAGACCGAAATGTTCGGCCTCCTCACGCTCTCGGGAAAGGCGATCTCGTTCCTCGGCCCGATCACGGTCGCAACCGTCATCGATATCACCGGCGACCAGCGCCTCGGCATGGCGACCGTCCTGCCCTACATCATCGTCGGCGGCGTCATCATGCTGACGGTGAAAGCCCCGCGCCAGAAGCGCGGCTGACCCGGCGCCGCATGGCCGAACGCTTCGATCTCGCCATCGCCGGCGCCGGATTTGCGGGCCTCGCGGCGGCGCGCCGCGCGGCCGAGCGCGGGCTGAAAGTCGTCGTCCTCGAGCGCAAGACCGAGCCCGGCCGGCCGGTGCACACGACCGGCATCCTGGTCAAGGAGGCCTTCGACCTCTTGAGCGCGCAATTCGGCCCCATCCCGCGCGCGCTTTGGCGCGCGGTTCCCGGCATTCGCCTCTATTCGCCGTCGCTGAAGCGCACCGATCTCTTCTCGCCGGGCTACGAATTCTATGCCACCGCTACGCCGGCGCTGCTGCGCTGGCTGGCCGGCGAGGCCGAGCGCGCCGGGGCGGAAATCCGCTATTCGGCCCCGTTGCAAGCGGGCGAACAGTCGCGCGAAGCGGTGCGCCTCGCGGCTGGCGCCGCTGCGATCGAAGCCGCCTGGCTGCTCGGCGCCGACGGCGCCAAGTCGGCCGTAGCGGAGATCTTCGAACTCGGGCGCAACCGGCGCTTCCTCGTCGGCCTCGAGGCGGAATTCACCGGCGTCGGCGGCGTCGACGAGCGCGTGCTGCATACCGTTCTCGATCGCAAGCTCGCGCCCGGTTACATCGGCTGGGTCGTGCCGGGCTGCGGCGTCACGCAAGTCGGCATCGCGGCCAAGCGCGCCGACCGGCCTGAATTCGAGGCGTTCTTGGAGCGCATGAAGCGGCTGTTCGATTTCGCCGGCGCCGAGATCGTGGCGCGGCGGAGCGGCGCCATCCCGGTCGGCGGCGTGGTGCGTCCGGCGGCCAAGGGCCGCGTGATCCTGATCGGCGACGCGGCCGGGATGGTTTCGCCGCTCACGGCCGGCGGCATCTTCACGGCGCTCGATTTCGGCGCCCGCGCCGCCGAAGCGGTGGCCGATCATCTCGCGGGCACGGCGCCCGATCCGGCGCTCGCGCTACCGCGCCAATATCCGAAATTCCGCGCCAAGCGCTTGCTGCGCCGCGCACTCGATTTCGGGCCGCCCAATTGGCTCGTGAACCTCATGCTCGGCACCGCGCCGATGCAAGCGCTGGCGCGCCTCGTCTATTTCCACAGCAAGGGTCTCGGCTCGAAGGCTGCTTGGAAAGATCTTGCAAAGCGCCAGAACACGTAAGAGCGCGGTCTCGACGCGCGCTACTTCGCCTTCAAGATATCGCGGATTTCCGCGAGCAGTTTCTGGTCCTCGGTCGGCGCCGGGGGTGCCGCGGGCTTGGCCTCTTCCTTCTTGCGCAGCTGGTTGAAGCCCTTCACGACCATGAAGATACAGAACGCCACGATTAGAAAATCGATGACGGTGTTGATGAATGTACCGATCTTGATCATCACCGCGGTCTTGGGGTCGCCGCCAGTGGCTTGCTTCAACGTGATCGCGATGTTCGAGAAATCGACGCTGCCGAGAATGTATCCTATGGGCGGCATCAGCACGTCGCCGACGAAGGACGACACGATCTTGCCGAACGCCGCGCCGATGATGACGCCGACCGCGAGATCGACGACGCTGCCGCGGTTGACGAAGTCGCGGAATTCCTTGGCGATGGACATGGGGCGGCCCTCCTCAGATTTGCCAGCGAAGCGCGGTAATGTACCAGATCGTCCAGATTTGTCGTCCCCGCTATCGCCGGGGTGACTACGTTTGATGCAGGACACAGCCGCCAAATCGCGCCCTCGCGCGATTTGGCCGTAAGCGCCGCCCGTGCGGCGTGTCAGTGCCGGAAGTGGCGCTGGCCGGTGAACACCATGGCAAGGCCTTTGTCGTCGGCGGCCTTGATCACCTCGTCGTCGCGCACCGAGCCGCCGGGCTGGATCACGGCGGTGGCGCCGGCCTCGGCCGCGGCGAGTAGGCCGTCGGCGAACGGGAAGAACGCATCGGAAGCGACGACCGAGCCCACGACCGGGTTGGCGCTTTTGCCCGCGGCCTTGGCCGCCTCGGCGGCTTTCCCCACCGCGATGCGCGCCGAATCGACCCGGCTCATCTGCCCGGCGCCGATGCCGACCGTGGCGCGGTCCTTCACATAGACGATGGCGTTCGACTTCACGTGCTTGCACACGGTGAACGCGAACATGAGATCGGCGATCTCGCCCTTGGTCGGCATGCGCCTGGTTACGACCTTCAATTCGCCCTCGAACACCGAGCGGTCGCGGCTCTGCACGAGATATCCGCCCGAGAGCGAGCGGATCACCCAGCCCTCGTCCTTGGGATCAGGCAGGCGGCCGGTGAGGAGCAGGCGGAGATTTTTCTTCTTCGCCAGAATTGCCTTGGCCTCGGCGTCGGCGTCGGGCGCGATGATCACCTCGGAGAAGATCTCGGCGATCTTCGCGGCGGCGGCGCCGTCGAGCGTGCGGTTCAGCGCGATGATGCCGCCGAAGGCGCTGACCGGATCGCAGGCGAGCGCCTTGTCCCACGCATCGGCGCAAGAATCGGCCGTGGCGACGCCGCACGGGTTCGCGTGCTTCACGATTACGATCGCCGGCCGGTCGAACTCGGCGACGAGCTCATAGGCCGCGTCCGCGTCGTTGAGATTGTTGTACGAAAGCTCCTTGCCCTGCACCTGCCGGGCCGTGGCGATGCCGGGCCGGTTGCTGCCGTCGGTGTAAAAGGCCGCGCGCTGGTGCGGGTTCTCGCCGTAGCGCAGCGCCTGGCGGCGCACGCCGGCCAGGACGAGCCGCGGCGGGAATTCCTCGCCGTTGACGCGCGCGAACCATTGCGAGATCGCGGCGTCGTAAGCGCCGGTGCGCGCATAGGCCGAGGCGGCGAATCGCTTTCTCAAATCCGCGCCGACCGCGCCGTTGTTGGCCTTCATCTCGTCCATCAGCGCCGCGTAGTCGGCCGGGTCGGTGGCGACGGCGACGAAATCGTGGTTCTTGGCGGCGGCGCGCATGAGCGCCGGACCGCCGATGTCGATGTTCTCGATGCACTCCTCGAAGCCGGCACCTTTGGCCGCCGTCGCCTCGAACGGATAGAGATTGATCACCACGAGATCGATCGGCTTGATGCCGTGCGTCTGCATCGCCTCGACATGCCCGGGCGCATCGCGCCGCGCCAGGATGCCCCCATGGATCTTGGGCTGCAGCGTCTTGACCCGCCCGTCCATCATCTCGGGAAAGCCGGTGTAGTCGGAAACTTCGGTTACCGTCACGCCGGCATCACGCAGCGCCTTGGCCGAGCCGCCGGTCGAAAGAATCTCGACCCCGCGCGCGGCGAGGAATTTCCCGAGCTCCGGGAGCCCGGTTTTGTCGGAGACGGAAACGAGGGCGCGGCGGATAGGGGTGAAAGTGGTCATATGTCGGCGTCGCCTCAACTTTCCCTATTTTTGTCGTCCCCGCGAAGGCGGGGACCCAAGCCGCGTCTCCGCCGAGGGATGTCGACAGAAAATCGTCTCGCGGCGACATGGGTTCCCGCTTTCGCGGGAACGACAAGCAAACGAAGAGGGCTTTAGCCGCGACCGCGACCGGTGATCAAGCGCGCAAAGTGCAGCGCTTACCGCCCGGCGGCGCTCTCATCCGCCGCGCCGTTCGGCGTCGGCCGGTATTCCGGCACGAGGTGCTTCAGCAGCGCGAGCGACTCCGGCGTCGCACCGGCGCGGGCGTGGCGCTCCAGATCGTCGAACGCGCGCGCAAGCAGCTTCAGGTCCGAGGTACGCGGGCTTGCCAGCAGGATCGCCTTGGCGCCGGTCGGCACCAGGTCTTCCTGCGCGTGCAGCAGCTCTTCGCGGAGCTTTTCGCCGGGCCTCAGCCCCGTGAACGCGATCTTGATGTCGCGCTCAGGCGTCTTGCCCGCGAGGCGGATCATCTGGCGCGCGAGCTCCACGATCTTCACCGGCTGGCCCATGTCGAGCACGAACACCTTGCCGCTGAAGCGGCGGTCGCCGGCGCCGACGGCCGAGGCCATGAGCACGAGCTCCACCGCCTCGCGCACGGTCATGAAATAGCGGTCGACCTCGGGGTGCGTGACGGTGAGCGGGCCGCCCTCGGCGAGTTGCTTCTGGAAGAGCGGCACGACCGAGCCGGTCGAGCCCAGCACATTGCCGAAGCGCACGACGACGAAATGGGTGCCGGCGCTCGGCTTCTTGGCCTCGGCGAGATCGAGCGCCTGGCAATATTGCTCGGCCAGGCGTTTCGAGGCGCCCATCACGCTGGTGGGGTTCACGGCCTTGTCGGTCGAGATCACGACCATCGAGGCGACGCCGTGCTTGACGCAGGCATCGGCCACGATGCGCGTGCCGATCGCGTTGGTCAGCACGCCTTCGTCCGGATGCGCCTCCACCATCGGCACGTGCTTCAGCGCCGCGGCGTGGAACACGATCTCCGGCCGCTCGGCGCCCATCAGCGCGCCGACGCGGCGCGCGTCGCGCACATCTGCCAGGAGCGCGGCGCGCGGCAAGGCGGCATGGCGGCGCGAAAGCTCGAGGTCGATCTCGTAGAGCTGGTATTCGGAGGCATCGAGCAGGGCGAGGCGCGCGGGGCCGAAATCCGAGATCTGGCGCACCAGCTCGCTGCCGATCGAGCCGCCGGCGCCGGTGACGAGCACGCGCTTCCCGGCGCAAAGCGCCTGCATCGCCGGGCGGTCGAGCACGGCCTGCGCACGGCCCAGCAAGTCCTCGATCGCGATCGGCCGAAGCTCGATGTTGCTGTCGCTCGGGCCCTCGCGGAAATCGGTGGCCCGCGGCACGCGGGCGACCGTCATGCCGAGCGCGTCGGCGCGCTCGAAGAGCTCGCGCAGCTTCTCGCCGTCGAGGTCGGGGATGGTGACGATCAGGCGTCGCGGCCGGCGGCCGCGGCGATCCAGCTTGGCCACCACCTCGGCCATCTGCTCCTCGGTGCCGAGAACGTCGACGCCGTGGATGCGGCGCCCGACGCGCGTACCCTTGCGCGCGATGAGGCCCACCGCTTCGTAAGGCGTCGTCGGCTGCCGGGTCAACGCGCGGAGAAACAGCTCGGCCTCGTCGCCGGCGCCGTGGAGCAGAACGGGGATGCTGCGCCCGCGGTCGCGCTTCAGCACGTAATCGAGGCGGCGGTCGCGCAGGATGCGATAGGCGACGCGCGGCCCCGTCAACAGCGCCACCAGCACCAGCCAGTTGATCACGAGCTGCGAGCGCGGCAGGTCCTCGAGCCGCGTCAGCAGGAACTGGAGCGGCACGAAGATCAAGATCGCGATCGCCGTCGCCTTCACGATCGCGATCACGTCGTTGAGCGACGCGTAGCGCCAGATGCCGCGATAAAGGCCCATCGCGGCGAAGACCGCGGCGCAGCAGGCGACGAAGACGGGTAGGCTCGTCGGCAGCAGGCGCTCGGCATACTCGCCGAAATTCACGCCGCCCAGGCGCAGATAGAGCGCGGCCACGAACGAGATCGCGGCCATCACCACGTCGTGGGCGAGGGCGACAAAGGCCTGGGGCGAACGGACGAGATGTTGCATCAGGCGGTTATACTAGCACGCCGGCGCCGGAGCCCAAGCGCTTCATCCGGCGGGATTTTTCGCGGGCTCGGCGCGCGCCGCGGCGGCGCCGCGGGCGGCGAAGAAGGCGAGCAGCAGCGCCACCGCACCTCCGGCCGCCATCAGCGCCAGCCACGGCCAGCCGAGTCCGGCCGCGGCGGCGAGCACGATCAGCAGGATGTTGAGCGCGCCGATACAGAGCGAGACTTGACTGTGGCTCAGTCCGCCCTGATGGGCACGTTGATAGAAATGGCTCTTGTGTGCCTCCCAGGGCTTCTGGCCGGTCAACGCGCGCGCGAAGAGAACGATCGTGGCATCGGCGAGATAGTAGAGCGGCAGGATGAGCGCCGCCGCCCAATGGCCCGCGACCGCGGCTTGAATCAAAAAGCCGCCGACGATGTAGCCGAGCGGCACGCTGCCGACGTCGCCGAGGAAAATCCGCGCCGGGTGCCAATTCCAGACGAGAAATCCGATCGCGGCGCCGGCCAGCGCCAAGCCGGCCAAGCCTTGCCCGGCCACCGACCCCAGGCTCACCACCGCCAGCGCCACGAGGCCGACACCGATGCTCGCGGTCTCTGTGCCGGTGATGCCGTCGATGCCGTCCATGAAATTGTAGAGGTTCACGAACCACATCCAGGCGAGCGCCAGTGGAATGCCGACGAGCCATGGCGCAAGGCCGAAGCGCTCGGCGAGCGGGCCGATGCCGATCGCGACAAGGCCGGCGGCGACGGCCGCGAACTGCAACGCGAGGCGCAGGCGCCAATCGGCGCCGCGGCGGTCGTCGAGCCATGACACCGCGGCCAGCGCCGCGAGCGCCAAGGTCAAAACGGCGAGACGCCAGAGCGGCGCGCCGGTCGCGACCTGAATCACCCAGAGCGCCACGGCCACGACCGCGACGACGACAAGCCCGCCGCCGCGCGGCGTCGGTCTCTTGTGCGAGCTGCGCTCGTTGGGCCGGTCGAGCACGGCGCGGGCGGTCAGCCAGGGCAACAGCAGACGCACGCCCAGCGCGGTCGCGGCGAGCGGCAGGATGAAGGCGAGGATGGCCGGCACCCAATGCGACATCGTCGGGCTTATAGGCGGGGGCGGCCGAAATTGAAACGGTCAGGCGGCTGCAGCTCCGGTGATCGGCGGAGCGCGATCGACCATACGCTCGGCTGGTAGATGAACGGTGACGGTCGTGCCGCGACCTAACTCACTGGCAATCACGAGGCGGCCGCCGTGCATCTCGGCGAAATGCTTGCATATCGACAGGCCAAGGCCCGTATCCTGCCGGCGGCGCGCACGCTTCGAATTGGAGGCATAGGGCTGAAGCGCTTGCTGCACTTCTTCGGGCGTCATGCCGATACCTTCGTCAGCGACCTCGATCATGACCCCGCCATGTTCACCGTTTCGCCAGAGCAACCGCACACGCCCTCCGCGATCGGAGAATTTGATGCCGTTGCTGAGGAGGTTGAGAACGATTTGGCGCAGGAGACGCGGGTCGCCCCGCACCGCGAGCGCCGGCGACGCCTCGTCGATCTCCAGCACGACACCCGCCGCGCGAGCGCGCTCGTGCAGCAACAGCGCCGTCGAGCGGCCTACGTCGACCAAATCGACGACCTCTTCGTCCATTTCCCACTTACCCGCCTCCACCTTGGCGAGGTCAAGGATGTTATTGATGACCTGCAGCAGATGCTGCCCACTGGATTCGATATCACGAAGATATTCTCGGTAGCGCGGCGAGCCGACTGGCCCGAACACTTCTTTCGTCATCATCTCGGTGAAACCCAGGACCGCGTTCATTGGCGTTCGCAGCTCGTGGCTCATTTGTGCGAGAAATTCGGACTTGCTCCGGTTTGCAGCTTCGGCGCCCAGCTTGGCGAGGAGCGCATCCCGACGTTCCGCACGCAATCGCTGGGCTTGCACCCAGAGCCTTATGGCGGCCGCAATTGCGCCGAGGATCGCCAGTAAGGCGACGGCCCCCGTGATGCGAATACGATCGTGCCAGGCGGCGAGGGCAACGGCCCGGCTTATGCTCACGGCGACGACGACGGGATAACCCGTGACCCCGCGATAGCTGAAGATCCGCTCTTCGCCGGAAGGAGACGCAATTCCGTGATAGGTGCCGACGTCGCTCTTCGGCAAGTACTCGCGGAAGAGCGGGCCCTGCGAATTGCTCCGCCCGATCCGTGAGGCGGGATCGGGAAATCGCGCAATGTACGTGCCGTCGCGAAGATAAAGGGAGAGATTGACCTTTTCCGCGATGTAATAGCGCTCGAGCACGCGACTCAAATACGACGCATTTAAAGTGGCCAAAGCCACACCCGCAAATTCCCCATTGGAGGCGTTGATTCGACGTGAGACCGGGCTGATCCACGCCCCGGTGAGACGAGAAACAATGGGCGCACTGATGTAGAAGCCGGCCTTCGGATTCAAAGTATGCGCGCGGAAATGGCTCTGATCGGCAATGTTGAGTGGCGGCGGATTCTCGTACACGGACGAAACCTCTCGGTCGCCGTCGCGATTCGTCCAACCAATGCCTTCGAGGAGATTCGAAGTATTCTGAATTCCTCTGACCAATCGGTGGCCCGAAGCCGGCGAATGAGCCGACTCGGCCTGCCACTCCTGTCGAGCCAGGATCACTGCTTTCAATGCAAGATCGGCCGTCTCAAACAGCTGCCTAGTTTGCTCGGCCACGAGCGCAGCGGTGTTTCGAAGGTTCCGCTCGGTGCCCGAAATGATTTCGCGCCGATTGTCAACGGCATCGACCGCGAAGGCACAAACCACCGTGACCACGAAGCCAAAGCTTGCGGCCAGAATCGTCTCGCGTTCTTTCACGCTTGATCCCTACGTTATCGAAATCCCCTCGAAAATATATCAGGGTATATACCCGGGGTCATCGGTGACGGTCACAGCGATGTGTGACATGCGGTCGCTTAGGCCGCCGCCACGGTCGCGGCAGCAGCCTCGATCACGCGGTCGCGCGGCAGCGTCAAGGTGACCGTGGTTCCCTTGCCGAGCGTGCTCTCGATCGCCATGCGGCCGCCATGCATCTCGGCGAACTGGCGGCAGATCGAGAGGCCGAGGCCGGTATCGTGGCGCGCGCGCGCCAGTTCGGCCGAGCCGCGGCCGAAGGGCTCGAGCACGCTGCGCCGGTCGTCTTCGGTCATGCCGACGCCGGTGTCGGTGACGCCGAGCGCCACGCCGCCATCGTCGTTGAGCGCCCACCAGAGCGTCACGCGTCCGCCGCGCTCGGTGAACTTGATGCCGTTGGTCAAGAGGTTGATGAGGATCTGGTGCATGAGGCGGCGGTCGGCGCGGATCGAGAGCGACGGTCCCGACGGCGACACCGACAGCGCCACCTCGGCCGAGCGCGCGCGCTCGCGCACCATCTGCGCCGTCGCTTCGCAGAGCTCGCGCAGATCGCTGACGGTCTCCTCCATCTCCCATTTTCCGGCCTCGACCTTGGCGAGATCGAGGATGTTGTTCACGACGTGGAGCAGATGCTGGCCGCTGGCGGCAATGTCGCGGAGATACTCCTGATATTTGGGCGAGCCGACGGGGCCGAACACCTCGGTTCGGATCATCTCGGTGAAGCCGATCACGGCATTCATCGGCGTCCGGAGCTCGTGGCTCATATGGGCGAGGAATTCGGACTTGCTGCGGCTCGAATGCTCGGCGGCGAGGCGCGCTTCCTGGGCGATGCGTTCCTGGCGCCGCACCCGCGCCGACTGGCGCCAGAGGAACGACATGGCGAGGAATGAACCCAACAGCGCGAGCGCGCTCACCATGCCGGTGATGCGGATGCGGCCATACCAGGGCGCCAGCGCCACCGCGCGCGCCATGCTCACGCTGACGACGAGCTGATACCCATCGACAGTCCGATAGCTCCAGATGCGCTCCTCGCCGGTACTGTGCGAGGCCGCGCGGAACGTGCCGGAGCTCGCATTGGGAACCTTCTCGCTGAAGAGCCGCCCCGTCGCGCGCGACAATCCAAGAAACGGCACATCGCTCGGATAGCGGGCGATATAGCGCCCGTCGCGCAGGAACAGCGAGATGTTCACGTTGCTGGCCAGGTGATAGCGCTCCAGCATCCGGCTGAGATAGCCGGTGTTCATGACGGCGGCGACGATGCCGACGAATTCGTCGTTGGGCGCGTCGATGCGGCGCGTGATCGCGCTGATCCAGGTTCCGCCGAGCCGCCCTTTGAACGGCGCGCCGATGTACATGCCGCCGCCGAGGCGGTCGACATGGAACTGGAAGTGCGGCCGATCGAACATCTCGATCGGCGGCGGCGACTCGATGGCCGAGGACACCTGCACCTTGCCGGCGGCGTCGGTCCAGACGATGCGGCTGATGAAATCCGAGCCGGTGTCGAATGCGCGGATCATGCGGTGGCCGGAGGCCGCGGAGCGTGCGGGATCGGACGCCCATTCGTTGCGCACCAGGATCGCGGCCTTCAGCATCTGGTCGGCCGAGCTGAACAACTGGCGCGTCTGCTCGGCGACGAGGGAGGCGATGTCGCGGGCCTCGCGTTCG
>Ga0070695_100002326_pt1 | contig 10906 bp, 5 predicted proteins | sample KBSK1252metaG_FD_65471 | JGI IMG/M metagenome (GOLD analysis project Ga0070695, IMG submission 65471) | Corn, switchgrass and miscanthus rhizosphere microbial communities from Kellogg Biological Station, Michigan, USA - KBS K1-25-2 metaG | ecosystem: Host-associated > Plants > Roots >...
GGTGCGGGCGGCACATGGGCGCAGGCCTCCGCTGGACCCACGGGCATCATGGTCGTGGCGGGAGACGAAGCCGGTCTATGGATCAGCCTTGACCGAGGCGTGTCCTGGAGTGGGATCGGGAACAGACATGGGCTGAACGAGCAGTTCGTTCACGCTGTCGGGTTCGACCCCACGAACCCGGCGATCATATACGCGGCCTCCGCGCACGGGCTCTACCGCACAGCCGATACTGGGGCGACCTGGACCCTCGTGAGCTCGGACCTCTGGATCGGAGACGTCGTCCCGGCGCCCTCGGACGCGAACACGGTCTACGCGGCCTACCATCCGACCCAGCTCGACCCGGCGACCGGGATCCTTAAGAGCACGGACCGCGGCCTCACGTTCTCCGTTGTCGCGAACGACCTCCCGACAAACCTCCAGATCTGCCGCCTGATGGTCGACCCGACGAATCCAGCGATCCTCTACATCGTGTCCTCCTACCACGACTTCAACCACACGCCGGACGATGCGATCTTCCGAAGCGCGAACAGCGGCGCGAACTGGACCCGGATCAGCGGGACTCTCGAGGCCGCCGGCAAGGTTTGGGACTGCGTCGTTGATCGCTCCACGCCGACGACGCTCTGGGCGACGATCTACACGGGCGATCCCTACACCACGCCGTTCACCTACGCGGGCTCCGCGTGGAGGAGCACCGACTCGGGCGGCACGTGGACCAACATGGTCGCCCACACTGGCAACATCATGGTCAAGCTGAACGATTCAAACACAATCTGGATCGTCGATAACAAGCGGAGCCAGGGCGCGTCTGAGGAGGGTTTCTGGGAGTCAACGAACGGTGGGGCGAGCTTCGCGAAAAAGAGCACGCTCGGCGACTACGACTTTGGCTGGCAGGCGAACGCCGACCGCTCGTACGGCGCCGGGAACTACGGGATCTGCCACGGCTTCGGCCAGGACCTCTCTGACCCGAACACGGTCCTCCAGGTGAGCCCTCAGTTCGTCCACGTCTCCTTCGACGCGGGGCTCGTTTTCCACAACGTCTATACGTTCCAGGTCTCGTCGAACTACTGGATCTCCCGCAGGCTGGAGAACCTCACCGTAGCCGACGTGAGGAAGAGCCCGGCCCTTCCTGGCCTCGTCTACGTTGGGGCGTTCGACACGGGCATGTGGAAAAGCCTCGACGGCGGCCTGAGCTGGACCTCATGTAACTCGGCCGATTTCACGGGCGATTGGAACGGAGAGGGAGGGAACACCTGCACGATCATGCCGGATCCGACCGACCCCAACCTCGTCTGGGCCTCGCAGGGGAGAACCGAGACCACGTCGAACTTGGTGAGGAGCGCCGCACAGGGCGAGCCGGGAAGCTGGACGGCCGTATCTGGCCTGCCAGCCGACAAGTTCGTGTACGGCCTGTCGCTGAACAGGAGAACCTCGTTCGGCAATCGAACGCTCTTCGTCACGATCGGGTCTCAGGCCTCCAGCAGCGACCCAGCGAAAACCGGGGACGTCTACCGCAGCACGGACGACGGGCTGACCTGGAGTCTCGTGCTCTCTCCGGCGGGGGGCGCTGCTGCGCGCGTGACGGCCGTGGACGCGGTCGACGGGAACTTGGTCTATGCGGGCGGGGAGGGCGGTCTCTGGCGATCGACCACCGGAGGTGGATCCGGCACATGGACGCTGCTCACGACTCCCGCCGACTTTACCGGCTCTGCTGCGGCCAACTCGCTCGGCGCGCTGAGATGGAGCGGGGTCGCATGGGTGGAAGCGGATCCGACGGTCGCGAACCGCGTGTACGTGGCCTGCTACGGGGACACGGGCGAGAACCGCGGCCTCTATCGGAGCGACGACCGAGGAGCGACCTGGACGAAGATCTTCACCGGCGACTACGTGCGCCGCGTCGCGGTTCATCCGTCCGTGCCGTCACGCCTCTTCGTCGCGTCGGCGCGCACGATCACCTCTCCCGCGGCGAATAGCTACAAGTCGCTCGGCATACTGCGGAGCGCGGATTCTGGTGCGAGTTGGCTGAACATCAACGATAATCTCCCGTGGACTCTCGCGGGAGCGATCGCCGTGGGCTCCGGGGATCCCTACGACGTCTTCATCGGGAGCACCGGGAACGGCTTCCTGAAGAGGACCTTTTCGTCGGCCGACGACGCGCCGGCTGCAGGGGTGAACATGAGCGTTCTGGTCAGCTATCTGATTGACGACGCCGCAGCCGCGATCGGCGATCCCAACAAGCAACGCGTCAGCGCCGGGCAGTGGCTCTCGATCTACAACCGCGCGAACCGCGAGCTCTGCGAGAAGGCGAATGTGCTCCGCTTCCTCGACAAGTTCACCCTCGAGGGCCTCCAGACGAAGTACGACTTCCCGCAGTCCATGACCGTCATGAACGGAGTCCTGGCCTCGGACACACCCACCGACGAGACCTCGTTCAAATGGCTCGGCGAGATCTTCGAGGACGAGTTCAGGAAACTGACAACGTCCAGCTACCCGCAGGAAACCGTGCCGACTAGGTACTTCTGCACGTCGAGCTGGTACTACCTCATTGGCGCGGCCGCGGCGCAGATCGTGGACGGAGGCCGGATCGACTACTTCGGCCTGCCGGACCGCATCACGGACGTGAACGGGGCGCTCATGCAGGTGGACGACTTCGCCCAGGATTACCTGATCGAGCGAATGATCATCCACGGGCTTCAGATGACCCACCGCGTGGAGGAGGCCAAGGCCCGGCTTCAGATATGGCAGGCCGAGATGGAGGGACTGCAGGACAAGATTGACGACAGGAGTCTGGATCGGCGCTCCTCGATCGCTCCGCGCGTGAACCGCTACAGCGGGATGCGGTAATGCCCAGGCTCTCGACCCGCGAGATCACGCTTCCGATGCGCGACTTCTCGGGCGGCATCCAGGGCGGCGTTTCGGAGCGCGGTATCAAGGCCATCAATTGGCTCGCGGCTGCCGACAACCTATACGGTCGCCCCTACCGGGCGCTGAGGGTGCGCCCAGGCACCAGGGACCTCTCGAGCGCCGTGCTCTCGGACGCTCCACACAGTCTCATGGGCTTCTACTCTGGCGGCGGGAACAAGCTCTTCGTCGGAGCCGCCAACAAGGTTTTCGAGGTCGGCAGCTCCTCCTACACGCTCCAGACGCTGCCAGCGTCCCATCTCGCCTCCTCCGATATCATGACGCACACGAACCTCGACGGCGTCCTGGTTGCGACGCAGCGCACCGGCGCGCTCACCCCACTCATGTACGACGGAACTTGGAAGGAACTGAAACTCCCCAAGCCCGTCAACGCGATCGGATTCGCCGCCGACGGGGCTGGCGGTGGCGTGGACGCCGGGACGCACTACTACCGGATACGCTGGCGCTTCGCGAAAGGGTCGAGCCTCGTCGGGCCTGTGAGCGCCGCGCACGTCGTGGCGAATCCGAACAACACCGTGAACATTAACGCCGGCCTGGACGCCTCCGGGCGAAGCGACTACGTCGGCTGGACGCTCGAGCGGACCAAGGTGAACGGCACCGCGGCGGGGCCGTTCTGGTTCGTCAAGGACGGTACCGGCACGACGACCGCCGACACGACGCCGGACGCCTCGCTCGGGTATCGCGCGGACGAGGGCCTGCACGGGGAACCGCCGCACGTAGACGGGATCGCGAGTTTCACGAACCGGCTGTGGGGCTGGAACGGCTCCTTTCTCTACGCGAGCCAGTCCGCGTATGGGGACCTGGAGGCGACCGGGATCGCTAACTTCGACGCCGACCTGACATTCCCGGTGGCGAAGGACGACGGCGACTCGATCCAGGTCGCCGTCGTCGTCCTGGACGAGCTACTGATCCTAAAGAGGCGAAGCGTCCACGTCATCTCGGGCGTGGATCCAGAGAGCTACGTCCTCACGAGCGTCGTCTACGCGGACCCCGCGCGCGGAAGCGAGGCCGGGTGCGCGGGGCCCAGGGCGGCATGCGTCATCGGCGGAGTCGCCTACTTCTGGGGCGAATCTGGCGGCCTTTTCACGTACTCGAGGGGGCAGGTCAAACCAGTGGCCTGGAGCGAGATGGGGCGCTACCTGGACGAGGTCAATACGGCCGCGCTCGACAATCTCCTGCTCGTGAACCACCAGGGGAACTACATGCTGGCGTGGTATCCCCGCGGGACGGTGCCCTACTCGGCGGAGCAGATCGTACGCGACGTAAGGTTCAAGGGGCAGTGGTGGCACTGGAAGGGCTGGGCAGCCCGAGATGCGATCGAACTCAAGTCGGGAATTCTCGGCGCCGCGTCGCTGGCCTACTGCGATCCCAGAAACCGGGCGGCCTTCCCGTTCATCTCGAACGGGGCGACGATCACGGGCTCGGGCGTCCCGGGCGGAACCACCGTGAGCGGTGCCGTTATCGCCGGCGCTACGACCCTGACCATGAGCGCCAACGCGAGCGCGACGGCTCAGAACGTGACGCTCACCATCGCCGGCATCGACACTCCGCGTTGCAACACCGTCTCCGGCTCCCCAACGGTCACCATCTCCGAATATCACTGCTGGTCCGCGTTCGAGACCTTCAAGGACGAAAAGTCGTCCGGCGGCACCGGCGGCAACCCAGTCCCGGTCTCACTGGAGACGCCCTACCTCGACTACGGGCTACCCGACGACTGGAAGAGCATGGACCGCCTCGCCTTCTCCTACGACGGGGAGCAGACCGCGGTGAACGTGTCCATCCAAACTGACCCCGTAGGCGGCAATTCGTCCCTGTCCCTGATAACGTCGGGGACCGGGGCCGACTGGGCGCCGGACGTCGGGAGCGGAACGAACGACCTGGAGTGGGACGTCGGGGACTGGGCCGCCGATGCGCCGGTCACGATCGTGGGCGGGATTCAGGCCGGAACTCTCGGCAGACGGTTTAAGATCACGGCCTCGGCGAACGCGGCGGGAGACTTCCGGCCGAGCGGAATCGAGATGGTCGCCATTCTCCTACCCGATAGGGAGTACGACAAATGAGCGTGGTAATTCCGTACGTCTTCGTAGGCGGCGTCGGGAACAAAGCTCGCGCGTCCGAGGTCAACGCGAACTTCGCCGCGATCGCAGCCAAGTTCACGGAGGGATCGGGCGGGATCTCCGATGGCGACATATCCGCCACGGCCGGCATCAAGGCATCGAAGCTCTCGTCAATCGCCGGGAACCGCATCACGCAGGCGCAGCTCGAAGACGACGCGGTGGATCTCCGGGTGCTCAAGGACGACGCGACCGCTGGGGCGCCGAACGCGGCCGTGAACACCTCGGCCCACATCAAGGACGGGATTGTCACGGGCGCAAAGATCGCGGCCGCGACGATCGCGAAGGACCGGCTCAAGCTATCGAGCGTTGTCGTCGCCATCCCGGCCGTGGGCGCTACGACAGTCACGAATTTCGACACGACGCTTATCGCGAGCACCGCATTCCCGATCATGATGCACATAGAGGCGGCCGCGGACCCCGCGATGGATCCGCCTGACATGGACTTCGCGTTGAACACGGTGAGCGGGCACTGGCTCATCCACACCGTGAACGACACCAGCTTCACGACCGGCGCGCTGAGTCTCCGCGTCTACTACCTGTCGATCACGTGACCCAGCGACCGGACTGGCGCGGAACGAGGAGGAGCGTCCACTCCTCCGATCTCGTCGATAGGTCGCTCGGGGCGGGCGATCCCGACTCGCCGAGCAAGGCGTCGGGGAAGCAGAAGGCCACGTGGTCGAGCATCGACTTGACTGGCGGCGGCGCGGTCGCGGGGACCGTGCTCGAATACGACCTGCCTCATGACCTGGGAGAAATTCCCACGCTCGTCACGCTCGAATCCTTTGAGAACGCGGCGACGCCTGCTACGTTCATTAAAGCGAACGGAGTTCGGAAAGAGAATTGGTCCCATAGCCACGCCCACGTTTCGATCAGGCTCGAGGCTGGATCCTTCGACGGATGCAGGGCGAGCTTTAGGGTGTACGGGAAATAGGGGGAGGCGAAGATGGCGGTCCCGGTAGCGCTCATCGGAGCAGGACTCGGCGTTGCGAGCAAGATCTTCGGAAAGAAGAGGCGCCCAGACATCCGCGGAGCGATCGCTCGGCTTCGCGCCTCTCGGCCAGTCGGCTATCTCACCCCGGAGGATCTCCGATCGGCGGAGCTAACCCGTGGCCGACTGACCGAAGGCGTCCAGGCCCAGGGCCAACTCGGCGGATACGAGATCGGACGCCGCTTCCGGGCCCGCGGCCTCGCGGGCTCCCCGTCCGAGGAGCGCTCGCGCGCTCGTCTCGAGCAGGACACGCTCCTGGGCGCGCAGCACGCTGGAGAAACGTCCGAGGAGCAGCTCTACAACATCCGCACGGGACGCGAGGCGTACGAACGCCAGAAGGACCTCTCGATCTTCGGAGCCGAAGTCGGCCAAGCGCAGCGCGAATCCGAGCGCCAGCAGGCCGAGGACGCCGCCTTCTGGAACAGCATCAACGAGTTCATTCCCACGATCAATTCGGCGCTCCCAACCCCAACCCCGGCGGGCACCGACTACTCCGGCTGGGTGCTGGGGCCGGACGGGCAGTACCACCCGCCGAAGTACGGCCCGACCAAGGACGAACTCGGGTTTGACCCAGAGTCGCCACCTCGAAAGGTTTTCTGATGCCATCCGCGCTCAGGGCCTCTCGCGACTTCGTTCGCGGCGCGCTCGCTCGCGTTCGCTCCGGCCTCTCCGAGTACGACCGCAATCTCGATCGCCAGGGCGCCGAGATCAAGGTCGAGCCGTTCGACGCCGGGAACGTCTCCACGCCGGCCGCTCTCGTGAAGCTGGCGACCTCGATCGGGGCAGCCAGGCGACACAAGGCGAACCTCGCCGCAGCCCAGCAGGACGTGGAGCTTGAGCGCGAGAAGACCCGCGCCGAGATCGCTCGGCTCCGCGCCGAGGCCGCCTACAACTTGGGCCAGGGACGCCAGCCAGCGGGCCGCTCGACAGCGATAACGCCCTACCAGCAGGCGAGCCTGGACATTGCGAACAAACGGCTCGGTATCGCCGAGCGGAGCGCGGCGGAGCGCAGGAAGAACACCGGAATGCTCGCGAAGGCGAAGGTCGGGATCGCGCAGATTGACGCCGCGATCGAGCGAGACCTGAAGACCCAAGTGGCCCGGTCGATGGGAACGACAGTGCCCGTCTTCAATGCCGCCATCACCGGAGACGAGACCACGAGAAAGACGGCGGTCACGCAGTTGGGTATCGACCCGGACGACTACGAGGGAGCCACCGAGGCGCAGAGGGCCCAGATGCTTCAGGGCGCGCGGGCTAGGCTGGCTCAAGAGTACTCGGCCAAGCACCGGGTCTACATCTCCCGCTTCTACCAGCCCAAGCGGGAGCGCTACCAGGCGATCATCGACGAGGGAATGCCAGAGGCAGGTAGCGAGGACCTGGGCCCAGAACTTCCGCCGGATACATCCGAGCAGGCGGATCCGCTGGGCGTGCTAGGGGAGTAAAACGTGGCCGTCGAAGCGGCACCACCACAGACGGTCGCCGACCTCGGGCGCCTGGTGAAGAGGAAGTACCCGGCCTACGCTTCGATTCCAGACGAGGTGCTCGGCAGCAAGGTAAAGGCCAAGTACCCAGCGTACTCCCGGTTCGCTGACCTTCCGGCCACCATAGCCGCTCCCGAGCCCGCTGGGGCGCCTTTGAAGCCTCGCCCTGCCCCGGACATTGCCGCGGAGGAGAAAGCTCGCTACGAGGCTCTTCCGCCGCTGCAGAGGGCCATCCTGCAATTCGGCGCCGGCGGCGCGAAGACGCTCCCGAGCCTCCTCAAGACTCCGGGACCAAACCGATTCCCCGAGCCTGCCGGCCCAGTCGAGACCGCGGCCGAGAGGGCTGGGGAACTCGTGGGCTTCGCAGGCCCGGCCGCTGCGGTCGGCGCTGCTACCGGCGGTCTGGGTGCGGGGCCGATCCTGGCCGGAGCTGTTGGCGCCGGGGTATCGGCGGCCGCGGCTCCAGGGACCGTCAAGGAGCGGATCGCCAGGGGCGGCACGATGGCGGCCGCTTCTGCTGCGACTGCCGGCTTTGGCAACGTCGTCTCGGATCTCGTTGCCAAGCGGCTTGCCACGGCCGCGCCGGAGGTCGCGCGTGCCTTGGGCAGAGAGTTCGAGGAGAACGTCGCAAGGGCCGTAAGGGCCGGGAAGCTACCGGAAGCGGCGAGGAGTGAGGCGCAGAAGATCCTCGAGGACAAGATCGCGCTCGCCTCGAACTCGGCGATTGCGAAGGCCCAGGCGATCACTCGCGGCGCCTCGGCGGTAACGGGAGCTGCGGCGTTCGGGGTTGGACAGCCAGTCGCGGAGCGCGCTGCCCTGGTGGCGATGGGAGAGAAGCGGCCCGCACCGTCGGCCGCTGACATGGCCCAGAGCGGGCTCGAACTGCTCGCGCTCAACCTGATCCTCGAGGGGCCCAGCCTGGCGAGAGGCGTGGCGACTAGGGGCGCGACGATCGGCGAGCGGCCCAGGGCTGTCGTGCAACCAAGACCGGAGGAGGCGAAGGCGGCCAGGGCGAACGTCGCCACGCCACCGACCCTCAAGCCGCAGCTCAGGGCCGTGGGCGAGGCGGCGAGCCTGGAGCTTGGACACTCGGTCGACCAGATGCAGCGCAGCGCCAAAGCACCCATCAAGTTCGACGTGCCGGGGCTTGTGACGATCGAGGACGCGCACATCGTACCGAACCTCATTCGCGTGTTCCCGGGCGACGTGAATGCGGTCAGGGTGAGCGTCGTGGACAACGCGACCGGCGAGATGCACTCGATCGGCCTGCCGAGTATCGGCGCGCTGCGCGCTGCGCTGAAGCCAGGCACCCGAGCGCCCGCTCCGGTCGCGGAGGCTCCTCCGCAAGTCGCCGCGCCGGCGCCCGCCGAGAAGCCAGCACCGCGCAAGCGCACACGCGAGGAGTACGCGGCGCAGCAGGCCACCATTCAGCAGGCCGTGGCTCAGGTCCCCGAGACCGTGGCGCGCGTCCAGGAAAGGGCGGCGACCGCGCCCAAGGCAATCGAAGCGCTCGAGCGGCAGATCGCGGAGAACCCGAACGACAAACGCGTCGGCCGCTGGAAACGGAGGATCGAGAAGCTGCGCGTGTTGGAGCCCGAGGCGGCGCCAGCTGCTCCACCGACCCGGGCGACGAATATTCCGATCGCGGCCGAGCGCGTAAGCGAGCCAGCGCCAGCAGCTAAGCCAGCACTACGTCCGAAACCTGCGCCGAATATTCCAAAAAATATTCCTGCCGCTCCCGAGGCGGCGCCTGCTCGGGCGCGCACGCTCGTGCCCAACATGCAGTTCCGGGACGAACGCGCCGCGACGAGCGTTGCGGCAGCGATCGCGAGGAGCGAGCCTGGGTCTGAGCCGACGGTCGTCAAGACGCGAAAGGGATTCGAGGTTCAGGTTAATGAGCCGGGGTCCGCGGAACAGCCCGCACTTGAGAAGGCGGTCCGGTCCGAGCCGCGGGAGGCTGCGGCCCCAGCGCCCAGGCCCGGCGTGGCGGCCAGGCACCCGGCGCTCGTGCCATCTGCCGCCGCGAAGCTGTACGCGAAGCCGGCGGCCCGAGAGGTGGGGCCCGTCCGTTCGTTCGTTCAGGAATTCGAGGATCTGGCCCGGCAGGGAAAGCCGCTCGAGGAAGCTGCGGACCAGGCGCGAGCGCTATCCGGCAGCGAGCCACCGGCCGGGCTGGACCTCGAAGCAAGGTGGTCGCGAGTTCGGCGCGAAGCGCGCGAGGGAGCGGGCCAGGAGGACATGTTCGGAGGCGCGGCGATGCTGGGGACGCCATCGGGCGGGAAAACGGAGGCCGACATTGACATGCCGGAGCGCGCCGCGCCACCGCCCGTGTCCGAAGCCGCCACGAAGCCCTCGAAGCCGTCAGAAGCGAAGGACGTGCCGCTCGAGGGCCTCTACTACTGGGAAGGGTTCCAGAACCGCGACGTTTCACGTGGAACGCAGCCGACCCAGAACCCGAAGGAACTCGTCAACGCCGCCCACGTGAAGATGCTCTCGGAGACCAGGGGCGGTTTCGATCTCGACGAGGTCGTGCGCCGGCCCATCATCGTCTGGCGCGACGAGGCCGGCGAACTCGGTCCCAAAGGACGCCGGTACGTCATTGACGGTCATCACCGGGCGTACATGGCGAAAGAGGCCGGAGCGAGCAAGCTCCCGGCCGTCGAGGTCTTCGGGAGCCTCGCCTACGCGAAGGACCAGGCGAGACTCAGCAACATGGCCTCGGTGCCGAACACGTTCTACGAGCAGGCCAAGATCGCCCGTGAACTCCAGGAGCGCGGCGACTCGTGGGAAAAGGTGGCCGCCCAGCTCCGGGTCCGAGAATCCAGAGCGAAGGCGATGGTCGATTTCGCCCACCTTGACCCCGGCGCGCGCGTCACTTTCTTCCCGCCTGGGAACGAGACCGTGATCTTCAGCGGCACCGCGCAGGGCGAAGTCGTGGGGAAGTACGCGCGCGAGTCGCCGGAACTCATGACCGCGAACATGCAGAACCAGTGGTTGAGCCACGCGATGGACGACGACGTGAAGCCTGGTGCCTTCGCCGAAGAAGTGAGGCGGTGGCACGCGCTCCTCAAAGCCGCGAGGCAGGAGATCATCAGCCTCGGCGCCGGAGTCCAGGGCGTCCGGCTGTCGATGACGCCGCAGCAGTTCGCGAAGACCTCTGGACGCCTGACCGCGGCCGTCGACTCCAGGAGGCGCCAAGTCGAGGCCGCCGTGCGGGGGCTCGAGAGCGTGTCGGAGATGGCGAGGGGAGAGGGACACGACGAGGCCAAGAAGTTCGTCGACCGGAAGATGGTGGAAGCCGCCGAAGAGGGCGTTCGGCTCGCCACCGCCAGGAAAGAAATCGACGCCGCGATCCTCAAGGCCCTCTCCGACGCCGCCAAGGGGGAGCGGGATCTGCCGGC
>Ga0070695_100002327_pt1 | contig 10905 bp, 9 predicted proteins | sample KBSK1252metaG_FD_65471 | JGI IMG/M metagenome (GOLD analysis project Ga0070695, IMG submission 65471) | Corn, switchgrass and miscanthus rhizosphere microbial communities from Kellogg Biological Station, Michigan, USA - KBS K1-25-2 metaG | ecosystem: Host-associated > Plants > Roots >...
CACGACCATGTCCAGGCAGGGGGCGACGGCCATCCCCCGCCGTTCCTCGTGCCCGAGCGCGGCGTACACGTTGGCCTCGGCGCTGGGCCAGCGGCGCGCGCCGCTGGCCGTCCTCCCGTTCACCCACCAGCCCCAGGAGTAGCCGCCGTCGTGGTCGATCTGGTCGTCGGGGACGCTGGTGGACCCCAGCGTGCGCTGACCCGCGCACATGTCCGCCACTTCCGACTCCGTCCGCGGCACCTCGAGGGGGAGGGTGCGGGTGACGGAGGTGAGGGCCAGCTCCTCGGAGAGGACCCGGACCCCGTCCCAGTCTCCGCGCCGCAGGTAGAGGAGGCCGAACCGGCAGAAGTCTCGGGGAGAGATGGCCAGGCGTCCCGGACGGTCCTCGGTGCCGAACGCCATCATCGTGGGCGCATCCTGGAAGCGGAGGATGGAGGCGAGCTGCGGGCCGACCACGCTTCCATCCACGGTGGCGTACGTGCTGTTCCAGACCCTGAGGAAGAGCGTGTCCCAGAACAGCGCAATCTGCCAATCGTTGTAGTTGAAGGCGCGGCCCGGGGGCTCGAGCACACCGTAGCAGGACATCTGATTGGCCATGTGGCGGAAGGTGATCAGGCGGTCCTTGTAGCCGAGCTCGGGGTTGAGCGTGGCCAGGCAGCTCGCGCCGCGCAGGGAAGAGCGGGCGTCCAGAGAGGGGAGGAGGCCGTGCTCCACGGCCTCGAACAGGAAGTGGCTGTAGAGCGGCTTGGCGGCCGAGGCCACGTCCTCGCGCACGCTCGCGTCGCCCCAGCTGTAGACCAGATAGCCGTGGCGGACGACGGCGCCCCGTCCCCCGAGATAGAGCCGCAGACCGTCGAGCGAGGACGTCCGCAGCCCCACCTGTTCGGGCGTCCGCGTCTCCCACTCCACCTGGGGGACGACGGCGGCGCCGGCGCCGGCAGGCACCAGCGCCCAGGCGCAGAGCGCGGCGACGCGCAGCCTGCGCCCCCGCACGGGTCGGATGGGATCCCCCTCTCGAGCCATGGTGCTTTGGTTTGCGCCGTCGGGGCGGACGCCCCGATGTCTTTGAAGGACATATACACGGCGTTCGTCGGTTCGGCAAGTGGGAGTGGTCTCACCGCTCCGTCGCCGCAGCCGCCTCCAGGGCCAGGCCCCGGCGGATGTTCTCCTCGATCTTTCGGATGTAGCGGCTGCGGACCTCTTCGGGGTACTCGGCGGCGCGGAAGGCGTCCTGGAGCTGGCGCTGGCTCAGGCCGGCGAGAAGGCGGCAGACCCAGACCACGTCGCCCTGCGTCACGTGGCTGCGCAGCCTGAGATGGCGCCACTGGAGGGCGAAGCGCACGTTTTCGCCCGACACCCCGGTGATGAATGTCGACTGCTCGTAGTCCTCGAGGTCGTTCCGCGATCCGGCGCGGACGCTCGGCCTTCCCAGGGCGGCGCCCAGGTCCTGCACCACGTAGCGCCGCCGCGGACCGGGCACGTCTCTGCCCATCGCGTAAACCCGGTTCTGGCCCTTGTCCAGGTCCCAGTTGTTGAGGAGGATGTTGACGACGAGCAGCCCGCGCAGCTGCTGGGTGCCGCTGAACGGATTCTTCCGCCAGGCCCAGTCCCCCTCCTTCTCGTGATCGGACTCCAGGCGGAAGCGGCCGGGAAGAGGATGCGCGGTGGGCCCTCCGGTCATCGTCCACGTGCGCACGTAATAGGTGACCGGCTGGTGGAAGCCGATGGCCCAGAGGAGGCGAGAGGCCACGATCTCCGCCTGCGCCTCCTCGCCGACCTTCACGTCCCACCGGCGCCCCTGGACATCGATCACCTCATAGCCGCCGGAGTGGCCTTCGGTGTCCTCGGACACGAACCGGAAAGGACCGTCGGCCGGGAGGAGCGTCGTCCCCCCCGGCCCCCGGAGGAGGTCGCGGGTGGCGAGGTCCCGCGGGGACTCCCAGAGCTCCTCGAGAGGTGCCGCCTCCCTGGCCGCCGCGGGAAGGACGAGCGCGGCGATGAAGAACAGAGCCGTCCAGCGCGTGTTCAGGGGCATCGGGAAGGCAGAGTAACCCGACCTGACATAATCCGCGGATGCGCTATCGCGATCAGGTCGTCTGGATCACCGGCGCGTCTTCCGGCATCGGCGAGGCGCTGGCCGTGGCGTGGAGCCGGGAAGGGGCGCGCGTCGTCCTGTCCGCGCGCAACGCCGCCGAGCTCGAGCGTGTGCGACGGAGCTGCGCGCACCCGGAGCGGCACCTGGTGCGGCCGCTCGACCTCGTCGACGAGGAGGGGATCGCGGCGGCGGCAGCCGAGGTGCTCCGGGAGATGGGGAAGGTGGACGTCCTCGTGCACAGCGGCGGCGTCAGCCAGCGCGCGCTCGCCGCCGAAACCGCCCTCGCCACCGACCGCGCCATCATGGAGGTCAACTACTTCGGGACCATCGCCCTGACCAAGGCCGTGCTGCCGTCCATGCTGGCGCGGAGGTCGGGGCACCTCGTGCCCATCAGCAGCGTCATCGGCCACGTGGGCATTCCCCTCCGCTCCGCGTACGCGGCGTCGAAGCACGCGCTGCACGGCTTCTTCGACGCGCTGCGCGCGGAGACGGAGAAGGACGGCATCAGCGTCACCATCGTCTGCCCCGGCTACATCCGCACCAAGGTCTCGGAGAACGCGCTGCGGGGCGACGGCTCGAGGTACGGCGCCACCGACGACACGCACAAGAACGCGATGCTTCCCCAGGTGGCGGCGCCGAAGATCATCGACGGGGTGGCGAAGGGGAAGCGCGAGGTGCGCGCGGGTGGGCCGGAGATCCACGCCATCCTGGCGAAGCGCTTGCTGCCCGGCGTGGTTGCTCGTTTCTTGAGGTTGAAGCCATGACCGGGCCGGCCCGATGGTGACGTCGCAACGCACCATGCCGCGGGGGTCGCCTAGGATGGGGCCGCCCATGGAGGCGAGGAGGGTGGTCATGAAGAACCTGTTGCGGGCGATCCAGATTGCGGTGTTGGTCGGCGCCGCCCTGTCCGCGGTGCCGGTGTTCACGCAGGCCGGACAGACGGAGATCCGCTTCTGCTGCACCCCGCAGCAGAGCGCGGCCTGCGCCGCCCAGGGGGGGACGGCGAGCTGTCGCACGAACGTCTGTCAGTGCCTGTTCTGATCGGGAGCCTCACTGCACCGTCGTTCTCCACTTGCGGTCCGTCGCCATCCCGCTGTCCGTCACGGTGAAGGTGACCGCCGCCATGGCACGTCCATCGTCGGTCTCCGCCGTCACCCGCCAGAGGCCGGGCTCGAAGTTCGACTTCACGGCGTAGGCACGGAACCCCTTCCCTCGTCCCCCCACGATGGGTAGGCGGATGCGATCGCGTGTGCGCCAGTCACCGTCCGGACCCTTCGACTGCCAGCGGGCGAAGACCTCGTGCTCGAACCGGGTGGGGGCGAAGACGCGCACGAAGTAGTGCAGGCGGTCCCCCGGGCCCTTCCGGAACGGGCGCGAGTCGTGCCGCCAGAACAGGTGGAGGGGAGGCTTCTCGTAGGTGAGGACGAAGGAGCCGTTCTCCCGCCGGACGTCGTGATAGATCCCCTGGAATTGCACGGAGAGCGGGACGGGAGGGATGAGTCGAAAGACGTAGAGCCCTCCCACGAGGAGGCAGACCGCGGCGGCCGGCGCGAAGAGAAAGGCCCGGGCCTTCCTGGGGTCGGCCTCGCCGGCGGCCAGTCGGCCGGCGACCAGCCACACCACGCCCGCCGAGAGCGAGAGCGCGAGCAGGAACACCCAGCCGGACATGCGCCCGATGAGGACAGGGATGAAGTAGTTGAGGAACGAGATCACGCAGAAGGCGTAGAGACCGAGGCGAAGCCGATCGCCGGCGCGTCTCACCTGCGGGAACTCGTTGATCAGCATGAGGGACATGAGCAGGAGCAGAAAGACGAGGGGCCGGGCCCGCGTGCTGCTCTTGAGGTAGAGCACGACGTACGCGCTGAGCAGCCCACCGTAGAAGAAGTGCAAGACCTCCACGTTGTGGGCCCAGAGTCGCCGCATCAGGGCGGGGGGCTTCCAGCGTCCGCGCCCCTCGCGATGCTGGTAGATCAGCATCGCCGTGAGGGCAGCGAGATAGAACAGCTGCATCGCCAGATCGGTCCAGGCGTCGATGCGCTGCATGGTGGCGAGGTCGAACAGGAACCCCGCGGCGAACATGATGGCGTTGCTGTGGTGCCGGGCCAGAGCGAGGAGCTTCAGGGCCTAATCCGCCACGCAGGCAAAGTCCATGGTGGCGATCACGCGCCCGCCCTCATCGCGGGCCTCCACCGTCCAATGGCCGGCGGCTCCTGCCGGCAAGGACCGATGGCTCTGCGTACGCCACTCGGACCCACCCATGGTGAGCTCCACCACCCCGATCGATCGGCCCTCGTGCCGCCAGACATGGTGAATCTTGTCTCCGGGTTGGCCGCCGCGCACGCTCGTCCAGAACCACACGGTCGAACCTTCCTGGAACCGCTCCCCGGGCCCGACGAGCCGATGGTCGCGGACGCCCTTCCCCACGCCGAACTCCACGATCCGCAGAGAGTGCGCGCTCCGTTGCTCCGATGGCTGCGGCGGCTGCGGCGGCTGCGGCTTGGGGGAGTCGAGCATCGAAGGCGTTCCCACGGCGGCGAGGACGTCGGTCTGGGGCGGCGCCGGCACTGGAGTGCGCGCCGTGGGCGACGGCACCGCCATCGCGGTGGACGCATGACGCACCGGTCGCAGGGGATGAACGAAGGTCCATGCCGCCAGGGCCGCGACGCCCATCCCGCCCAGCGCGATCCACTTCAGCCTCGACCCGGACCGCCGGGCCGCGACCCCTCGAGTCTTCGCGAGCCTTTCCAGGAAGGCCCGGGCGGCGTCGGGCTCCTCGCTCCCGCTCGCGGGGCTGTCGCCGCCGGCAATGCGGCGCTCCCTGGCGTACGCCCGCAGCAGGTGCTCCTCGTTCAAGCCGAGGTAGTGGGCGTAGGTGCGGAGATAGCCGCGGGTGAACACGTCGGCGGGGAGGGCCTCCCAGGCGTGACGCTCCAGGGCGTCCAGGTAGACCTCTTTGATCCTCGTCGCGTCGGACACCTGCTCCAGCGCCTGGCCGCGGCGCTCCCGCTCCGCTCGGAGCTGGTCCCCGACCGGCGTCACGCCGTCACGCCGGCGCCCACCGCGGGTGTCCGGCGAGACCGGCAGGCCGGCGACCGATGGCAGCGCTCCGCTGTCCACGTCCAACGTAAACCCCACGCCCCATGGAGATTGCAGGCCTGAACCAGCCCGAACCCGGCAGCAAGCGCCGTGCCGCAGGAAGCCATCCCGCGATTCGAGGCGGTGCGGCCTGGGGGTCGGCTGGAATGACGGACGCGTGACGCCGCTTTCGAAAACGTCGCCTTCCGCCCGATTCTTTTGCTTGACAGGCAACCCCGGCCTGGTGCTAGCGTACTAGCACTGTGCTGCTTCACTAGCAGGCCGGCGCCGGCACGGAGGTCCGCATGTCCCACGCCCTCGACGCCCTGGGTCGCCGCGAGCGCCAGATCGTGGAGATCCTCATCCGCCGCGGCCAGGCCACTGCCGCCGAGGTCCTCGCGGACCTGCCCGACCCGCCCAGCTACTCGGCCGTGCGCGGCATGCTGCGGTTGCTCGAGGAGAAGGGCCACGTGCGCCACGATTGGGCGGGCCCCCGCCACGTCTACCACCCGACGCAGGATGCCAAGGAGGCGGGGCGCGCTGCGGCCCGCCATCTCGTGCGCACGTTCTTCAACGGTTCCATGGAGTCCGCAGTGGCGGCGATGCTCGGGGCCACGGAGAAGCCGCCTTCGGCCGCGGAGCTGGACCGCCTCGGCCAGCTGATCGCGCACGCCCGCCGTCGCAAGGGAGGTCGTCGATGAGCCCCGTCCCCGCGTCCGTCGTGCTCGGGTTGCTGGTCAAGGTGACCGTGGTGCTCGCCGCCGGCGCCGCGCTGGCGGCTCTGCTCCGCCGGCGACCCGCGGCCGCGCGGCACGAGGTCTGGTCGCTGACCCTCCTCGCCGCGCTCGCCCTGGCGCCGCTCGCCGCGCTCGCCCCTGCCATCCCGCTCCCCCTCCTCGCCCAGCGGGAGCAGGGGAGGGCTGCGGCGCGCGCCCCCTTGCCGGCCGCCGCTCCGGCCGTGGTATCGGAAGGCGAGACCACCTCCTCGGCGCTTGGCACCCTCCCCCCGCAGGGACCGGCCGCCTCGGAAACCCCCAGGAGCATGGGCAGCCTCCCCCTGCCCATGCTCCTCCTGGCGGGCTGGGCGCTCGGCGTCGCCCTGATGGCGGTGCGCTCCGCGGTGGGCTACCTGGCGCTGCGACGGCTCGCCCGCACCGCCACCGTGCTCGATTCCGGCGACTGGCCCGCGCTGCTCGCGGAGGCGTGCTCACTTTCCGGCGCGCGGAGAGCCGTGCGCCTCCTGCGCAGTGCCGACGTCGTCATGCCGCTCACCTGGGGCACGCTGCGCCCGAGGATCGTCCTCCCCGCCGGCTCGGAGTCGTGGCCGCGCGAGCGGCGCCGCGCCGCGCTGCTCCACGAGCTGGCGCACGTGGTGCGCCGCGATGCGCTGGTGCAGCTCTCCGGCACCGCCGCCTGCGCCCTCTACTGGTTCCACCCCGGCGTCTGGATGGCCCTGCGCCGCCTGCGCCGCGAGGGCGAGCACGCCTGCGACGACCGCGTTCTCGCGAGCGGCACGCCTCCCGGGGAGTACGCGGCGCAGCTCCTCGAGGTCGCGCGGAGCGCGCGCGCCCTCCGCCTCGGCGGCTCGGCGGTGGCCATCGGGATGGCACGCCCCTCCACGCTGGAAGGACGGCTCCTGGCCGTGCTCGACGAGAGCGTGCCCCGCCGGGCGCCGGCCCGCGCCGCGCGCATCGCGGCCACGATCTCCGTCGCCGCCGTCCTCGTGCCCTTGGCGGGGCTGACCGCCGTCGCCCGCGGTGGGGTTCACATCGAGCCCCAGCCGGTGGCCGCCGCCGGAACGGCGCACGGGTGCCGGACCGAGGGTGGCGACTCGATGGACTGTTCCATCGACGCGCGGCCCGGCGAGACGCTGGAGCTCGATCTCGACACCGGCGGCAGCGTGACGATCCGCGGCTGGGACGAGCCCAGGGTGGAGCTGCGGAGCCGCCTGAAGAGCAACGACCTGCCGGCCAACCATGCCGAGCTGGCCCGCGCCTCGGGAGGGGTCCGCCTGCGCGCCTGGTACACGGGCTCGTCCCACTCCCTGTCCAGCTCGCACCGATTCGAGCTGAGCGTGCCACGACGCTTCGACGTCCGGCTCGAGAGCGCGGGAGGGGATCTGACGATCCAGGGCGTGGAGGGCTCGTTCGCCGGGAGCACCGGCGGCGGCGACCTCGTGCTCCAGGACCTCAGCGGCAGCGCCAACCTCTCCACCGGAGGGGGAACGATCCGCGTCCTCGACTCGCGCCTCGAGGGGTCGGTGAGCACCGGCGGGGGCCCGGTGACGCTCTCCCATGTCTCGGGCGGCCTGCGCGGCTCCTCGGGAAGCGGGCCGGTGGTGTACGCGGAGCCGGACAACCAGGGCGGCGCCACCGGCGACATCGGGGAGGACGGCCGGCCGTCCACGGGCTCGGGCAAGCTCCACGTGGAGCGGGCGGGCGGGGACATCCGCCTGGACGAGGCGCCGGCCGGCGCGGTCGTCAACACGGGGGGCGGCGACATCGTGGTGGGGCGCGCACGGGGGAGCGTGGAGGCCAGCACGGGGGGCGGACGCATCCGCATCGGACCCGTGGCAGGCTCGGTGCGCGCCGGCACCGGCGCCGGCGACGTCGAGGTCACGCTGATCGACGCCGGCGGGGAGCCGCAGCGCGTCGAGGTGCGCTCCGGCCAGGGGCGCGTCGTCATCGACCTGCCCGCCGACTTCGACGGCCGGGTGGATCTCGAGACCGCCTACACCCGGGATGTGGATCCCACGCGGATCGACGCCCCCTGGCAGCTCCAGCGCTCGACCAGCGACTGGAGCGACCGCGAGGGCTTCGGCGAGGGGACCCCGCGGCGGTACGTGCGGGCCAAAGGGACGGTGGGAGGCGGGCACGGCTCGCTCCGGGTGAAGACCGTCAACGGCGACGTGATCGTGCGTCTGGCGGGTCGCGAGCGATCCGCCGTGCTCTGGTAGCCCCATGCAGGGTGTATCCTGTCGCCTTCATGGGTCCATCTCCACGGGTGTTCCTCCTGCTCGCCGCGGCACTGCTCGGTTGCGCCACGGTTTCCCATCAGGCCCCCCAGGGCCCCCAGAAGGTCGAGACGTGGCACCCGCCCGCGCTGAGCGCCTCCCTGCAGGGCGGCACGCCTCTGCGCGTGATGACCTTCAACATCAAGTCCGGGCTCTACGGGCTCGAGAAGGTGGCTCGCCTCATCGAGGAGGCGAACCCCGACGTGGTCGCGCTCCAGGAGGTGGATCTGGGGGCGAGGCGCTCGGGCCAGGTGGACCAGCCGGCGCAGCTCGCTGAGGCGACGGGCCTCCGGTACCAGGCGTACTTCCAGGCCACCACCAAGTCCCATGGCGCCTACGGCGTCGCGCTGTTGTCGCGGTTCCCGCTGGAGGGACGTTCTCAGTACCGGCTTCCGGTGCCCCCGGGCGCCGAGCCGCGGACGCTGGGGCACGTGGTGGTGCACCTCGGCGGGCAGGAGGTCAGCCTCTACGTCACCCACCTCATCCAGATGCCGTTCCGTGACGGAGCGCGGGCGATGCAGACGGAGGTCATCTCCGGGATCCTGGCCGAGGACGTCCGCCCCAAGCTCCTCCTGGGCGACTTCAATGACTTCGCCGACGGGACGGCTTTGGCGCTGCTGCGGACTCAGCTCCAGGACGTCTTCGCCACCGTCGGGCAGGGTCCCGGGGGGACCTTGCCTCTGCCGCTTCCCTTCAGGCCCGAGTGCAGGATCGACTACATCTTCGCGTGCAGCTGCTTCGTTCCCCGGACGAGCCATGTCCTCCGCGTCAAGGCGAGCGACCACTTCCCCGTGGTGGCCGAGCTGGAGCTGCTCCCGCACGCCGGGGAGCGGGAAGCCATGCAGGCCCTGGCCTCGTCGGCTCGGTGACGCCCCGCTCCGTCGGCGGGTAAGACGCCCCTAGGGGATCGCCAGAGTCTTCGTTCTCGGGTTGGATCCGAATACGCGCGCCGGGGCGCGGGGGCGGTCACCCCGGGATTTCGCGTTCGAGAAGACGTAGACGCGCCCCTTGTTGTAGCCGATCGACTCCGGGTCCTCGTAGGCACTGGCGATCAGATCCGAGGGCCCGGAGCCGTCCACGTGTCCCCCGCCGGCGACGCACAGGCCGATGGCCCCGCCGGAGTGATCCCCGACGTAGCCCAGGTCCTCGACCGCGTCGACGGCGCTTCCACCCAAGTAGACGGACACCCGGCCGCCGCCCGGGTCGTTGGGGGCGCCGACCATGAAGTCGTCGATTCCATCGCCGTCCACGTCCCCGGCGCCGGCGACGCTGGCATAGGCGCGCGCGAGCGTCAGGTCGGGGACCGCGTTCGGAGACGGGCCGCCGAACCAGACGTACACGTGATCCCTCCCGGCGCCGATCAGGTCCGAGAATCCGTCGGCATTGACGTCGCCCGCCCGCGACGCGTTCATGAGGTGCTCGTTGACCCCGGAGCCGAGGAGGGTGAGATCGGGGGTGGCATCGAGCCCCGGCCCTCCCCACCAGACATGGATGGCGCCGGCGTTGAGCGCGGCGGTGTTGTTGTTGGGAGCGGAGGCGAACAGGTCGGGATGCCCATCGCCGTTGACGTCCCCCGCGCTGCCCACCGCGGAGCCCAGCTGATCGTAGAACCCGGCGCCCGTGAACACGCAGTCCGGGACCGCGTCGGGCACGGCCCCTCCCAGGAACACGTACGCGCGACCGGGCTTGTTGTTGCCGCCTGGGTACCAGGGCGCGCCCACGATCACGTCGTCGAAGCCGTCCTCGTTCACGTCTCCCGCCGAGGCGACGGAGGCGCCGAACGCGGTGAGCGATCCCGTGGACTCGCCGGTCAGCGTGACGTCCGGGGTCGCGTCGAGCGACGGCCCGCCGTAGTAGAGGAAGGCCTTCCCCTCGTAACCGGCTTGCTGCGCCCCGATGATGAAATCCGGGTAGCCGTCGCCGTTGAAGTCACCGGCCGAGGCGACGCTGATCCCGAACCAACCCGAGCCGCCGGCTGGAGCCGGGATCAAGAGGTCGGCCACGGCGTCGATCGCCGGCCCGCCGAAGTAGAGATAGGCCTGCCCGACACTGGCGATCTCCGGGTAGCGGAACGCTCCACTGAGGAGGTCGTCGTAGCCATCTCCATTCACGTCGCCCACCCACGCGACCGAGCGGCCGAACTCGTCCCCCGTGTGCTCTCCCGCGGGATCGATGAGGATGCGGGAAGAGATGGATGAGGCAGAAGCAACGCCGGGGCCCGCAATCAGGGCCACCACGAGCGGCAGCATGACGAGGCGGTGGCGATGCATGTGGAACCCAAACCTACACCTCGAGGTGGAGGAGCGGAAGAAAAAAACGGCGCCACTTGGGTGATGATGTCGCGGGAGGTGCCGGTCGTGGACAAAGCCACCCTCGAGGCACAGGCAAGGCGGATCACGCTCTTCCTGCTGCGGGTTGTCTCCGGACTCGTGTTCATGCAGGCCGGTGCGATGAAGATCTTCGACTGGTTCGGCGGCATCCCGGCGGAGTACGGGGGGCACCCCGCGAGGTTCACCCAGACCTGGACCGGCGGGGTGCTCGAATTCTACGGGGGGCTGGCGATCCTCCTGGGGCTATGCACGAGGCCGGTGGCGTTCATCGTCGCCGGCGAGATGGCGGTCGCTTACTTCCAGTTCCACCAGCCGAACGGGACGTGGCCGATCCAGAACAAGGGAGAGGAGGCAGTGCTCCTCTGCTTCATCTTCTTGCTGCTCGCCGCGTT
>Ga0070695_100002328_pt1 | contig 10903 bp, 11 predicted proteins | sample KBSK1252metaG_FD_65471 | JGI IMG/M metagenome (GOLD analysis project Ga0070695, IMG submission 65471) | Corn, switchgrass and miscanthus rhizosphere microbial communities from Kellogg Biological Station, Michigan, USA - KBS K1-25-2 metaG | ecosystem: Host-associated > Plants > Roots >...
GGCCCAGGCCCAGAGCCAAGAGCCCAAAGCCTAAAGCCCATGTATTCAGATCTCAACGATTTCATCGCAGACCTCGACCGTCGGCGGCTTCTCGCGCGTATTAGCGAGAACGTCAGCCCCGACCTCGAAATCTCCGCGCTCACCGACCGTGTCTGCAAAACACCTGGCGGCGGGCCCGGATTGCTGTTCGAACGCCCCACCGGATTCGACATTCCCGTCGCGACGAACCTATTTGGATCGACCGAGCGGATGTGCCTGGCGCTTGGCGTGACCTCGCTCGACGAGGTCGCGAAAGAAATCGACGGGTTGATGGCCCCGAAGATGCCCACCGGCATGATCGATGCGTTGAAGATGCTGCCGATGCTCGATCGTCTTCGCGACCTGATGCCGAAGACCTTAAAGGATGCTCCGTGCCAGGAGGTCGTGAAGCGCGACGGCTCGCTCGACGAGCTGCCGATCCTGAAAACCTGGCCTGAAGACGGCGGACGCTACATCACGTTCCCGCTGGTGATGACGAAAGACCCTGAGACCGGCATGCGGAACATGGGGACCTACCGGATGCAGGTCTTTGATGGCCGTACGACCGGCATGCACTGGCAGCGTCATAAAGGCGGCGCGCAGCACCATCGCGTCGCCGAGCGGCTCGGCAAACGGTTGGATGTGGCCGTCGCGTTGAGCCCGGACCCGGCACTGGCTTATGCCGCCACGGCCCCGATGCCCGAAGGTTTGGACGAGCTGCTGCTCGCCGGTTTTCTCGGACACCGCCGGGTCGAGCTCGTCAAGGCCATTACGGTCGACCTCGAGGTGCCGGCCAGTGCGCATATCGTCCTCGAAGGCTACGTGGAGCCTGGCGAGCGGCGCCGCGAGGGCCCGTTCGGCGATCACACCGGTTTCTATTCGCTCGCGGAGGATTTTCCGGTCTTTCATCTCACGTGCATCACGATGCGCAAGAAGCCGGTGTACCTGACGACGGTCGTCGGCATTCCTCCGCAGGAAGACTATTACCTCGGAAAGGCGAGCGAGCGGATTTTCCTTCCGGTGATCCGAAAGACGCTGCCGGAAATCGTCGACATGCACTTTCCGGCGGAAGGCATTTTTCACAACATCGTGATCGTCTCGATCGACAAGCGCTATCCTGGGCACGCGCGAAAGATCATGAACGCCTTCTGGGGGCTTGGGCAGCTGATGTTCTCGAAAGCGATTATCGTCGTCGACAAGGACATCGACGTGCAGAACGTGAGCGAGGTCGCGTGGATTGCCGGCACCCACGTCGATCCCCAACGTGACATTCAGTTCACGCGCGGCCCGATGGACGATCTCGAGAACGCGTCCGATCTGCCGGCGTACGGCAGCAAAATGGGGATCGACGCCACGAGAAAGTGGCCGAGCGAAGGGTTCATGCGCGACTGGCCCAAGCGGCTGGTCACGACAGATGCGGCGCGGCGCAAGGCCGACGGGCTGCTCAAGTCGATTGTGAAGGAGAAATAAGCGGTGGCGGTGTCGTTGGAAGATGTTGCCGCACGGGTGAATGCGGGCGAGCCGCTAAGCGATTCTGACATTCAGGCGCTCGAGTCGGGCCGCGACATCGTCGCGCTCGGCATGATGGCCGACTCGGTCCGTCGCAATCTCCACGGCACCCAAGCGACGTATATTCGCGTGTTTGACCTGAAGCTGGCGGAAATTGCGTCGGCGACAATTCCGGAAACCGCCGGCGAGGTCCGCATCTTCGAAACGCCCACGACATTGGATGGCGCCGTCTCCGCAGTGACAGGCGCGCTCGACGCCGCGGGCCAGATTCCCTTGTCGGCGTTCTGCCTGTTCGAGCTGACCAAGCTTGCAGAGCCGTTGCCCGTCGTCCTGGCGGCGTTGAGGCAGGCGGGACTTGAGCTGTTGACGCAGGCACCGCTCGATCGGCTGAAATCACCTGAGCATGCACTCGAGGCGGTAACTGATGCGGGAATGCAGTTGGCGCGCTTGACCATCAACGAGACGCCGTCGCGCGAGTGGACCTCGACCTGCCGCGAAGTGGCGGCGCATCAACGGCGAGTGCCTTCGCTTCGTGCATTTGCCCCGCTTGCACGGAAAATCGATCAGACGCAGCCTACCACCGGGTATGCGGATGTGAAACGTGTCGCGCTGGCGCGCGTGCTCGTGCAAAACGTCAGCACGATCCAGGTAGACTGGGAGCTGTACGGACCAAAGCTGGCGCAAGTGGCGCTCACGTTCGGCGCCGACGATCTCGATTCGGTGTCGCCAGCCGACGACGACTCGCAGGGGCATCGCCGCTCGCCCGTGGAAGAAATTCGTCGCGGTATCAGAGCCGCCGGCTTCGAGCCGGCTGAGCGTAACGCTCGATTTCAGATGCGCGCGTAGGCCGCGCTTTATCAGGACCGATGCCGATTCGCCTGGGTGCAGTCAGTTTTCTCAATACCCTGCCGCTTGTTTACGGTCTCGATCGTCAACCCGAGCGCTTTGCGGTCCGTTTCGACGTGCCATCGCGATGTGCCGAGTTGCTGGCCGCCAACAAAGTAGACCTCGGGCTCATTCCATCCATCGAATACCTGCAGAGCCCCGACTATCGCATCGTGCCCGGCGTGTCGATCGCCTCAAACGGTCCGGTTGCTTCGGTGGCGCTCTTCAGTAGGCGCCAGACGGCGGAGATTGGCACCATCGCGATCGACACCAGCTCGCGTACATCGATTGCGCTGCTCAAGATTCTGTGCGCCCGGTGGTTTGAGATTCAGCCGGAGTTCGTGTCGATGGAGCCCGACCTGCCCGCGATGGTGAAGAAGTGCGACGCCGCCCTGGTGATCGGCGACAACGCACTGTTTGCGGATCATGACGCGCTGGGACTGGAAAAAATCGACCTCGGCGAGGAATGGGCCGGGATGACCGGCCTGCCGTTCGTCTACGCCTTCTGGACGGGTCGCCCCGGAGTTGCCGATCGCGACACCGTGGCAGCGCTGCAGGACGTCCGGGATAAGGGGCTCGCCGCAAGCTCCACGATTGCGCAACAATCGTTTCCCAATAACCCCGGGCGAGCAGCCATCGCAGACCGTTACCTCCGCGAGCATATAAAGTACGCTTTAGGGCGTCCGGAAGAGGCGGGCCTCCGGCGTTTCTACGAGCTGGCGGCGGAGATTGGGATTGTGCCGGCGAAGAGGGAACTGGAGTTTTACGGAGTCGAGTGAGCCATTGGGTATGAAGAAGACGGCCAGCATCGAGCGTAAAGTCAGCGACGGACATCGCGTGGACGCGGCCGAGGCGCTCGCGCTCTATCAGCATGCGCCGTTGTACGTCCTTGGCAGGCTGGCCGACGAGATTCGGCGCCGCAAGCATCCCGAACCCACCGTCACGTACATCATCGACCGAAACGTCAACTACACGAACGTCTGCGTCGCCAGATGCAACTTCTGCGCTTTTTATCGCGAGGTCGGTTCGCCCGAAGGATACGTCCTCGGATTCGATGAGATTTTCCGGAAGATCGACGAGACGATCGAGGTCGGCGGTGTACAGCTGCTGTTGCAGGGCGGCCACAACCCGGACCTGCCGCTCGCCTGGTACGAAGATTTGTTCCGCGCGATCAAAGAGCGCTATCCCGCTTTTCGACTCCACGCGCTGTCGCCGCCGGAGATCATTCATCTTTCGAGACTGTCGCGCCTCGGTCCCGAAGAGGTCGTCGACCGTCTGATTGCGGCCGGCCTCGACAGCATTCCGGGAGGCGGCGCAGAAATTCTGGTCGATCGCGTGCGCCGGCTTCTTCACTGCTACGACAAAGCGACGGCGGACGAATGGCTCGGCGTAATGCGTCACGCGCACGTACGCGGTCTTCGCACGACGGCGACCATGATGTATGGGACGGTAGAGACGCCGGAAGAGCGGATCGAGCACATGATGCGTCTGCGGGATCTGCAGGACGAAACCGGAGGATTTACCGCCTTCATCACGTGGAGTTTCCAGCCGAAGCATACCGAGCTCGGCGGCACGGAGGCCACGGGCACCGAGTACCTGCGCACGCTGGCGCTCGCCCGGATCGTTCTCGACAATTTCGACAACCTCCAGGCCTCGTGGGTGACCCAGGGTGGAAAAGTCGGGCAGTTGAGCCTCGCGTTCGGTGCAAACGACATGGGCAGCGTGATGATTGAAGAAAACGTCGTCCGGGCCGCTGGCGCCGCGTACTGCATGGACGAAATCGAAATCGTCCGCAATGTCGAAGACGCGGGCTTCGTGCCCAAGCGGCGGAACATGCATTACGAAGTGCTCGGCGATCCGATCTTCCGCGAGCGCGAGATTCCCCGCATGATGAGCCTTGCCACGGCGCGTGCCGATGGCGCGGGCGGAGAGGCGCCGGAGCTGCAGCAGTATCCCGCCCGAAGCCGCCCAGGGCGGGAGCGAAGGGGACATTGATTGACGATGGACGATTGACGATGGACGATGGACGATCCGAATGCCCCAATTCCGAGCCGCCTGGCTTCTTCCGATCAGCCAACCTCCCATCCGTGACGCCTGGATTCTCACCGAGCGCGGGCGTATTGTCGCGTTCGGGCATTCGCAGCCGGGCGATTTCACACCGTCGGGAGAAATCGATCTCGGGAACGTGGCGATCCTGCCCGGGGTCGTCAACGCTCATACCCATCTCGAGCTGTCGTGGCTGCGCGGCCGTGTCCCGGAGACCGACGATTTTCCAGGGTGGATCCGCTCGGTCGTCGGGCTGATCTATCAAACTCAGGAACACGCTGAAGAAGCGGCGCGGGCCATTCCTGAGGCCATTGACGACGCGCGCCGCTGCGGAACGGCCTTGATCGGCGATATCTCGAACGGCCTGGTCACGTCGCGCGTTCTAGCGGAGCGGCGTCTGGCGGCGCTCGTCTTTCACGAGCTTATCGGGTTCAAGAGTCAGAACGCCGGCAAGACGATGGCCGACGCGTTGGCGCACCTCGCGGTGATGCCATCGAACGGCCTCTTGCGGCATTCGCTCGCGCCTCATGCGCCGTACTCCGTATCGCCGGCGCTCTTCAGGGCGATCAAGGCCGAGGTGGGCCGCGATCCGATCGCGCGATCGAGCGTTCACCTCGCTGAATCAAAAGCCGAGGTACAGTTCCTCGAAGACGGCTCCGGTCCGTGGCGGCAGTTTCTCGAAGACATGAACGCATGGGATCCGGCGTGGACGGCGCCCGGATGCGGCCCGGTCGAGTATCTGGAGAGGATGGGCCTTATCGACGATCACCTGCTCATCGTCCACGGAGTCCAGCTCACCGATGGCGAATTGGATCGGATTGCCGAGCGCGGCGCCGCGCTGGTCACCTGTCCTCGAGGAAATATCCGAACGGGCGCCGGTGCGCCGCCGGTCGACGATTTTTTTCGTCACGGAGTGCGCGTGGCTGTGGGCACCGACAGCCTGGCCAGCGTGCCCGACCTGAACATTTTTTCCGAATTGGCCGAGCTGCGCCGGCTGGGGCCAGCGGTTCCGGCGCGTGCGCTCCTTCAGAGTGCGACGCTCAACGGCGCCCGGGCACTGGGGTTTGAAGCCGATTTCGGATCGATCGAGGCGGGCAAGAGGGACAGCTTGATCTCGGTTGATTTGCCCGGCCCCCTTTTGAACGTGGAAGAATATCTCGTCTCGGGTATCGAGCCGGCGCTCATCCGCTGGATTGCTGCCTCCGAACGATGAGTGTCGAACTTTCCGAAGTCGGCCGTCTCACCCGAGTGCTCGTCAAGCATGCGCGGGATGCTTTCGTCAGCCAGGCCGTGATCGATCAACAGTGGCAGGCGTTGAACTTCACGGCGCCGCCGGACTATGCGCGAGCCGTCGCCGAATACGACGCCTTCCTCGACGTGATCCGCACTTGTGGCACCGACGTCGCCTGTTTACCGAGTGACGGGCGCGTCACGCTCGATTCAATCTACACGCGCGATGCGTCGGTGCTGTCGTCGACTGGCGCGATCCTCGCGAGCATGGGAAAGCAGGAACGCGCAACCGAGCCAGCGGTACAAGGAGACCAGCTCAAAGCTCTCGGTTGGGCTGTGGCGGGCCGCATTGACCCGCCCGGCCGTCTCGAAGGCGGTGACGTTGTCTGGCTCGACCGGCGAACAGTTGCCGTTGGCTCTGGATATCGGACGAATGCCGAAGGTATCCGCCAGTTCGAAGCGCTTCTCGGTAATTCGATCGAGGAACTTCTCACCGTGCCGCTGCCTCACTGGCGCGGGCCGACGGATGTGATGCATCTGATGTCGCTGGTGAGCCCTGTCGACGACGATCTCGCTGTGGTGTATTCGCCTCTGCTGACGGTGACCTTTCGCGAGCAACTTGTACGGCGCGGAGTGACGCTCGTCGAGGTTCCCGACGAAGAGTTCGAGACCATGGGGACGAACGTGCTCGCGCTTGCGCCGCGCGTCTGCGTGATGGTGAAAGGCAACCCTCGCACGCGCTCTGCCCTCGAGAAGGCTGGAGCCATGGTGTACGAGTACGAGGGCCGCGAGATCAGCCTGAAGGGCGGCGGAGGGCCGACATGTCTGACGCGCCCACTGACGCGGTCGGGTTAACAGGAATGGCCACCAAGAGAAGGCCGGTCGGCGTGTGGATTGTATCCGTGTACTTCGCGCTGAGCATCACTGGCACCGTGATTTCACTCGCCGAGCTACTCGCCGGCGAACTGACCCTGACGCGTGCGCAACAGGATTATTTCGAGACCCTCGGCCCGACCGACTACATCGGCGGCGCCACCACGCTCTTGTTGAGCAGCTGGGCGGCCGTCGAGCTCTTCCGCCTGCGAGCGCGCGCGGTCCGGATTCTGTTCGTGGTGTTGGTGTTGAACGTCGGTGCCAGCCTTTATCATCTGCTCGCCACCAACTGGAGCGACGCGCTCGGCATGACCGGGCTTGCCAGCGTGACGGCGGGCCTCAGCGTGCTGGCGATTATCCTTGTGTATGCTTGGACGCTCGAGCGGCGAGGTGTGCTCGCATGATGAATCTCAAATGATGACGCTCAAAATCAAACGCCTCCACCCCGATGCGATCCTTCCGGCATATGCGCATCCCGGGGATGCGGGTCTCGATCTGTGTGCGGCGGTGGCCGCGGTCATCGAGCCAGGCGAAAGCAAGCTGATCGGTGCCGGCATCGCGATTGAGCTGCCACCCCACACAGAGGCGCAGGTGCGGCCCCGAAGCGGACTCGCGCTGAAGCATGCGGTGACCGTCCTGAATTCGCCGGGAACGATCGATCGCGGGTATCGCGGCGAGGTCGGTGTGATATTGATTAACCACGGCCGCAGCGCGTTCGAGGTGCGGCCGGGAATGAAAATCGCCCAGCTTGTCGTGGCTTCGTGCCTCACGGTCGATATCGAGGACGTCGTCGAGCTTGGCGACACGGCGCGCGGGCAGGGCGGCTTCGGCTCGACCGGGATGTGAGGCAGATTGGTGGCGCATCTGGAACGCAATAAGGAACCGTATTCGATTTCGGCAAATCCGAAGCGGCTCGATCTCGACGCCATCCACGGCTTTCTGAGCCGATCGTTCTGGGCCAAGGGCATCCCGAAAAAACTGGTCGCGAAATCGATCAGGAACTCGTTGTGCTTCGGCGTGTTCCACCAACGCGAGCAGGTCGGGTTCGCCCGTGTGGTGACCGATCGCGCGACCTACGCCTATTTGTGCGACGTCTACATCCTCGAGAGTCACCGGGGCAAAGGCCTCAGCAAGCGGCTCGTCGAGGCGGTGATGGCGCATCCCGACTTGCAGGGGCTGCGGCGTTTCCAGCTGGTGACACGAGACGCGCACGGTCTGTACAAACGCTTCGGCTTCCGGGCGCCCCAGCACCCGGATCGACACATGGAGATTTTCCGGCATGGGATGTATCTGAGAAAGAGGCGAGGGTGAGCCGTCTCTCGACGTACTTTTCGTTCGTGCGCTTCAGCCATTCGGTGTTTGCGCTGCCGTTCGCGCTCACCGGGGCGCTGCTCGCTTCGAGACAGCATGCCGTGTCGTGGCGCCAGGCGTTATGGATTGTCGTCTGCATGGTCACCGCGCGGAGCGCGGCCATGGGCTTCAACAGGCTGGTGGACGCGCGATTTGATGCCGCGAATCCTCGAACCGCCATGCGCGAGCTGCCGAGCGGCCGGATGTCGGCGAGGGAAGCGACCGTGTTTGTCGTGGTGATGTCGGCGGCATTCGTCGCCGCGGCTTCCCAACTCGGCACAATCTGTTTTGTGTTGTCGCCCGTCGCGCTCATGGTGATTTTCTGGTACTCGCTGGCCAAGCGGTACACGTGGGGCACGCAATTCTTTCTTGGCCTCGCGATGGCCATTGCGCCGGTCGGCGGTTGGCTGGCCGCGGGCGGAGGAGCCGGCTGGCAACCGTGGCTGCTCGGCCTGGCGATCGGATTGTGGGTCGGCGGCTTCGACGTGCTCTATGCGTGCCAGGATCTCGACGTCGATCGCCGGCAGCATCTCAAGTCGATTCCGGTTCGATTCGGCGTCGCGCGATCCTTGACGATCTCGCGGGTGATGCACGTGGGCACCATTGGGTGCCTCGCGCTGCTCGGCGCGATTGCCGGTCTTGGGCCGCTCTACTTCGGCGGTGTCTCGGCAGTTGCGGCGCTGCTGGCGTACGAGCAGTCCCTCGTCAGTGAGAGCGACCTCTCGCAAGTGAAACGTGCGTTCGATCTGAACGGGTACGTCGGGATTCTTTACTTCATGTTCACAGCCGCGTCCGTGTATCTCGGTCGCTGAGCGTGACCCCTACGCCGCCAGCGAAAGAGTCCGCACGAATCGCGGGAATGTTCGACGCGATTGCTGCGCGGTACGACCTCCTCAATCACTTATTGAGCGCCGGGCTCGATCGGCAGTGGCGACGCCGGGCGATCGCCACGCTGCGATTGAGTGGCCGCGAGACCGTGCTCGACCTCTGTACAGGCACCGGCGATCTCGCGTTGGCGGCGACTGATGGCGTCGAGGCCGCACGTCGCGCACGCCGTGTGATCGGGATCGATTTCTCCGGCGAGATGTTGCGGATTGCACGACGCAAGGCGGGCGCACGGCCGATCGATCTGCTGCGCGGAGACGCGACGCGGATCCCGCTGGTGGGGGATAGCGTCGATGCGGTCACCATCGGGTTCGGGATCAGGAATGTCGAGCGTCCGCTGGAGGCCTGCCGTGAAATCGCCCGTGTGCTGCGGTCGAACGGAACCTTGGTGATTCTGGAATTTTCACTGCCAAGGTCGCCGGTGCTGCGCAGTTTTTACCTGTCATATTTCCGGCGTGTGCTGCCGCTGATTGGCCGCGCGATTTCGCGCCACAAAACCGCCTACAGTTACCTGCCGGAATCGGTTGAAGCATTTCCGTCGCCCGAGGAGTTTTCGCAACAATTGCGCGAATCGGGTTTTGGCACCGTCAATGCAGTCCCTTTGACCTTCGGCGTCGTCTATATGTTCGTCGCCGTGAAGGGTGAGCGGCCGAGCCGAGTGGTATAATCGACTAAACCCCTGATGTATATCGACTTTGAGGACTATCGCCCGGAAACCCCGCGCGTGGAGCCGGCGCTTTCCGGGAGCACAGCTGTCCTCATTACGATAGCGGTCCACGTCCTCTTTATTCTCGCTGTCATCTTTCTGCCATCTCTTCCCATCATGCAGCCGTCGGCGAATCCGACTGAAATCCGCATGGCACCGCAGGAACGGGAGCAAAATCCGCGGTTCGTGTTCATGCAGCCGCGCGTCGATATTTCGAAACCGCAACCCAAGCCGAACGTCGATCGGTCGGACCAGGATCGCGTGGCATCGAGCATCGAGCGTCCTCCGGATCCGCAGAACATGCTGCCGTTCGCCCGCGGCAATTCACCGGAGAAGGTTGAGGCCGAAGTCGCGCCGGACAAGCGCGGCGAGGCGCCGGACTCGGCAACCGCCGGCCGGCCGGATCAGCAGCAGAATCGCATGAGCGAGAATCAGGCGGCGACCAACGATCCATCGCGATCGATGCTCCGGCTGCCCGACATGCCCGCTGCGACGCCGGCGCTCAAGATTGGAAAGACCGCCGCAACCAGCGGGCCGTTGGGCGAAGCCCTCCGGAATCTTCAGCGCTACACGCAGAATCAATCGTTCGGCAACGCGCAGGGGAGCGGCGACGCGCAGGGGCTGATTCAGTTCGACAGCAAAGGCGCCGATTTCGGACCGTGGCTGCGACGGTTCGTGGCGCAGGTGAAGAGCAACTGGTTCATTCCATCTGCTGCGATGATGTTGAAGGGCCATGTCGTCATCACCTTCAACGTGCACCGGAACGGGGCAATCACCGACATCGAAGTGAAAGGGCCATCAGGCGTCGACGCGTTCGATCGTGCGGCGGTGAACGCGCTGCTCACGTCAAATCCCACGCAGCAGCTGCCGGCGGATTATCCGTCCGACAGCGCCTTCTTCACCGTCACCTTCCTCTATAACGAAGAGCCGCCGCCCAGCTACTACCGGCAGTAACGGCGATGGCGCTCCCGACTCGCGCGCAGCAACTCGGCCTGCTAATCTTGTTGGGCCTGCTGTGCGTCTTCCAATTCTTGCGATCCTAGGTCCGACGGCCACCGGCAAAAGCGCGCTCGGCATCGAGCTCGCGTTGAAGCACGGCGGCGAAATCATCAGCTGCGACTCGACCGCCGTGTACCGCGGGTTCGACATCGGCACCGATAAAGTGCCGGCCGCCCAGCGCCGCGGCATTGCCCATCACCTGATCGACGTGGTGGAGCCTACCGACGAATACACCGCGGCCAGATACACTCGAGACGCTGTCGCTGCAATAGAAGGCATTTACGCGCGCGGCCACTGGCCGATTCTGGTCGGAGGAACAGGCTTGTATTACCGTGCGCTGGTGCGAGGCTTGTTCCCCGGGCCGGGTGCCGACGCGCGAATGCGTGCGCGGCTCGAAGCGAT
>Ga0070695_100002329_pt1 | contig 10903 bp, 9 predicted proteins | sample KBSK1252metaG_FD_65471 | JGI IMG/M metagenome (GOLD analysis project Ga0070695, IMG submission 65471) | Corn, switchgrass and miscanthus rhizosphere microbial communities from Kellogg Biological Station, Michigan, USA - KBS K1-25-2 metaG | ecosystem: Host-associated > Plants > Roots >...
ACGTCGAAGAATCGCGCGAGGTCGTGCATCTCGATCTTGCGCCGTTGATGGCTCTTGTCCCCGTTGGTGACCAGCGCCAGCGGAACGCCCCGCTCGTGCAGCCGCGCCAGCGCCTCACGCGCGCCGGGATAGAGCCCCATGCGCCCCCAGCGATTGACGGCAAAGGCCTCGGCCACCTCGGCGGCCATCCGCTCGTCCGGCTGCCCGATATCCGCCAGCGCATGCGCCACGATCTGCCGCCAGGCCCCGTTCATGTTGGTGCGCTCGCGGGCGTGCCGCGCGGGGTCGTCCCAGAACCAGCGCCGCGACCGCGCCAGCGCCGGCATGAGAGCGCCGGCGTCGATCCCGGCCGCCGCGCTGCGGCAGGCGCGCTCCCAGCATTCCTCCACTCCGCCGGAGTAGTCGAGAAGGGTGTCGTCGAGATCGAGGAGCAGCGCCTTCATTGACCCTCGAGGGGGACGGGAACACTGAGAGTGGGGGGCGCGAAGGGCGCCATCTCCGGACGGCACACCGCCCGGAAATTGCACCAGCGACAGATGCGCTGGTCCTCGGCCTTCTCGAAGTCCGCCTCCTCGGCGAGGTTCCGGTCCGGATCCTTGAGGTAGGCGCGCATGGAGCGCACCGACAGGCGGATGTGGTCCCGCACGCGATCGAGGTCGAGCGAGCCCCAGGGATGCGTGGTGACCTTGCCCTCGCGCAGGTTGACCTCGAGGAGATCCACCCGCGCGGGGTCCACGCCCATGGTCTCGAGGGCGTACAGCGCATAGCCGCCCAGTTGGAGCGCAGCGTCGGCGCCGGCACCCCCCGTCTTCCAGTCCACCAGCTGCAGCCGGTCTGCCGCATTCCAGTAGCCGAAGTCCGGCGCTGCGAACACCTTGATGCCCTCGAACTGGAAGGACCCGATGTCCTCGATGAGCACCCAGCGATCGGTGGGGGTGGCCTTGATGTCGGCAAAGAGCGGGAGCCGGTAGAAGTTCCGGAGACAGCGGATCACATTGTCGCGAAGGGCCTGCCATTCCGAATCGCGGATGGGCGCCGTGTACTCGTGCTCGAAGAGGCCGGTTCGCTTGGGGAACTCCCGATAGATGCCGTCCCGGGAGCCCTTCCACTCGTCGCGCATCTGGCGCACCGTGCTCTCGATCAGCGACGCCTCGGACAGGGAATAGCCGTCCCGCAGCGAGAGCAGCGCCCGCTCCACGGACTCGTGGACGAGGCGCCCCGCCCACATCTGGCGGGTGGCGAGCTGCTTGAGCACGTAGAGCAGGCGCGTCCGCGCGTCGCCCTCGGCATTCCAGCCGCCCCAGGCGCCATAGTAGTGGAGGAAATAGCGGCGCCGGCACTCCTGGAAGACATTGTCCCGCGTGCGGGACCAGGAAAAGTCATTGACGAGGTCGGCCACGACCACAGGATAGCAGGCGTCGACACCGGACGGGCCTGGTCTCACGCGGGCCGGGCGGACCGCCCGACCGGCGGCGGGAAGCCCGAGGGGGGGCAAGACGAGAAATGGGGCGGAAATCCGCAAAAGCGCGCGGATGCATTCGACGCCGCGGCTGGCACGGACTCTGCTGTAGGGGAATCCAGTCGCGCCGCGCTCACCGGCGCCAATGCCCACAAGGGGGGACCGTATGAAGCTACAGAGACTCGCCCTCGGCACCCTGTTCTTTCTGCTCGTCAACGCGCCGTACTCGGCGGAGCCCCACGACGAGGCCAGGCCGGGAGAGAAGCTGGGCACGGTGCACTTCGACACGTCGTGCTCGGCGGCGGCCCAGCCCCAGTTCGAGCGCGCGGTGGCCATGCTCCACTCCTTCTGGCTGCAGGCCGGCCTCGATGCCTTCGCGGAGGTGGCCCGGACCGACCCGGGCTGCGCCATGGCACACTGGGGCACGGCCATGATGTGGTGGGGCAATCCCCTGGCGGGCCCGGTGTCGGCCAAGGGGCTCACGGAAGGCTGGGCGGCGGTGGAGCGGGCCAAGGCGGTGGGCGCGAGGACACCGCGGGAAGCGGGCTATATCGCCGCCGTCGAGGCCTTCTACAAGGACGCGGACAAGGTGGATCACCGCACGCGCGCCCTCGCCTACGAGAAGGCGATGGAGAGCCTGACCCGGCAGTATCCGGCCGATACCGAGGCCGCCGTCTTCTACGCGCTGGCGCTAAACGTGACGCTCGTTCCCACCGACAAGACCTACGCCAACCAGCTCAAGGCCGCGGCCATCCTGGAGCCCATCTTCGCCAGGCAGCCGGACCATCCCGGTGTGGCCCACTACCTGATCCACAGCTATGACTTCCCGCCCATCGCCGGGCATGGGCTGACGGCGGCGAACCGTTACGCGGCCCTCGCGCCCTCGGCGCCGCATGCGCTGCACATGCCGTCGCACATCTTCACCCGGGTGGGCGCCTGGGAGGCCTCGATCGAGTCGAACCGCGCCTCCGCCAGGGCCGCCATGGGCGAGCTCGCCGGCGCGCAGAACGGCTACTCGTCCTACAACGCGCTGCACGCCATGGACTACATGACCTATGGCTACCTCCAGCTCGGGCGCGATCGTGAGGCCCGTGAGGTCGTCGACGAGATCCGGTCCATTCGCAAGCTCGACGTGGATAATTTCGTGGCCGCCTTCGCCTTCGCCGCCGTTCCCGCACGCTACACGCTGGAGCGCGGGCGCTGGTCGGAGGCGGCGGCGCTGACCTTGCACCCCGCCGACCTCGGCTGGCAGCGCTTCCCCCAGGCCGAGGCCATTCACTGGTTTGCCCGCGGCGTGGGGGCCGCGCGAAGCGGCAATCCCGGGGGCGCTCGCGAGGCGCTGGCCCGGCTGGAAGCGCTGCGCGACGGGATGACGGCCGCGAAGAACGGCTACTGGGCGGAGCAGGCGGAGATCCAGCGGCGGGGTGTGGAGGCCTGGCTGGCCCAGGCCGAGGGTCGGCCCACCCAGGCGGCGGCGCTGATGCGGGCCGCCGCCGAGCTGGAAGAGTCCACCGAGAAGCATCCCGTCACGCCGGGCGCGATCAAGCCGGCCCGCGAGATGCTGGGCGAGCTGCTGCTCGAGCAGGGCCAGCCGGCCACCGCGCTCATCGAGTTTGAAACCTCGCAGCAGAGCGAGCCCAACCGCCTCCAGGGGCTGTACGGCGCCGCGCGCGCCGCCGAGCTGGCGGGAAACGAGGCGAAGGCGCGAGCCTACTACGCGAAGCTGGCCGAGCTGGGCAAGAACGCGGACGCGGATCGCCCCGAGGTGATGCGCGCCCGCGCCGCGCTGGTGAAGTAGCGAGCCGGGACCGATCGCAGCTAGGACGCGCGCAGGGCGAGGGTGACGGGGAGGCGTGCCGCTCGGATGGCGGGCGGCACCCCTCCCACCACGCCGATCACCAGAGCCCACAGGAGCCCCTTCCCCAGGAGCGTCCACGTCACGCGGAAGTCGAAGGCCACCTGCGAGAAGGTGTCGAAGTTGAGCGTCGAGAGGGAGGCGCCGTCACAGTAGAGGTAGGCGAGCCCGCCGCCGAGCGCCCCGCCTATCGCCGAGAGGACGAGCGCCTCGATCAAGACCGACACCACCACCGGCGCGCTCCCGAAGCCGATCGCGCGCAGCGTGGCGATCTCCACCTGGCGGCTCGCGATGGCCGAGTACATGCAGTTGAGCGCCCCGAAGGTCGCGCCCAGGGCCATGAAGGCGGCCACGGTGTAGCCCAGCACATTGATCAGGGTCTCGAGCACCTTGGACTGCTTGGCGTAGTACTCCGGCTCGCGCCAGACGCGGATGGAGAAGCGCGGGTCGCGCTTCACCGCCGCGGTGAGGTCGGCGAGCCCGGCGTCCGACCCGTCCACGAGCCGCGCGGTGAGAGACTGGAACCCCTGCCGCCGGAACGCCGAGGTGGCCACCTCGGCGTCGGCCCAGATCTCGGACTCGTGCACGTCGCCTCCGCTCGAGAAGATCCCCACCACGGTCCAGTCGCTGTCGCGGAAGGCGATGCGCGAGCCGACGCCCAGCCCCTCGAACTGCTGCGCCGCCCGCCGGCCCACGATGACTTCCCGGACGGCGCGGTTGAACCGCCGCCCTTCCACCACCGTGAGCTCCTCGCGAATGGCGAAGGCGGCCGCCTGCACGCCGCGAAACGGCACATTGTTGGGATCGGTCTGGCCGCGGCGCGGCAGGTCCACCATCACCACCAGCTCGGCGGAGGCCAGCGGGCGGCCCGCCCCGTCGCGCGCGATCGCGGGCAGGCTGGCCAGGAGCGCCGCCTGATCGCGCGCCACCCCGCTGGACATCTCGGCGTCCGAGCCGGCCCGCAGCATGATCACGCGGTCTCCCCGCCCCGTGCTCGCCAGCGTGTGGCGGAACCCCTCCGCCATGGACAGCACCGACACCAGGACGCCCGCCACCCCCGCGATACCGATGACGATCACCAGGGAGGTGCCGAGCCGCTGGGGAAGGTTGCGGAGGTTGACCCAGGTGATCTGCGCGATCTGCCGCAGCGCGCGCATCACCGATGACCGGCGAGCGCGTCCACGATGCGCAGCCGCCGGGCCCGCCAGGCCGGCGGCAGGCCCACCATCAGCGCGAGCGCCACCGCGACGGCGACGGCGCCGATCCAGGTGCCGGTCTCCACGTAGAGCGGCGGGAAGCGCCCGCCGGTGGAGCCGTTCAGGAACGGGAGCATGCCGACCGCGGCCGCCATGCCCACCGCGCCCCCGATGAGCAGCAGGAGCGCGGCTTCCGCCAGCACCAGCACCGTGACGCGCGTGTCCGAGAAGCCCAGGGTCTTGAGAATGGCCAGCTCGGGAATGCGCTCCCGGATCGACTGCGCCATGGTATTGCCGGTGAGGATGAGGATGGTGAAGAACACCGCGGCGAGGATGCGCGAGATCAGCGCTCCGATGTCGCCGATCTGCTTGGCGAAGCCGATGGCGAACTCCTTCTCGGGCTGGGTCTTGGTCTCGTCCGGCGAGTTGGCGAACAGCCGGTCGATGCCGGCCGCGATCTCCTTGGCCTGTCCCGAGTCCGCGATGCGGATGATGTACCAGCCGGTGCGGCCCCGGGCGTTCTGGCGCGCCTCGTCGAAGTGGGCGACGTTGATGAGCACCATGTCGGTATTGCCCTGGACGGCGGGATCCTCGGCGTCGATGACGCCCACGAGGTCGAACTCCCAGCTCATGTCGCCTCCGGCCCGGGGATGGATCTCGGAGGCAATGGGCAGCTTCTGGCCGACCTTCCAGCCGAAGCGCTCCACCAAGCGACGGCCGGCGATGGCGCCGGTGCGGGTCTTGACGAAGGCCTCGCGCTCCGCGGGCGCGACGGTGAACTCGGGGTACATGTCCAGGTAGCGCGCGGGATCGACCGCGAACACCGGGAAGGCATTGCTCTCGTTCTGGTACTTGGCGCCGAACCACTCCGCGTGCGCCGCCCCCACCACCCCCGGCACCCCCTCGATGCGGCGCAGATAGGAAAGCGGCAGCAGCTCGATGATGGAGTAGCGCGCGGTGGTGAGGAGCCGCTTGGCGTCGGCGGAGTCGGCCCCGGACTCGAACGCCGTCGTCACCGCCTGCAGCAGCCCGAAGAGCATGAAGGCCACCATGACCGACAGCAGCGTCAGCACGGTGCGCGTCTTCTTGCGGAAGAGCCCGGCGAGGAGCAGCGGCACGAAGCGCATCGCCGATCAGTCCGCGAGGACGCCCTTGTCCAGGTGCAGCTGGCGGCGGGCGTGGTCGGCGGCCTTGGGATCGTGGGTGACCATCACCACCGTGGTGCCGTGCTCGCGGTTCAGCATCTGGAGGAGCCCCAGCACCTCGTCCGCGGTGCCGCGATCGAGGTCGCCGGTGGGCTCATCGCAGACCAGGAGCACGGGGTCGGTGACGATGGCGCGGGCGATGGCCACGCGCTGCTCCTGGCCGCCGGACAGCTCCCGCGGCTTGTGACGCGCCCGGTCCTCGAGCCCCACCAGCGCGAGCGCGATCCCCGCCCGCCGTCGCCGCTCTCCCGCCGGCAGATCGGTGAGCAGGAGCGGCAGCTCCACATTCTTCTGGGCGGAGAGCACCGGGAGGAGGTTGTAGAACTGGAACACGAAGCCGACGTTCGCGGCCCGCCAGCGCGAGAGCTCACCGCTCGAGAGCTGATCGATGCGGGCGCCGTCCACCGTGATCTGGCCCGCGGTCGGCGAGTCCAGCCCGCCGATCAGGTTGAGCAGGGTGGTCTTGCCGGAGCCCGACGGCCCCATGAGCGCCACGAAATCGCCCCGGGGGATGTCGAGGTCGATGCCGTGCAGCACCTCGATGCGCTCGCCGCCCCGCTGATAGTGCTTGGTGACGCCCCGAATCGCCACCAGCGGCCCGGACGCGGCCGCCTCCGGCTGAGAAGCCTCCGGCTCGCTCACGGCCGGTCGGACAGCTTGACGGCCCCGCCGTCCCGCAGCGACTCCGGAGGCGACAGCACCACCCGCTCCCCCTCGCGCAGCCCGCCCAGGACGAGGCGGCCCGCGGTGGTCTCCGCGCCGAGCGTCACCGACCGACGCTGCGCGGCGTCGGATGTCACCACGAATACCGTACCCGTCTTGCCGTCGGTGGTGGCCACCGCTTCCTTGGGGACCAGCACGCCGGCGGCGGGGGCGCGCCTGGCGCCGGCGGGCTCGAGGCCGGCTCGATCGAGAAACGACACGCGTACCCCCATGTCGGGGACGATGCGCCGGTCACGGGACTTGATGGCGATGCGGACCTTCACCGTTGCCTTGCTCCGGTCCGCGGTGGGGATGATGGCGATGACCTCGCCGGGAATCCTCCATTCCGGGTAGGCGTTGAGCATCGCCTCCACCGGCTGGGCCGGCGTCACCTTGTTGATGAAGGACTCGTTCACGTCCACCTGGATCTCGAGCGAGTCCATGTCCACGATGGTGCCGATGCCGGTGCGCGTGAAGCCTCCGCCCGCCGACAGCGGCGAGATCATCTCGCCCGGCTGGGCGGACTTGGCGATCACCACGCCCGCGAAGGGCGCCCGCACCACCGTGTTGTCGAGCTGGACCTTGGCCACGTCCACCGACTCCTGCGCCACCTTGATCTGCTCGCGCGTGCTGGCCAGCCGGGCGCGGAGCATGTCGCGCTGGGCGCGGGCGGCGTCCAGTGACTGCTCGCTCACGAGCTGGCGCGCGAAGAGGTCGTTCTGACGGACGAAGTCGCGCTCGGCCTGGGCCAGCATGGCCTCGATCTCCGCCACCTGCGAGCGCGCCAGCGTGAGCTGGGACTGATTGAGCGAGAGCTGGGCCTGCGCCTCGGTGGCGTCGAGCCGGGCGAGGACGTCGCCCTCCTTCACGACCTGGCCCTCCTCGATCAGCACCTCGATCACCTTGCCCGTGACCTTGGCGGAGACGGTGGCCTGGCGTCGGGCGGTCACATAGCCGCTCGCGTCGAGCACGGAGCCTGCCCCGGGCTCCCCGCCGGCCGATCTCGCCACCGCGGTACGCACGGTGGGCACGGTGGCCCGCGCGGTCACCAGCCAGCCCGCGCCCCCGAGCAGCAGGAGCACGAGCAGCGCGAGGACGATGCGGCGGCCACGCCGGCGGGGGATCGCGCCGGGGGTGCGGTCTCGCCTCAGCTCCTTGAGCAGATCGGACTTATCCACGCACTCAGTGTGCCATATGCTCGCGCCTGACGCATTGCGGCGACCAGCGCAGGGGTGCGGGCCTTGCGGCCAAGCGGGGCGCCATGTTAGGCTCCGGCCGTTTTCAGCCTCGGAAGCACCCCACCACGCCCAGCGCGAGGAGGCGCCATGCCGTTCGTCAATATCCGGATCTACGAGGGCTGGGGCAAGGACCGCAAGGACGAGATCGCCCGCCGCGTCACCGAAGCGATACACGAGGTCACCAAGCTGCCGAAGGAGGCGGTGTGGGTGGTGGTGGAAGAAGTGGATCCGCCGGACTGGTACGTGGCGGGCAAGCCCGGGGAACGGATGAAGAAGTGAGCCTGGAGGTCCGGGACGGGCTGTTCACCTCCATCGTCGGCACCACCGTCGAGTTCGAGCGCATCGCCAGCGACTGCCTCTTCACCGAGGGGCCGCTCTGGCATCCGCGCGGGCAGTATCTCCTCTGGAGCGACATGCCCGGCGACCATCTCCGGCGCTGGTCGGCGGCCGATGGCGTGAGCACCTTCCGCAAGCCCTGCGACAAGTCCAACGGCCTCACCTGGGACCGGCAGGGGCGGCTCCTCGCCTGCGAGCACGCCTCGAGCCGCGTGTCGCGCACCGAGCCCGACGGGCGCGTCGTCCCCCTCGCCACGCACTACGACGGCAAGGAGCTGAACAGCCCCAACGACATCGTCTGCGGCGCGGACGGCGGCATCTACTTCTCCGACCCGCCGTACGGCCGGGCGGAGTTCTACGGGGTGAAGCGCCCGCAGGAGCTGTCCTTCCAGGGCGTGTACAAGGTGGGCCCGGACCCGCGCCGTCCCGTGCTCCTCGTGGACGACTTCGACCGGCCGAACGGGCTGTGCTTCTCGCTGGATAACCGGCGGCTCTTCATCAACGACACCGCGCGCCAGCACATCCGGGTCTTCGACGTGAAGGCCGACGGCGCCCTCACCGGCGGCAAGCTCTGGGCGGAGACCAAGGGCGAGGGCAAGGGCGCGCCGGACGGGATGAAGCTCGACGCCGCCGGCAACGTGTACTGCTGCGGGCCCGGCGGCATTCACGTGTTCAGCCCGGAGGCCGTGGATCTCGGCGTGATACAGGTCCCGGAGTACACCGCGAACTTCGCCTGGGGGGACGCGGATCTCCGGAGCCTCTACATCACCGCGTCGACGTCCGTGTACCGGATGCGCACGGTGGTGCCCGGCCTGTCCGCGCTATGAGGCGGCTGCTCCACAATCTGCGCCTGATCGACGGCACCGGCGCGCCCGCGCGCGAGGCCGCGCTCCTGATCGAGGGCGAGACCCTCGTCCACGCGGGTCCCCTCGCCGCCGGGGACGCGCCCTCCTCGGCCGAGGCCGAGGTCCTCGATCTCGGCGGGCGCGCCGTGATCCCCGGGCTGGTGGAGGCGCATATCCACCTCTCCTACAACGACGTCAAGGCCATCGCCGACCTCGACCTCAACTGCCCGCCCGAGCTCTCCACGCTGCGCGCGGCCAAGAATGGCGAGCGGTTGCTCCACTGCGGCTATACCGCCGCGCGCTCCGCCGGCGCCGTCCACCGGATCGACGCCGCCCTCAAGCAGGCCTTCGCCGAGGGGCTCTATCCCGGTCCGCGGCTCCTCGCCGCCAGCCGGGACATCTGCGCCACCGGCGGCATGGCGGACTGGAACCCCTCCTATCTCAAGCTCGGCATGGAGGGCCTCGCCCTCGTCGCCGACGGGCCGGAGCAGATCCGCGCCGCCGTGCGCCGCTCCATCAAGGACGGCGCCGACGTGGTGAAGTGCTATATCGGGGGCGACGCGCTGCTGCCCCATACGCCCATCGGCGACTGCACCTATACCCTGCCCGAGGTCACCGCCCTCGTGGACGAGTCCCGCATGCGCGGCCGCATGACCGCGGCGCACGTGCGCGGGCAGCAGTCGAGCCGGGTGGCCGCGGAGGCGGGAGTGGACTCGCTCGAGCACGCCACCTATGCCGACGACGACACCCTCCGCATGATCGCGGACAAGGGGCTCACCCTGGTGCCGGGGCTCCGCTATCTCTACTCGATCATCGAGAACGGACCCCGCTTCGGCATCGACGAGGCGGTGATCGCGCCCAGCGGGCTCCGCGACGAGATCAAGCAGGCCGCCGACACCTACCGTCGCGCCCGGGACCTCGGCATCCGGATGTGCCCGGGCGGTGATTTCGGCTTCGCCTGGAATCCGCACGGCGAGTACGCCAAGGACATCCAGGTCTTCGTGGACGTCATCGGCTTCACTCCCCTCGAGGCCATCACCTGCGCCACCCGCAGCGGCGCGGAGCTCATGCGGATGGACGACCGGTTCGGGACGCTGCAGGCGGGCAAGCTGGCCGACCTCGTGGTGGTCAACGGCGATCCGCTCCGCGACATCAGCGTGCTGCAGGACCGCGGCCGCCTGTCGGTGATGCAGGGCGGCCGCTTCGTGACTCGCAACTTCTAAAGGAGACTTCTCATGATGACCCGTGTGCTCACCATGCTGCTGGCCGGCCTGCTCGCGCTGCCGCTGGCGGCCGAGGCGCAGAAGACGATCAAGGTCGGCATGCCCATGCCACTCTCGGGCCCGCCCGCGCTGTTCGGGGAGCCCGCCTCCAAGGGCGCCCAGATGTTCGTGGACGAGATCAACGCCAAGGGCGGCGTGCTCGGCGGGCGCAAGCTCGAGCTCATCGTGCGCGACTCGAAGGCGGACGCCAACGAGGCGGTGCGGGTGGCCCGCGAGCTCATCCTCAAGGACAACGTGGACTTCCTGGTGGGCACCTTGACCTCCGCGGAAGGGCCGGCGGTCTCGGTGGTGGCGAAGGAGAACAAGATCGTCTTCATCGCGCCCATTCCGAAGACCGATCAGCTCACCGCCGCCGACAAGCTGCACCCGTACGTGTTCCGCATCTCCGCCAACACCACCATGGAGGGCCGGAGCGCGGCGGAGATCGTGGCCAAGTGGCCGGTGACCAAGGTCGCCACCATGAGCTTCGACTATGCCTACGGCCAGGACGTGACCAAGGCGTTCGTGGAGCACCTCAAGAAGATCAAGCCCTCCGCGCAGATCGTGGACCAGCAGTGGCCCAAGCTCGGCGAGCAGGACTACAACCCGTTCATCAACGCCCAGATGGGGAAGAAGCCCGAGGCGGTGTTCTCGTCCATCTGGGGCGGGTTCTTCGTGACGTATTCCAAGCAGGCCAAGGCGCTGGGCATGTTCGACGCGCTGAAGTACAACTTCATCGGCGTGGGCGAGGCGGGCTCGCCGGAGACCACCAAGTCCATGGGCAAGGACTATCCGGTGGGGATCT
>Ga0070695_100002330_pt1 | contig 10899 bp, 9 predicted proteins | sample KBSK1252metaG_FD_65471 | JGI IMG/M metagenome (GOLD analysis project Ga0070695, IMG submission 65471) | Corn, switchgrass and miscanthus rhizosphere microbial communities from Kellogg Biological Station, Michigan, USA - KBS K1-25-2 metaG | ecosystem: Host-associated > Plants > Roots >...
GAGCGTCTCGCCCTGCCGCTCCTCCGCGACGAGCGACCGGAGCTGCAGGTCCGCGAGCTGACCCGGATCGTCGCCGAGCGGGCCGGGCTCGCGTCCGACTCCACCGCCGACGACCTGGCCGAGGCGGGCCTCGACGTGGCCCCCGGCGACGCGATCCACGAGCCGATCGGCTTCCGGCCCGGGGCCGGCCGATCCGCCCGCCGGCGGGCGGGTTCCGGCCAGTGACGTCCTCGGCGGCGGCCGGCGCGGGCGACGCCCTCTTCGAGCTGCCGAGCGAGCTCGCGATCGATACCGATGTCGCCCGCCGCGTCATCGGCCAGTTCATTCGCGGCCAGCTCGACCAGGCGGGCTTCGAGCGTGCCGTGCTCGGTCTCTCGGGCGGGATCGACTCGGCGCTCGTGGCGCACCTGGTGGCGGAGGCGATCGGCGCCGACCGGCTCCTGTGCGTCCTCATGCCCTACCGGTCGTCGTCGCCGGCGTCGAGGGCCGACGCCGAGGAGGTCGTGACCCGGCTCGGCGCCGCGAGCGAGCTCGTGGACATCAGCCCGATGGTCGATGCCTTCTACGCGTCCGATGCGGAAGCATCGGCGCTGCGGCGCGGCAACTTCATGGCGCGCCAGCGGATGGCCGTGCTGTACGACCGCTCGGTGACCTGGGGCGGCCTCGTCGTGGGGACGGGAAACAAGACGGAGTCGCTGATCGGCTACACGACCCTCTTCGGCGACGCGGCCTGCGCCTTCAACCCGATCGGAGACCTCTACAAGAGCCAAGTTCGCCAGCTCGCCGCGGCGATGGGCGTGCCCGAGACGATCATCCGCAAGGCGCCGTCGGCGGATCTCTGGCCCGGGCAGACCGACGAGGCGGAGGCCGGCTTCAGCTACCCGGTGCTCGATCGGATCCTCTATTGGCGGATCGATCGCCGCCGGACGGATGCCGAGATGGCGGATCTCGGCTTCGACCCGGAGCTCGTCCGGCGGGTCGACCGGATGATCGCGAGCTCGGAGTTCAAGCGCCAGGTGCCGCCGATCGCGAAGCTCGGCCCGCGGACGGCCGGCGTCGACTACCTGTATCCGCGCCGGCGGCCCGGATCGGCGCGTCTCGCGGCGCCGCCGCCGCCCCGGCCTGACCCGGCGCAGGAGTGAGCGGCCGGCTCTTCGTCGTCGCGACGCCGATCGGGAACCTGTCCGACGTCACGCTTCGCGCCCTCGAGGTGCTGCGCGAGGTCCCGCTGATCGCCGCCGAGGACACCCGCCTGACCCACCGCCTGCTCGCGCGCCATGGGATCGCGACCCGGATGATCAGCTTTCACGCCCGGAGCACCGCCGGTCGTCTCGACGAGCTCCTCGCCCACCTCCGCGGCGGCGCCGACCTGGCCCTCGTCACCGACGCCGGGACCCCGTCGGTCAGCGATCCGGGCGAGGAACTCGTCGCCGCCTGGGGACTTGAAGGCGGGACCGTGGTCCCGATCCCGGGCGCCTCGGCCGTGATGGCGATCGTCGCGGGCTCCGGTGTGGCCGGGCCCCGCTGGGCGTTCGAGGGATTCCTGCCGCGGTCGGGTCGCGAACGATCGGAACGATTGGCCCGGATCGCCGCCGACGACCGCGGCACCGTGGTCTACGAGGCGCCGGGTCGCGTCGCGGCGACCCTCACCGACCTCGCCCGGGCCTGCGGCGCTGAGCGCCCGGGGGCCGTCGGCCGGGAGCTGACGAAGCTCCACGAGGAGATCGTCCGTGGGACGCTCGGCGAGCTCGCCGGGCGCGCACGGAGCGGCGAGCTGACGCTCCGCGGCGAGTTCGCGTTGGTCGTGGGTGGGCGTCCGGAGCGGTCCGCCCAGGACGTAGGGCGCGACGCGGACCCGGCGCCGGCCCTGGCCGAGGTGGAGCGCCTCGTCGCCGGCGGCCTGTCCCGCGGCGAGGCGGCGAAGCAGGTCTCGGCCGCGACGGGCATTCCACGGCGTCGGCTCTATGCCGCGCCGGACAGCCGCTAGGATTCGCTGCCGATGAGCAGCCCGGCTCGCCCGCCTTCCAGCGGCATCCCCGTGCTCGGCGTCCTGTCGCTGCCGGCCCGGATCGCCGTCCTCGTCGTCGTCGCGCTCGGAGCGACGACGATCCTCGCGAGCATCTTCGTCAGTGGCCTGCCACCAACGCTGCTCTTCGCCCTCGCCGCGGTGTCGATCCTGGGCCTGGCGTGGCTCATCGGCCAGGCAACGCAGCGCCTCGGCGCGATCACCGGGCCGCAGGTCGGCGGCGTCCTCAACGCGACGTTCGGCAATATCGCCGAGCTGATCATCGCGTTCTTCGCCCTCCAGGCCGGACTGATCGATGTCGTCAAGGCGTCCCTGACGGGCTCGATCATCGGCAACCTGCTCCTGGTCCTGGGGCTGAGCGTCCTCGTCGGCGGGCTGAAGAACGGGCGCCAGACGTTCAGCCGCGAGATTGCCGGCTCGAATGCCGCGCTTCTCGTGCTCGCCGCGATCGGGCTGTTCGTGCCGGCGGTCCTCGCGTTCAGCACCGGCGGCAGCGAGGGCAGCGTCGTCGAGGACTCGGTGCTCGTCTCGGTGCTCCTGATCGCCGGCTATGTGCTCTCGCTGATCTACCAGTTCTCCAACCCGACGGCGACCCTGGCCGGCCACCAGCCCCACGGCGCGGACGAGGGGCCCGGCTGGTCGGGCCGGACCGCGGCGTTCGTCCTCGTTGCCGCGGCCGTCCTCCTGGCAATCCTGTCGGAGATCCTCGTCGGCGCGATCGAACCCGTGGTCGAGACGCTCGGGCTGACGGCGTTCTTCGTCGGCGTCGTGCTGCTGCCGGTCATCGGCAACCTCGCCGAGCAGCTCGTGGCGGTCCAGCTCGCGTGGAAGAACAAGATGGAGTTCTCGATGGCCGTCTCGTACGGGGCGAGCCTCCAGGTCGCGCTGTTCGTGGCGCCTGCGCTCGTGCTGATCGGCGTGATCACCGGCCACCCGATGAATCTCGTCTTCGCCCCGCTCGAGGTGGCCGCGGTCGGGGCTGCCGTCGGGATCAGCGCGCTGATCGCCCTCGACGGCGAGTCGAACTGGCTCGAGGGGGCCCTCCTCGTGATCGTCTACCTGATCCTCGCGGCGGCGTTCTTCGAGCTCGTCTGAGGATGATGAATTGGTACCCGTTCTCGCGGTCGCTCTCCGAAGTCCAAGGCTGAGCCCCGCGAAGCCATTGGCCTGAGGAGGACCGGCGGCGGGAGGGGGTCCGCCGCCGGTCCTGCGGAACGTTCGATCGGCTGCCGCCGGACGACTAGGCGGCGACGACCTCGGCTTCCGCTTCGGTGAGCGGCTCGGCCGCGGCCGCGATCGCCGCGTCCTCGTCCGCGTCCTGGCTCTCGTAGGTCGCCGCCTGGGCCTCGAGCCCGTTCGCCGCCGACTCCGCCGCGTAATCCTTCTTGCGACGGCCCGACAGCATCTCGACGTGGTTGGCGACGATCTCCGTCTTCCAGTGACGCTGGCCGCGGTCGTCGTCCCAGCTGCGGGTCTGGATCCGACCCTCGATCGCGACCTGCTGTCCCTTGCCGAGGAACTCGCCGCAGGTCTGGGCCAGACGGTCCCAGGTCACGATGTTGTGGTACTCGGCCTTTTCCTTGCCCTGGCCGATGTACTCGTTGGTCGCGATGCTGAATTGCGTCACGGCCTTGCCGCTGGCCAGGCTGCGCATCTCCGGGTCGCGGGTCAGGCGCCCGGTCAAGAGGACCTTGTTCACGGTCCGTGTTCTCCTTCTCGGTCGGCCGACGGGGATCGGGTCGACCCTGCGTGTCCGGCGGGGATCGATGCGGCGGGGCTGCTGGCGGGCCTGGGTCGGCGGCGCGGAGGGAAAGGGCGCCGGCCCCGGCGGTCGGGCCGTCCGGCGGGTCGGCGGACCTGCGGTGGTCAACGGACCGTCGGCGTTCGGTCGACGAGGCCGGCTGGTGCCTGGCGGGCAACGAGAACCTAGCAGGCGACCCTGCACGGTCCGTTATCGGCCGATCACCCGCGCCTTAGCGGGCGCGCGGACCGCCTCGTCGGCGCGGACGTCAGCTGGCGGCCGACCCCGGCTTGCCACCGAGACCATCCGGTTCGGGCCGCGGCACCACCCCGGTCGGGGCATCGGTCCGCCGCCGCGGGCGGGGCGACGTCGCCGGCCGCTCCCGCGTCTCGAGCCGTGCCAGTACGATCGCATCGGGTGCCGGCGCGCGCGTTGCATACAGGTCGCAGAACAGCGTCACGAGCTCCGGATCGAACTGCGTCCCCGCGTGACGGCGCAGCTCCTGGATCGCGTGCTCGTGACTCATCGCCCGCTTGTAGGGGCGATCGTGGGTCATCGCGTCGTACGCGTCGGCGATCGCGACGATCCGGGCGCCCAGCGGGATGTCGTTGCCCCGCAGCCCGAAGGGATAGCCGTGGCCCGAGTAGCGCTCGTGATGGTGGAGGATGATCGGGACCGCCTCCTTGAGGGCCGCCGCCTGCTCGAGGATCACCTGCCCGATCCGCGGGTGCTGGACGACCGAGCGCCACTCGGCCGACGTCAGCGCTGCAGGCTTGTCGAGGATCTCCTGGGGAACGGCGACCTTGCCCACGTCGTGCAGCAGGGCCGCCGTCTTGATCCGGTCGATCTCGGCCGGGGGCAGGTCGAGCGTGCGGGCCATTGCGACGACGATCGAGGCGATCAGGGCCGAGGGCTGGCCACGGTAGTGGGGGAGGGGTGAGATCACCGCGGTGATCGTCGCGGTCGCCGCATCGCGCGCCGCGCGCCCGAGCTCCATCGCCCGCAGGCGGCCCGCCGCCGAGATCGGTGCCCGCGGGACGCGAGCGTCCTCGTCGGGTTCCGCGAAGATGTAGGTCTGGTTGCGGCCGAGCGACTTCGCCGAGTACATCGCGGCGTCGGCGTCCCGGACAAGGTTGTCCGACCGGAGCCCGCCGCCGCTCCCGCCGGCGATCCCGATCGAGATCGTGACGCTGATCTCCTGGCCGCCCTCGACGGGATACCGCTGGCGGGCGACGAGGTTGCGGAGCTTCTCGGTCAGAACAGCGCCTTCCTCGACGTCGGTCTCGGTCAGGAGGAGCATGAATTCCTCGCCGCCGTACCGGCCGATCTCGTCCGAGGCGCGCAGGTTGTCCTTGATCGTCTGGGCGACGCCCCGGAGGATGACGTCGCCGCTGGCGTGGCCATAGCTGTCGTTGACCGACTTGAAGTGGTCGATGTCGACGAACGCAACCGACAGGGGACGGCTGTAGCGGTTGGCCCGCTCGACCTCCGAGAAGAGCGCGACGAGAAGCGCCTGGCGGTTGCTGACGCCGGTCAGCTTGTCGAAGGTCGCGTCGTTCGTCGTCGTAGCGAGGGAGACGGAGATCGCGTCGATCGCCCGCCCGAGCCGTCCCTCGAGCCCCCGGTCATTCGGCTTTGACCCGACATTGACGCCGATCTCGCCGGCGGCGATCCGCTCGGCGGCCTTGATCAGGCGGCGGAGGCGGAGCCGGACGTACAGGAAGACGAGGCCGGCGGTCATCGACACGCCGAGCGTTCCGCCAGCAACCGCGAGGACGATCGAGCGCGTTCCCTCGCGAGCCCACGAATCGAATGCGCCAGGCATGCCGAACCAGAGGCTGACGAGGGCGACCGGAGCGAGGAGCCCCAGCGCCCCAAGGAGGCGCATCACGCGGTCAAGGCTATCGGTCGGGCCTCGTGCGGACGGGCCATCGGAGGTACCGGCGGCACGCTGCCGAACGTCCTGTTGGCCGTTCGCAACGGGCGGCTCGAGGGGTCGCCGGACGAGGCCCGGTGCGCGCCGGTCCGCTGCTATACTCGGCCGGTCCTCGAACCGCCAGCGGGTTTGCTCGCAACAGGAGGTCGGCCGTTGCTCGAGGAAGGCGCGTCGTTCGTCCCGTGAGGCGAGCTCGGGTCTTCGAACCGCTCCGGCGCCGCATCGGTGGCGCCCGACGGGAGAGGTCTATCCAGGTCCCAGACCGATCGGTCCGGGGCTTTTTTCATGCCCTGCTGCGGGGGCGGACCTGATGCCGGCCACCGTGATCGTCGGGCTCCAGTGGGGCGACGAGGGCAAGGGCAAGACGACCGACTTCCTCGCCGAGCAGACCGCGATCGTCGTCCGCTACCAGGGCGGCGACAACGCCGGCCACACGCTGATGCTCGGCGACGAGGTGTTCAAGCTCCACCTCGTTCCCTCGGGGATCCTGTACCCGCACATCGTCCCGGTCATCGGGCCGGGCGTGGTCGTCAACCCGGCGACGCTGATCGACGAGCTCGATGCGCTTGCCTCGCGTGGCATCGACATCTCCCGCCTCCGGGCCAGCTTCGCGTGCCACGTGATCCTGCCGTACCACCGGGCGCTGGACGTCGCCCGGGAGGCCAGCCGCGGCGGCTCGAAGGTCGGGACGACCGGGCGGGGGATCGGCCCGGCCTACGAGGACCGGGCGGCCCGGACCGGACTGCGGCTCGAGGACCTGCTCGACGAATCCGCACTCCGCGAGAAGCTCGCGCGGGTCCTCCCCGAGAAGAACGCCGTCCTCGCGGCGCTCGGGGCCGAGGTCCGCTTCGAGATCGACCCGCTCGTCGAGCAGGCGCTCGCCTGGGGTCGGCGCCTCTCGCCGCACCTGGTCGATGCCACGTGGCTGGTCCAGAACGCCCTGCGCCATGGCGACCACGTCCTCCTCGAGGGCGCCCAGGGGACGCTCCTCGACATCGACCACGGCTCGTACCCGTTCGTGACCTCGTCGTCGCCCATCGCCGGGGGCGCCTGCACGGGTGGCGGGATCGGGCCGCGCCAGGTCGACGAGGTGTTCGGGGTGATGAAGGCGTACGCGACACGCGTCGGCTCGGGTCCGTTCCCGACCGAGCTCCTCGACGAGGTGGGCGAGGGGATCGCGGCGCGCGGCCACGAGGTGGGGACCACGACCGGGCGCCCGCGGCGGGTCGGCTGGTTCGACGCCGTCTCGTGCCGATACGCGGTGGCCGTCAACTCGGTCAGCTCGATCATGCTGAACAAGCTCGACATCCTGTCGGGGGTCGACCCGATCTGCCTGTGCGTCTCGTACGAGATCGACGGCCGCCGCGTCGACGCCTGGCCGTCCTCGGCCGACCTGCTGAGCCGGGCGACGCCGATCTACGAGGAATTCCCGGGCTGGGAGGAGCCGATCCACGGCGTGCGGGCGCTGGCCGACCTGCCGGACGCGGCGCGCCGCTACGTCACCGCGCTCGAGGATCACGCCGGCGCACCGATCGTCCTCGTCTCGGTGGGGCCGGAGCGAACGCAGACGATCGAGCGGGCCTGGCGGCCGATGCGCCGGCGCGTGGTGGCGGCGGGCGCATGAGCCGGCTCGTCCAGCCCACGCGGATCCTGGTCGTCGGGAACGGCGGCCGGGAGCACGCGCTGGCCTGGAAGCTGGCCGCGGAGCCCGGTGTGAACGACGTCTACGTGACGATGGCTCGCACCGCGGTCCTGGCCGAGCCCCACGTGCATGACGTCCGCGCGGATCCCCTGAGCGCGGCCGACGTCGTGGCCCAGGCGCGCGCCGCTGCAGTGGAGCTCGTCGTCATCGGGCCGGAGGGGCCGCTGGCGGCCGGTGTGGCCGACGCCCTCGCGGAGGCCGGGATCCCGGTCTTCGGGCCGACCGCCGCCGCCGCCCGGATCGAGAGCTCGAAGGCGTTCTGCCGCGACGTCGCGATGGCCGCCGGCGTTCCGATGGCGAGCGGCCGGGCGTTCGCCGCGGACGATCGCGCGGCCGCGATCCAGTACGCCGCGGACCTGGCGGCTCGCGGCGGGGTCGTCGTCAAGGCAGACGGCCTCGCGGCGGGCAAGGGCGTGACCGTCTGCGACACCGCCGCCGAGGCCGCCGTCGCGATCGCGACGATCGACGGGCCGATCGTGGTCGAGGAGCGGCTCCAGGGCCGCGAGGCGAGCGTGATCGCGATCTGCGACGGCCGCTGGGCCGTCGGGCTGCCTCCCGCCCGCGACCACAAGCGGCTCGGCGACGGCGACGCCGGGCCGAACACCGGCGGCATGGGCGCGTACTCGCCCGTTCCGGACCTCTCGGACCAGGACGCCGCGGACATCGTCGACCGGTTCCACCGCCCGGTGCTCGCGGAGCTGGCCCGTCGCGGCACGCCCTTCCGCGGTGCCCTGTACGCCGGCCTGATGCTCACCGAGGACGGCCCACGGCTCCTCGAGTTCAATGCCCGGTTCGGGGACCCCGAGACCCAGGTGATCCTGCCGCGCCTCGCCACCCCATTGGGCCCCTTGCTCCTGGCGGCGGCCCGGGGCCGGCTCGATCCCGAGCTGACCATCCCATCCTTGCCAGGGAGCGCCGTCGGGATCGTCCTCGCGTCCGCCGGCTACCCGGGCGCAGTGGAGCAAGGCGCCCGGATCACGGCCCTCGATGCCCGTGGTCGCCTGCCCGATGCCCCGGATGTCCTCGTGTTCCACTCCGGCTCCGACCACGAGACGGGCTCGACCTTCCTCGCGACCGGCGGTCGCGTCCTGACGGTGGTCGGGCGCGGGCCGGATCTCGCGGCGGCCCGGACCGTGGCGGAGGCCGCCGCCGATCGGATCGCCTGGCCCGGCGCCCAGCGGCGCCACGACATCGGCGCGATGGTCGCCGAGGCGGTCGCATGATCCGCCGCTACACGCTCCCCGAGATGGGCGCGATCTGGACCGAGCAGGCTCGGTTCGAGCAGATGCTCCGGGTCGAGCTGGCAGTGAGCCGGGCCCAGGCGGCCCGCGGCGCCGTCCCGGCCGACGCGCTGGCCGCGATCGAGGCCCGGGCCGCGGTCGACCCCGAGCGCATCGCCGAGATCGAGAAGACCACCGACCACGACGTCATCGCCTTCGTGAGCCAGGTCGCCGAGACGATCGGACCGGAGGGTCGCTTCCTGCACCTCGGGCTGACGAGCAGCGACGTCGTCGACACCGCCCTCGCCCTCCAGCTCCGCGACGCCGGCGAGATCCTCGTCCGCGACTGCGACCGGCTCCTCGCCGTGCTGATCGCGCGAGCCCGCGGCGAGTCGGACACCTTGATGATGGGCCGGACCCATTCCGTCCATGCCGAGCCGATCACGTTCGGACTCAAGCTCGCCGGCTGGGCGTTCGAGCTCGATCGCGGCCGGCGCCGTCTCCTCGACGCCCTCGACGAGATCGCGACGGGCAAGATCTCGGGGCCGGTGGGGACGTACAGCCATCTCGGGCCGGACGTCGAGGCGGAGGTCCTCGCCGAGCTGGGTCTCCACGCCGATCCGGCCAGCACGCAGATCGTCCAGCGCGACCGGCACGCGGCGCTGCTCACGGCGATCGCGATCCTCGGCGGCTCGCTCGAGCGGTTCGCGACCGAGATCCGGAACCTCCAGCACACCGAGATCGGCGAGGTCATGGAGCCGTTCCGGAGCGGCCAGAAGGGCTCGAGCGCGATGCCCCACAAGCGCAACCCGATCCTGTCGGAGCGGATCGCCGGCCTGGCTCGCCTGCTCCGCGGCTACGCGGGCACCGCGCTCGAGGACCAGCCGCTGTGGCACGAGCGCGACATCAGCCACAGCAGCGCCGAGCGGGTGATCCTGCCGGACGCGACGATCGTCCTCGACTACATGCTCGTGCGGTTCGCCGGCCTCGTCGAGGGCCTCGTCGTTCGCGGCGAGCGGATGCGCGAGAACATCGAGCGAGGCCTGGGCCTGCACGCCAGCAGCCGCGTTCTCGGTGCCCTCGTCGAGAGCGGCGGGATGACCCGTGAGGCCGCCTATGCGATCGTCCAGCGGGCCGCCCTCCGGGCCGCCGACGAGCGCACGCCCCTGCGCGGCCTCCTGGCGCTCGACCCCGAGGTCGCGCGTCGCCTGAGCCTCGCGGAGCTCGACGCCGCGTTCGACGACGCCGCCTTCCTCCGCCACGTCCCTGCCGTCATCGCCCGACTCGATAGCCTGGAGGCCGAGATCCATGCCGCTCGCTGAGACGTTCCTTCGCTCCGGAAAGGTCCGGGACCTGTATGCCGTCGGGTCCGACCGGCTCTTGCTGGTCGCGTCCGACCGCCTGTCCGCCTTCGACGTCGTCCTGCCAACGGCGATCCCCGACAAGGGCCGCGTCCTGACCGGCCTGTCCCGGTTCTGGTTCGAACGGACGGCCGATCTCGTCACCAATCATCTTGTCGGCGTGACCCCCGAGGAGATCCCCGGCGGGGCTCCGGCCGACGCCGACGAGCTGCGGGGTCGGATGATGCTCTGCCGTCGCGTCGTTCCCCTACCGATCGAGGTCATCGTCCGCGGCTATCTCGCCGGGTCGGGCTGGAAGGACTACGGCCGGACCGGCGCCGTGTGCGGGATCCCGCTTCCGGCGGGGCTGCGCGAGAGCGAGCGCCTGCCCGAGCCGCTCTTCACACCCTCCACCAAGGCCGAGGAAGGCCACGACGAGAACATCTCGCTCGACGAGGCGGCAAACCTCGTCGGCGCGGCCGTCGCGATGCAGGTGCGCGACCTCGCGATCGCTCTCTACCGGCGCGGCGCCGAGACGGCAGAGCCCGCCGGCGTCATCCTGGCCGACACGAAGTTCGAGTTCGGGACCGATCCGGCGACCGGCGAGCTGATCCTGATCGACGAGGTCCTCACGCCCGACTCCTCGCGCTTCTGGGATGCCTCGGCCTACGAGCCGGGCCGGGCCCAGGCGAGCTTCGACAAGCAGTACGTCCGCGACTGGCTCGAGACGCAGGACTGGGACAAGACGCCGCCTGGCCCGGAGCTGCCGCCCGACGTGGTCGCCGGGACGCGGGCCCGCTACGTCGAGGCCTTCGAGCGGATCACCGGCGCGAGCTTCGATCGGTACCTGGCCGAGGACCGGATCGGCGCATGACGAGCGACTTCCGGTTCGCGGTCAACGTGAGCCCGAAGCCGGGCATCCTCGATCCGCAGG
>Ga0070695_100002337_pt1 | contig 10877 bp, 12 predicted proteins | sample KBSK1252metaG_FD_65471 | JGI IMG/M metagenome (GOLD analysis project Ga0070695, IMG submission 65471) | Corn, switchgrass and miscanthus rhizosphere microbial communities from Kellogg Biological Station, Michigan, USA - KBS K1-25-2 metaG | ecosystem: Host-associated > Plants > Roots >...
CAACGATGGCTACGCGGTGTGCAACGGGACCTGTGTGCTTGCGAACGGCGACCACTGCGGCGACTGCGACGACGATCGCTCGTCGGTGAGACCGGGGGCGGCCGAGGCCTGCAGCAACGGGCGCGACGACGATTGCGATGGCGCCACCGATGGGCAGGACTCCCAGTGTGCCGCTCCGCCCTGCGTGGACCACGACAACGATGGCTACGCGGTATGCACCGGTGGCTGCGCACCGGCCGGCGGCGACCAGTGTGGCGACTGCAACGACGCCCGGGCCGACGCGAACCCCAATCGGGCGGAAGCCTGCAATGGCCGGGACGACGACTGCGATGGCTCCACCGATGAGGGGAATCCGGGTGGCGGAGACTCCTGCAGCACCGGTCAGCTCGGGATCTGCGCGGACGGAACGAGGACGTGCACCGGAGGACAGCTGCAATGCGCGCGAGACCGCGGTCCGCGATCCGAGGACTGCGACAACGGTCTCGACGACGACTGCAACGGCCTCACGGACGAGCACGACGCCGCGTGCGCGGTCGCCTGCACCGGTCACCAGGCGCTGGATTCGGATAGCGACCACGTTCCCGACTGCATCGACAACTGTCCCGCCATTGCCAATCGCGACCAGCGGGACTTCGACGGAGACGGTGCGGGAGATGCTTGCGAGACCGGCCGGCGCCTGGCGGACATCAATCATTCAGGGCGAGTGGACGGCCTCGACCTCGCCGCCATGGGCCGGAGCTTCGGGCTGAGCTGCGACGATGCGGCGTACAGCCGGGAAGCCGACCTATCCCGGGACTGCCGTGTGGACGGCGACGACCTCGCCATTCTCGGATCGCTCTTCGGCCAGTGAGCGGCGGCGCGGGCAATCTGCAGCTCCCTCCTTGATCCCCAGCCGCTTTTGGCGTATGCAGCGCTACGCAATGCGAAACGTCCTTGCTCTTGCCACTCTGAGCCTCTTCACCCTCATCCCCGGAACACCGGCCCGGGAGTCCGACCCCGCGATCCTCTGCCAGGACTCCACGGACAGCATGGCCTGTGCGGACCTCGTGGAGCCGCGCATCCTCGCCGGCGGCGATCTCGCCCGCCGCCAGGGCGCGACGCTGACCCTTCCTCTCCAGGAGGACCGCGCTCTCTCCTTCGTGGACGGCGAGCCCGCTCCCGGCGCCAGAGAGGCCGCGCACGACGTGCGCTACCGCCTCTACGCCCACGTCACCCACGCCGGGCTGTGGATCGTGCTGGGACGCTGGACCGACGGTGAGCGCTGGTACGTGGTGGATCGCGGCGCGGGAACGGTGGCCGACTTCGCGGGCATCCCCCACATCTCGCCCGACGGCACGCGCGTGGCGGAGTCCCCCTCCTGGACGAGCCCCGGCGGTCGCGGTCTGCGGGTCTGGCGCCTCGCCTATCCCGCGCCCGTCCTCGAGTTCTCCGCCGAGGTGGCCGAGGATCCGCTTTCGCTCGAGCCCGCCTTCGCCGCTCTCAAATGGAAAGGCGACGACGCGCTCGCCTTCCTCTGGCAGGTCCCGGTCGAGGACTGCGCGCCGAGCTGCTACCGCAACGCTCCCGGTCGGCTCACCCGCACGCGCGGAGGCTGGCGCCTCGACGGCATGCCGGAGGGGTGGCCCGAGTCCGTCCGCCTGGACATCGACGCCCCCGGCCGCTCCAGAAGCGACGGACGCTGATCGCGAAGGATTCCGCGGCCTGCCCGGCTCTCACAGGCAGGAGGCGGGTCCGCTCCCGCGCCCACCACCAGGAGGTCGTCATGTGTGCTCGTCTGGCCGTTCCGGTCGTGGCGCTGACCGCGGTGTTTCTCATCGCCTCTCCCCACGCCGCCGCTCAGTGCTCCTCCACGTTCACGCAGCAGTTCAACCTCGAGCGCTGTCACTTCACGAGCACGGGGGACAACCCCTACTTCCCGCTGCAACCCGGCACGGTGAGCGTGCTGGAGGGCGAGGAGGATGGGGCGGAGACCCAGCTCGTGGTCACCGTCACCTGCGACACACGCCTCGTCACTTTTACCACCCCGGACGGAGCCACGCTGAAGGTCAAGACCCGGGTGGTCGAGGAGCGCCAGGTCGAGGACGACGAGCTGGTGGAGGTCTCCCGGAACTTCTTCGCCCAGTGCCGCGAGACCGGCGAGGTCTATTACTTCGGTGAGGAGACCGACCTCTACGAGAACGATGAGATCGTGGGACACGAGGGCTCGTGGCTGGCCGGCGAGGACGACGCGCAGCCCGGCCTGGTCATGCCCGGCACGCCTTTGCTGGGGTCGCGCTTCTTCCAGGAGGTCGCGCCCGACGTGGCCCTCGATCAGGCGGAGATCGTCGCGGCCTGCCTCACCACCGAGGTCCCTGCAGGGAGCTTCGAGAGCTGCATCCGCACGCGCGAGACGACACCGCTCGAGCCCGGTGCCGAGGAGTTCAAGATCTACTGTCCCGGGGTGGGTCTCACCATCGACTCCACCCTGGAGCTAACGGAGCAATCCCGGACGTCCTGTGCCAACGACCGCGGCGACGACGCCCAAGGCGCGGAAGCGCGGAGCCGGCGCCGCCGCTAGGGCGCGGCGCGGAGCGCCTCCGCGATCATCCTGGCCAGGCGCACCGCTGCCTGCTGCAGCCGCCGCTCGGCCACGGGCTGGAAGCGAGCCTGGTAGGCGCCGTCGAGGCGGCGCTCGCGCCCCAGCGCGCGGCAGGCGCCGCCCTCCCAGCGGCAGTAGAGGAACGCCTCCTCCGTCACGATCGCGTACGACTCGTCCGCCCAGGCGCGCGCCTCCGAGGCCTCCCAGCGGGCGCGCACGGTGGGGTCGAGCTCCCGGCCGAGCAGGTTCGCGTAGGCACGCCAGTCGCGCAGGCCACGGGCCGCCAGCCCGCGGGCCAGGATGCCGTTGTCCCACACGTCGTGGAGGTGGCGCGCCTCGGGGTAGATCCCGCTCAGGCGGTCGATCCCGCCGCCGCCCCGGTCGTCGGCGTAGCCGACGTGGAGCGGCTGGTGGACGTCGGCCACCCAGTGGCCGAGGAGCGCCAGCGCCTCTCCGCGGACGGGGAGCGGCAGCGTCCGATCGTGGAGGCGCGTCCGGTGGAATGCGATGGCGTCCAGCACGCAATCCCCGCAGCTCCCGTCCGCGACGTGGCGCGCCGAGCGCTCCAGGTTCACGAAGTGCCAGCGATCCATGGCTGCGAAGCGGCTCCAGGGCGCAGGTGTTGCCCCCCTCTCCGCCTCCTCGCGGGCCTTGGAGCGCGCGGTGTCGGCGAGGGTGCAAGCCGTCGCGAGATGCGCGTAGCGCTGGCCGTCGGGCCGCGCGATCGCGCGCACCAGCGTCTTCACCTCCCGCTGCTGGTCGGGCGTGAGGAGGCGAACGGCCATCTCGCACACGATCTTGTGGCCGTCATCCCCCCAGCCCCGCGCCGGTCCCCAGGCGAGCGCGAGGACGGAGGCGAGGGCGGTGGCGTGCAGGAGGGATCGCGCGCGCATGGCGCCCTGATCTACACCTTTCTTGCTGGCGTGCCAATCGTCCCCTCTCGGCGGTTTCCCGTTGACCTCCGCCGCGGGGCTCTGCTGAGATCGTATTGTTCTCGTCTTCGAAGAAGGAGGAGACATGAAGGGGAAGATCTGCTGTCTCGTGGCGGCGCTCGCGGTGGCGCTCCTGGTTCCGATGCCGGCCGCGGCGGAGGAGAACGCGCCGCTCGTCCTCGATGTGCAGGACCAGGCGCCCGATGCCTGCCTCGATTACACGCCGGCGGACGACCTCCAGGCCCAGCCCGCGCTGCTGCTGGGACCGGCCGACATGGAACCGGCGGCGGCGAAGCCCTGCAAGACGTGCAGGGACCAGCCCTTCTGCAAGTGCACCTACCAGGGCATGCCCCGCATCAGCTGCGATCCCTGCTGCTACGTGAACAACATCGGGGTCCAGATCTGCCTGAGCTGAGCTAGAACCGGGGGAGGACGCTCTCGGCGACGAGAACGTCCTCCCTCAGCTCAGTGGAAGATGCAGCAGCAGCAGGTGCTGCTCCAATGGCCGTGCGCGTTCTTGCAGGCCTGGATCTGGCCGTGCACCAGGTCACAGGGCTCGTCGGCGGCGACGGCCGCGCCGAGCAGACCGATCACCCCCGCCGCCGCAGCGCCCAGCGCCGCCACCACCGTCAGGATCCGCGAGATCTTCATGGCTGGCTCCTCCGTTGCGGCGATCCTACGCCACCCGCGGTGGGAACGGAACGCAGGATGGCGAGGTTCTCCCGCGCCAGCTTGTTGGCGGGGTCGAGCGAGAGCACGGTCTCGAACTCCTCGATGGCGCGGTCACGATCGTTGCGGTGCCCGAGCACGACACCCCAGCCCAGGTGCGCCTCCGCGGCACGGGGATCCGCCGTGAGCGCGTCCACGAAGCACTCCCCCGCCTCGTCGTAGCGCTCGAGATCGAGGAGGGCGTTCCCCAGCAGGGTGAGGATCTGCACGTCCTGGGGAGCCATGCGCCGCGCCGTCTGGAGCTGCTCGATCGCCTCCGGCAGGCGGTTCTCGCGCAGGAGCGCGACCGCCAGGTCGTGGCGAAGGAGAGGGGCGTTGGGCGCCTCCTCCACCGCACGGTGGAGCACCTCCAGCGCCTCGTCCGTCCGTCCGGTCCACAGCAGCTCGGCACCGAGGCCGGCGCGGGCGTCCCGCAGCCCCGGGTTCAAGACCAGCGCGCTGCGGAAGCTCACGATGGCCTCCTCGTGCCGCCGCAGAGCGGACAGGGCCTGCCCCCGTGCCAGGTGGCCCTCGAAGAGCTGCGGGCGCAGGCTCACCACCGCGTCGGCGTGGGCGAGAGCTTCCGTCGGGTTCCCTTCCCGCAGGTCGAGGAAGGCCAGGTCCGAGTGCGCGTCCGCGGACTCCGGGTCCACGGCCAGGGCGCGCGCGTAGCTCTCCCGGGCAGCGGCGGGATCCCCGCGCGCGTCCAGCTCCGCCCCCAGCGTGAGGTGGCCCGCGGGGTAGTCCGGCTCCACCGCGACCAGGCGCCGGAAGAGCGTGAGGCGGTTCTCCCAGTGCTTGGTCTGCGCCATGCAGACCGGGAGCAGCGCGGCCAGCACGCTCGCCGAGAGGACCGCGCCCGCTGTGCGCGGCAGCAGCCCGGCCGCCCCCCACGTCACGAGCATGAAGATCCCCACCAGAGGCAGGTACGTGTATCGGTCGGCGCGCCCCTGCACGCCGACCTGGACGAGCCCGATCACCGGCAGCAGCATGACGAGGTACCAGAACCAGCCCACGAACAGGTAGGGCCGCGCGGGGGCCGCGCGCACGGCACAGACGGTGAGGCCGGCCACCACCAGAGCCGCGGCCGCCACCTGCCAGGCCGCGTCGCCGTGCGGAGGAAAGGGATAGACGACGGCGAGATCGACGGGCCAGAAGGTCTTCCCGAGGTAGACGACGACCGAGACCACGGCGTTGGCGGCGCGCGCCGCGAAGGGTGCCTTCTGCAGCGACACCACCGCCCCGCCCGCGGACTGCGCGATCAGGGTCACCGCGCAGGAGGAGGCGGCGAGGGCCGCCAGGGGAATCTTCTCCCGCAGGAGCGGCCACGGCGGGAGCCATGCCGCGCCCACGTCCCAGCGCGCGAGCGGCCAGGCATCGAGCAGCAGGAGCACGAGCGGCAGGCTCACCAGCATGGGCTTGGCGAGCAGGCCCAGCAGGGCCACGGCCGTCACCACCGCCAGGCCGCCCGGGCCGGGACGGCGCACGTACCCCAGATAGGCGTGGAGGGCGAGGAAGAAGAGGAGGGCGGACAGGACGTCTTTTCGCTCGGCCACCCAGGCCACGGACTCCACGTGGAGCGGATGGACCGCGAACAGGGCCGCCACCATGGCGGCGCGGAAGGGGAAGCCGGTGCTGCGGCGCAGGAAGAAGAAGAGCAGGAGCGTCGCCCCACCGTGCAGCAGGACGTTCGTCGCGTGATACGTGGCGGGGTTGGCGCCACCCAGGCTGGCGTCCAGCTGCAGCGTGAGCCAGGTCAGGGGATGCCAGTTCCCGGTCTCGAAGGTGGTGAAGGCCCACCGCAGGTTCTCGGGAGTGGGCCCCCCCAGCACGTGCGGGTTCGAGGACACGTACAAAGGGTCGTCGTACCCGGTGAACGCGAAAGAGAGCGTGCGCCCGAAGCCGAGGGCCACCAGGACGATCAGGCCCGCGGCGAGCGCGAGATCGACGGTCCATCCGAGGCTGCGGCCGGGCCTGCTCGTGGCCTACTCCTCTTCCACCCCGGCGGCCGCCAGCACCCAGGGCGGCGTCTTCGGCTCGTCCGGCAGCACGGCGGCTACCCCGCCCCGGGTGAGCGCCCACCGGTGCAGCCAGCTGATGCCGCCCCCTCCGGTGAACCGGTCCGCCGAGGCGTAGGCCGGGTCCTGCAGCGCGTCCGACAGTGGCACGAAGCGGTAGCCGCGGCCGGCGAGCATGGCGGCCACGCGACCGAACTGATCGGCATTGAGGTGGTTGGCGTGGACGAGGAGCACCTGGGGGATCTCGCGGCCGAACAGGGCCTTCGACTGGCGCTCCCAGTAGGCGGTCTTGGCCTCCATGTAGGCGACGTAGGCGTCCGCCAGGCGTGGCCGCTCCGCCGCTCCCGCCGTGAGGTAGGCGCGCGCGAAGATCCACTCCCCGTTGTCGATCGTCACCGGAGCCACCCGCTCGCCGCGCTCGGCGAGGAAGCTCGCCACCTTGCTCCGGGTCTCGAGGTCGCGGCCGGTGTGCAGAAAGGGGTGGCGGAACCAGCGGAGGTCCTCCCCCCGAGCGCGCAGGAGACCGCGCGTGACCTCCTCTCCGCGGACGATGCTGTCGAGGTAGGCGGGAAGCGGCGTGCGATGGAGGGAGGGATGGTCGAAGGTGTGGTTCCCCAGCGTGAGCCCGGCGTCGAGCCAGGCCGTGAGGGCGGCCACCCGCGCCGGATCCACGGCTCCCTCCTGTCGGAGGCGGACCTCGTTGACGAAGCCGATGGCCGGGATCTTGTGCGCCGCCAGCTCGCCCACGATGGCGCGGTTGATCGCCACCTGCGCCGCGGCATCCGGCCCCTCCTGCGGATTGCAGGGCAGGTCGTCGAAGGTGACGGCGACGGCGCGCGGCGAGGACGCCGTGGCGGCGACGGCGAGGAGGAGCCCCGTCCACCCCATCCTGCGCGTCAGCTCCGCGCGGAGTCGCTGGCCTCCCCGAAGGCCTTGGGCACGCGCGACAGCTTCTCCTTCGAGGTGGCCGCCACGTCCTTGATCCGCGACCGCAGCTCCGCCCCCGTCTTCGGCGTCAGCAGCAGCGCCGCCACCGCCCCGATCACCGCACCGGCCGCCGCGGCGATCAAGAGCTGGCCTGCGGTGAACCCTTGCCTGTCTGCCATGATGATCCACCTCCTCGAACGCCGGATCATCCCACACCTTCGTCCCTCGAGGCTGTCCGCGTTTTCCGGATACTCCCGGCAAACCCTGTCCCAATTGCGCTCCGGGGACGCTGGCGGGCGCGCGAGCGGCGCGTAAGATGGGTCAGCTTCTCAGACCTGGAGGACTTCGGGATGCGCTTGAACGCGAGGCTTCTCGCCGCCTTCGCCGCGTCGGCGATCGCGGCGGCAGGGGTGTCGTGCAGCTCGAACCATGACCCGACGAGCAACGGCATGGGGCAGGTCCACATCGTCATGTCCGCGGCGCCCGCACCCTCGGGCACGGCCGGCGATGGGCTGGTCGCGGTGGCCAACGCCGACGGCACGCTGGCGTCCACCATGGACGACGGCGACCGGCCCCGGCTCCAGTCCGCGAACGTCACCTTCACGAGCATCATGGCCCGCAACCTGGAGGGCCAGCTCGTCGCCGTGAACACGACGCTTCCCACGACGGTGGACGTGCTCACGGTGGTGAACGGCAGAGAGGTCACGCTGCCGGTCGGCTTCCTGCCCCCGGGGACGTACGACCAGCTGGTGGTGGTGATGTCCACGGTGGATCTCGTGACCGAGAACGGGACCCACGTGACGATCACGCCCCCGGGTGGAGGGTTCACCTCCATCGTGCGCGTGGCCAGTCCCTTCGTGGTCACCGAGGGTCAGACCACCAACATCGAGCTCAGGTTCAAGTGGTGGCGAGCCTTCCGCTCGATCGACAACCACATCGAGTTCGACCCCGAGTTCGACTGCGATCACGACTGATTCGGTCCGAGAGCTTCCGCCCTCCCCGGCGTTAGCCTCTGTCGGGGAGGGCGGAATCCAGTGGAACGCCCGACGGCGCAGGAGCTCTACCGCAGGCACGGGCACGCGATCTTCCGATTCCTGCGCGCCGCCACCCGGGACCGCGCCCTGGCCGAGGATCTCACCCAGGACGTCTTCGTCCGGGTGGTCCGCGGCCTGGAGACCTACGATCCCCGCGAGCGCGACCTCGCCTGGCTCTTCCGGATCGCCCGCCGTCTCCTCCTCGACCACACCCGAACCGAGGCGCGACGGCCCCATCTGGTGCCGGCGGAAGACGCGGTCCCCGCTTCCATCCCCTCCGTCACCCTGGAAGGGCTGAGCCTGGCGGAAGCGCTCTCCGCGCTCCCCTCCCTCGAACGCGACGCCTTCCTCCTCCGTGAGGTGGGCGGCCTCGGCTACGCAGAGATCGCCTCCACCGTCGGCGGCACCGCCGACGCCGTACGCAACCGCATCTTCCGCGCCCGCGACGCCCTGCGGCGGGCGCTGGCTCCGGCCCTGGCGCACGCGCGCGCCCGGACCGGCAAGGAGAGCGCATGAAGCCGGAGCTCGCGGAAGCCCTGTCCGCCTTCGTGGATGGTGAGGCGGTCGAACCTTCCCTCCTCTCCGAAGCGCTGGCCTCGGAGGAGGCGCGACTGCTCCTGCTCGATGCCATGCTGCTGCGGGCGGCGGCGGCCCTGGAGGGTCCCGAGGATCTCCAGGCGCTCGACCGCCGCGTGCTGCGGGCACTCGACGACGCGGAGCCGCGCAAGCGTTTTCACGCGCCGCTCTGGGCGGCAGCGGCCGCGGGGGTGCTGATCCTTGCCCTGGGAATTGGAGCCGCGCTTCGCCTGTGGCGCCGGGGTGCATCCGACGCTCCCCCGCCGGCGACGCGGGAGGTCACCTTCACCTACGGCGTGGACTGGAGACAGTCTTGAACAACACGAAGAGGAACCTCGCCTGGATCGCGCTCCTTTGCTCGATCTCCTTGAACGTCCGCTCCGCGCCTCCGGCCCTGACCGAGGCGGTTGGCGTCACGCTCCACACGTACCGGACCGACCCCAGCGGGGCGACCTTCGAGACCAGCAGTGCCGGGGTGGACCTCCGCCCCGGAGAGGAGGGAACGGTCACCCTCCTCCTCGGGCAGTTCGACGCCCAGGGCAAGCCCGAGGACACCTTGTGCCACGGCATCGGCAGCCAGCCGGCCACTCGCGAGGCCCTGGCCCGCGCGGTCGAGGTGTGGAGGGCGTCCTTCACGTTGCTGGACGCGACGATGGACGCCGTGACCGTGCGCGCGGATTGGACGCGCGAGCAGGGAGCGCGTCCAGGCGCCGCCCGCGCCCGCGTGGACGGCGGAGTGGCGACCTTCACCCTGAAGGAAGGAGAGAGCCGCACGCTCGACTTCCTGCGGCGCGCCGCCTCCGATCTTTCCGACTTCTGCGGCGACACCCTCCGGATCGACGCCAAGGCCGAGGTGAAGGAGGATCCCGCCTTTGCCGACACGCGTCTCCTCTACGACCTCTGGCTCCTCGAGGAGGCCCCGGGAGCCGCAGCAATCCACCACCACGTCCAGGTGGAGGGGAAGCAGGGAGAAGAGGTCACCGTGACGTTTCCCTCCCTCCGCTGGCCGCTGCCGGGGCTGACCGCCAAGGACGGCCGTCCCGCCCACGTCATCGCCGATCTCCTCGCGGACGTCCGCGGCAGGCTGCGCCAGGACGGCTCCATCGATCTCCAGTTCGGCGCCGGAAGATGGATCGGCGTCGGCGGGGGGAAGCGGATCGGCGGCATCGGCGACGGGGGGAAGAAGACGCTCAAGCTCGCGCCCGGCGAGGTCGTCGACGTCCAGCTCCCTGCCCCCGGTCCGCGCGCCTCGTACCAGATCGCGGTGGAGGGAACGCTCACCGCCACGGCGCCGGGGGTGGAGGTCGCCAACGGATCCGTGAAGATCGCGCTCGCGCCCTACTTCAGCGGTCACCGGATGACGGTGCGGATGCAGGCCCGGCCCGCTCGTTGAAGGGAAGGGATTCAGGTCGTCGCCCCGCTGCTGCCAAGCAGCACTCTCTGTCGATCACAGGATTCCGTCGGAGTCTGCGGCCGTAGGATCGGCCGCAGAGGAGGGGGGCGATGCGCGCACCACGCTTCGTCCGGGCCCTTGCCGTCCTCGCCGTTCTCGGGACTGCGGCGCAGGCGGCGGATCCCGAACCGCCACGTGACCTCGGGCTCACGGAGAAGACGGAGCGGCGCCTCGTCCAGGTAGAGCTCGTGGTGGATGGACCCTTGGAGCGCGTCGCTCGCCTCCTTCCCTCCGATCTCGAGGTGACGATCAAGGGCCAGCCGATCACCGGCTTCCAGCTGGACGCGGTCTGCGCGGGCGCGGAATCGACGGTGCCCGGCACGGAGACACCGGCGATCCTCCCTCCCAAGGCCTCGGTCGCTCTCTACTTCGACCAGAGCCACCTGGGGACCGCCGGTCGGGTTCGGGCCCTGGCCTCGGCCGAGCAGGTGGCGGCGGCCCTGATCGGGGCCGGCCATCGCGTGCGCATCGTCAGCAACGGCGTCCGCCTGACGCGCATCACGCCCTGGACGACGGACCTCCCGGTGGTCGGCTCGGGCCTGCGCGCGCTGGCCCAGGCTCCGCAGGACCCGATGGCGAACGCCTGGGAACACTTCCACCTGGCGCGACTGCTCGACGACGCGGGAAGCCTGGACATGCACGAACGTCAGA
>Ga0070695_100002339_pt1 | contig 10877 bp, 11 predicted proteins | sample KBSK1252metaG_FD_65471 | JGI IMG/M metagenome (GOLD analysis project Ga0070695, IMG submission 65471) | Corn, switchgrass and miscanthus rhizosphere microbial communities from Kellogg Biological Station, Michigan, USA - KBS K1-25-2 metaG | ecosystem: Host-associated > Plants > Roots >...
AAACGCCAGAGCGCGCTGATGCCGATCACGTCGACATCCGACTTCTCGCCGACGCCGGCGCCGAGCGCGACATCACCGCCGCCGACCTGGTAATAGCGCTGCCATTCGGCGCGCACACCAAGATTGCGCGTGATGTCGAAGCCAAGACCCGCACCGAACGTGAAGTTGGTGTTGTCGTGCTTGAACTCGCCAAAGATGGCGTCGTTGTCTTTCACGCTCGCGCGGTAGACGCCGAGGCGCCCCAGAAGCGAGAGACTCCCGGCGATGGGCAGCGTGCCGATGGCCGAGGCCTCCCACGCCGTCACTTTCGCCTGTTCGGTGTCGGGCCCGAGAAACGTGGTGAACGCCGCGTCGAATTTGCCGAGGTTGGTATATCCCGCTTCCACGGCAATGTTGCGGTTGAACTGATAGCCGCCGAAGACCTTCCACGCCTTGTCCTTGTCGTCGCACGAATCGAAGCCGCCGAGCGCGCACCAGTCTTTCGCCTTCGACTGGCCGAAACCGGCGCCGACATAGAAGCCGCTCAAGCTCGACTGCGCAGCGGCGGGCAGCGCGATGAGGGCAGCGGCGACACCAATGACTAGCTTGTACATGCAGACCTCCTATGGATCGAAACGCCGCAAAACATCGCGCGCCGCGCGCGCTCGGTCAATGGCTGTGATGCGCTGCTAGCGAAACGCCGGCGCTTCGTGTCGTCGGCGCAACGACTACAAGGAGTTTGCTGTCGCTGCTTTACGCAGCTTTACGTTCGCTTATTTCACGACGCGGTTGCGCAGCACGCCGATGCCTTCGACCTCGAGCTCGACGAGGTCGCCCGGTTTGAGGAAGCGCAGCTGCTCGAGGCCGCAGCCGTTGCCCACGGTGCCGGAGCCGAAGAATTCGCCCGGATGCAGCGTTTCCGAGCGCGACGCGTGAGCGATGCAGTCCTCGAATTTCCAGTGCATGTCGCGCGAGTTGCCGCGGCCCCACTCCTCGCCGTTCACCCGCGCGATCATGGCGAGCCGGTACGGGTCGCCCACCTCGTCGGCGGTGACGAGGCAGGGGCCCATGGCGTTGCCGTTGTCGAAGTCCTTGCCCTTGCCGGGCCCGAGCTGCCCGGCCATCTCAAGCGTCTGCTCGTCGCGCGCCGAGAAGTCGTTGAAAATCGTATAGCCGAAGATGTATTGCCGGGCCTGCGCGCGCGTGATGTCCTTGCCGCGCTTGGCGATATAGCAGCCGAACTCGAGCTCATAGTCCAGGCGCTCGGTGTAGCTCGGCCATGGCACGTCCGTGTCGGTGCCGCACACCGAGAAGCGGTTGGGGTGGTAGAAGATCGGCCGCTGGTACCAGACCTGGGGGATGCGCGCCGGCGTGCCGCGCAGCTTGGCGGCGGCCTCGAACGCCTGCTTGAGATGCTGCTCGAAGCACAGGAAGTCGCGCATCTGCGGCGGCACCGGCACCGGCGCGAGGAGCTGCACCTCCTCGCGGCCGAAGCTCACCGAGGAGGCCGGCGTCTTGAGGAGCTGGCCGATGGTGTCGAGCGCCGCCTCTCCGGCCTCGATGATATGCAGCATGGTCTCGAGAAGCGGCGAAGCGCCGTGGTAGACGCGGCCGTAGGCCGCCTGCAGATCGAGCACTCGGGCGTCGCCCTCGATCAGCGCCCCGGTGCGCGGCGGGGAGCTTCCCAACTTGAAAGTCACGAGTCGCATGGGCGCTGGCTCTGCTGCCTGCCTCCTGTTTGATAATACACTTCGCTTCTTGCACCCGAAGGAGGGGACGATGCGCCAGTTCAACGAAGACACACTTACCGCCGCGGTTGTCGAGCGCTTCCAGCGCGGCGCGAAAAACCCGCGCTTCCGCGAGCTGATCACGGCCGCGGTAAAGCACCTGCACGCGTTCGCGCGCGATGTGAATCTCACCGAGGAGGAATGGTTCGAAGGCATCAAGTTCCTCACCGCGGTGGGACAGAAGTGCGACGACAAGCGCCAGGAGTTCATCCTGCTCTCCGACATCATGGGGCTCTCGATGATGATCGTCGCCCTCAATCACAAGACGCCGCCGGGGGCGACCGAGGCAACGGTGCTCGGGCCGTTCTTCGCGCACGGGGCGAAGGAATACGGCTACGGTGCCGACCTGCGCGAGGGCGCGACGCTGAAAGGCGAGGACGTCTGGGTCTTCGGCCGTGTCCTCTCGACCGACGGCAAGCCGATCCCCAACGCGGCGCTCGACATCTGGCAGGCGAAGGCCGACGGCATCTACGATCTGCAGACCGAAGGCGAGTTCGAGCTGCGCGGCCGCGTGCGCGCCAACGAGAAAGGCGAGTACGCGCTGAAGAGCTACAAGCCGAAGTTCTACAGCGTGCCGATGGACGGCCCGGTCGGCGATCTGGTGCGCGCCACCGGCAACCACCACATGCGCCCCGCGCACATGCACGCCATCGTTTCGTCGCCCGGATACCAGCAGGTCATCACGCATGTGTTTGTCGAAGGCGACCCGTATCTCGACAATGACGCGGTGTATGCCGTGAAGGATTCGCTGGTCGGCAAATACCGCAAAGTCGACGACCCGGCGGAGGCGAAGCGCCTTGGCATGCCGAATCCCTTCCTCAAGCTCGAGTGGGATTTCCACCTCGCGCCGGAAACGGGCGTGAAGGCGCGCAAGAAAATCGCCGCGAGCGACGCCATCGCATGATCTGGCGGGTGCGGCGCGTGCTCACCGGGCACGACGCCGATGGCAAGTCGACGATCATCGCCGACGGCTTTGCCGCGAACATGAAGGAGCTGCCGCCCGGCTCGGGGCTCGCCGTCACCGAGCTCTGGGAGACGAGCGTGCCGGCCGACAATGCCGGCAAGGCGGACGCCGGCAACCGCAAGGTGCGGCTCGAGCCGCCGGAGCACGGCACGCTTTTTCGCATCGTCGAGTTCCCGCCCGATGCGCAGTGGCAGAACCGCGCCGACGCGCGCGACTGGGCCAAGGCGCTCGATGCCACGCATGCTCCCGATCGCAGCTCTTCCGATCCGATGATGCACAGGACCCGCACGGTCGATTACATCGTCGTGCTGAAGGGCGAGATCCACGCCATCCTCGACAAGGGCGAGACGCTGCTCAGGCCCGGCGACGTCTTCATCCAGCGCGGCACCAACCACTCCTGGAGCGTGCGCGGCAACGAGCCGTGCATCGTCGCGGTGGTGCTGGTCGACGCCAAGCCGCTCGCCGCGGCGAAGACGACATCCGCGGGCAAAAAGCCGGCGGCAAAGAAAGCCAAGAAGAAAAAGTGAAGCCGGCGCGGCGCCCGGTGCGCGCCACCTCCACGGACAAGACCATCGGCGTCATCGGCCTGGGCATCATGGGCTCGGCCATGGCGGCGAACCTCGCCAAGGCCGGTTACGCGGTGCACGGCTACGACATCGTGCCCGAGCGCCGCGCAGCGCTGAAGAAGGCGGGCGGCGTGCCGCAGGCGACGATCGCGCGCGTGGCGCGTGCCGCTCAGGTGCTGATCACCTCGCTGCCGAGCGCCGCGGCGTTGCACGCGGTGGCGGCCGAGCTCGCGGCGAAGGGCCGCGTGGTGATGGAAACGAGCACCCTGCCGATCGAGGAGAAGGAGCGGGCGCGCGCCACGCTGGCGAAGAAAGGCGTGGTGCTGCTCGATTGCCCGCTCTCGGGCACCGGCGCCCAGGCGCGCGCAAAGGATCTGGTGGTCTATGCGAGCGGTGATCGCAAGGCGTTCGCCGCGGCGGAGCCGTTCATGCCTGGCTTCTCGCGCGCGCACCACTATCTTGGCGCCTTCGGCAACGGCTCGAAGATGAAGTTCGTCGCCAACCTGATGGTGGCGATCCACAATGTCTCGGCGGCGGAAGCCTTCGTGCTGGGCATGAAGGCGGGCCTCGCGCCGAAGGCGATCTACCAGGTGCAAGCCGAGAGCGCCGGCACCTCGCGCATGTTCCAGGTGCGCGGGCCGATGATGGTCGCCGGCAACTACAGCGAAGCGACGATGAAGAACGAGATGTGGCAGAAGGACATGAAGATCATCGGCGAGTTTGCGGCGCGGCTCGGCGTGCCGACGCCGCTCTTCAATGCTTCGGCTGCGATCTACAACGCGGCGATGGCGCAGGGCTACGCCAAGGAGGACACCGCGGCGGTCTGCGCGGTGCTCGAAGCGATGGCGCGTATCAGGCGCTAGAGCGGCTCAGCGGTGCCCGTGCGCGCTGCGCGTCGCTCTGGATGCGCAGGCGGACCGCCTCGATGTGGGTGAAGAGCGAGTCGAAGAGCGCGGTCTGCCCGCGAAGCTGCGCCTGCTTGCGCGAGAGCTGATGGGTCGGCTGCACGCGCTCGATGGCCGCACCCGGCTCCTTGGCGCGATGCTAACAGCGCTCGGGGTACTCGCCGAGCGTGCGCAACGTGTCGAGGAGTTGCTGGATCTCGAAGGGCTTGTGTAGCGCCGCATCGACGCCCATGAGCGTCGCCGTCTCGAGGTAGTCGCGCTTCGCACGCTGGCCGCCGCCCGAGACGGCGATGATGCGGGTCTGCGGGAATTCGCGCCGGAACGCTTCGATGGTCTCGAAGCCGTCAGCCTCCGGCATGAAGATGTCGGTGATGAGAAACGAGGCGCTCCGTTCGCGCTGCAGCCGCAGCGCCTCGCTACCGTGGGCGGCCTCGCGCACGCGGTAACCGGCGAGCTCGAGCGCCATTTTCAACGCCAGGCGCTGGTCGGGATCGTCCTCGACCAGAATGATCATTGCAGCTCCGCGATCACGCGCTTCAGGCGCTCGCTGTTGACCGGCTTCACCAGGTGCGCGTCGAAGCCGGCATCGAACGCGCGCCGCCGGTCTTCAGTCTGGCCAAAGCCGGTGAGCGCGACAAGCGTGATGCGCCGGCTGTCGTTCGCCGCGCGCAGGCGGCGCGCCACTTCGTAGCCGTCGATGCCCGGCAGGCGGATGTCGATCAGCGCGACATCGGGGGGCGAGCGCTCGGCGAGCTGCAGGCCGCTTTCGCCGTCGGGCGCGGCGTGCACCTGGTGGCCGTCGAGCGACAGTGCGGCGACCAGCATGTGCCGGGCGTCGTCGTTGTCCTCGACCACCAGCACGGTGCGGGCGGCCCCGCGATGCGCCGGCGCGGGCGATTGCGCCGCCGGCGGCGCCGGCACGCTCGGCAGCTGCACGGTGAACATGGAGCCTTTGCCCGGGCCGGCGCTCTCCACCCCGGCGGAGCCGCCATGGATCTCGGCAAGGCGCTTCACCAGCGCGAGGCCGATACCGAGACCGCCCTCGCCCGCCGGCCCCTCCTGCACGAACAGCTCGAAAATCCGCTGGCGCGCTGCGGGCGCGAGTCCGACGCCTTCGTCGGCGACCCGCAGGAGCGCCGCGCCCGGTGCAGGCTCGACCGTTACGTGCACGGTCTTGCCGACAGGCGTGAACTTGAGCGCGTTGTCGAGCAGATTGGCGATGATCTGGTCGACACGCGCGCGGTCGGCGTCGATCCAGACCGGTGTCGTCTGCAGCGCGACCTGGTGGCGCTCGAAGCGCCCCCAGACGCGCCACACGTTGATCAGCCTTGCCACCGCCTCGGCGAGATCGAAGCGCTCGCGGTCGAGCGCGAACCTGCCGTGCGTGATGCGGCTGATGTCGAGGAGATCGCTGATGAGCCGCGACATGTGGCGCGTCTGGCGCTCGACCACGGCGGCGGCCTTGGCCGACTCATCGCTCGCCGGGTCGGCCACCTTCAGCACGTGCGCCGCGGCGGTAAGCGCCGCCAGCGGATTGCGCAGCTCGTGGCTGAGCATCGCCAGGAACTCGTCCTTGGCGCGGCTCGCGGCCTGCACCTCGTCGACCTGCCGCGCGGAGGCGCCGGCCGCCACCAGCGCGCCGTGCAGCTCGGCCAGCTCGCGCACTGAGTGCAGCTCGACTTGCGGCTGCTCGCCGCGCGCGAGCTTGCCCGCGGCACGGGCGAGCGCCGAGAGCGGCGTCGAGATGCGCCGCCCGACGATCAGCGCCGCCGCGAGTCCGAGCAAGATCGCCAGCGCAGCGCCGGCGGCGAGCAGCGCGAGCGTGTTGCTGAGCGGCGCTAGCGCCACCGATTTGGCGATGCCGAGCGAGGTGGTCCAGCCGCTGAACGACGAGCGCGCATGCACGCGATAGACCGGCACGCCCTTGGAGCTATGGCCGAGCGCCGAGCCGACGTCCGAGGCCGAGATCAGCTGCGCGAACTCCGCCGTAACGCGCTTGCCGACGCGGCCCGGCGCGTCGCGGGTGCGCGCAATCACGACTCCGCGGCGGTCGACCAGGGTCAGCACCGAATCGGCGGGCGGTCGCTGCGCCTGGAGCACACGCGTGAACTCTGCGGCGTCGATCGACATCTCGAGCACGTAGCGCAGCTCTGCGGCACGCACCACTGGAACGTCCAGGCTGATGCGCGGCGCGCGCGTCACGAGCGAGATGAAAAGATCGGACACCACCGGCGTGCCGCTTTCGAGCACGTTCTTAACGGGATCGCCGCCGCCGAGCGGCACTTCGGGATAGCGCACGTCGGCGCCGGCGGGCCGCGTCGAGGTCAGGGGGTTGGGCAGCGCGGCGCCGTAGCTGCGGCTGGAATTGAGCAGCACCTTGCCCGTGGGGTCGAACAGCACCACGTAGGCGTCCGGGCGGTTGCGCATGGTGCGCGCGCAGATTTCGTGGAAATGCGCGAGATCGCCGCGATCGAGGAACGGCGAGCTGGCGAGCGTCTGCAGCACGGCGAGCGAGGTCCTGACCTCGCCGTCGACCGAAAGCGAAAGCGCGCGCACCGTGTCCTGCATGCCGCGGTCCATGATGTCGCGGCGCTCGAGGACATCCTGGCGCACGATGATGGCGGCAAACAGCAGCAGTGGCAGCACCGCCGCGCCAACCAGCACGATGAGGTGCGAGCGCAGCCTCACGTCAGACAATCTCCCCAGGTTTCCCGGGCGAATATACGCTACGGCGTACCATCCAAGTGTAGGAGGTGGTCATGAACGACTGGAGAGAGCTCCGTACCTGGTCGCGCGACGAGATGATGGCGCGAATCGCGCGGTTCAAAAAACTGAAAGGCTCCGACGGTGGGCTGCCCGACAGTCCGCTGCCCGAGTGCCGGCGCAAGCTCTACGCGGTGATCGGCTTCCAGCCGCCGATGGACCGCGCCTCGAGCGCCGCGACCTCGCCCGTGGGAGACGATGCGTCCGCCATGCCGGCGATCCCGATCGCCGAGGGCTTCAATCTCGGCTACTGCAAGGCAAAGCCCGGCAAGGGCCCGCTGATGCACAACCACGACACCAATGAGACGTTTATCCCGATGACCGGCCGCTGGCGCTGCGAATGGAACGAGGGCGACGCGAAGCAGCACGTCGACCTCGACCCTTATGACGTGATCTCGTTTCCGCCCGGAGTGGCGCGCCGCTTCATGAACGTGACGTTCGACCAGCCGGGGAAGGAGCACCTGCTCATGTTCGTGATCGGCGGCAACCAGCCGCAGGCCGAGTTCACGCCGGCGGCGATGCGCCGGTGCGAGGAGTACTCGCAGCGGCAGGCAAAAGCGCCGCGGCCGACTTCACCAGCGCCGCGAGCACGAAAGCGGTCGCGAGCGCGAGCGTAGCGGCGGCCACCGCCTTCCAGAGTGGCGCTGCGTGGTCCTGCGCATAGCGCGCGGCGGCATAGGCGAGCGCGTCGAGCGGAAAGGTGAAGGCCCACCACGCCGGACCGTAGGGCCAACGCGGGAAGCTGCGTGACACCAGCAGCAGCGCCACCGCGAGCGCCAGGCTGAAGTAATACAGCGCCTCGAGAAAATCGCTGCCGGGGTACAGGCCGAGGCCGTTGGCATAGATGAGCGACGGCGGCACGAGCAGGATGAACCAGGTCGGCCGGAAGCGATCGGGCAGCGGCGCGCCGATGATGGCGCGGTAGAAAAGGAGCGCCATCAGGATCGGCGCCGCGCTGGCCGAGATGCCGAAGACGAAGCGCGAGGCGTCCGCGTGCCCGAGCGCGATGCCGGGGCCGGGAGCGACGATGCCGCCGACCATGATGATCAGCCAGCTGGCGTTGATGTGCGCGAGATCGATCGAGCCCGACAGCCAGCGCACCAGCGCCCACACCTGGAAGCCGAGCAAAAGCGCGAAGCCGAGCCACCAGATCGCGTCGCCCAGCGCGAACCAGTAGGGTGCCAGACCACCGCCGACCAGAAACATGCCCACGGGCAGCGCGCCGCAGAAGCCAAGCTCCATCGGGTTGCTGAACTCCTCGCGCACCGCCGCCGGATAACGCAGAAGCTTGGCGATGTAGAGCGGCACGAGCGCGACGAACACCAGCACGCCGAGCGCGACCCACGGCTCGGTCACGTAAGCCGGTGCGCGCACATAGCCCGGCAGCACCGTGGCCGCGGCGCGCGCCGTCAACCCGAGGCCGGTCAACCCCATCACCGCGCCGTACATACCGATCGGCACGTTGCGCACCAGGCTCATTTTTCGGTCCAGAACGACCAGACGAGGCCGAGACTGACGAGCGCCGCGACCGCCGCACCGGCGGTCCTCAAGACGAGCTCCGCGGTGAGCGCGGCGACCGGCAGGTCGGTGATGCCCTCCGGCCACAAGTACTTCACGATCGCGAGGCCGCCGATCAGGACGAAGGCGGACGCGGCAATGCGCTTCAGCGTGATCGCGCTCATGCCTTGCCGGTGCCGAGGTAGTAGCTGTGCACGAGCTCGTTTTTCTCCAGCGCCTGCACGTCGCCCTCGAACACGATCTCGCCGTGGACGATGATATAGCCCCGGTCGGCGATGCGGATCGCCTGGTGGAAGTTCTGCTCCGCCATCAGCACGGTGAGGCCGTAGCTCTCCTTCAGCTCCTTGATCTTGGTGATCGTATGCGAAACCAGGATCGGCGCGAGCCCGACCGACGGCTCATCGACCAGCAGCAGCTTGGGCGCCGACATCAGCGCGCGCGCGATCGCCAGCATCTGCTGCTGCCCGCCGGACATCGAGCCGGCGAGCTGGCGCCGGCGCTCGGCGAGCACCGGGAAGGCTTCATAGGCGAACGCCAGATTGCGCGTGATCTCGTGGCGCGCGAGTGGACGATACGCACCGAGCAGCAGGTTCTCAGCCACGGTCAGCTTGGGAAACAGGCGCCGGCCTTCCGGCACCATGGCGACGCCGAGGTTGACGATCTCTTCGGTCGACAACCGGGTGAGATCATGGGCCGCGCCGTCGATCTTCAGCACGACGGCGCCGCTCGTCGGACGCACGATGCCCATCACGCATTTCATCAGCGTGCTCTTGCCGTTGCCGTTGGTGCCGAGGAGCGCAACCGTTTCCCCGGCGTTTACCGAAAGCGAGATGCCGTGCAGGGCGCGCACCGCACCGTAGCCCGCTTCGACCGCGCGAATGCTGAGCTCAAGCGCCAAGGTAGGCTTTCTGCACGTCCGGGTTCTGCACGATCGAGGCGGGCGTGCCTTCGCAGATGATGCGGCCGGCGTCGAGGCACACCACGCGCTGCGAGAAGCGCATCACCGCCTGCATGATGTGCTCGATCATGATGATGGTGATGCCGGCCTCGTTCAGCGCAAAGAGGATCTTGAGCATCTCCTCGACCTCGGCGCCCGAGAGCCCCGCCATCGTCTCGTCGGAAATCAGCAGCTTCGGGCGCGCCGCCATCGCGCGCGCGAGCTCGAGCTTGCGCAGCTCCACCTGGGAAAGGGCGCTCGAGGGCGTGTCGGCCTTGTCCGCAAGTCCGATCCTGCGCAGGATGTCGCGCGCCTGTGCCTCGGCATCGACGTCCTTCAGGTGCGCCACGTACGCGGAAGGCACGAGCAGGTTCTCGAGCACGCTCATCGTGCGGAACGGGCGCGGGATCTGGAAGCTGCGCGCAATGCCGCGACGCGTCCGCACGTAGGCCGGGAGCCGCGAGACCTCTTCGCCGTTGAAGACGATCGAGCCGCTCTCATTCCTGAGCGAGCCGGAGACGCAATTGATGAGCGTGGTCTTGCCGGAGCCGTTCGGGCCGATCAGGCCGAAGCGCTCGCCCTCGCCGATCGCGAGGCTCACCTCGGCGAGCGCGGTGAAGCCGCCGAAGTGCTTGGAGACGCTGCTTATCTGGAGGAGCGCAGCCATCGCTTGAAGAGGCCGAGCACGCCGTCGGGCGCCGCGACCACGAACACCACCAGCAGCACGCCGATCACCAGCACGTTGATCTCGCCCGAGATGGTGACCGTCACCACCTGCTGAATGGTGGCGAGGAGCAGCGCCCCGAGCACCGGACCGATCCAGTGCGCCGTGCCGCCGATCATCGGCATGGCGAGCGCGGACACCGAGTAGTTCAGGCTGAAGCTCGACGCCGGCTCGATGAACGCGAGATACATCGGCATCGGCGCGCCGGCCGCGCCCATCAGCGCCCCCGAGATGGTGCAGGCAAAGAGCTTGAGCTTGAGGGTCGGCACGCCCGAGCACTCGGCCGCCTCTTCCGAATCGCGGATCGCGCGCAAGCCGCGCCCGATCCACGAATCCTGTACGTAGCGCGCCACCGACACGGCGGCGAGCGCGACGATCGCCATGACGACGAACAGCATGCGCGTATAGGTGCCGAAGAGCTCCACCGGCGGACGCACCAGCTGCAGCCCGGTCGCGCCGCCGACGTAGCGCCAGTTGATCATCATCGTCTCGAGCACGAACGTGACCGCGACGGTGGCGATGGCGAAGAAAATGCCGCGCAGGCGCAGCGTCAGCAGACCGACGCCGAAGCCGAGCAGCGCCGACACCGCGGCGCCGGCGACAATCTGCACGGCAAGCGGCGCGCCGATGGATTTGAACAGCACCACCGCGGTATAGGCGCCGATGGCGAAGAACGCGCCGGCGCCGAAATTGACGTAGCCGGCATAGCCGCCGAGGATGTTCCAGGCGGTGGC
>Ga0070695_100002341_pt1 | contig 10873 bp, 10 predicted proteins | sample KBSK1252metaG_FD_65471 | JGI IMG/M metagenome (GOLD analysis project Ga0070695, IMG submission 65471) | Corn, switchgrass and miscanthus rhizosphere microbial communities from Kellogg Biological Station, Michigan, USA - KBS K1-25-2 metaG | ecosystem: Host-associated > Plants > Roots >...
CGGCTGATCCCCTATCTGCGGGGGTTCTGGCCGGTGCTGATCCTGGGCGGGGTACTGGCCCTCCTGGTGTCGGGGTCGGAGGCGTTCATCGCCTGGCTCGTCAAGCCCGCGATGGACGAGATCTTCCTGAAGCGCGACGTGGCGATGCTGCGAATCATCCCCCTCGCGCTGCTCGGCGCCTACCTGATCAAGGGGATGGGCCGCTTCGGCCAGTCCTACCTGATGGCCTCGGTGGGCGAGCGGGTGATCGCGCGCATCCGTCGCGAGCTCTACGCCCACATCCAGTCGATGCCGCTCGCGTTCTTCGCCTCGCTCCACTCCGCCGAGCTGATGACCCGGGTGGTGACCGACGTCAACCGACTCGCCCGCCTCTCCTCCACCGTGCTCGTCATGGCGGTCCGCCACGTGGGCACCATCGCGGCCCTCCTGACCGTGATGTTCCTGCGCGAGTGGGTGCTGGCCCTGATCGCGATCGCGGTGTTCCCGGTGGTCGGGCTCACGGTCCGGATCATCGGCCGCAAGCTCTACAAGATCAACCGGCGCGCCCAGCAGAAGATCGCCGAGCTGAACGTGGTCCTGCAGGAGTCCTTCACCGGGACGAAGATCGTCAAGGCCTTCGGGCGCGAGCGCCTCGAGCAGGAGCGATTCGATCAGGTCAACGACCGGCTCCTGGCCCTGGCCCTCAAGGACCGCCGCGTCGACGAGATGGCCGAGCCGATCATGGAGGTGCTGGGCGCGCTGGCCATCATGGGCGCGCTCTGGTACGGCGGCTACCGGGTCATCTCCGGCGCGCTGACCCCGGGCGAGTTCTTCTCGTTCACCGCCGCGGTGATCCTGCTCTACGGGCCGGTGCGGCAGCTCTCCCGCATGGCCAACACCGTGCAGCAGTCCATCGCCTCGGTGGAGCGGGTGTTCGAGATCCTCGACACGCCGCCGGCCATCGTGGACGCCCCGGACGCGCACGCCCTCGCCGGCTTCACCGACACCATCGTGTTCGAGGGCGCGGGGTTCCGCTATCCGGAGTCGGAGACGTGGGCCCTGCAGGACATCTCGCTGACCGTGCGGAAGGGCGAGCTGGTGGCCTTCGTGGGCATGTCCGGCGCGGGCAAGACGACGCTGATGGAGCTGCTGCCGCGCTTCCACGACGTCACCGCCGGCCGTATCACGCTGGACGGCCACGATCTCCGGACGGTCACGGTGGGCTCGCTTCGCGGCCTCATCGGCATCGTGACCCAGGACACGTTCCTGTTCCACGACTCGATCGAGTACAACATCGCCTACGGCCGGCCCGGCGCCACCCTCGCCGAGCTCGAGCGGGCGGCGCGGCAGGCCCAGGCCCACGACTTCATCGCGGCCCTGCCCGAGGGCTACGCCACCCCGGTGGGCGAGCGCGGGGTCAAGCTCTCGGGCGGCCAGGCCCAGCGGCTCGCGATCGCGCGGGCGTTTCTCAAGGATCCGCCGATCCTGATCCTGGACGAGGCCACCTCGGACCTCGACGCGGAGAGCGAATTCCTCGTCCAGCAGGCGCTCTCCGAGCTGATGCGCGGCCGCACCGTGCTGGTGATCGCGCACCGGCTGGCCACCGTGAAGCACGCCGACCGGGTCGTGGTCGTGCACGGAGGCCGCATCGCCGAGACGGGGACCCACGACGAGCTGATGGCCCGCGAGGACGGCATCTACCGCCGCCTCGCCACGCTGCAGTCGCTCGACGCCCTGTCGCCCTCCTGAGCCGCGTGTCAGCGGGGCGCCAGCCGGCGCACCGCGCGGACGCCCGCCGCGAGCAGCGCGGGATAGACCACCCGGCGGCGAAAGGGCTCGATGAGACGCATGTACGCGCGCCCGAGCCCGCCGTGCGGCCTCACGTACACCGCCAGCCGCGGGCGCCGCTCCACCAGCGAGAGGTGGAGGAACCCGGTCACCGTCCGGTTCTCGATCCGCGACAGCTGCTCCTCGGCCTCCCGGTAGATCGGCACGAAGCCGGCGCTGCCGCGGTCCCAGCCGAACCGCCGGCCGAGCCACCAGCGGATGGCGAACAGCGCCCGGGTCGCCGCCGACGACTGCTCGCCGCGGAAGGCCTCGACCCAGTGCGCGAGCGAGACGTCGGCGGGAAGCGGGGTCGGGACCTCCCAGATGTCGTGGAGGGCCAGCCCTTCCGCGGCGGCGAGGGCGTGGACGCGCCAGGGGCGGGCCAGATGATCTGCGGGGTCGATCCGTCCGCCGGGAGACATCGCGGTCGAAGCCGGCCGCCGCGAGGCTACTCGCGGAAGCGGTTGACGATGGGCAGGCGCCAGTCCTTGCCGAAGGCGCGCGGCGTGATCTTGATGCCGATGGGACCCTGGCGGCGCTTGTACTCGTTGCGGTCCACCATGGCGATCACCCGCTTGACCGTCGCGCCGTCGAAGCCGCGCGCCACGATGTCCGCCACGCCCTGATCGCCTTCCACGTACGCCTCGAGGATCGCGTCGAGAACGGGATACGGCGGCAGGGTGTCCTGGTCGGTCTGGTCCGGCCGCAGCTCGGCCGACGGGGCGCGCTCGAACACCGAGCGCGGGATGACGTCCCGGCCGGCGCGGCGGTTGACGTGCTCGGATACCTGATACACGAGCGTCTTGGGCACGTCCTTGATCACCGCGAAGCCGCCCGCCATGTCGCCGTAGAGCGTGGAGTAGCCGACGCCGATCTCGCTCTTGTTGCCGGTGGTGAGCACCAGCCAGCCGAACTTGTTGGAGAGCGCCATCAGGTAGTTGCCGCGGATGCGTGCCTGGAGGTTTTCCTCGGTGACGTCCTCCTTCAGCCCCTTGAACGGCTTGGCGAGCGCGCGGCGGTACGCCTGCAGCACCGGCTGGATGGGCAGGCGCAAGAACTCGATGCCCAGGTTGCGGGCCAGCCGCGCCGCGTCGCCGCGCGTGCCCGCCGAGGAGAATTGCGACGGCATCGTCACGCCGGTGACGTTGGCCGCGCCCAGGGCCTCGACCGCGATCGCGGCGACCAGCGAGGAGTCGATGCCGCCGGAGAGGCCGAGCACCACGTGGGTGAACCCGTTCTTGGTGACGTAGTCGCGGGTGCCGAGCACGAGCGCCTCGTAGATCTCGTCCACCGGCTCGAGCACCGCCACCTCGTGCGGCGGCAGCTTGGGGCGGGCCGGCGCGGGCAGCGGCGGCAGCGCGATGCGCCGCGACTGGGCGCCGGTGGCGCGCAGCTTCTCCTTGCGCCGGCGCGAGTCGTGCAGCCGCGCCCGGAAGACCTCGTCGAGATCCAGGTCCGCGACCACGAAGTCCTCCTGGAAGGCCTTGCCCCGCGCCAGGCACTCGCCCTTCTCGTTGAAGATGAAGGACTGGCCGTCGAAGATCAGCTCGTCCTGCCCGCCCACCATGTTGACGAAGGCCAGGCAGACCAGGTCGTCGGCCGCGCGGGTCGCCAGCATCTTCTCGCGGAAGCGCCCCTTGCCCGCGTGGTACGGCGAGGCGTTGATGCTCAGCACCAGCTCCGCACCCCCGAGCGCCTGCAGCGTGGTGGGGCCGGTCGGGTACCAGATGTCCTCGCAGATGTTGGCGGCCACCACCGTGTCGCCCAGCGTGAAGACGGGCGCCTCGGTGCCCGACTGGAAGTAGCGGTTCTCGTCGAAGACCCCGTAGTTGGGCAGGTACTGCTTGTGATAGGTGCCGGCCTGCGCACCGTCGTGCAGGATGGCCGCCGCGTTGAAGATGTCGTCACGCTTGTCCACGAAGCCGACAACCGCGGTGAGGCCCCGGCTCGCCCGCGCGACATCCGCCAGCGCGCGCAGGTTGGCCTCGATGAAGGCGGGCTTGAAGAGCAGATCTTCCGGCGGATAGCCGGTCAACACCAGCTCGGGGAACGCGACGATGTCGCAGCCGAGGGTGCGCGCGCGCTCCATGCCGGTGGTCACGATGCGCGCGTTGGCTTCGACGGCTCCCACCGTCGGATTGACCTGGGCCAGCCCCACTCGGACCCGCCGCATGTCGGGTATTCTACTCTCTCCCGCCGGCTTTCACCGTCAGGTGCAGGCCGGTCAGGATCGCGAGCCCGCCCACGACCGTGAACACGGTCAGCGGCTCGTGCAGCCACCACACCCCGATCAGGGCGCCCGCGAGCGGCTGCACGTTGACGAAGATGGCCACGCGCGAGGCGCCCAGCCGCTCGAGGCACCAGTTCCAGACCGCGTAGCCCAGCGCGGTGATGACCACCCCGAGGTAGAGCGTTCCCGCCACCGCGCCCGCGGTCCACCGCGGCGTGAGGCCGGCGCGCCACTCGAGCCATGCGAGCGGCGCCATGGTCAGCGCGCCCCACAGGATCGACCATGCGGTCACGACCAGCACCGGGTGGCGCGCCAGCACCCCGCGGCCCAGCAGCGAGTACGCCGCGTAGGCCAGGCCGGAGAGGATCAGCAACAGGTCGCCGCGCCAGTGCGGGGCCAGCGACTGCGTGAGACCGGGGATACCGTTCACCACCACCACCACGGTGCCGAACAGGGCCAGCGCGGCCCCGACGGCCTCGCGCCGGGTCAACCGCTCGCCCAGGAGCGCCGGCGAGAGCAGGAGGAGCGAGGTCGGCTCGACGGTGATCAGCAGCGCGGCGTTGCTGGCGGTGGAGCGCTCGATGCCCCAGTTGCCGAGGCCGAAGGCCAGCGCGAAGCCCACCACGCCCATCAGGGCGATGCGCCCGTGGTCGCGCGCGGCGATCCGCTCGGTGCGGAGCCCGCGCCCGGCCCAGGTCACCAGGATCACCGCGCCGATCACGGAGCGCGCGCAGCCGAGCATCGCGGGCGGCACGTCGTCGAGCACCACCCGCGTGACGCCGTAGCTCGTGGCGAACACGACGTTGGCCACGAAGAGCAGCCGGAAGGCGTTCGGCATCCGCCGCGATCGCGAGCTAGTGGAGGCGCCGGCCGACGCGGTCCCACCGCGGGTGGCCGTCTCCGTCCGCGGACCAGTAGACCCACACCGGACGGCCGACGATGCGGTCGCGCGCCAGCGGGCCCCAGTGCCGGCTGTCCTCGCCCGCGTTCCGGTTGTCGGCCATGACGAAGACCGCCTCGGTCGGGATCTGGACCGGCCCCGCGTTGCCGGGCGCCCGCGCCTCGGCGCTCCAGTCGGCGTACGGCTCGGCGAGCGGGCGGCATCCATCGCTCCGCGGCTCGCAGTTGACGTAGACGTCGTGGCCGTCCACGACGATCTGCTCGCCGCCCACGCCGACGACGCGCTTGACCAGCAGTTGATCGGCCTCGGCCGGATCCGTGAACACCACCAGATCGCCGCGCGCGGGCCAGTGGGCCGCCTTGTCCATCAACACGTAGTCGCCGGCCAGCAGCGTCGGCGCCATCGACGCGGACGGGATCCAGACGCCTTCGAAGCGGCTGCGCACGGCCAGCGGAAGCGCGACGACGAGCGCGAGCGCGCCGAGGCCGACCAGCGTCCAGACGATCCGGCCCGAGGCGTCCACCGGACTACGCTAAGCCACCCCGCTCCCGACTCGATCACGTATAATCGCGCGCATGAAACCCAAGATCCCCTGGCTCCCCCACGAGGTCCAGCCGGGTCAGGCCACCGAGACGTGCCCGGTCTGTGGCGCCCGCAAGCTCATGCCCTGGACGTTGAGGCGCGATCCGAAGCGGATCACCCTGCTGCGCACCTGGGTGTGCACGAACTGTCAGCACACCGAGGAGCGGGACGAGGCGGAGAGCTAGCAGTCGGCGCGGGCCGGGCTCAGCCGGCCGCGTTCACGAAGTCCAGCAGGCTGCGCAGGCGGGCGTAGTCCGAGCGGTTGAACGGCAACACCAGCCGCGGAAGGTCGGGTAGCTCGTCGCCCTCGCCCGGCACCGGCCCGGGCGCCTGGGTGGCCGGCGCGGTGAGGATGTCCCGGAACTGCAGGTTGACGTCGGCCAGCACGGTCTCGGCCAGCGCGTGGCGGATCCGCAGCACGAGCGAGTCCCGCACGTACCGCTGCGAGTGGCAGAGGCGATAGAAGCTCTCCACCTCGGTCGCGGCCTGCTCCACGTCGTCGGTGATGCGATAGAGGCCCGGATCGTTCGCGGAGACCAGTCCCCGTCCGACCATCTCGCGCCGGACGAACTCGTCGAAGCGCTTCCAGTAGGTCCCGCCGGGTTCGTCCAGCATGACCAGCGGGAGCACCGGCGACTTGCCGGTCTGCACGAGGGTCAGGGCCTCGAAGGCCTCGTCCGCGGTGCCGAAGCCGCCGGGCAGGAAGACCATCGCGTGGGCCTCGCGCACCAGGAACAGCTTGCGGGTGAAGAAGTACTTGAACGAGATCAGCTTGGGATCGTCGGCGATCCAGGGGTTGGCCTCCTGCTCGAAAGGCAGCCGGATGTTGAGGCCGAACGACCGCTCCGCCCCGGCTCCCTCCTGGGCCGAGCCCATCACGCCCGCGCCCGCCCCGGTCATCACCATCCAGCCCGCCCCGGTGATGCGCTTGCTGAAGGCGAAGGCCTGCTCGGAGATCGGGCTCGATCGCGGCGTGCGCGCCGAGCCGAACATGGTGACCTTCGGGACGTTGCGCCACGGCGCGAACACCTTGAACCCGTAGCGGATCTCCTTGAACGCGGCGTTGGCGATCTTGAGATCCGCGACGCCCGCGCCGTCCTCGTACATCTTGAGCGCGGTGGTGAGCATCTCGGCGTAGAACGGCCAGGCGGCTTCGGGGACCCGGAGGTGCTCCAGGAGGGCGTCCAGACGGCGGTTGGCTTCCTCGGACTGCAGTTGATACCTGCGATCAGCACTCACAGAGCCAGTATACATCCCGGTCGTTTCAGGCCAGCGTGTGCCGGATCATCTTGCCCTCGACCAGGTACACTACCATCTCGGCGATGTTGGTGGCGTGGTCGGCGACCCGCTCCAGGAAGCGGGAGATCAGGATGACCCGGATCGCGCGCGGAATCGTCCGCGGATCCTCCATCATGAAGGTCAGCAGCTCGCGGAAGATCTGCTCCTTGAGCGCGTCCACCTCCGCGTCCTCCCCGCACACCCGCCGGGCCAGCGCGGTGTCCCGGGCCACGAAGGCGTCGAGGCTCTCCTTGACCATGCGCTGGGCCCGCTCCGCCATGCGCGGGAGATCGATGTACGGCTTGAGCCGGGGCTCGCGGTTCAGCTCGAGGACGCGCTGGGCGATGTTCACCGCCTGGTCGCCGATGCGCTCCAGGTCGGTGACGATCTTCATGGCGGTGGTGATGAAGCGCAGGTCGCCCGCCGCGGGCTGATGCAGCGCGAGCAGGCTCACGCACTGCTCGTCGATCTCGACGTCGTAGGTGTTCACCTGCCGATCGCGGTCGATGACCTCCTGGGCGAGCGCGTCGTCGCGCTCCAGGAGCGCCTTCATGGCCCGACGGATCTGGTCCTCGACGAGACCTCCCATGGCGAGCAGCGTGTGCTTGACGCCCTCGAGTTCCTCGTGGAAATGTCGTTGCACCGGAAGTCCCTCCTCGCCTATCCGAAGCGGCCGGTGATGTAGTCCTCGGTCCGCTTGTCACCGGGGGTCGTGAACATGTCCTTCGTCACCCCGAACTCCACCAGCTCCCCCAACAGGAAGAAGCCGGTCCACTCCGACATTCGTGCCGCCTGCTGCATGTTGTGGGTGACGATGGCGATCGTCAGCTCCTTCTTGAGATCGTGGATCAGCTCCTCGATCTTGGCGGTGGCGATCGGGTCGAGGGCCGAGCACGGCTCGTCCATCAGGAGGATCTGCGGATCCACCGCGAGGGCCCGCGCGATGCAGAGGCGCTGCTGCTGGCCACCCGACAGGCTCACGCCCGATTTGTCGAGCTCGTCCTTCACCTCGTCCCAGAGCGCCGCGTGGCGGAGCGCCCGCTCCACCGGCTCGTGGAGGTGCGCCTTCCGCCGGATGCTCCCGAGTCGCAGCCCGGCCGCCACGTTGTCGAAGACCGACATGGTCGGGAACGGATTGGGCTTCTGGAATACCATGCCGATCCGCCGCCGCACCTGCACCGGGTCCACGCCCGGTGCGTAGAGATCCTCGCTGTTGAGCAGCACCTGCCCGGACACCCGCGCCCCCGGAACCGTCTCGTGCATGCGGTTGACGCAGCGGATGAACGTGGACTTCCCGCAGCCGGACGGTCCGATGATGGCCGTCACCGCGTTGGGTGCGACCGTGAGATCGACCCCCTTCAGTATCAGGCGGTCACCGAACCAGGCCCGGAGGCCCTTGACGTAGAGACCGTCTCCCATGCTCACCGGAGCCGCGCGATGGCCCGGTCCCGCGTCGCCACTCGGGCCGCGAGGCTCGCCAGGAATACCAGCGTGATCAGCACCAGGGCCCCCGCCCAGGCCTGGCGGTGCCAGTCGTCGTAGGGGGCGATGGCGTAGGCGTAGATCTGCAGCGGAAGCGCGGCGATCGGCTGATCCAGCCCCTGGTGCCAGAAGCGATTGCCGAGCGCGGTGAACAGCAGCGGAGCGGTCTCCCCGGCGATTCGCGCCACCGCGACCACGATCCCGGTGATGATGCCTGCGCGGGCCGCCGGGATGACGATCCGCAGGCTCACCTTCCACTGGGGCAGGCCCAGGCCGAGCCCGGCCTCCCGCAGCGCGTTGGGGACCAGCCGCACCATCTCCTCGGTGGTCCGAAGCACGATCGGGATCAGGATCAGGCCCAGCGCCAGGCCCCCGGCCAGGGCCGAGAAGCGCCGCATCGGCAGCACCACCACGGTGTAGGCGAAGATCCCGAACACGATGGACGGGACCCCGTTCATCACGTCGGCGACGAACCGCAGCAGCCACGGCAGCCGGCGGTCGCGCGACTCCGCCAGGTAGACGCCACCCAGGATTCCCACGGGCAGCCCGAGCGCGACGGCCAGACCGATCACGATCAGGCTGCCCACGATCGCGTTGGCCACGCCGCCGCCGGCCTCCCCGACCGGTTTCGGGAGGTGAACGAAGAAGTCCCAGTTCAGCGCCGACGCGCCCTGGTACAGGAGGAATCCGAAGATCAGCAGGAGCGGACAGATGGCGAGTACGGCCGCCGCGAACGTGAGCCCGCTCATGGCGGAATTGACGAGCCGCCGGACCCGGGGACTCACTCCCGCGTGCCCCGCACCGGGCCGCCCACGCTCCAGACCAGGAGCTTGGCGAACCCGTTTACGACGACGGTAACCAGGAGGAGCAGGAGACCGATCTCGACGAGCGCCGACACGTAGAGGTCGGACGTCGCCTCGGTGAACTCGTTGGCGAGCACGCTGGCCATCGTGTAGCCGGGCGCGAACAAGGAGGCGGCGATCTCGGGCCGGTTGCCGATCACCATGGTGACCGCCATCGTCTCCCCGAGCGCCCTTCCGAGGCCCAGCAGGAAGGCACCGATGAGCCCCGACCGTCCGTAGCGCAGGACGGCGATGCGGGTCGTCTCCCACCGGGTTGCACCCAGGCCTCGCGCCGCCTCACGCTGCGAGCCCGGCACCGCGAGCAGGACCTCGCGACTCACCGATGTGATGAAGGGCATGATCATGATGGACAGGATGATGCCCGCCGCGAGCATGCCGATGCCGTAAGGGGGGCCCTGGAACAGCGGCAGGAAGCCCAGTGTCCGCCCCAGCGCCGGCTGGACCCAGTCGCGTAGCCACGGCACCAGCACGAAGATGCCCCATAGGCCGTACACGACGCTCGGGACCGCCGCGAGCATCTCGATGAGGAACGCGATGGGCGGACGGATCCACGATGGAGCCAGCTCGGCCAGGAAGATGGCCGCCCCGAGCGAGAGCGGGACCGCGATCAGGAGCGCCAGCAGTGAGGAGAGGAGCGTCCCGTAGACGAACGGGAGGGCCCCGAACTCGCCCGCCACGGGATCCCAGTGCGACGTCACCAGGAAGCGGAACCCGAAGGTCCGGATCGCGTCCCACGATTCCCGGACCAGCGCGACGACGAGCCCCGCCGCCAGCAGCAGCACGAGCCACACCGATGAGAGGAGGACCGCGGTGTACACGCGGTCGCCCCGACCGGCCCGGCTACCGCCGATGGCGCGCGGAGGCAGGGACAGCCGATCGGCCGTCCCCGTCCCGGCGGTCGACTCGCCCGCCATCGAGCCTAGTGCGCCGCCAGCAGCGGCCGGCCCGAGAAGGTGATCTGCTTGATCTTGGCCTCGATCTCCTTCACCACCGGGGCCGGCAGCGGAGCGTACAGCAGCGCCGCGGGATGCTTCTGGCCATCGTGGATGGCCCACCACAGGAACTTCACGAGGTTCTGGCCCTTGGCCTCGTTGGTCTGGTCCTTGTACACGAGCAGCCACGTGAAGCTGGCGATCGGATAGGCCTCGGCCCCCGCCGCGTTCGTCAGGGACACCCGGAAATCGGCCGGCATGCTGCTCGCCGCCCCCGCCGCTGCCGCGGTCGTGCTCTCGATCGTCGGCTCGATGAACTTGCCCGCCTGGTTCCGGACCTTCGCGGCGGGCAGCTTGTTGGTGATCGCGTAAGCCAGCTCCACGTACCCCAGCGACCCGGGCGCGTTCTTCACCTGGCCGGCGACCCCTTCATTGCCCTTGCCGCCCAGTCCAACCGGCCACTTCACCGACGTGCCGCGGCCAACGTTCTGCTCCCACTCCGGGCTGATCTTGCAGAGATAGTCCACCCAGATGTACGTCGTGCCGCTGCCGTCCGAGCGGTGGACCACCACGATGGGCTGGTCGGGCAGGCTGGTCGACGGATTGAGCGCCTTGATCCGCGCGTCATTCCACTTGGTGATCTTTCCGAGGAAGATGTCCGCCAGCACGTCACCCATGAAGGAGAGCTGCGGGTTGCCCGGCAGGTTGTAGGTGGCCACCACCGCTCCGAGCACGGTGGGGATGTGGAAGAGCTCGCCCGGTGCCTTCTTGAGCTGGTCATCAGTCATGGGGCCGTCGG
>Ga0070695_100002343_pt1 | contig 10867 bp, 12 predicted proteins | sample KBSK1252metaG_FD_65471 | JGI IMG/M metagenome (GOLD analysis project Ga0070695, IMG submission 65471) | Corn, switchgrass and miscanthus rhizosphere microbial communities from Kellogg Biological Station, Michigan, USA - KBS K1-25-2 metaG | ecosystem: Host-associated > Plants > Roots >...
CCCAGGACGGTGTTCTCGGCATGTCGCGTGTCCAGCAGGCGCGGCAAGGCCTCGGGCTCACACTGGCGGCGGAGGTCTACGCCGCGGCCTACTTCGGCAGCGGAGCAGAGCCGGCCATCGCGCTCATGACGGAGGGGAAGCTGGACAAGGACCAGCGCGAGCGCGTGATCCAGTCCTGGAAGGCGCACCGAGGCGGGCCGATTCGCGGGCATAACCCGTTCGTCGGCGAGGGCGGCCTCAAGATCGAGAAGCTGCAGATGACCAACCGGGAATCACAAATGCTGGAGCTGCGTGGCTTCCAGGTCGGCGATATCTCGCGCGTCTACCAGGTACCGAACGTTCTCGTGGGAGACATCACGAAGAACACCACCTGGGGGACGGGCCTGGAGCAAATCGTTCTCGGCTGGCTCTCGTTCGGTCTCATGGACTGGTTGGTGATGTGGGAGTCGTCGATCCAGCGCGACTTGATTCTTGCTCCACAGACCTTCTATGCCGAGCACCTGGTCGAAGGCCTGCTGCGTGTCGACTTCAAGACGCGGATGGAAGGATACGCACAGGGGATCGACCACGGAATCTATTCGCCCGACGAGGTGCGCGAGAAGGAGAACATGAACGCCCGCCCCGATGGAATGGGCGGCGTCTATCTCCGCCCCGCAAACATGGTGCCCGCCGGCACACCCGCTGACGCGTCCACTTCCGCTCCCCCGCCGAATGGAACAAACGGCGCTCTGGCGCACGTGGAGGCGACGGCATGAAATCAAGGTCGAGCCGACTGCTGCGCGCTGCTCTCGAAACGCCGTGGGCGATTCTGCCGGCGAAGCTGGACGAGATCCTCGGCGTTCTGCAGGCGTGGGGCCAGGGGATTGCCATCCCGCGCGCCTTCAACGATGGGCCAGACGAACCAAGCGATCGCGCACTCCCTATGAAGGTGGGGAGGGTGGCAGTCGTGAGAGTGTTCGGAACCATCTTCCCACGCGCCAACAACGTGGCTGCGATGTCTGGCGGGACCTCGGCAGAAATGTTGGGTCAGTCGTTCAATTCGCTTGTAGCCGACCGCAGCGTGGACGCCATCGTGCTGGATGTGGACAGTCCTGGTGGGACGGTTCCAGGGATCGCAGAAGTGTCAGACATGGTGTTCGCGGCGCGGGCCGTGAAGCCGGTCGTAGCCGTGGCGAACCCGCACATGTTCAGTGCTGCGTACTTCATCGGCGCGTCTGCGACCGAAGTCATCATCACCGCGACCGGCGAGCTCGGCTCCATTGGCGTCCTGATGGTCCACGAGGACTGGAGCAAGGCGAACGAGAAGACCGGCGTGGACGTCACGTATCTCTCCGCAGGACGGCTGAAGACCCTCGGCAACCCCGACGAACCGCTCAACGATGAGGCGAAAGCGCTCCTGCAGGCCCGCGTGGATGACGCGTACGCCAGGTTCGTGAAAGCAGTCGCGCGGGGCCGAGGCGTCACGCCGAAGCAGGTTCGGGAGGGCTTTGGGGAGGGGTTCATCGTCAACGCGCAAGAGGCAGTGCGACTCGGCATGGCGGACCGGATTGGCGGTCTGGATGACGCGGTCGCGCGGGCCTCGCAGCTGGCGCGCAAGGGCGGGAATCCGAATCGCGCGCGGGCCCTCACTTTCGGGATCGGCATTCAGTCCTCGGCCTCGGCCTCACGTGGGCAGGCCGGAAAGGAGACAGTGGAATGAACCTCAAGGAGATGCGCGACCGCTATCACGCGGGCATCCCCACCGAGGCCGAGGCCGTCCTGGCGAAGGCCAAGGTCGAGAACAGAGATCCGAGCGACGAGGAGGTAGCCAAGCTCGAGGCCTTGAAGGCCGAGCAGGACTCCCTCGCCGGTCAGATCACCGCGGCAGAGCGCCGCGAGAGCGTGGTCGCATCCTTCACGCGCAAGCCGGAGGCGTCCAAGCCCTCCGTGACCACGCCGTCCGGGATCATCGTTGGCGCGGACAACGCCGGCAAGAAGCCGTTCGCCAGCCTGGGAGAGCAGCTGGTGGCGATCGCGGCGGCCGGCCAGGGCGGGCCCATCGATCCCCGTTTGGTGGAGCTGAACGCGTCCGTGACGGGGGCGGGCGCCTCGGTCGGCTCCGACGGCGGCTACCTGATCCAGCCGGAGATCACGGTGGACCTGGCCAAGGACGCGTTCGAGGCGGGGGCGCTGGCCAGCCGCTGCTCACCGACCAACCTGGGTCCCAACTCGGACACACTCAAGGTCGTGATGCCAGACGAGACGGATCGTTCGGCCGGAGTCTGGGGCGGCGTTCGCGTCTACCGCACGGCCGAGGGCGGCACGGCGACGCCGACGCGTCCGAAGCTCAAGATGTGGGAATGCCGTGTCGAGAAGCTGATGGGAATCGGCTACGCCACGGACGAGATCCTGGAAGACGCGACGGCGCTCGGCCAGGTCTTCCGGGAGGCCTTCCTGGAGGCCTTCCCCTTCCAGCTGGATGAGGAGATCTACCGCGGGACGGGCGCTGCTCAGTGCCTCGGCATCCTGAGCGCGCTCTGCACGGTCCAGGTCGACAAGGAGGCCGGACAGCCCGCGAAGACGATCGTCGCCGAGAACGTCATGAACATGTGGGCCCGGGTCCATGCGCGGTCTCAGGCGCGCGGCATCTGGGTGTTCAACAACGACTGCCTGCCGCAGTTGATGACGCTGATGATCGGCACCGGCGCTTCCGGCCAGCTCGTCTTCATGCCACCGGGCGGGCTCTCGCAGGCGCCCAACGGCAGCATCTTCGGCCGGCCCGCGATGCCGATCGAGGACGCGTCGACCCTGGGCACGATCGGTGACCTCGCGTTCATCGATCTCTCCCAGTACAAGCTCGTGCGGAAGGGCGCCATCAAGGAGGACGTCTCCATGCACGTTCGGTTCCTCAACGGTGAGCAGACCTTCCGGTGGACGGCGCGCGTCAACGGCAAGCCCAAGCTCGACAAGCCCCTGACCCCCAAGAACGGGACCAGCACGACGTCCCCGTTCGTCGTCCTGAAGACCCGGTCCTAAGGCCCCGAAAAGCGAAAGGAGACGACAAGATGTCGGAGAAGTTCCTGGAAGGAGCGGACATCGTCTCCGCGTTCGTCCCGGTCGACATGCAGACCGCGGACAACAACGGGGACTGGGTGAACCTCAAGAACTATGGCCGGTGCGTGGCGGTGCTGTTCAAGGCCGCCGGCACCGCGGGGCAGGACCCCGTGTTCAAGCTGCAGCAGGCGAAGGATGCCGCCGGAACCAGCGCCAAGGACCTCCTGTTCGACACCATCTGGAAGAAGGTGGGGACGCTGACCGGGATCGCCGGGTTCACCAAGGCGACGCAGACCGCCGCCACGTCCCACACGGACACGGATTCGGCGGAGGCCTCGTCCATCATGGCCGTGGAGATCAAGGCCAGCGATCTGGACGTGGCCAACGGCTTCACGCACGTGCAGCTCTCGATCGCCGACGTCGGCGGCAACGCCCAGCTCGGGTGCGGCTTCTACATCATGCTGGACCCGGCCTTCCACCGGTCGGCTCCGCTCGAGTCCGCGATCGCGTAGACCCCCTTGGGGCGGCGCCGTTCCGGGCGCCGCCCCTCCTTTTTCCCCCCGCCTCGCCGTTTGGCGGCGGCCCGAGCAGGGTCGGGGCGGAAGCGAGGTAACCGATGAGCACGAAGGCCAAGTATCGCGGCGGGGTCCTTGAGTACTACGACGGGGCCTCGTTCGAGACCGTCAACCCCCAGGCTGGCGTCGTGCTCTACGACGACTTCGTGGGAGCGGGTGCCGTGGTGGTACCAGCGGCCGGCAGCGCGGAGTCCGGCGTCCGCTGGGTCAAGAAGATCGTGGGAGCGGCGCCTCCGACCGTGGCGGGCGTGGCCGATGCGTCCGCCGGCATCATGGCGTGCACCCTCACGGCGACGTCCGAGAAGCAAGACGCGGCCATCTACTGCGACGACCAGCGCAACTTCTCCCTCGAGCAGGGTTGCGTCTTCGAGGCGCGGGTCAAGCTGTCGGTGCTCCCCACCGGGACCGCCGAGCTCGTGATGGGTCTGCTCGGGGATTGGATCGACGGCTCCGACAACGCCACCTATTCCGCGTTCTTCACCGCGGATGGGTCGGGCGAGCTCATCTGCGAGATGGACGACAACGCCACCGACCGGAGCACCACGTCCGGGGTGACGCTGACGAACGCCGAGTGGGCTGTTCTCCGGATCGATGCCACGGACATCCACGATGTGAAGTTCTTCGTGAACGGCAACCGCGTGGCCGCCGGCACCACGTTCGACTATGCGGCCACCGGAGCCAACGCCGTCCTGCAGCCGTTCTTCCAGGCCTACAAGGCCTCGGGGACCGGCGTGGGCACGCTCCAGGTCGACTACGTGCGCGTCTGGCAGAACCGCGCGTGATGTCTTGCGGGGGTCCGGCCTCTTCGGGGGGGCTCGGGCCGGATCCCCGCCTTCTTCTCTGAGGGAGCCAGGTGGCGGCACTCGGGACCGAAGTTCGGCACATCATCGAGGTCCGGAACGTGAGCGGCGTTCCGGTCACCGGCCTCGTGCAGGCGAACTTCGTCGTCACCCTGCGGCGTCAGGACTCTGCGAGTCTCGTCAGCGGATCCGAGACGGTGACGATCACAGAGATTGGGTCCGGCGGCTACTGGGTCACCTACACCCCGGCGGACGCCGCGGCGCTCTACCTGCTCACGGTCACCCACGCGCTCCACATCGTCACCCCGGACCGCTTCGAGGACCAGGTCGCTGCCGGCGTGGTCCCCGCTTCGGGCCCGTGGCTCTCGACGCTGGCCAACGTGAAGCGCGACCTGAAGATCGAGAAGTCGGACGACGATGCGCGGATCTCCGCGCTGCTCGAGTCGGTCACCCGGCAGGCCGAGCGCTACTGCGGACGGCAGCTGGTCTCGGCCGCGGTGACGGAATACCTGGATGGCCAGGGGTGTCGCGCTCTCGTTCTCGGCAACCCGCTGGTCACGGCCATCGCGTCGGTCTACGAGAGCCAGAGTCAGCCTCCGGTCTACGACGCTACCACGCTGCTGACGAGCGGCGTGCACTACTGGCTCCAGGGGGACGGCAAGACCGGGATCCTCCGTCGCGTCGGCCGCGGGTGGTCCTGTGGCACGGACGCCGTGAAGGTGATCTACACCGCCGGCTTCACGACGATCCCCGCCGACCTGGAGCGGTCCGCGGTGGAAGTCATCGCGGTGAAGCTCATCAAGGGCCGGACCCAGCGCTATCACGCCTCGACCGAGGAGCGTGCCGAGGATGGGTCCGTGATCGGGATCACGCGGGACGACATCACGCCCAACGCCTTGGCGGTGTGGGACGCGTACTCCGACCGGAGGGTGGCGTGATCCGCATCACCGCCGTGGGTTTCGGCACGGTCGGCCGGCAGCTGGACCGGGAGCGGGAGCGGTTCGAGCGCACCGAGCTCCGGGAGCGACTGAAGCGAGCCGGGACCATCCTCCGTGACGAGGTGCGTCGTCAATACGCGTCGTCGGTCACGACGCGTAGCGACAAGGGGGCTCAGAGCATCCAGCTGCGGCTGAAGTTCGACCGGAAGAACCGGGACCTGTTCGCCGTCATCTCGAACACGGGCCGGGCCTGGTACGTCCGCCTCCTCTCCACCGGGACGGCGGAGCGAACCTCGGGGAAGGGGCGCCGGGGCCGGGTGGCTCCCCGCGACTTCTTCCTGCACGCCTTCAACGCCAAGAAAGGGGACGCGGAGCGCGAGCTGGAGAGCTCGTTCCGCGTGTTCACGGGATGAATGTCGAACCTGCTGTCGGATGCGGGCTTCGAGCTCGGGATCGCGGGCCTCTGGGCGTACCAGGGCGGGGCCTCCCGTTCCACGCTGCGGCCCCGGACTGGGGCGTGGTCGGCCCGGATCCCCGGCCAGGCGTCAGGCTTCTTCGGGCAGGGTGCGGTCTCCCAGCTGCTGGAGCTGGTTCCCGGGACGACGTACGACGTCTCGCTCTGGCTGGACTCCCAGTCGGCGCAGGGGCGAGCGCTTCGCTGCGTGATCGATCCTGGCGACGGGAACGTCGTCGTGCTCGGCTCGAGCGCTCTGGTCTCGGCCTACCGGCTCTGGGAGGTGGGCTCGTTCGTCGCGGTGGGGCTGGCGGGGTCGTTCCGGCTGGTCGCGGCGGTGGGGTCGCCCTCCTCGGCCGTCTGGTTCGCGGACGACGCCCTGGTGGAGCCTGACGTGGCGGTGCGCCGGCGCGAGATCAAGGACGCCCTGCTGGCCACGCTGGCGGGGATCACCGTGGCCAACGGCTATCAGATCGAGGTCCGCCACGTCACCGGGGAGAACGAGAACCCGAAGAGCGGAGGCGTGCCGCTGCCCATGATCCGGGTCCTGTGGTCCGGCCAGGAGGAGAAGTTCCTGGGCGACTCCGGCCCCTTCCCGGTGGAGATGCACCGCAAGGGCTCGGTCTGCCCGTTCTCCATCGCCTGCTATGCGATGAGCGAGGCCGACGCTGACGAGCTCGTGGGCCACGTCGAGCAGATCCTCGAAACCCAGTCGGGTTCGCAGTTCATCGGGCTCGGTTACGTCCGCGACGTGGTCGTGGACGCGATCCTCGACCCCGAGCTGGCTGGCGAGCAGGCGTCCGATTACTTCGCGCGGTTCGCCCGCGTCACCGTCTCCTACAAGCACACGAGGGGGCAGCCATGAAGGTCCGGTACAAGGGCCCGACGGACATCGTCCTGTGGGATCGCCGGGAGATCCTGCCGACGTCCAAGACGTTTCGCGAGGAGCACCGCATCGTCGCCTGCGACAAGGAGCAGGTGATCGAGCTGTGCACCTCTCGCCCGGAGCAGTGGGAGCCGGCCGACGCGGAAGCGCAGGCGGCGATGTCCTCGCTGCCGTTCGAGGTTCCGTTCGAGAAGGAATGAAAGCCTCGGGTCGGTGGGGATAGGGGATTGGGCCCCCGAAGAGCGAGCGGACACCGGCTCGGATTCCCCACCGGCCCGAGATTCACAATCCTATAGGAGGTCGCCATGGGTTATGGCCAGTACGTCGGGATCGGCAGGGAAACGACCTGGGGCACCTCCGTCGCGCGTACCCAGTTCGCGCGGATCTTCGACGGAACGGTGCTCGACCACGAGATCCAGCAGGTGCCACGCGCGCAGTTCCGGACGCGCGACCCGGAGGGCCTGTTCAAGACGCGGGAGCTCGGCCGCGGCACGATCAAGGTCCCGCTGGCCTACAACGGCTGCGGGAAGTTCCTGGAGGCCTGCTTCGGGAAGGTGGTGGACGCCGGGGCCGGCCCGTACACGCACACCTTCACCTCCGACCAGACCCCCTACACCCGCGCCTCCTCCCCGCTGATCGGCCTGACGACGGAGCTGTTCCTCGACCTGCCCGATTCGAGCTTGGGCGCCATGCTCATGGTCGGCGGTCGGGTCGCGTCCTGGGGCGTGGAGTTCCGGCCCGACGTCGAGCCCATGCTCGACATGGCCATGGTCGGGAAGAACGTCGTGCAGGCGGCGAAGACGGCGTCGCCCACGTTCGTCTCCGACGCCGACCTGGTGCACCCGGCGCAGGTGGTGGTGACTCTGGACGGGACGACCGTGACGCTCGATTCCTGTGCGTTCCGGGTCAACAACAACCTGCGCGAGCGGGTGCCGCTGGGCACGCAGTTCGTGGATGCCGCCCTCTCCCAGGGGAAGCGCGAGGTCACCGGATCGTTCTCGCGTGACTGGACCACCGGGACGAAGCAGGGCAAGGCGGTCTGGGATGCCTTCCTGGCCGGGACCAACATGGCGCTGATCATCACCTGCACCGGCCCCAGCTCGCAGTCCCTGACCTGGGAGCTGGGCACGATCCGGATCACCGGGAAGGCGCCGGTCCCCGTGGAGGGCGAGTTCAACCGCCAGGAGGTGGAGTTCACCGCACTGGACGACGTGGACACCACGATCGTCAAGTTGGTCGAGCAGAACGCGGTCGCGACCACGTAAGGGAGGCGGAATGCGGATCACGATCACGCTGGGCGGCCAGTCGGTCCAGTTCAAGGTGCCGACGTCGCTCGATCTCATCGCTAGCAGCGCGGCGGCGAAGCGGGCTGGCCTTCCCATCCACGACACGGATGATCCGAAGCCCGTGACCGGCGACCCCGATCCGGCAGTGCTGGAGCAGAAGATGCGGGCCGAGCTCGCGAGCACGGACGCGCTCCTCGTGATCTGCGCGCTGCGGCCGCGCCTGGTGGCCGGGTGTCCGGTCGAGCTGGAGGAGGGAGTGTTGGCGCTCGACGAGGTCGAGCCCACCGAACGTCATGCGGCGGCCCACGAGCTGCTCGCGAAGCGTGGCTTCACGCCGGAGGCCGCCAAAGAGCTCCGCCCTTTGTCCGAAACGCCCGACTCCTCCGGCGGCTCGATGCCCTCGGTCAGCGATACGGGCGACGCCCCAGCGACTTCGTCGACGACGGCCTGACGCCCTGGCAGCGACTGACGATCGATTCCCGCGCGGCCGAGGCGGGCTGGAAAGCGGAGCGTGAGGAGATCGAGCGCATGAAGCGGAGGCGGTAGGGTGGCGGACAAGGTCTCCCGGATCGTCCTGACGGCCCGGAACGACGCATCGAGAGAGGTGGAGAAGCTCTCTCTCCAGATGCAGACGTTCGACAAGACCCTGATCCCTGCTGTCACCAAGAGCCTCGCCAAGTGGGCGGCAGGGTTCGTCGCCATCGAGACCGCCATGCGCGCCGTGGGGGCTGGGGCCCACTTCATGGTGGATGCCGTCAAGGCCAGCATGGAGGCCGAGAAGGTCCAGGCCGGCCTCGAGGCTGCGGTCCGGAAGTCGGGCCAGGCCTATGCGCTGACCACCCAGGCCCTGCGGGCGCATCAGCGGGTGCTCCAGGCCACGACGCTCGCGGACGACGAGCAGGTGGCGGCGATTCAGAGTGTGCTGATCAGCGTGGGCCGGCTGAGTGGGCCGGCCCTTCATGCCGCGACTGAGGCGACGCTCGATCTTGCGGCGGGTCTTGGCATCGCCATTCCCGAGGCCGCCGAGAAGGTGGCGCGCGCGGCGGCCGGGAATGTCCGGGCCTTCACGCAGCTCGGGTTCTCGTTCCGCGAGGGGGCGGATGCGGGGGAGAAGTTCTCCTCCGTCATGGCGGGGATCGAGCAGCGCTTCGGGGGTCGCGCAGCGGCGCAGGCCGAGACGACGGCGGCCTCGCTCGAGCGGCTCGCCAAGGCGTGGGGAAATCTCAAGGAGTCGGTGGGCGGGGTCCTGATCAAGTCCGGCGACGTCAAGCTCCTGGAGGACGTCGCGAAGGCCATGCAGGAGATCTCCGACCGGATGGAGAGCGGCCAGGGCCTGGGCCTCGGCGGGATGTTCGCTGCTGGCAACGTCTGGGAGCAGCTGAAGAATGCTCAGGACGCCCGCATTCAGGCCGCCAAGATCGAGGCGCAGGCCTTGGCTGCGATCGGTGGCGGCCTGAGCGACGCGCGGGGTCTGGCGCTCTTCAACGACCAGGTGACCGAGGCCCTCGACCATCAGGTGGCCGCGGCGAAGGCCCGCCTGGAGGCGACGGAGCGGGAGTATCAGACCCGCCAGCGGACGCTGGAGGTCGAGAAGCAGCTGTCAATCTTCATGAAGGAGCAGGCGGCCGCCATCCGGCGGGGGCCCGCCCTGGACGCCTTCGGGCGTCCGATCGAGCCGAAGGCTCCGGTGGATCTGTCGTCGGCGCCGCTCTTCAAGGCCGGGAGCGGTCCCGTTCCGGATTTCACATCCGGGATCCCTACGAAGGACCAGGTTGGGCCCGAGATCATGGGCGGGGTGGAGGCCGCGAAGGCTCAGGAGGAGCTGAACGCGCTGATGGAGCGGACGAACGAGATCGCGCTCTCCGTGTCGTCGGCCATCGGGGACTGGGCCATCCGGGGTCAGGACTTCGGGGACGTCATGCAGAGCGTGACGCAGATGATGCTGCAGTCTCTCCTTGACATGGGGATCAAGGCCTTGGCGCAGCACATCGTGAGCGCGGCCGCAGCTGCGAAGCTCCAGGCGGCGCAGAACACCGCCCGGATCGGGGAGTTGGCGGCGCAGACGTTTGGCGCAGCCTTCGCCTCCACGGCGGCCATCCCCATCGTGGGCCCGGCCCTGGCGCCAGCGGTGGCTGCGGCGTCCGAGGCGGCGATGCTGGCGGGTGCGGGGGCCGCGTTTGGCGCTGGCGCTGCCGCCGGGGCGGGGATGGGTGCGGCGGCCGGGTTCAGGTTCGGGGGCATCGTGGACGGGCCAGCAGGAACCGACGCGGTCCCGATCCGCGCCACCCGTGGAGAAGGCATCCTGACGCCCCAGCAGACGGAGGCCGTGCTCGACGGGCGGGCCATGCTGGTGCGGCGCGGATCCGGGATGGGCGGGGACACCTTCCACCTGAACTTCAACGGGCCGACGGACAAGGCCTCCACCATCCGCTGGTTCGAGGACAACTTCGAGGGCACGATCGCGGCCGCGCGACGGGGCCGGTTCCGCGGGAAGGCCTGATGGCCGACTGGACGTTCGTGCCCGTGTCGGACTCGCCGCCCGCGTTCAGGGATCGGCCACCGGTGACGCTGATCTCCCGGTTCGAGGACCAGAAGGAGATCCGGCGCGAGAAGAACGGGAGCTTCGTCAGAGAGTGGGTGGAGTCCTACCAGTTCACGGCGACGGAGGCGGACGCGGCGCGCGACTTCTGGCGGACCAAGGGGATCGTGACGACGTTCACGAAGCTCAGCTACGACCCGCGGGAGGCCGGCGGCGCCTTGGCCACGGTGCGATTCGCCAGCGAGTTCGAGTGGGGCGAGTCGGGCGAGGTCTTCCCCTGCACGATCCAGTTCGTCGAGGTGCTGTAGGTGCTCACGGTCCCGGACGCTTTGGTCCCCATCCTGCATGCGCTGGTG
>Ga0070695_100002344_pt1 | contig 10865 bp, 6 predicted proteins | sample KBSK1252metaG_FD_65471 | JGI IMG/M metagenome (GOLD analysis project Ga0070695, IMG submission 65471) | Corn, switchgrass and miscanthus rhizosphere microbial communities from Kellogg Biological Station, Michigan, USA - KBS K1-25-2 metaG | ecosystem: Host-associated > Plants > Roots >...
GGCCTATTCCATATCCATCCCCGCGAAGGCCCGGTGATCGCGATCGAAGTCGAGGCCGGCGATCTGATCCGCGTGCCCAAGGGGACGTGGCACTGGTTCGATCTCTGCGCCGATCAAGACATCCGCGCGATCCGATTGTTCCAGGACAAGGCCGGCTGGACGCCGCACTACACCAACAGCGGCACCGACGCGGGCTATCAGCCGGTGTGTTGGGGCCCGACCTACATCCCGCTCGGGAAACGCTGAACGACATTCGCGTCATCCTGTTGGACATCGAGGGGACCACCACCCCGATCGCATTCGTCCATCAGGTGCTCTTTCCGTACGCGCGCGCACGCGTTCACGACTATCTCGCCGAGCACGCCGAAGATCCGGAAGTACGGGCCGACCTCGCGCTGCTCAAGACGGAGCACGCCGCCGAATCGGATCGCGATGTGCCCGCGTGGAACCCGGAGGCCTACGTCTACTGGCTGATGGATCGCGACCGCAAATCGACCGGCCTCAAATCGCTTCAGGGTCGCATCTGGGAAGCGGGCTATCGGACCGGTGAGCTCAGAGGAAAGGGCGAAGTCTACTCCGACGTGCGACCCGCGTTCGAGCGGTGGCGCCAGGCCGGCAAACAGATCGCGATTTTTTCGTCCGGCAGCGTTCAGGCGCAGCGCAATCTCTTCGCGAACACGACGGCCGGCGATCTCTCGGCGTTCTTGTCCGGCTACTTCGACACAACCACGGGGCCGAAACGCGAAGCGCGCAGTTATCGTCAGATTGCTGCAACGCTGCGAAAGGAACCGCGCGACATGCTGTTCATCTCCGACGTACCCGCCGAGCTCGACGCCGCCAGAGAAGCGGGCATGCGCACGGCGCTGTGCGTCCGCGAACCCGAGCCCCCAATCGCTAACCCCCAACCCCTAGAGCATCCTCGCATTCGCTCCTTTGCCGAGCTAGCGTAGGGACCCATGACTTTCGCGTGGATCATCGGGCTGCTCGTGGTGGGTTGGGCGGTCTACACCTTCAATCGGTTGATTCGGCTGCGCCAGCTCGGCGACAACGCCTGGTCCGACATCGACGTCCAGCTCAAGCGCCGCCACGATCTCATCCCCAATGTCGTGACCGTCGTGCAGGGGCACGCCGGATACGAGCGCGGCACGCTCGAGGCTTTGGTCGCGGCGCGCGGCCGCGCGCTGCAGGCGAGCACCGCCGGGCCCGCCACGCGGGCCCGTGAGGAGGACCCGCTCGCCGGTGCGCTGCAGCGCGTGGTCGCCGTCGCCGAGGCGTACCCGGAGCTCAGGGCGGCGGCGAGTTTTGCCGGGCTGCAGACGACGCTGACGGACGTCGAAGACCACCTGCAGAACGCGCGGCGCTACTACAACGCCGTCGTGCGCGACTTCAACACCGCGATCGCACAGTTTCCCTCAGGCGTCGTCGCCGTCATGATGCGCCTGCACCCGCGGGAGTTCTTCGGCCTCGACGACCCGTCGGAGCGCGCTGTCCCGAAGGTACCGCTCGCGGTGTTGCTGCTCGTGCTGTCCGCGACATCGCTGAGCGCGCAGCGGTCGTACTCCATCGAGCGGTTCGAGGCCCGGATTCGCGTCAATCGCGATGCCAGCATCGATGTGACCGAGTCGATCACTGCGCGATTCGTGGGTTCGTGGAACGGACTGTATCGCACCATCCCAATCAAGTACCGGACGCCCCAGGGGCTGAACTGGACGCTCGGCGTCTCGCTGCAAAGTGCGCGCGATGACGCGGGCCGGAGCCTCCGCACCGAAACCAGTCGCCAGGGCGCGTCCATCAAGTACAAGGTGTGGATCCCGGGCGCCGCCGACGCCGATCGCACACTCGTGCTGCGCTATCACGCGACGAACGGGCTGCGGTTCTTCGACGAACACGACGAGCTCTACTGGAACGTCACGGGCGACCAGTGGGACGTGCCGATGCGCACCGCGACGGCCGAGATCGAGCTGCCGTCCGGCACGCCGGGCGTCCGCGCGATCGCCTTCAACGGCGTATACGGCTCCACCGCGCGCGACGCGACCGTCACGATCGACGGGAACATCGTCCGCATCGCGATGCCGCATCCCCTGCAATACCACGAGGGCCTGACTGCCGTCGTCGGTTGGAACAAGGGCGTGGTGACGGCACCCAGCGCGGCAGCTCGGACGGTGCAAACCGTGGGCAGCAACTGGCCGCTCCTGATCCCGATCCCGGTGCTGTTGCTGGCGTTCGCGCGGTGGCGCAAGTCGGGAGCGGATCCCAGGCAACGGCCGATCGCCGTCCAGTACGAGCCGCCCAGCGGCATGACGCCGGCCGAGGCTGGGACGCTGATGGACAACAGCGCGGACATGCGGGACATCACGGCGACGATGGTGGACCTGGCGGTGCGCGGCTACGTGCGCATCGAGGAGCGGCAAAACCCCAAGCTCTTCGGCCTGTTTGGCGGCGGGACCAGCTACTCCTTGCATCGGCTCAAGACCATCGATGGCCTGTCACCACACGAGGTGGCGGTCTTCGACGGCATCTTCTCCGCGCACGGCGATCACGTCGATCTGGACGAGCTCAAGGACGAGTTCTATAGGGAGCTCGATCCGATTCGGAACGCGATCTTCGATCGCCTGAAAGGCAGCGGGTTCTACAAGAATCGTCCCGACAAGGTGAAACAGATGTGGACCGGCATCGCGTTTGGGGTCGCCATCCTCGTCGGGGTCGGTGGCGTGTTTCTCTCCAAAGCGTTTCTGCTCACGCCGGTGCCCTTCGTCATCGCCGCCGTGATTTCATTCATCATCGTGATTCTGTTCGCGCAGGTCATGCCGGCGCGCACCGAGCAGGGCACGAGAGCACTCGAACAGGTGCTGGGGTTCGAGGAATTCCTGCGCCGCGTGGAAGCCGAGCACCTGAAGCGCGTCATCGTCGGCCATCCCGAGCTGTTCGACAAATTCCTGCCCTACGCCATGGCCTTCGGCGTGGAGAAACAGTTCGCGCGGGCGTTTGAGGGGATCTACACCCAGCCGCCGCAGTGGTACGTCGGACCCAGCGTCGTGAATTTCAACGTCGGCCATTTCTCGAGCAGCCTGTCCCATCTCTCGACCGTCGCCGCGACAACCATGTCCTCGTCACCGCGCAGCTCGGGCGGATCGGGATTCGGCGGCGGCGGCAGCTCGGGCGGCGGCGGTGGCGGCGGCGGTGGTGGCGCCTTCTAACCTTGAGGAGACCAATGTTCGCTATTCTACTGTTCACGCTCGCCGTCCAATCGCCCGCCCAGACCAGAGGAACGGAACCCGCCATCACCGCTGCCGACCTGCGACAGCGACTCTACCTCATCGCCGATGATTCGATGATGGGGCGCGAGACGGGAAGCCTGGGCGCCTTCAAGACGTCGGCGTACGTGGCCGCGGAGTTTCGCCGCCTGGGGCTCGAGCCCGCGGGCGACAGCGGCTCGTACTTCCAGCGGGTGCCGTTCTGGGACGTGAAAGTGGATCCCAACTCGCGCATCGTGACGAGCAGCGGCGCGTCACTCAGAATCGGCACCGACTTCATGCCCGTGAGCTTCGCGGCGCCGCCGCGCACGCTCACCCAGTCGCCCGTCGTCTACGCCGGCTCGGTCGGCGATACGGCCCATCTGATGGCCCCGACGGACATCGCCGGCAAGTTCGTCGTGCTCGACGTCCCGCAAGGCTTCGATCGCCGCGCCCTCGGCCCTCTGCTCGGCCGCTACCGCGAGGCGCAGACGATCGGCATCGTCGCACTCGACCAGCTCGGCAGCGAACAGATCGCCCGCGTCATGGAAGGCCGGCCGGTCGCCGACACCTCCCGCAATCCGCGCGCGCTCGCGCTGGTCTGGCTCAGCCGCGCCGGGGCAGCCGCCGTGCTCGGCAAGGAGCCGGCGGCGATCGCTCCCGGCACAGTGACCGGCACGGTCAACGGACAATACGACTTCACGCGGAAGGCGGTCGCCTGGCAGGCGCGGAACGTGGTAGGGATTCTGCGCGGGAGCGATCCGGCGCTGCGGACCGAGTACGTCTCGTTGACGGCGCATCATGATCACGTCGGCTTCGACCACCACCCCGTGGATCACGATTCGCTGCGCGCGTTCAACCGCGTCGTGCGCCCGATGGGCGCCGATTCTCCGAATCGCCCGGCCACGGACGAGGAAAACACCAAGATTCGCACGATTCTCGACAGCTTGCGCAAGATCCGTTCGCCCCGCCCCGACTCGATCCGCAATGGCGCCGATGACGACGGCTCCGGCACCGTCGCGATTCTCGAAATCGCCGAAGCCTTCGCACGTGCGCGCGGGGCCGACCGCCCACGCCGCTCCATCCTGTTCGTCAGTCACACCGGCGAGGAAGCGGGCCTCCTCGGCTCCCGCTGGTACTCCGACCATGCCACCGTGCCGATCGACTCGATCGTCGGTGAGATCGACCAGGACATGATCGGCCGCGGCACGGCGTCCGACTTCCCGCGGGGCGGCACCGGTGCCGGCAGTCCCACCTACCTCGAGGTCATCGGGGCCAAGCGGATTTCGCGTGAATTCGGCGAGATGCTGGAAGCGGCGAATGCCAAACAGCCGGTCCCGTTCGTGTTCGACTACACCTACGACGCGCCGGGGCATCCGCTCCAGTACTATTGCCGCGCCGATCACTACAGCTACGCGCGCTACGGCATTCCGTCAGTCGCGTTCTCGCGCGGCGAGCACCTGGATTATCACCAGATCACGGACGAGGCGCAGTACATCAGCTACGACGATCTGGCGCGCGTCGCGCGGATGGTGCACGACGGCGCGCTCGCAGTCGCGAATGCGCCGGCGCGCCCGAAGCGCGACGTGCCCAAGCCCGCCGATCCGCACGGACCCTGCGTGCAATGAGGACAGGCCGGTTGTGGAGGTCGGTGGAGGTTGGTGGAGGTTAGATGTACCGGAGCCAGCGCAGATCGGTGCGTCGGGCCTTGAGGTCAGCGTACCAGCGGCTGGGGAAGTACAGCATCGCGACGGCGATGGCCCAGACGAGATAGAGCAGTCCCAGGCTCCACGTATAGCCTTCCGGCGCCGGCGGGTTCGCCATGGGGTGATTCGTGAACAGCCACGGACTCACCGCACCGAGGCGAATCGCCGACACGACGAGGGCGAGCGCATGAATGAGCGGGATGTGCAGGATGTAATAGAAGAACGGTACCCGGCCGAAGGTGGTGATCCACTGCGCAACTCGCCCACGCGCGCGATCCAGCAGCGGAATCAGCGCGATCGTCGGGCCCAGGGTCATCAGTAAGAAGAGCAGCGACGCCGGGTACTTGGTCGTGTTGAGGAACGAGAGCACACCCGGCATCGGCGGCGTGGCGCTCCACGGCCGCGGATCGCCGTAGATGTTGAAGCCGCGCAGGAGGACGAATAGCGCCGTCGCGCCGAGCCCGAGTCGCAGACAGAACCGATTGCGGCGCGCCGGGTCCCACGCCAGGACGGTCCCGAACCAGTAACCCGCCGCCATGACGCCGATCCACGGAATGATCGAGTAGAGCACGATGAGCGGCGTGCCGTTCACGGGGCCGTTGAAGAACCCGATGTAGAGGATCTTCCAGAGCTCGCCCAGCGGCACGTGATTGGTGAGCCACGGCATGACGCCGTTGTGCAGCACGATGATCGCGGCCCCGATGATGCCCACCGTCTTGGGCCGCAGCTTGACCAGCGCTGCCATCAGGATCATGCACCACCCGATGACCCAGATGACGCCGGCGAGCAGGTAATTCGCGAAATCGAAGTTGAACGTCCACGCGACGCGAATCACCGTCAGCTCGAGCAACACCAGCCAGATGCCGCGCACAAGCAGAAACCGGGACAGGTCGGTGTGCTTGCGGCCGTAGAAGTACGCGCTCGTGCCCGCGAGGAAGATGAAGGCGGGCGCGACGAAGTGCGTCACCCAGCGTGTGAAGAAGATGCCCGCCGTCGGACCACCGGCCGGGAGCCCGGAATAGACGCGGACGTGATCGATCGCCATCAGGATCATCACCGCGCCGCGAATCAGGTCGATGGACGCGACGCGGGTGGTCGCGGCGGCGGGTGGGGGGGCGGCAGCAGCGGAGAGCGGAGCGCTCACGCCGCGAACATGGCGCGGGCGTGCGACTCCGGCAAGTCAGAAACTAGTTACGCTTGATGTTCATCTGGTCGAGCGCCGCCCGCAGCCCGCGCGCGAGCTTCAGCGCATCGCCGTCTCCCCAAAAGTGCATGAACAAAAGCCGCGGCGACTCGGTCAGCATGTGGCTGTGCAGGGCCGTGACCGCGATGCCGTTGGCGCGCAGCGCGCGCAGCACGGGATTCACTTCGCTCGCGATCATCACGAAGTCGCCCGTGGTCACGGCGTTGCCGGCACTCGTCGGCTGGATGTTGATGGCGGTCGCTACGCCCATCGCCGGAGATACTTCCACGCTGTCTACCGTGACCGGTGCGGCGCGCGGGACGCCGATCTGGTACACGCCGCCGGTGACACGGCCGTGGGCTCCGATGATCTGCGCGATCTGGGCAGTATCCAGATTGAAGGAAGGCGGCGCAGCCGGCACGGTCGCGGCAGGCGTCCGCGTGCGCGCGAGTGCGGCCCGGACAGTCGTTGCGAGCGCCGCGGGCCGGCCGCGGCCAATGATATGGACGTAAACCACATGCGGGGTCTCGCCCAGCAGGTGATTGTGCACTGCCGTCTGCTCGATGCCACCCTGCTGCAGCGCGTCGAGAACGGGACCGACTTCGGACTCGAGGAGCACCAAGTCGCCCATTAACATCGCCTGGCTGTCCGGCGTCTGTTTGAACGCCACCCAGGAGCCCAGCGCGAGGGCCGCCCGAACCGTGACCGCGCCGACTGTGACATGGAGGTCGTTGCGCGGGAACCCAACGCGGTATGTTTCCCCTTGTAGAGTACCGGTACGACCCAGGACGCTGTCCACTGCTTTCCAAGTCGCCGGCGTTTGGGCGGGACTCTGCTGCAAGCTGAGAGCGAGGACACAGAAGGTGGCGGCGGTCATAAGTGTCCTTCCATGAATTGGTGAAGTCTGAACATACCTGAGACGTTCGACGTTCAGTTACGAGTCTCGCTTTCAGTCACTTGTGGCCGAACCCGGTGAACGGGGGTAATTCTAGGACATGAAGACCATCGCTCGCGTCACACTCCTGCTCGGCGCTCTGAGTTTTCTCGCGCCCCGAGCGCATGCACAATACTTCGGCCGCAATGCAGTCCAGTACGAAAACTTCCATTTCAAAATCCTGAAGACGCAGCACTTCGACATCTACTTCTACGATCGCGAAGCGGCCGCGGCGGTCCATGCCGGCCGGATGGCGGAGCGGTGGTACGCGCGGATCTCGCAGGTGTTGCGGCACCAGCTGAGCGGCCGCCAGCCGCTGATCCTGTATTCCGACGCCCCCGACTTCCAGCAAACCAACGTGCTCGGCGAGCAGCCCGGCGAGGGCACGGGCGGTGTGACGGAGAGCATCAAGCGGCGCATCATCCTGCCGATGGGCGCGTCGCTGTATGAAACCGACCACGTGATCGGCCACGAGTTGGTCCACGCCTTTCAATACGACATCACCGGCGTCGGCCGCGGAAATATGGCCACCGGTTTGAACCGCGTGCCGCTGTGGTTCATCGAGGGCATGGCGGAGTACGTGTCGATCGGTAATGTGGACCCCAACACCACGATGTGGATGCGCGACGCGGTCCGCCGCGGCGAGCTGCCGAGCCTCCGCGACCTCGAGAATCCGCGCTACTTCCCGTATCGCTGGGGCCAGTCGTTCTGGGCCTATCTCGGTGGGACGTACGGCGACGACATCGTCGGCGCGCTGCTGCGCTCCGCCGGTCGCAGCGGCAACGTCCAATTCGCGCTGGAGCAAATGACGCACCGGCCGGCGGACAGTCTCATCGCGGACTGGCATCACGCGCTGACCGAAGAGGCGAAGCCGGTCGCCGTAGCGACCGGCATCTCCCTGCCCGCCGACCGCGCGCAGCGCTTGGCCGCGCGGCTGACGCCCGCGACAACCACCGGGGCGCGGCTCCTCGTGAGCCCGGGGAAGGAACAGCACTACAACCTCGCGCCGGCGTTGAGCCCCGATGGCCGTCGCCTCGTCTACCTCTCGGACGCAGGGCTGTTCTCCATCGACATGTATCTGGCGGACGGCCAAACCGGGCAGACCATCCGCAAGCTCGTCTCGGCGACGCGCGACCCGCACCTCGAGAGCATGCAGTTCATCAACTCGGCCGGTGCGTGGGATGCCGAGGGCACCCGATTCGCGTTTGGTGCGGTGGTGACGGGGGATCCGGCGCTGCGCATCGTGAAGGGCGACAATGGCGACCTGATCAAGGAAATCAAGTTCCCGCAGCTTGGCGAAATCTTCAATCCGACGTGGTCACCCGATGGCAACATGATCGCGTTCAGCGCGCAAGTCGGAGGTGTTACCGATCTCTTTGTCTACGATCTCACCAGTGGACAGCTGCAGCGCCTGACCGATGATGCGTACGCGGACCTCGAGCCGGCGTGGTCCCCCGACGGATCGCAGATCGCGTTCGTGACGGATCGCTTCAGCACCTCACTCGATGAGCTGTCATACGGCGACTACCAGCTCGCGCTGATCGATCCCAAGGGCGGCGGCCAGATTCGCCAGCTTCCTCACCTGGCGCACGCGAAGCACATCAATCCCCAGTGGAGCGCGGACGGGCAGAATCTCTACTTCGTGGGCGATCCCGGCGGCATCAGCAACGTCTACCGCCTGGCGCTCGGCGACGGCGCCATTTCGCAGGTGACGAACGTGTTCAGCGGCGTCAGCGGCATCACATCGCTGAGCCCGGCGCTGAGCGTCGCGCAGAAGACGCCCCGCGCGGTGTTCACCGTGTATTCCGGCGGCGGCTATGCGATTCAGGCGATCGATGACATTCGTGCCCTTCAGGGCGGACCGATCGTGGAGCTGCCGAAGGCGGCTGCGGCGCTGCCGCCGCTCGACCGCGCGGCTATCGGCACCGGGATCTCGGAGCTGATCAAGGATCCCGGGCCCGGACTGCCGCCCACGAGCGCGGTGGAGGTCGCGGCGGCGGTCAAAGCCTATCATCCCAAGCTGTCGCTCGATTTCATCGCGCAGCCCAGTCTCGCGATCGCGGCCGATCGGTTCGGGACGTACGTCGGCGGCGGCATCACGCTCTATTGGAGCGACATGCTGGGGGATCACAACCTGGTGACGATGGCGCAGGTCAACGGGCGGATCTCGGATTTCGCGGCGCTCGTCGCGTACGGCAATCGCAAGTCGCGTCTGAATTGGAGCGTGGGCGCGCAGCAGATCCCTTACATCACGGGCGGGTTTGCCGCTTTTCAGGATCCGAATACCGGCGTGTTCGTCGAGGAAATCGAGCGCTTCAAGCAGACGAACCGCGAGATCAGCGGCATCGTCGCGTATCCGTTCAACCGCTCACGACGCATCGAGGTCTCGGCCGGCCTGCAACAGGTCTCGTTCGACCACGAGCTCCAGAAGCACGGCTTCAACATCGACGGTTCGGTCGCGTTCGATTCGACGATCCACTTCCCGGTGCCGGGTGCCCTGACACTGGAGACCGCGAGCGCGGCATTGGTACATGACAACTCCTTCTACGGCGCGACCAGCCCGATCCTGGGCTCGCGCTGGCGCCTGGAGGTGGACCCGACGTTCGGGAACCTGCAATTCTTCCAGACGCTGGCGGACTACCGGAGATACATCATGCCCGCGCGGCCGTTCACGATCGCGGCCCGCGTCCTGCACGTCGGCCGCTATGGGCGCGATGCCGAAGACAACCGCCTGTTTCCGCTGTTCATTGGGTACTCGAGTCTCATCCGCGGCTACGACCTCAACAGCTTCAGCGCGAGCGAGTGCGGCAACAGCACCACGAGCTGCCCGGTCTTCGATCAGCTGGTGGGCAGCAAGATCTTGATTGGGAACCTCGAGCTGCGCTTCCCGCCTTTCGGCTTGCTGGGCGTCGGTGGCGGTTACTACGGCGTGCTGCCGATCGAAATGGGCATCTTCTACGACGCCGGTGTGGCGTGGACCGACGCCGAGAAGGCACAGATCTTTGGCGGCACGCGCAAGCTCGTCCGCAGCACTGGTGTCACGTTCCGCTTGAACCTGCTCGGCTATGCGATCGGCCAGATGGACGTCGTCCATCCGTTCGACCGGCCACAGAAGGATTGGATGGTGCGGTTCAGTATTACCGAAGGCTTCTAGGAGATCAGCAGGCGGTCAAAACACGTAGGGGCGCAGCATGCTGCGCCCCTACTTTTTTTACGTTAGTGCCTCACCACCAAATCCCACGGCAGCGCAGGCATCCGAACGCTGGAGAAACCCAACCGCCCCATCCGGAGTAGCCGGGGTAGCCCCAACCGCCCCACCGCATGCGCCGCAGCGGCGGCTGGGCGGTAACGGTGTACGTCACGACGTCGTAATCGAAGTGACCACCCGACATCTGATCCGCGAGTGCAAGCAGCGTGGCCTCGGCATCCGCCACGCTGTCACTCCCGGCCAGCGCGCGATAGTCCCAATGGCCCGAGCGCACGAACGACTCCGTCTGCAGTGGTTGCCGCGAGATCACCGCGAGGATCTTGCCCGACCCGTCCACGTCATCGACGGTAAAGGCTTCGCGATTGCCACGTCCGCGGATCTCGACTTCGCGGCCCGCGCGAATCGCCGCGTCGTCGCCGGGCTCCAGCGGAAACAGCACCCGGATGCGTCCCTGCGCGTCGGCGCGCAACACGAGCAGGTAACCGCTGTCGGTGGTCTTCACCTTCACCCGGGCGCGATCGCCGCGGATGAAAACTTCATCGGAGAGCTTGATGCGGATCGGTGGGTCGTGAAGCAGCGGGGCCAAAAGGGCGAGCGCCAG
>Ga0070695_100002345_pt1 | contig 10863 bp, 8 predicted proteins | sample KBSK1252metaG_FD_65471 | JGI IMG/M metagenome (GOLD analysis project Ga0070695, IMG submission 65471) | Corn, switchgrass and miscanthus rhizosphere microbial communities from Kellogg Biological Station, Michigan, USA - KBS K1-25-2 metaG | ecosystem: Host-associated > Plants > Roots >...
CCCTCGAGCGTGTAGCCGCCCCGGCCGTCGGCGCGCGCGGTCGTCGCCGTGTCGGCAAGATCGTAACGCGCTTGCCGTTCCTGATGCGCAAGGGCAAGCGTGAGGTTGCCAGCTACCAGGGGCGCTACGAGCTCTGCCAGCAAGGCGGTGTTACCGGCGTGGCGCAAGGCTCCACCACTCAGGATTACCGTGGATAGGTAGGGCTCGACGGCGAGGGCCCGCCCGAACGCTTCCGCGACGATCATAGTCTCGGTCAAGCCCTGGCCAAGACCGCCATGCTCTTCCGCGAAGGGAATGCCCAGAAGGCCGAGCTCGGCGTAGTGTTGCCAAAGCTCTGCCGCGTAGCCGTTCGGCTGTTTCATGTAGCCGAGGCGCTGATTGAGATCGCCATATCGGTCGAGAAGCAAACGATCGATGCTTTCCTTGAGCTGCCGCTGCTCGTCGTTGAGATCGAAATCCATTTCCATCCTCCCGGCAGGTTATCGGCGCGTGTCGTCACTGGACGCTGCGCACGCTCGCCGCGGCCAGGCCGGCGCCGATCAACAGGCTGCCGCCGACTCGGTTGAAAATTCCAATGGCGCGTTGGTTTTGCACGAGCCCTCGCGCCCGCGACGCAATCAGCCCATAACCAATCGCATTCGCAAAGGCGAGGCCGAGAAACGTGGTCTCGAAGATGAGCATCTGCTTCCAAAAGCCGACGGTCGGATCGATGAACTGCGGCAGGAACGCAATGAAGAACGTAATGCTTTTCGGGTTCAACGCCGTGACAAGCCAGGCATGGCCCAACATGCTGAGGGCAGGAGCCTCGTCCTTTCGGCCTTCCACTTGCAAGCCTGCGCCGGCTCGCCACAGGGCGATGCCGAGCCAGACGAGGTAGGCGGCCCCGGCCCATTTGAAGATGGTAAACAGCAGTGCCGAAGTGGCCAGGAGCGCTCCGAGCCCGAGCAGTGACAGTGTCATGGCCGTGAAGTCGCCGAGCGCAACCCCGACCGCGACGGGGAGCGCGGCGCGCAGTCCACGTCCCAGTGCATAGGAGATCACCAGCAGGATCGTCGGTCCCGGAATGATCAACAGCACGGCCGACGCGGCAACGAACGCAAGCCAGGTTTCGATACTCATGGGGACGCTACTCCGGCGTAAAATTTGGCCTCAGGCACGTGCGGACGGCTGCTAGCCAAGACGATGGAAGGCTCCCCCTTTTGGCCTCGTGCTCAAAATCCCAGCACCGCTTTGGCGATGATGTTGCGTTGGATCTCATTGGAGCCGCCGTAGATCGACACCTTGCGGTAGTTGAAGTAGCCCGGTGCGGCCGGCGCGGCCCAGGCCAGATCTTCGGCTGGTTCGTTGGCGCCGAACGCATGCTCGTCTTCATCGGCGCGATAGGGCAGGGCCAGGGGACCCGCGACTTCGAGCAGCAAGGCCGTGGTAGCCTGCTGGATTTCGCTACCCTTGATCTTCAGAATCGAGGAGGCCGGATTAGGTTTGTTGTCCCGGCTGTGCCGTTCCTCCGAGAGGACGCGCATTTGCGTCATTTCCAGTGCCTTGAGTTCAACCTCCACCGCGGCCACCTTCTCGCGAAAACGCTCGTCTTGCAGCAGCGGCCGGTCGCCGGCCATGACCTGCGAGGCCAGTTCCTTGATGCGCTGCACGCGCTGTTTGGAGAAGCCGACACGGGCGATGCCGCTGCGTTCGTTGCCAAGCAAGAATTTGGCGCAATCCCAGCCACGATGCTCCTGGCCCACCAGGTTCTCGAGGGGTACTTTGACTTCATCGAAGAACACCTCGTTGACCTCGCGGCCGCCGTCGATGGTCTGGATCGGACGCACGGTGATGCCGGGTGTCTTCATATCGATCAGGATAAATGAAATGCCCAGCTGCTTCTTAGCGCTAGGATCGGTGCGACAGAGACAGAAGATCCAGTCGGCGTATTGCGCCGAGGTGGTCCAGGTCTTCTGCCCATTGACGATGTAATGGTCGCCTTGGCGGACCGCCGTGGTCTTGAGACCGGCAAGGTCGGAGCCGGCCCCCGGCTCCGAGAAGCCTTGGCACCACCAGTCATCGAGCGCGGCCATGGGCGGCAGGAACCTGCGCTTTTGTTGGTCTGTACCGAAGGCGATGATGACGGGGCCGCACATGGACACATTGAAGGGCAGGGGCTGCGGCACGCCATTGTACTGCAGCTCTTCGGTGTAGATGTATTGCTGCATCGGCGTCCAATTGGCGCCGCCCCACGCCTGCGGCCAATGTGGCACCGCCAGGCCCTTGGCGTGCAGGATCTTGTGCGACTTGACCAACTCCTCCTTTTCCAGGTGCCGATTTTCCATCACCTTCGTGCGGATGGAGGCCGGGATCTCGGCGCGAAAGAAATCACGCAATTCCTGGCGAAACGCGTTCTCTTCCTTGCTGAAGCGCAGGTCCATGGGAACTCTCCTCAAACGATCTCGAATAGGCCGGCGGCGCCCTGGCCGCCGCCGATGCACATGGTGACGACGGCATACTTGACGCCGCGCCGCTTGCCTTCGAGTAGGGCATGGCCGGTCATGCGTGCGCCGCTCATGCCGTAGGGATGGCCGATCGCAATGGCACCGCCATCGACATTGAGCTTATCCTGCGGGATGCCGAGTTTGTCGCGGCAGTAGAGCACTTGGCTGGCGAAGGCTTCGTTGAGCTCCCACAAACCGACATCCTCCATCTTCAATCCCGTCCGCTGCATCAGCCGCGGCACCGCGAACACCGGTCCGATGCCCATTTCATCGGGCTCGCAGCCGGCCACCGCAAACCCGCGAAAAATCCCCATCGGCTTGATGTTGCGCCGCGCGGCTTCCGCATCGGACATCAACACGCAGGCGCTGGCACCATCGGAAAGCTGGCTGGCATTGCCGGCGGTAATGAATTGGTCATCGCCGCGCACCGGTTTCAGCTTGGCAAGACCCTCCAGACTGGTGTCGGGCCGGTTGCCTTCGTCGCGCTCCAGCGTCACAGTGCGGTTGGAGATCTCCTTGGTCTCCTTGTTCTCGACCTGCATCACCGACGTCAGCGGTACGATCTCCGCGTCGAGCCGCCCGGCCTTCTGGGCGGCCGCCGTGCGCTGCTGGCTTTCGAGCGCATACTCGTCCTGCCTCGCGCGGCTGATGCCATAGCGCCGCGCGACAATATCCGCCGTCTCGATCATCGGCATATAGAGCGCGCCCTTGTGCTCGACGATCCACTCGTTACGGTAAAATTTCGTGTTCATATTCATCTGCACGAGGCTTATCGATTCAAGCCCGCCCGCTACCGCCACCGGCACGCCTTGCTCTTTGATGGCATGAGCGGCAAGCGCGATCGCCTGCAACCCGGATGAGCAGAACCGATTGACGGTCTGGGCTGCGGCCGTCACCGGCAGGCCGGCGCGGATGGCACACTGCCTGGCGATATTGCCGCCCGTTGCGCCTTCGGGGTTGGCGCACCCCATCACCACGTCCTCGACGTCGCCGGGCTCGACGCCGGCCCGCTTGACGGCGTGGGCGATCACATGCCCGCCCAGCTCGGCGCCGTGCGTAAGGTTGAAGGCGCCGCGTACGGCGCGGCCGATCGGCGTGCGGGCAGTGGAAACGATGACGGCGTCGACCATGGCGAAGTTTCCTTCTATCGCGTCGGTGAAATTTGCTGGTGAGATCGGGGCAAGGGGGCTGTGGCCACAGATGCGAGCGTTCGCCGAGGCATCGCCGCAGTCGGCCGGCAAAATGCCTTTGCATCTGTGCCCGCTCGGCGACAATGTCTGGCGTAGGTCATAGCGTCTGCATTACTCAGCTGCGGCCTGCCTGCGCTGCCGCTCTTCCGCGATCAGCTCTTTTTTCGACAGCTTGCCGACCGCGGTCTTGGGCAAGGCGTCGCGAAACTCCAGCTGCGCGGGCAGTTCGTGTCGGCCGAGCTTGTCGGCCAGAAATGCGCGCAACTCCTCGAGCGTAAAGCGCTCCCGATTCGGCTTCAACTGGATGAAGGCTTTGGCCGCTTCACCCCGGTAGCTGTCGGGAATGCCGATCACGACGACTTCGGCGACGCTTGGATGTTCGTAGATCGCCTCCTCGATGGCGCGCGGGTAGACATTGAAGCCGCCGGAAATGATCATGTCCTTCTTGCGATCGACGATATAGAAAAAGCCGTCCTGATCCATGTAGCCGATATCGCCGGTCAAGAACCAACCGTCGACAAAGGCGGCCGTCGATTCTTCGGGAGCGTTGAAATAGCCGCGGGTCACATTGGGGCCCTTGATGCGGATTTCGCCGACCGCGCCCGCCTCCAGCACGCGCCGATTGTCGTCGAGTGCCACCACGTCCATGACAATGCCGGGCAGCGGCAGGCCGCAAGTGCCGGGCTTGTGGGCGCAGTCCCTGGGCAGGCTGGTGCCGGCCGGTGAGGTCTCCGTCATGCCCCAGCCGCCACCCATACGGTGACCGGTCAGCCTATAAAACTTCTCGGCCACCTCAACGGGAATGCCGGCGCCGCCGGAGCCGACGAAGCGCAAGGCAGAAAAATCGCGCTGTTCGATGCCGGGCGTGTTGACCAACGCGATCCACATGGTGGGCACGCCGGGGAAGGCAGTGGCCCGCTTCACCTCGATGTCGCGCAGGGTCGTTTCGACGTCAAAGCGCATGCGCAGCAAGATCTCATTGCCGTCGCGCAGGGAGCGCAGCAGCACCGAGGTCAAGGCATAGATGTGGAATAGCGGTAGTACACAGATTACCTTGTCCGTTCCGGGCTCGGTCAGGCGCTGGGCGTCACCCCAAAGCTTGTAGATCGAGATGGTCGATGTCAGGTTGGCATGGCTGAGCATCGCCGCTTTCGGCTTGCCCGTCGTGCCGCCGGTATATTGCAACAGCGCCAAGTCATCGACCGACAAGCAGGGCCACGCTGGCGGCAACCTGCGCGCCCCGTCCGCACGCAGCGTCTCGTAGCGTAGCAGGCCTGCCTCGCCAGCAATCGGCGTGGTCGGCACGCTCGAGGGGCCGAACGCCGCATCGTCGCAAACGATCAGGTGATCGAGCAGCGCTTCGGCCTTGAGCTTCTGCGCCATGGGCAACAGCGCTCCGACATTGGTCGTCACCAGGATGCGCGTGTCGGAGTTGGCGAGCTTATAGGCAAGTTCGCGCCCAGCATCGAGCGGCGAAAGATTGACGATGCGGCCGCCGGCCTTCAGTACCGCGAAGAAGAAGTAGGGGTGATAGGGTGTATTGGGAAGATAGAGGCCAACCGATGTCCCCGCTCTAACCCCCAGCTGCATCAGGCCCGCCGCCAGTGCCGCGGTCGTTCGGCCAAGCTCGGCATAGCTGATCCGGTTGTCGCGGTACTCGATCGCCGTCTTGCGGGGGAAGCGCGCAACGGCGCCGTCCAACAGCGCGGGCAGGGTGGTAATTTCGATAGGGCTATCCCAGCGCACCCCCGGCGGATAGCTCTTCTCCCAGTGGTGCGCCACTGCCATACGTCACTGCCTTGTTGAGCGCCCGCCTGCGGCACTATGATCGCGCGACCCTAGGCGCGGACCGCGCCCTTGGCAACACGTTCAGGTACGTCAGGGAGGCCCCTGCTAGCCATGAAAAATCCATTCGATCTCTCCGGCCAGGTAGCCGTCATCACCGGTTCGAGCAAGGGTATCGGTCGCGCGGCAGCTGAAATCATGGCTGGGCTCGGTGCCAAGGTCGTAATTTCCAGCCGCAAGGCGGATGCATGCGAGGCCGTGGCGGCGGCGATCAAGAGCCGCGGCGGCGAAGCGATCGTGATCCCCTGCAATATCTCGCGCAAGGAGGAGATCGAGGGTCTCGTCAAAGGCGCGCTCAAGCAGTGGGGGAGGATCGATACGCTGGTATGCAACGCCGCCGTCAATCCCTACTTCGGGCCGCTTGAAAAAATCCCCGACGACGCCTTCGACAAGATCATGAGCTCTAACATCAAGAGCAACCTTTGGCTCTGCAACTATGCCATTCCCGGCATGGCCGAGCAGGGTGGCGGCAGCGTGGTGATCGTGTCCTCGATTGGCGGCCTGCGCGGCAGCGCGCAACTTGGCGCCTACGGCATCTCGAAGGCCGCCGACATGCAGCTCACGCGCAGCCTGGCGGTCGAGTGGGGGCCGCGGAATGTGCGCATCAACTGCGTGGCGCCTGGTCTGGTCAAAACCGATTTTGCCCGCGCCCTGTGGGAAGACCCCGAGCGTTTGAAGCGAACGGTCTCCACCGCCCCCTTGCGGCGCATCGGCGAGCCCATGGAAATCGGGGGCATTGTCGCGTTTTTGGCCTCGCCGGTCGCATCGTTCATGACCGGCTCGGTCATTGTCGCCGACGGCGGTGTCACCATCGCCTAGGCAATCGGGGGCAGACCGCACCGCGTCAACGGCGCCCGCTCACGGCCCGTCGAGCCGGTCTTGGCGTTTGGGGTCTTGGCGTTTGGGGTCTTGGCGTTTGGGGTCTTGGCGTTTGGTGTCTTACGCAAAGGCCTGGCCGGCCCGCGGGTGCGCGGGCCGGGTCACCTGTGCGGAGGGCTCGGGAAGATCAGGCTTGCGGGGATGGGGGTGAGCCCTGGGTACCCTCGCCGGAACTGGTGGTCCGATTGCGCCGGTCGCGCATGTACTCGTCGAATTCAGCCCGATCTCTGGCCATGCGCAAGCGGTCCAGGAAATCGCGGAATTCGGCGGCCTCTTCCTCAAGGCGTTTCAAGGCCTCCTCGCGATATTCATCGAAGGCTCGGTTGCCCGTGGGCCCCAGTCCGCCATGCCGCCCCCAGCGTTGCTCCCAGCGCTGCACGCGCTGCTCGAAGCGATCGCGTTTGCGCTCCCAGCGTTCGGCGGCCCGTTCCTGCCACCGCGCTACGTCAGAATGCCGTCCACATCCCATTCGTCCGCTCCATAGTAGGTATGCCAAGATCGCGAGCCCGACGGGCCAGAACACGATGAAGCCGAGAACCATGAGGGCGAGCCAGGCCGGCCGGCCGTAGTCATCGATCCTCGCAATTGCTTCCGACATCGCCATCTCCACTCTCCAGGTTGCCTCCACCGTTCGAGGCGGGCCCAGCCGCCTCATACCATGTCAATGTTTATAACATTTACATGGCGCCACCCAACCGTTTCGTCAAGGGGCTCGGGACGGCCGCGGGGCTCAAGGCGGCTGGGGGCCCAAGGCGCGGCTGGGGCCCCAAGGCGCGGCTGGGGGCCCAAGGCGGCTGGGGGCTCAAGGGGCCTCGGGGCTCAAGGGCCTCGGCGCAGTTCGCCGGCTGGCGCGCCGCGCGACGCAGCAGCAAACGCCAAGGCTTGCCCGCGTCGGGGACAGGGGCGACCAGCCGCAGCCGTCCGCCGCCTTTATGTTTGCCCGCGAGCCAAAGCTCGCACGCCTCACTTCAACCCAAAGCGGCGCCAGGGCCTCCGCACGCGCCGAGGCTCGGCCGCGTCCCCCGATTTACTTTTCATGGTCCCCCGTCCCGACGGTGCGGCTCGCAGGCTGCGCACCCCGCCCGTGCTCGCGCGTTGCGCGTTTGGCCTTAGGCAGAGTTTGGCTTTGCGCGCTTTAAAACGTGCCAAGCTCTCGCGCATGAGCATTGCGCGCTTGGCGCACGCCGAAGTGAGGTCGGGCGAGCCAGCCTGCCGCAGATCTCGCTGAGCCTCCCGTCCTCGCGCGCCAAGGCAAAAAGCGATCAGCGGCTGGCGCGTTGACGTCATCGAGCTAACCTGGTCTGATCGATGCCACGAAGGAGTATCGCGGGGAGCCTGTCGCGGCGCAGGGTAGGCGCACTCGCCAAAGTGGTAGGGAGGGTTTTCCATGAACGAGCGTAAACTGCGAGGGCTGATCGCAAGGGTCAAGGATGGCGGCCTGTCCCGCCGGGCGTTCGTGCAAAGGATGGTTGCCCTCGGTCTGACCGCGCCGATGGCGACGCAGATGCTCGACTATTGCGGCGTGGCCAAAGCGCAAGCGTCGTTCAAGTATAAGCCGAGCAAGCGTGGGGGCGGTGGAGCGCTCAAGGTATTGTGGTGGCAAGGCGCAACCTTGCTCAATCCGCACTTTGCGGTTGGCACGAAAGATCAGGAAGGTTCGCGCATTTTCTACGAGCCGCTTGCAGCCTGGGACGGCGATGGGGAGTTGGTACCCATCTTGGCAGCGGAGATCCCGAGCCGCCAAAATGGCGGCCTCGCCGCCGACGGCCTGTCCGTCACCTGGAAGCTCAAGCGCGACGTGAAATGGCACGACGGCAAGCCCTTCACGGCCGATGACTGTATCTTCAATTGGGAATATGCCTCCGATCCCGCAACGGCGGCCGTCACGATCGGCAGCTACAAGGACGTCAAGGTCCAGAAGGTCGACGACTACACCGTTACCGTGCGCTTCGCCAAGCCGACGCCGTTCTGGGCCGACGCCTTTGTCGGCACGCGCGGCATGCTGATCCCCAAACACCTCTTTGCCGACTACTCCGGGGGAAAATCGCGCGATGCGCCCACCAATCTCAAGCCGGTCGGAACGGGCCCTTACAAGTTCGCTGACTTCAAACCGGGAGATCTCGTCAGGGGCGAGATCAATACCAATTACCACCTTGAGAACCGACCTTATTTCGATTCCATCGAAATGAAAGGCGGCGGCGATGCCATTTCGGCCGCCCGCGCCGTGATCCAAACCGGGGAGTACGACTACGCCTGGAACATGCAGGTGGAAGACGAGATCCTGCAGCGGCTCGAAAAGGGCGGCAAGGGTGTTGCGGTCATCACGGCCGGCGGCAACATCGAGCACATCCAGCTCAATAGCACCGATCCTTGGACGGAGGTCGACGGCGAAAGATCCAGCCTCAAGACCAAGCACCCCGTGCTCGGCGACCCGGCCGTGCGGCAGGCACTCGGCATGCTGGTTGATCGACAGTCCGTGCAAGACCATATCTATGGCCGCACCGGCGTCGCCACCGGCAATTTCGTCAACAATCCGGAGCGTTTCGTCTCCAAGGCCACCAAATGGGAGTTCAACGTCGACAAGGCCAACCAGGTGCTCGAGGCTGCCGGTTGGAAGAAGGGCGCGGACGGGATCAGGGCCAAGGACGGCAAAAAGCTGAAGTTCGTATTCCAAACGTCGATCAACACCCCGCGACAAAAGACGCAGGCGATCATCAAGCAGGCCTGCCAAAAGGCGGGCATCGACATGGAATTGAAGTCGGTCGTGGCCTCCGTGTTCTTCTCCTCCGATGTCGCCAATCCCGACACCTATCCGCATTTTTATTGCGACCTGCAAATGTACACGACCACCATGACGCAGCCCGACCCGGAGCTGTTCATGAACCAGTTTGCCTCTTGGGAGATCGCCACCAAGGATAACAAGTGGCAGGGACGGAACATTACGCGCTGGAAGAGCGAGGAGTATGACAAGGCCTTCCGCGCCGGCGAGGGCGAACTCGATCCGGTCAAGCGGGCTGCGCTCTTCATCAAGATGAACGAGATGGTGGTTGGCGATTATGCGGTCATTCCGGTCGTCTACCGTCCGCGCGTTGCGGCCATTTCTAGCAAGCTGCAGGCACCCTTGAGCGGTTGGGACAATGACCTGTGGCTGCTGTCGGACTGGTACCGGGAGGCGTGAGGCCCGTCATCGTAGCCACGCGCCAGCCGGAATGGGATGAGGATCGATGGGGTCCTACCTGCTAAGGCGCCTGCTGATTGCCATTCCCAGTCTCTTGGGGATCAGCGTGGTGCTGTTCGCGGTGCTGGCGCTCGCGCCCGGTGATCCCTTTGAGGAATTGGCCACAAACCCCGCGGTGCCGCCCGAGGTGCGTGCCGCCCTGCGCCTCAAATTTGGGCTCGATGATCCCATTGCGCTGCGTTATGTGCGCTGGCTCATTGCCATGCTGGGCGGGGATTGGGGCTTTTCCTTCGTCAGCCGCATCGATGTTGGCGCATTGATCATGCAGCGGCTGCCCACGACATTGTTTGTGATCGGTTCGGCGCAGCTGCTGGCCATCCTTATCGCCATGCCGGTCGGCATCTACGCCGCCACCCGTCCGTATTCGATCTTCGACCAAGTCGCCAATGCCTTTGCCTTCATCGGCTTCTCTTTGCCGACTTTCTTCACCGGCCTACTCTTTATCCTGATCTTTAGCATTTGGCTGGACTGGCTCCCGTTTGTTTACCGGTCCGACATCGGCGCAAGCGGGTGGCAGTGGTACCTCGAGCATGCGCGCCAGGCCATCATGCCGATCGCCGTGCTCGCCCTGTTCCAGGCGGCGTCGCTGACGCGCTACGTGCGCTCGGCCATGCTCGATGTCATCCGTTTGGACTATGTGACGACGGCCCGCGCCAAGGGGCTCGGCGAGCGCGTCGTGATCCTGAAACACGTCGTGCGCAACGCCTTAATCCCGGTGGTGACGTTGGTGGCATTGCAAATGCCGGCCATCTTCGGCGGCGCCATCGTTACCGAGCAGATCTTCCGCATTCCCGGCATAGGCTCGTTGCTGATCAGCTCGATCCTGGCCAACGACACGCCCGTCGTGATGGCGGTGACGTTCGTGTTTGCCGGCCTCGTCATCGTTTTCAATCTCATCGCCGATATCTTGTATGGATGGCTCGACCCCCGCATCACCTTTAGTTGAGATGGGCGCCAGCGGCTTGCGTCGCGCGCGACCCCATTCGCCCGCATTCGAGGCATGGCGCAGGTTCCGTCGCCATCCTTTGGCGCTGGCCAGCGCGGCTATCCTACTCCTGATGATCGCCGCCATCGCACTGGGTCCGGCCCTGTGGCCGGTCGCCATCAACGACATCGATTTTAGCGCCCGCCTCAAGGGGCCAAGTTGGGCTCACCCCTTTGGCACCGACGATCTCGGCCAGGATCTGCTGGCCCGCATGCTCTATGGCGGGCGCATCTCGCTGGCGGT
>Ga0070695_100002347_pt1 | contig 10854 bp, 6 predicted proteins | sample KBSK1252metaG_FD_65471 | JGI IMG/M metagenome (GOLD analysis project Ga0070695, IMG submission 65471) | Corn, switchgrass and miscanthus rhizosphere microbial communities from Kellogg Biological Station, Michigan, USA - KBS K1-25-2 metaG | ecosystem: Host-associated > Plants > Roots >...
TATCTGTCCACCGCCGTCGGCAAGCGCGTGGGCTACGAGCTCCGGCAGCGGCTCTATCACCACGTGCAGCGTCTGTCGCTCGCGTTCCACGAACGGCAGCAGACCGGCGACATGGTCGTGCGGCTCACGAGCGACATCGACGCCGCCGAGGAGTTCATCACCTCCGCCGTGCTCGGCATCGTGCTCGACGTCGTGACGGTCGCCGGGATGATCGCCGTCATGCTGTATCTCGACTGGCGGTTCAGCCTCATCGGACTCTCGATTGCGCCCGTGCTGTTCGTGACGGTGTACCGCGTCACGCGCCGCATCAAGCGGAACGCGCGCGAGGTCAAGAAGAAAGAAAGCGAGCTCGCCTCGGTGGTGCAGGAATCGATCGCGTCGGCGCGCGTGGTCAAGGCGTTCGGCCGCGAGGACTTCGAGGAGCGCCGCCTCGATCGCGAGAGCCAGGCGACGGTGGATCTCGCGCTGCGCGCGCGCACGCTCAAAGCCGCGCTCGTGCCGCTCGTCGACGTCATCGTCTCGATCGGCACGGGCCTGGTGCTGTGGGTCGGCGTTCGCCACGTCGTCGCCGGCCGGCTCACGCCGGGCGAGCTCCTCGTGTTCGTGCTCTACCTCGGCAAGATGTACAAGCCGATGAAAGATCTCGCGAAGATGACGAACACGCTGACGAAGGCGGCGGTCGGCTTCGAGCGTATCGCCGAAGTCCTCGCGGTCGAGAGTGCGATTCGCGACCTGCCGGGCGCGCGCCCGGCGCCGCGCTTCAGGGGGCGCCTCGAGTTCGCCGACGTGTCGTTCGCCTACGCGCCCGGCGCGCCGGTCCTCGACCATGTGAGCCTCGCGGTCGAACCGGGGCAGCGGGCGGCGATCGTCGGCGTGACGGGCAGCGGGAAGTCGACGCTCATCAGCCTCATCCCGCGCCTCTACGATCCCGTGGCCGGCAGCGTCCGCATCGACGGCCGCGACATCCGCCGCTACACGCTGCGCTCGCTCGCCGAGCAGGTCAGCTTCGTCCTGCAGGAGCCGCTGCTCTTTCGAACGACGGTGGCGCAGAACATCGCCTACGGCAGGATCGGCGCGACGGCTGACGAGATCGTCCTGGCCGCGAAGCTCGCCAACGCCGACGAGTTCATCGTGCGCATGCCGCGCGGCTACGACACGGTGCTCGACGAGCGCGGACAGACGTTGTCGGGAGGCCAGCGGCAGCGGATCGCGATTGCACGCGCCATCGTCCGCGACGCGCCGATTCTGCTGCTCGACGAGCCGTCGGCGCCGCTCGATCCTGAATCGGAAGCGCTCGTCTTCGACGCGCTGATGCGCGTGACCCGGGGGCGAACGTCGATCACGATCGCCCACAGGCTCACGACGGTCCGCAGCGCCGACGTCATCTTCGTGTTGAGCCGCGGACGGATTGCCGAACAGGGGACGCACGAGTCCCTGCTCGCCCGCGATGGGCTGTACGCGCGTCTGTACGGACTTTCGAATTCAGAATCGGGAATCAGGATGACTGTTTGACCAGCGCGTCCGGCATCGCCGGCCGCTGGGGCGGGAGCGCCACCTGGACGGTCAGCGCCGTTCCGCCGCCGGGAGCCGTGTGGATCAGCAGCTCGCCGCCGATCAGGCGGAGGCGCTCCCGCATGCTCGCGACCACCAGCGCTTCGGAGCCGCTCGGCGACCGGACGCCTCCGCTGTTCCAGATCTTCATGCGCAACCGCGCCTGATCTTCCACCAGCGTGACGACGATCCGGCTGCCGAGCGGATAGGTCGCCACGTCCTGCAGCGCTTCCTCCGCGACGCGGTAGAAGCAGCGGGCGACCTCGTGCGGAACTTCGTGGGCGAGCTCGACGGATCGGAATTCGATGGCGACGCCGCCGCGCTGCCTCGACAACTCGCTGCACAGTCCCTGCAGCGCGGAGTGCAACCCGACGAACTGCAGCCGGGACGAATGCAATCGGCCCGAGAGGTGATGGAGGTCGATCGCCAGCTCGTCCACCGTCAAGAGCACGTCGTGCAGCTTCGCGCTGCAGACCGCTTCGTGAACCGGCAGCTTCTGCGACAGCATTTCGAGCTCGAGCTTCACGAGCGCCAGCCGCTGTCCGAGGTCGTCGTGCAGCTCGCGCGCCACCCCGGTCCGCTCGTCCTCCTGCGTGCGCATCAGATGGCCGCTCAGATCCTTGAGCAGCGACTCCGATTGTTTGAGTTTTCGAGCCTGCCGCGCCAGCGCGAAGATGAAGGCGAACTGCAGCAGGAGCACCGCCGTGAAGGCGACGATGTAGCCGTGGTACAGGTCCCAGATCGACCGGTCCGCGTACTGCACGACGCTGTGGGGCGGCAGCCGGCTTTCGCTGATGTTCCAGCGCCGCAGCTGCCGCGCGTCGAACCTGTTCTGATTCGGATCGAGCGTCTGCACGGGGATGCTCGCCGGCCGCTCGCCGGCGAGGATGCGTTGGGCCGCGAGACCCGCCGCGACGCCGGTCGGCTCCAGCGAATACAGGGCGCCGCCGACGATGCCGAGCCCCAGGTAGGGTTCGTCGGTGCCATACACCGGAACGCGCGACGCTTCGCAGATGAGCGCCAGCGCGTCGTCCGGCACGAAATACCGGCCGGTTGCATCGTAAAAAAGGAGCCGGGCGAACAGCACAATCGAGTGGGGCGGAAGATTCTTCACCCGGTACAGGATTTCGTTCATCGGCCCGCTGACATACATGATGTCGACGCGGTCTTCGTACGGCTGCAGCGACTTGCGGGCATCCGCCGTCCAGGCCTGCTCGATCGGCGTCACACCGACGGGGACCAGGACGCGGGCGGTGTCTGGCTGCAGCCGGAGCGCGACCTCCAGCGTGGACGCGATGTCCCGCTTGACGGCGATGCCCGTCATGTTCGAATCCAGAGATCCCCGGTCGATCTTCGTGCGATTGACGGACGCGAACACGATTGGAATGCCCGGGAACAGCATGTCGCGGTGGGCGCGCACGAAGTCGAACGCGAGAGAGCTGACGACGACGATCAGATCGGGCCGGCGGTCGGCGTACTTGATGCGGAGATGCTCCAGCGTGCTCCGGCGATGGCGGTCCTCTGGGAACCGCATCAGATCGAGATACTCCGTGTAGAACTCCACAGGGTAGGCGGAACCAGACGTGATCGTCGATCGGAGACTCTGATCGAGATTGGTGTAGATCGACATCTCACGTTCGTGCGGATAGACCAGCAGAACGTTCTTGGATTTGTACTCCTGGGCAGAAACCGCGCCGGGCGCGAGACACACCGACAGCCCGAGGAGAAGAATGGACGCTCGTTGCCGGAGCCGTGGCTCTCCGGTTGGCATCGTCGTTCTGTGTTTGAGCCGGCGTCGCGTGACGGGCGGTAAGCGTATCACGCTCATCGGTCCGCGGAAACACGGCGTCGCTGCCACCGCCGTGGAGGCCACGGCAATCACAGCCCGCTGTGATCGCCGTATACTCTCCGGCCTTGATAGGCAAAGGAAGGCGGATTGAACGTATGACTTGGAGGATTTGTTACCCGAGCGGGCTGGCGACGACGGCGCTCGTCTGGGCGTTGGCGCTGCCCGCGCACGCGCAGCAATCGACCGGCACGATCACGGGACGAGCCACCGACGCGAGCGGCCTGGCGCTGCCCGGCGTCAGCGTGTCCATCGCGAGCCCGCAGATGATTGGCGGCGCCCGCACGGCGGTCACCGACGACCAGGGCGTGTATCGCTTCACGCTGCTCGCCGCCGGGGCCTACACCGTGACATTCAGCATCGCCGGCTTCAAGACGCTCAACATCGAAGGCGTCACCATCAGCGCCGGCACGACGATGACGATCAACGGCCGGCTCGAACTGGCGGCGCTCGAAGAGACCGTGACGGTGACGAGCCAGTCGCCGACGATCGATCTCGAATCGGCCAAGCTGGCGGTCAACTGGGATCAGCAGAAGCTCGACGACCTGCCGTACAGCCGCAGCCTGACCGGGCTGGTCGCGCTCATCCCGGGGCTGTACGCCACGGCGTACGACGTCGGCGGCTCGAACTTCGGCACGGGATCCGGTCCGCAGGCGCGCACCTTCGGCCGAACCGGCGGCGGCGTCGTCAGCTACGACGGCATGATCTGGGACCAGACGTACGGCGATTTCGGGACGTACGAGGAAGCGCAGATCACCACGGCGGCCAAGGGCGCCGACGCGATGAACCCGGGACTCACCATGAACCTCGTGGTGAAGTCCGGCAGCAACACGCTGCGCGGGCTCGGCTCCGCCAACTATCAGTCGGGCGACTTCCAGAGCAACAACATCACCGAGGCGCTGCTCGGCAAGGGCTACGCGCCGGGCGTGAACAAGTTCACGAAGTACCAGGATTATTACGGCGAGGTCGGCGGTCCGATTCTGAAGGACAGGCTGTGGTTCTACGCGAGCCACCGCGACGCCTCGTCCGGCAATTTCATCCCGGGCTTCGTGCGGCTGAGCGATCGCCAGCAGGTCGAGTTCTACACCAAGCTGCAGGATCCGACGGGCAAGATCACGTATCAGGTCACGAAGAACAACAAGCTCGAAGGCATGTTCCAGGTCGGACGCAAGTGGCAGCCCTATCGATCGGCCAGCCGCTTCGTGCCGCTCGAAGCGAGTCAGAACCAGGATTCGTTTTCGCTCATCGGCCCGTCGTTCAAGTGGCTGTCGATTCTCTCCTCGCGCGCGACGTTCGACGCGAGCCTGCAGCGCGGCGGCTACTGGTGGCCTGACATCCCGTGGACGCCGGAGGTGCGCAAACAGGATCTGACGACCACGGCCACGCGCGGCGCGTTCCTCGAGACCGATCGCACGCCGCGGCGCTGGCAGTACGGCGCGACCTACGCGTACTTCGCCGAGCTGTGGGACAGGAAGCACGAGCTGAAGACCGGCTATCTCGGGTGGCGGAACATTCAGGAAACGAAGAACCTCGGATACCCGAACCAACAGCAGTACCGATATCGCAGCATCACCACGGACGCGGCCTGCCTTGAAGCGTCGAACTACGACGGGTGCTTCTCGCGGCCCGATTCCGTTCTCGTGTACGACTATCCGAATACGACGGCATCGGGCGAGTGGTACAGCTCCGCGTACTTGAACGACAGGATCACGCTCACACCGCGATTCACGCTGAATGTGGGCGTGCGCTACGACCGGTACTCCAGCTTCCTGCCCGAGCAGGGGAACCCGGGCACCGGACCCTTCGCGACCCGCAACATCTTTCAATACAAGGGCGAGGACAACTACCCGATTTACTCGACGGTCGTCCCGCGCGTTTCGGCCGTGTACGACTTCACCGGCGAGGGGCGCATCGCGCTGCGAGGCAGCTACGGGCGATATGTCGGCGGCAGCTCCGGGGCATCGGCCAATCCCGGTCCCGGCGCGGACGACGTGAACCCGAATGCGATCATCACGCGGACCTACACCAACTGGGACGGCCGCATTCCGTACGTGCCGGTCGCCGCGAATCTCACGTCGACGACGGGCGGCGGCGTCAATCGGACGATCGATCCCGGCCTCGAGGGGCCATTCGTGGACGAATACACCGCCGGCATCGACGTCGGCTTGAGCCGCGTGCTGACGATCCAGTTCAACTACGTCAAGAAGATCGACGGGCGGGGCAACAAGCGCGTGAACGTCGCGCTGCCGTACGAGGCGTACACCGTGGCCGCGACCGGCGTCGATCCCGGACGCGACAACGTCTCCGGGACGGCCGACGACGGACGACTGGTCATCTACTCGGTGCCGCGCACGTTCCCGACGTTCGGCCAGAGCATCGAACGAACCATCCAGCTCACCGCCGACGAGAGCCGCAACACGTACGACGCGTACGGCGTGACGCTGAACAAGCAGTACGCGCGCAACTGGTCCTTCCTCGCGTCGTTCAACGCGGATCTCCGCACCCTGCGCGACATCGGCCCCCGCAGTCCGAACGAAGCGCTGTACGGACCCGGCGACAGCGACACGGCGACCGCCGGTTCGAACACCAACACGTTCCGCCGCCGGCTGCCCGAGTGGAACTACGCCGTCCGCTTCAGCGGCACGTATCGGCTCCCGTGGGATCTGTTGTACGCCGCGTCGTTCGTCGGACAGAGCGGCGAATGGTTCGGCCGCGAGGTGCAGATTCGCGACGCGAACAACACGCTCGTCACGTTGCGCGTCGAGCCGCACCTCGCGCGCTACGACTGGGTGAAGATCTGGGACAACCGCGTCTCGAAGCGCTTCAAGACCTGGGGCCATCAGTCGGTCGAGGGCCTGTTCGATCTGTTCAACACGCTGAACGTGAACACGATCACGGCCCAGACGAACCGCAACGGCTCGACGTATCAGCAGCCGACCACGATCATCGCACCGCGCGTCTTCCGGCTGGGCGTGCGATACAAGTTCTGAAGCAGAAGAACGCAAAGGCCGCGAAGGACGCAACGACAACCCATGAAATTCAACGTTGCGTCTTGGCGGTCTTTGCGTTCCACATTCACGGGTTCAACGCCACTTCGGCGAGCTCACGTTCCATCACCGCGGGCGTGAGCGCGATCTGACGCTCGTCGCCGTCCGCCGGGACGATCCGGAACAAGAAGTACTGATCGTTGAACTTCTCGAACACCAATTCCGGATGCGCCGGCGCGCGGTCCGGCCCGGACGGAATCGTCAGCGTGAAGACGTTCCGCCGGCCGTCGGCGCTCTGGATCGCCAGCACGCCGGCGCCGGTGGACATGTCTTCCTTGACGACGTAGCTGCCCGCCGGCAGCCGCACGTGGCCGACGATGAACCCGAACGGTACGTTCGCCACGATGCGGTCGTCTGCTCGTGCGACAGAGGCGGCGCCGATCGCCATCGAGGCGGCCGCGAGAACCACCGCGCACGTTTTTCCACTTCGTTTCATGACGTCTCTCCTGTTGCTCGCTTGATGCCTGTCCACCGAAGCTCGCTCGATGAGCATGCGAGCGAAGGTGGAAGCGCTGGCCTTCATTCGAATAGGACCACTCGGGCGTGACCGAGTTGCGACCGAGTGATGACAGAACGGTGACAGCCTCGTGCGCGTTTCGTGACTCGTCTCGCGAACGTGCGCGTCTTTAGATCTTCCGTAGCTGCACGCGCGTGCTCGATTGGGGACACGACGCCCTCGATCGACGACAGTGCCCTCGACAACGCGCCGCTCGCTCGCGCGCGAGCGTGAAATCGTCGAGCGATGAAACACGAACAGCAGGCGTTGGTTCGGCGCGTTCCCTTCGCGGGCGCCGGCGCTGGCACCTGCGTTGCGGACGATCGCGATGAACAGTCGCCGCCGCGACGGAGGCATTCGTCATCGATTGTCGGCGTCGGTGACACGCGAGACGACGAATGCTTTCGGACTGTTTATGAACTTCGCGGTCACACGCAGGAGGAACGCATGAAAGTGATCAGCATCGCTGCGGCGCTCATCGCGCTCACGGCGGCGCCGTCGATGGCGCAGACCGAGCGCGGCTATGTCAGCGGCGCAGGCGGGTTCGAGGTCAGTCCCGACACGACGTCGGGCAACGTCCTCGGCGAAGTCGGCGCACGCGTCGCGCCGCACCTGATGGTCTTCGGCGATCTCGGCCGGTTCCGCAACCTGCAGCCGTCCGACGTGCAGCCGCAGATCGACAGCACCACGGCGACGCTGTCGGGATCCGGGCTCAACGTCATCGGCTCGGGACGCGTGCCGGCGACGTACGCGGTCGGCGGCCTGCGCTTCGACGCGCCGACGAAGAGCCTCGTGTCACCGTACGTGCTCGGCGGCATCGGCTTCGCGCGCCTCTCGCCGGCGGCGACGTTCACATACTCGAGCGGAACGCTCCCTGACGGCAGCACGCCGGTCGTCGGCGACGATGTCACCTCTCAACTCGAGACGGCTGGCGCCTTCACCGTGCCAGTCGCCAGCAACGCGTTCATGTTCACACTGGGCGGCGGCGTGCAAATTCCCGTGGCCCGTCACTGGGCGGTCGATGCCGGCTACCGGTACTCCCGCATCCAGGCCGACACGCCGCTGAACGCGCAAGGCGCGACGTTCGGATTCGGATACCGGTTCTAGCGGAGTCTCTGTGCCGAACCAGCACCGCAAAAGAAGAACGCAAAGGCCGCGCCGTTTGCGTTCTTCCTCGCGAGCCTCGCTGATCGTCGCGATGTGCCTGCTCCTCGCGCCCGCGCACACGGCTCGCGCTGACAGCGAGCCGGCGGCCGATCCGCTGCGGCAGTTCAGCGCGTCGATTGAAGCGCTGGTCACGCGCGTCTCGCCGAGCGTCGTGCAGGTGCTCGTGACCGGCTACGGCCCGGTCGACGAAGGCGGCAACGCCGATCTGGTCGTCGGCAAGCAACGAAGCCTGGCATCGGGCGTCATCGTCGACGCGGACGGCTACATCGTCACGAACGCGCACGTGGTCAACGGCGGCCAGCGCATCACCGTGGTGTTGCCGGGCACGACGTCGGACGCCTCCCCGATCCGATCGCTGGCCGCCGGCCGCGGGCGCGCCGTCGACGCGCGCGTCGTCGGCATCGCGCGCGAGGTCGATCTCGCGCTGCTGAAAGTTGACGTGACGGGACTGCCCGCCCTGCCGTTCGCCGATTACGACACGCTGCGGCAGGGCGAGCTGGTCTTCGCCTTCGGCAGCCCCGAGGGGCTTCGCAACTCCGTGACGATGGGCGTGGTGAGCGCCGTCGCGCGACAGCCGGATGCGGATCACCCGATGGTGTACATCCAGACCGACGCGCCCATCAATCACGGCAACAGCGGTGGCCCGCTCGTGAACGTCGGCGGAGCGCTGGTCGGCATCAACACCTTCATCCTGTCCGAATCGGGCGGCAGCCAGGGCCTGGGCTTCGCCATACCGAGCGCCCTCGTCGACGTGGCGTATCGGCATCTCCGCGCGTACGGCCACCTCCATCAGGGTCAGATCGGCGCCAACCTGCAGACCATTACACCGAGTCTCGCGCGCGGGCTGCGCCTGTCGCAGGACTGGGGCGTGATCGTGTCGGACCTGCTGCCCGGAGGCCCGGCCGACGTTGCCGGACTGCGCGTCGGCGACATCATCGTCAGCATCGACCGCAGGCCGATGGACAGCCTGCCGCTTCTCGCGTTCTATCTGTATGCGCGGGGCGCAGGCGATCATCTCGAGCTCGCGGTCCTCCGCCGGGGCGATCGGCTCGTGCTGGATGTGCCGGTCATCGAACGGCCGCACGAACTGGATCGCCTCGCCGATCGCGTCGATCCCGACGACAACCTGATCCGGCAGCTCGGTATTCTCGGCGTCGCGATCACCGACGACACGGTGCCGATGATTCCGAGTCTTCGCGCGCCCGCGGGCGTGATCGTCGCCGCGCGCACGCAGGATCCGCACGCGGCCGACGTCTCCCTGTCGGCCGGCGACGTGATTCACTCGGTGAACGGCGCCGCGATCGCGACGCTTCAGGAGTTGCGAGCGGCGCTCGACAATCTCGAGCCGCATAGTCCTGTGGTCCTTCAAATCGAGCGCGACGGCGTCTTCAGTTTCGTCGCATTCGAGCTCGATTGAGCGTGCTGTGTATGGCGGTTCAACCCCGACTCGACCAGGACGGAACGCTGACAGTTTTTCTCGCCGGCAGGCTCGACGCCAGCTGCGTGGCCGACGTCGACCGCGCGCTGGAGTCGGCGCGCCGACTCCACCAGCCGGTCGTGCTCGACCTGAGCCGGGTGCGGCTGATCGATCGTCCGACCACCCAGTACTTGATCGACGTCATGGCGCACGACGTCCGGCTGACCAACTGTCCGGATCACGTCGAACGGTGGATTCAACGCGAATGGCTGCGCACGCTGAACGACTGAAGGCACTCCTGACCTGGGCTGTCGCGATGATGGCGTTCACGATTGCCGCGCACGGTCAGCAGCAAGCGGCGGTGCCGCCGGCGCAGGCCGCGCTGCGATGCCGGCTCGAAGGCCGCGTGACGAGCGGCATCGTGCCACTGCCGGGTGTGTCAATCGCCGTGCATGTGGGCGACGCCCTCAAAGCGTCGACATCGACCGATGTCGACGGTCGGTATACCGTGATCGTCGCGCCGAATGCCGTGTATCACGTCTCGGCGGATCTCACCGGCTTCGTTGGCGCCGAGCGTGACGTGACGGCGGCGGCGCCCTGCGATCGCACACTGGACTTCGAGCTCGCGCTGCAGCCTCGCACGTCGCCGCCGATCGCTTCGTCAGCCACGACGACACAGACGGCTCCGCGATTTCAAACGCTGAACGTGCAGACCGACGTGTCCGGCGCCGCCGCAATCGCCGGCGACGCAACGCCTTCTCAGGAAACGGAAGAGGTGACGAGGCTGCTGCCGCCGGGCTTCTCGCTGCAGAATGCGCAAACCGACGCCATCGCGATCACCGGCAGCAGCGACGCGACGAACTTCGATCGGCGCATGCTGAACGATCGCTCGCAAGCGATCGCGTTCGGACAGTTCGATCCGGCCACCGGACAATTCGCGCAAGGCTTCGGACCGCCAGACGGCGCCGGCCGTGGAGACCCAGGAGGCCCGCGCGGCGGCCGCGGCGGATTCATGCTCGGCGGGCGCGGCGCGCGGGGACAGCGTCCGTATCAGGGATCGATCACCTACACGTTCGGCGGCTCCGCGTTGAACAGTCCGCCGTATCAACTGCGCCCGGACGTCCCGGTCACGCAGCCGCAGTTCGCGCAGAACAGCTTCGGCGCGACGTTCGGTGGTCCGCTCAAGATCAGGGGTTTGTACGCCGACGCCAATCGCCGGACGAACTTCCAGGTCAATTTCACGGGCGGCGAGTCGAACAATCTCTTCGATCAGTACGCGACCGTTCCGACCAGCGCGATGCGGACGGGCGACTTTTCGGCGAGTCCGATC
>Ga0070695_100002348_pt1 | contig 10850 bp, 14 predicted proteins | sample KBSK1252metaG_FD_65471 | JGI IMG/M metagenome (GOLD analysis project Ga0070695, IMG submission 65471) | Corn, switchgrass and miscanthus rhizosphere microbial communities from Kellogg Biological Station, Michigan, USA - KBS K1-25-2 metaG | ecosystem: Host-associated > Plants > Roots >...
TGGCTATTCGCCTGCCAGATCTCGACGGCGGCGTCGTTGACCGGCTTGCCGTCGGCGTCGATCACCCGGCCGCGAATCGAAACGCGTTCGCCGGCGATGCCTTTGGGCGCCAAATCCTCGATCTGCATCCACTCCAGGCCGATGCGCAGGTATGGCCCGATGGTTTGCGAGGTGCTCGCGCGCAGGCTCATCGGCGGTTCTCCATCGGGGTTTCCTCGCGCCCGCGCAGCACGATATCGAAGCGATAACCGAGCGCGTACTCCGGAATCGTCGTCTCCCAGTCGAACAGCGAGATCAGGCGATTGCGCGCCTTCTCGTCCGCAACGCACATGAACATCGGGTCGTACTCGAGCAGCGGATCGCCGGGGAAATACATTTGCGTGACCAGACGCTGCATCAGGCCCTGTCCGAAGAGCGAGAAGTGAATATGCGCCGGGCGCCAGGCGTTGTGGTGGTTGCGCCAAGGGTACTCGCCCGGACGGATCGTCATGAAGCGGTAGTGGCCGTTCTTGTCCGTGAGGAAGCGGCCGGCGCCGGTAAAGTTGGGATCGATCGGCGCGTCGTGCTGGTCGACACGATGGTTATAGCGTCCCGCCGCATTGGCCTGCCAGATCTCGACCAGGATATTCGGAATCGGCTGGCCGTTCTCGTCCAGCACCCGGCCGCTCACCACGATGCGCTCGCCAAGCGGTTCGCCGCCGTGCTGCTTGGTGAGGTCAGCGTCACCCGGCTTTATTTCGTCGCGGCCGAACACCGGTGCGGTGACCTCCGACAGCGTGTGCGGCAGCACCACGAGCGGCTGGCTCGGCGCGCGCTTCACCGTCGAGGCGTATTTCGGGAAGAGATATTCCGGCTGCGTGTTCCAATACGGCCGCCGGTAGGGCACGGGGTTCATGACGACTCCGCGTCGGGTTGCTTCGCGGGCTGCGCCCGCTCGAAGGCTTCGAGCTTCATGCAGTTTTCGAAAATGCGCATCGTTTTCGGATACGGCGTGAGATCGCTGTCGTAGCGCTTGGCGTTGAAGATCTGCGGCACGAGGCAGCAATCGGCCATGGTGGGCGAGTCGCCATGGCAGAACTTGCCGGTGGCGCCGCGGCCGAGATCGGCTTCGAACTTCGCCAGCCCATCGGCGATCCAGTGCCGGTACCACTGGTCGATCTGCTGCTGCGACTGGCCCAATGCACGCTTCAGATGCTGTAGCACCCGGAGGTTGTTGAGCGGATGGATCTCGCACGCGATCACGTAGGAAAGCGACCGTACCCGCACGCGCGCGAGCGCCTCTTTCGGAATGAGCGGTGGTGTCGGCTGCTTCTCGTCCAGCCACTCGATGATCGCCAGTGACTGGGTAAGGCGCGTGCCGTCGTCGAGCTCGAGGGTTGGCAGCAGCGCCTGGGGATTCACCTCGGTGTATTTCGGCTCGCGGTGCTGACCCTTTGCGAGATGCACGAATACCGGCTCGTAGGCGATGCCTTTGAGGTTGAGCGCAATGCGCACGCGAAACGCCGCCGAGCTGCGAAAGTACGTGTAAAGCTTCACAACGCCGGCGCGATCTTCACCTTGAGTTCGCTTACGCCGTCGATGCCCGCGATCAGCTCGTCGCCCGGCTTTACCGGGCCGACCCCGGCCGGCGTGCCGGTGAAGATGACGTCACCGGGCTCGAGCGTGTAGTGCTCGGAAAGAAAGGCGATCTGCTCCGGTACCGACCAGATCATGTCCGAGAGGTCGGCCTTCTGGCGCTGCTTGCCGTTTACCTGCAGCCAGATCGAGCCCTTGGACGGGTGGCCGATCTTTGCCGCCGGCACCAGCTCGCTGCACGGGGCTGACTCATCGAAGTTCTTGCCGAAGTCCCACGGACGCCCGTGGTCCTTGCCCCATTGCTGCAGGTCGCGGCGCGTCATGTCGAGGCCGACGGCGTAGCCGAAGATGTGGTCGTTCGCGCGCTTGACGTCGATGCGTCGCCCGCCCTTATGCAGCGCGACCACCAGCTCGGTCTCGTAGTGGTAATTGGAGGTCTTCGCAGGGTAATGCACCGTGCCGCCGCGCACCACAAGGGAGAACTCGCTTTTCAGGAAAAAAAACGGCGTCTCGCGGCCATCGCCGCCCATCTCCTTCTGATGCTCGGCGTAATTGCGGCCGACGCAGAAGATGCGCCGCACGGGAAACTGGTCGTTCGAGCCCGCGATCGGCAGCGCGGGCGGGGTCCACAGGGAAATAGCGTAGGCCATCGGATTCCTCGGAAACCCGCAATTCTATTCCGTGTACGATGCCGCCGAACCGCTTGCCAGCCCGACCCGCAAAGCGTCCGCGAGCAGAGCTCTCGCACGGCATGCTCCCCGAGCTCCTTGGCTACCGGCTGCGCCTCGCGCAGCAGGCGGTTTTCCGCGACTTCGCTGCGAGCGTCGGCGAGGTCTCGCCAGGGCGGGCCGGCATCGTGCTGCTGATCGAAGCAAATCCGGGGGTGACGCAGGGGCGCCTCGCCGAGGCGGTGCGTCTCGATCGCTCGACCATGGTCGGCGTGATCGATGCGCTGGAAGAGCGCGCTCTGGTCGAACGGCGCCGCGGGCGTGACCGGCGTACCAACGGCTTGTGGCTGACGCGGGCGGGCCGCATGCTGGCCGTACGACTGCGTCAGCGCATCGAGCGGCACGAGCGCCGCGTCGCCGCCCGGCTGAGCGAGGCCGAGCGCGCGCAACTTCTCGCCCTGCTCGCCAAGCTGGCGCAATAAAAAAGGGCGCACGCAGCGCCCTTTTTTGGTTGCAGCAGGCACTACATGCGATAAGCCGCCTCGCCATGTGCCGTCGTATCGAGGCCTTCGCGCTCGTCTTCTTCGCTGACGCGCAGGCCGATCGTCAGGTCGACCAGCTTGTAGGCAATGGCCGCCACGATGCCCGACCACAGCAGCGTCACGATGACCGCCTTGGCCTGGATCCAGAGCTGACCCGAGATCGAGTAGTCGGCCGCGCTCACCAACGTGCCGGTGAACCAATCGACCGGGAAGCTCGGACCGCCGAGGCTCGGCGCGTTGAAAACGCCGGTCAGCAGCGCGCCGAGAATCCCTCCGGTCGCGTGGACGCCGAAGACATCCAGCGAGTCATCCGCGCCGAGCATGCGTTTCAGCCCGTTCACGCCCCAGAAGCAAACGAACCCGGCAGCGATTCCGATGATGAATGCGCCGGAGATGCCGACATTGCCGGCGGCCGGCGTGATGGCGACAAGGCCTGCCACTGCGCCGGAGGCGGCGCCGAGCATGGAGGGCTTGCCTTTGAACATCGCTTCGCCGGCGATCCACGCCAGCACGGCGCACGCCGTGGCGAGGTAGGTGTTCATGAAGGCGAGCGCCGCGCTGCCGTTCGCTTCCAGCGCCGAGCCGGCATTGAAGCCGAACCAGCCGGTCCAGAGTAGCGCGGCACCGATCATCGTCAGCGTCAGATTGTGCGGCGGCATGGCTTCCTTGCCGTAGCCGATGCGCTTGCCAATGAGGTACGCACCGACGAGGCCTGCCACCCCGGAATTGATATGCACGACCGTGCCGCCCGCGAAGTCGAGCGCGCCCATTTGCCATAGCCAACCCGCCTTGGCGTTGATCTCGTCGACGATCTTCGCCGACGTGTAGGCATCCGGCCCGGCCCAGTACCACACCATGTGGGCGATCGGCGCATAGCTGAAGGTGAACCACAGCACGATGAATGCGAGCACGGCCGAAAACTTGGCGCGCTCGGCGATCGCGCCGAGGATCAGGCAGCAGGTGATCGCCGCGAAAGTCGCCTGGAACGCGACGTACACGAGCTCCGGTAGCACCACGCCTTTCGAGAAGGTCGCCGCAGTGGCATCGGTGGCACCCTTGAGGAACAGGCGATCGAACCCGCCGAAGAACTTGTTCCCCTCGGTGAATGCCAGGCTATAGCCATAGATGCACCAAAGCACCGTGACCAGCGAGAACACCACGAACACCTGCATCAGCATGGAGAGCGCGTTCTTCGAGCGCACCATGCCGCCGTAGAAGAGCGCCAACGCCGGCACGCTCATCATGAGGACCAGCGCCGTGGAGGTGAGCATCCACGCGACGTCGCCTTTGTTGGGCGTCGGTGCCGGCGGCGCCTTTGCCGCTTCCTTCTGCGCTTCGGCCGCCGGCTTGTCGGGGGTCGCCGCGGGCTTGTCTTGCGCGAGCGTCACACCCGCAAAAGCGAGCGACAGCACCAGCGCGAGGAATGCACATAGCTTTTTCATCACGATCTCCTTAAAGCGCTGCCGCATCGGTCTCGCCGGTGCGGATGCGAATGACCTTCTCAAGATCGAACACGAAGATCTTGCCGTCGCCGATCTTGCCGGTGTTCGCCGATTTCTCGATTGCCTCGATCGCCTGCTCGAGGAGGTCGGACTTGATGGCCGCCTCGATCTTCACCTTCGGCAGGAAATCGACCACGTACTCCGCACCACGATAGAGCTCGGTGTGTCCTTTTTGCCGACCGAAGCCCTTTACTTCAGTCACCGTGATGCCCTGCACGCCGATCGCCGAAAGCGCTTCTCGCACTTCGTCGAGCTTGAAAGGCTTGATGATTGCCGTCACGAGTTTCATGTTTGACCTCAGAAGGTTTTGCCGACGGAAAGGACGATCGTCGTGCGGCCGGCGTCTTTGTCCTTGGTACCACTCGTGTTGCTAAAGCAGTACGGCGATCCGGTCGGAGTGAACGGGCAGCTGCCCTTGGCGTTCGTACCGATGAGAGATGCGCCGAACACCCAACCGGTCAAGTCCTTGGTGACGCCAAGCTTGTAATCGGTGTAATCCGCCTCCGAGTAGTTGTGCACTTTCAGGCGGCCGACATGGCCATTTACGCCCCAGCCGGCCCCGAGGTCGTACGTGGCGGAAAGATCGATGTAGTTGGTGCCCTTGGTGTCGGGAACTTGGAAGTAATCGCTGAATGCATGAAACCACTTCAACGAAAGCCATTTCCACGTGCCGCCAACGTAGCCTTCGAAGTTATGCACGGTGCCGGAGTTGGCATCGGTGCTGTGCGGGTTCGAAAGGAACGCGGCATCACTACCCGGGTAGTAGTAGTAGATAGCGCCAACGTCGAGACCGAAATCGCCAAAAGCCTTCTTGTAGCCGCCGTAGAAATCCATCTCGATATTGCCGCCAACGTAACCGGCGCCTTGGCTAACGTTCGAATTCCAGTTGCCGAGGTAGACGCCGCTGGCATGGCTGTAATCGAAGCCGCCCTGGATCGCGGGTTTGCCGAACGTCTGGTCGATGCCACGGAACCGGTATTCCGAGACGAGGGTCATGTTTCCGGTCACTGGCGAAGGCGCCGGCGCGGCGGCTTGCTGAGCGCTGGCAATGCCGGAGGCTGATGCCGACGCGGCGAGCGCCAGTGGAACGACTAGCTTGCGCATTTGATGCTCTCCCTGAAGGGTGGATAGGAATGCCGCCTCACGATTAGCATCTCCTGTGCCACAGTATTTCTTGCGCGCAATCAAGGCGTTCCCGCACTGCGAGACCCACCACGCTCCGTGCCGGTGCAAGTGCACGCGCGGCCGCTTCGCGATGGTGCGCGGCCGGTGATAACGTTCGGCGGATGAACGAACGGCGGTTCTTTGACGACCTGAGCGAGCGCATCAACGAGGCGCTGCGCAATTCGCCGGCGCCGGACATCGAGAAGAACCTGCGCACGCTGCTCGCGAGCTGGTTCGACCGCATGGACCTTGTCATGCGCGAGGACTTCGAAGTGCAGAAAAAGCTGCTCGAGGCTGCGCTTGCGCGCGTGGCGGCGCTCGAAACGCGCCTCGCCGAACTGGAGCGCCGCACCGGCGGCAACAGCGCGCAGTAAACGCGAAGGCGACTAATACGTTGCTCGCCTTGGGGAAACGGGCGAGCCATGACAGTCGCAACGGTAGCGAGCCGCGCGCTCGCCGGTGTCGAAGCGCCCGAGGTCACTGTCGAAGTGCACCTCGGGCCCGGGCTGCCGTCATTTCACATCGTCGGGCTCCCGGATGCCGAGGTGCGCGAGGCGCGCGATCGCGTCCGCGCAGCGTTGAATCACACGCACTTTGAATTTCCGGCTCGCCGCATCACCGTCAATCTGGCGCCGGCCGAGCTGCCGAAGGACTCGAGCCGCTTCGACCTGCCGATCGCGCTCGGCATCCTGGCGGCGAACGGGCAGCTTGCGCCCGAATCGCTGCACGGCCAGGAGTTCGCGGGCGAGCTCTCGCTCACCGGGGAGCTGCGGCCGGTACGCGGTGCGCTCGCCATGGCGCTGTCAGCGCGTGCTGCGGGTCGCGCGTTCGTATTGCCGGAAGGCAACGCCCCGCAGGCGGCACTCGCACAAGGCGCGCGCATCTTGCCGGCGAAATCACTGCTCGAAGTCGTGGGCCATCTCGCGCAAGAGGCGCGCCTCGCGCAATATTGTTCGCAGACGCCGGTCGTGCGGCCGGCGTACCCGGACTTCAGCGATGTGAAAGGCCAGCAGCATGCCAAGCGTGCGCTCGAGGTCGCGGCTGCCGGCGGCCACAGTGTGCTGATGATCGGGCCGCCGGGCACCGGCAAATCGATGCTGGCGGCGCGCTTTCCCGGCATCCTGCCCGCGCTCTCCGAGGCGGAATCGCTCGAAGTGGCGGCGGTGCATTCGGTTTCGAGCGCCGGCTTCGACGCGACGCGCTGGGGCGAGCGGCCCTTCCGCGCGCCGCACCATAGCGCTTCGGCGGCGGCTTTGGTGGGCGGAGGCTTCCTGCCGCGGCCGGGGGAGATCTCGCTCGCGCATCACGGCGTGCTGTTTCTCGACGAGCTGCCCGAGTTCGACCGCGATGTGCTCGAAGCTCTGCGTGAGCCGATCGAGACCGGCCGGGTGGCGATCTCGCGCGCCGCGCGACAGGTGCAATTCCCGGCGCGCTTCCAGCTGATCGCCGCAATGAACCCCTGCCCCTGCGGCCATTGCGGCGACCGCACCGGGCGCTGCCGCTGCACGCCGGAGCGCATTGCGCGCTACCGCGGACGCATTTCCGGCCCGCTCGCCGACCGCATCGACATCAAGCTTGAGGTTCCCGCGCCGCGCGAAGCCGAGCTCACAGCCGCGGGACTCGGCGAGCCCTCCGCGCAGGTCGCGGCGCGTGTCGCGCGCGCTCGCGAAGCGCAACTTGCGCGCCAGGGAAAGGCGAATGCGCTGCTCGGTACGCGCGATATCGATCGCCATTGCGCGACCGGCCGCGAGGGCGGCGAATTGCTGCGCCATGCGCTTGCCCGGCTGCTGCTTTCGCCGCGCGCCTACCACCGCGTACTGCGAGTCGCGCGTTCCATCGCCGACCTCGCCGGCGCCACGGGGGTGGGCGCGGAGCACGTCGCCGAAGCGATACAGTATCGGCGTCTCGATGCTAGCTTCTAGCTGCGATGGCGACCTATGCGATCGGCGACGTCCAGGGCTGTTTCGATGAGCTGCAGGTCCTGCTCGCCGAGGTTCGCTTTGGCGAGCGCGACCGCCTTTGGTTCGTCGGCGATCTGGTAAATCGCGGCCCGAAGTCGCTGCAAGTGCTGCGTTTCGTGCGCGAGCTGGGAGAGCGGGCCGTGGTGGTGCTCGGCAACCACGACTTGCACCTGGTGACTCAGCATGAAGGTTTCGAGCGCCCGCGCAAGGACGATACATTCCACGATGTATTGGCGGCGCCCGACCGGCGCGAGCTCGTCGACTGGCTGCGCGCTCGGCCGATGCTGCACGCCGCAGGCGGCTACGCCATGGTGCACGCGGGCCTGCTGCCGCAGTGGAGCGTGCACCAGGCGCTGCAACTCGCCCGCGAGGTCGAGCGCGCACTGGTCGCGCCCGACTACCGGGACTTTCTTGCCAATATGTACGGAAGCGACCCTGCCCGGTGGAGCGATGCGCTCAGCGGCTGGGACCGACTGCGCGTGATCGTGAACGCGATGACGCGCATGCGCTTCTGTACGCGCGACGGCAAGATGGAATTTCGGGCGAAGGGCGCGAAGCCGCCGCGTGGCTACACGCCGTGGTTTGCGCTGCGTCCCGCTGACGAGCCGCGGCTGATCTGCGGACACTGGTCGGCGCTCGGCATGAAGTTGACACGGCAGCTCGCGGCACTCGATAGTGGCTGCGTGTGGGGCGGACGCCTGACTGCACTACGCCTCGAGGATGGCAGCGTCCACCAGGTTACCTGTACCGCTCGTGCTACTGGAGACGAATGATGAGCAATTGCGTGTTCTGCCGCATCGTGGCGAAGGAAATTCCAGCGGCCGTGGTTTACGAGGACGAGCGCACCATCGCCTTCATGGACGCGGGCCAGGTGAATCCGGGCCATGTGCTGGTGGCGGCAAAAGCGCATGTGGAAAATCTCTACGAGCTCGATGACGACCAGGCGGGCGATCTGCTGCGCACGGCGGCGCGGCTGGCGCGCGCCATACGCGCCGCCTTTCAGCCGCAAGGACTATCGGTGTATCAGGCGAACGGGAAAGCGGCCTGGCAGACGGTGTTCCACTATCACATGCATCTTCTGCCGCGCCATGAAGGCGACGGCATGATGCTCACCTGGCCCGCCAAGAATCCGCCGCGCGAGAAGCTGTCCGAGTACGCTACGGCGTTACGCGAGTCACTCCACCGGAGCTGAGCAAGCGCACGCGCTGGCCGGGCGTGAACTGCAGATCCGCTTCCTGCACGATGGCCCGCATCTCGCCGCTGTCCAGCCTCACAGTGATCTCGAGCGCATCCTTCTCGGTCGCCTTGTTCTCGAGGGCGTTGCCCGCCACGCCGCCGGCGACGCCCCCGAGGACCGCGGCAACGCTCGAGCCGGCGCCGTGGCCTACCTGGGCGCCGCCGATGCCGCCCACGGCGCCCCCGGCTGCAGCGCCGAGGCCGGATTGGCTGCCTTCGAGCCTTACTTTGCGCACGGAATCGACCGTCGCCATGCGCACCGTCTGCTCGCGCCCGGCTTCGTGCTTGCTGTAGACATTCGCCGATTCGTGGGTGATGCAGCCGCTCAGCGCTACGGCGAGCGCGACGGCCAGGTATGTCGCCTTCATCGTTATCCCTTCCACGGGGAGTAGCCAAAGGCGCGGCGGAACCGCGTCTCGATCTCGTCGCGCGACGGCGCATGGTTCTGCGCGCCGCGCTGCGCCACTTTGATCGCCCCCATCAATGCGGCTAGTTTACCTGCGCTTGGCCAGTCCCAGCCGTGCGCAATGCCATAGAGCAGTCCCGCGCGATAGGCGTCACCGCAACCGGTGGGATCCACCACCGCTTCTGCTTCCACGCACGGGATGTCATGCCGTTTACCGCCGGCGAGAATCACGGAGCCCTTCGCGCCTTGCGTATAGATGAGTGCCTGCGCGCCGCGTGCAATCTCCTCCAGCGTGCGCCCGGTGCGCTCCTGGAGTAGCTTGCCCTCGTAGTCGTTCAGCGCCACGTAACGTGCGAGCTTGAGGAACCCGTCGAGCTCGGCTCCCGAGAACATCGGCAGCCCCTGACCCGGATCGAACATCAGGTCGATGCCGTGTTCGGCACACTCACGTGCGTGCTGCAGCATGCCCTGTTTGCCGTCCGGGGCAATGATCGCGAGCCGCACGCCAAGTTGCGCTGTGATGTGATTTTCGTGCGCGAAATTCATCGCCCCGGGATGAAACGCAGTGATCTGGTTGTCGTCGAGATCGGTGGTGATGAAGGCCTGCGCAGTGAACTGTCCGGCGATCTGCTTGAGGAGCGCCGTGCTGATGCCGAGGCCGCTCAGTCGCTCGAGGTACGGGGCGCTGTCCTCGCCGACGGTCGCCATTACCAGGGCCGCCTCGCCAAGCAGCTTCAGGTTGTATGCAATGTTGCCCGCCGTGCCGCCGAACTCACGACGCATCTCGGGCGTGAGAAAGCAGACGTTGAGAATATGCAGCTGATCGGCGAGCAGATGGTTCCGGAAGCGATCCGGAAACACCATGATCGTGTCGTAGGCGATGGAACCGGTGACGAGCGTGCTCATAGCGGATAGAACAGGTAGAGCCGATAACCAATGGCGCGCGTGCGGCTGGTGTCGAGATAAACCCGCACTGCCGCTTCGCTGCCCGCGGAGATGCCCTGGCGCAAAACCTCGGCGCGGCGTGGCGCCTCGAGATAATCGCGCGGCGCAATCACCCTTCGCAGGACCGGGTGATCGTTCTCGTCGGTGAGCGTGACTTCGAGCGCCGGATAGTCCTGCGCAAAGCGCGCGCGATTGCGGATCGAGGCCGTGAGGATGATGAGCCCGTCGCGCCGCGTATCGGCTTGCAGCTCGGACGCATCGATGCTCATGAGCTCGGGGTGGCGTGGCAGCGGTACCTCGCATGCCAACGACCGGCACAACGCGAGCAGCGCTTCGCGTGCCGTCGCGCTCGACGCCGCCAGCTCCGCCCGAAACCGGTAAGCGACTTGCCCGGCGAGCAGCAGCAAGCCGAGCAGCACCGCAATGCTCCAGAGCAACGTGGCGCGCCGCGAGCGCGGCTCGGAGGCCAGGAAGTCGGCAATGCGCTCCTCATGCGCAGGCCCGGCTGCCGCCGCCGCTTGCCGGCCGGGGTCGAACAATCCGAGTTGCGGCGAGGGCTCGAGGGCGAGGCGTTCATCGCCCTCCTCCACCAGCGCCGCCACCCCGTTGAAAACGCCGCCGCACTTGCCACAGCGCACGCTGCCGCCGTGCGCGGCAAGCTGCGCGCTCTGTACGCGGAAAGAGGTGCCACAGATCGGGCAGCGGGTCACGAGGCTCATCGCCGCACCCCGGAAAGCAATACCCAGTCCTCCTCATGCGCGCTGACGCCGATCTCGAACATCGCGGCATACGCTTGCAGCACTTCCTCGGCCTGTGACGCGAGCACGCCGCTCAGCGCGATTGCCGCCCTG
>Ga0070695_100002349_pt1 | contig 10849 bp, 10 predicted proteins | sample KBSK1252metaG_FD_65471 | JGI IMG/M metagenome (GOLD analysis project Ga0070695, IMG submission 65471) | Corn, switchgrass and miscanthus rhizosphere microbial communities from Kellogg Biological Station, Michigan, USA - KBS K1-25-2 metaG | ecosystem: Host-associated > Plants > Roots >...
TCAATCTGAAGGCGGCCAGCTAAGCCGCACAGTATGGTGGCCGCCGCCGCCGACCAAAACCCTGCCGGCGGTCACCCTTCTCATGGAGGCCAACGGTCGGCTGCGCCGGCTTCAGGCGCAGCGTCCATGCGAGGAACCGCATGGCATCGTCTCGGCACTTTGCACCGGGATGCAATTTTTCGTCCCGGGCGCCAACCGGCAAAGTGCGCACTCTGGACGCGTGGCTTCTCAATCTTTCTTCCCCGGTTCCGAGGATTTTGCTCGCGGGTTCCGGGGAACTTTCTTGAGCGCGCGCTCATGCGGCGTTGCCATTGGTTGCAGGCGTTCGTCTGCTCACGCTCTAACCTGCCGTCGCGGCAGGCTCAAGGTGGAACAACTTAGATGCGTAATCGTTGCTCCAGCTAGTCAGCAATCCTCCTACGGAATGGAGTTCGAATATGCAACGCCATAACCTGTTAGCTGGCACGGCGATCGCGCTCGTGATGTGCGCGGTGCCTGCCATTGCTCAGCAAAAGTCGGAAGACAAACCGGGCACCGCACAGACACAGAGCGAGACCAAGGAGCAAGGTTCACCACAAAAGGGTACGAGCCAAAAGAAGGCTGAACCGAAGAGCGAGCAAGGCGCCGCCCGCGGCGAAAGCAGCGAGAAGGGCGCGCAGAAAAAGGAACAGAGCAAGGAAAAGGGCGCACAAAACCAGGAGAAGGCCCAGGAGAAGGGCGGCAAGGGAACCGCACAAGGTCCGACAAGGGAACAAGACAAGAAGGGCAGCGCTCAGACCACTCCCCGGGAAAAGGACGGCAAGAGCAGCGCTCAAACGCCCTCGAAGGACAAGGGCACGGCCCAAGCCCCCGGCAAGGAGCAGGAAAAGATGGGGTCCGGGCAGGCCAAGTCGAAGGATGGCACCGGCAAGGAGAACGCCCAAAAAGAACCCAAGGACGGTGGCGCGCAGAAGTCGACCGAGCGCTCGGGTTCGGGCGAGCGGGCTCAGCTTTCCGAGCAGCAGCGCACCAATGTGCACCAGACGCTGCTTAAGGAAAGCAATCTCAATCGTGCCACGAACGTCAATATCTCAATCTCTGTCGGGACGCGCATCCCGCGCTCGGTGCGGTTGGCTCCACTCCCTGCCACCATTATCTCGGTCGTTCCGGCCTACCGGAGCTATCAATACGTCGTCGTCAATGACGAGATTTGCATCGTCGATCCGAACTCCTATGAGATCGTCGAGGTCATTGCGGCGCCCGGACGGACGGCCCGCGTCGACAGCCGTGGCGGCCAAAGCGTGCTGGTGCTGACGGAGGAAGAAAAGGCGATCGTGCTACGCTCGGTTGACAGGGATCGTAGCTCAACGCTCGGGTTGGGGACATTGACCGAAGGCTCCTCCGTTCCGCGCGGAGCCAACGTTCAGGTCTTCCCCGACACGGTGGTTCAACAAGTTCCAAAGCTTAAGGGCCACAAATTCTTCGCCGCGGAAGACCGCCTCGCCATCGTCGATACGCAAGGCGACAAGGTGCAACTCGTGCTGGAAGACAAGCGCTAAGGAAGGCAAAGGCAACGGGCGCCGGACATACTTGTCCGGCGCCTCTTCCTTGCCGGCGCAAGCGGCGCAGCTGCTTCGGACCATCAGAGCCCACCGACACCGGCAAGTTGCATGCGGCAAAGGGTTGGAACAATGCGCTCATGCCTCGGTCCACTGGCGCGCGGACTATTGGTTGTCGTGCTCGCGGCAGGGGCTGCCGTGGCGGACGATTGGCTCACCTATAGCAACCCGCGCTACGGTTTCAGTTTCCAATACCCAAGCAATGTCTTTGCCGTGGAGCGTACTGCGCAAGCCGGTGATGGCCAGCTGTTCGTTGCCAAGAATGGCGATGCGCGCCTGCTCGTCGGCACGCTCAGCAACGAGACCAACTTTACGCCGGCGAGCTACCAGAGCTACGTCGCGCACAATTCCTACGCTGACTATCGCATTGGCTACCACCGCCTCGGCGGTAGCTGGTTTGCTCTGTCGGGCGAGGGAAACGGCCAGATCTTCTATGAAAAGGCGATGTTCAGTTGCGGTGGCCAACGCATTAACAGCTTCGCGATGATCTATCGCTCGGATCAGCGCCACATCTTTGACCGCATTGTCGAACGCATCGAGGATACCTTCCGTCCCGGCTCGAAGTGCTGATCGGTGGGGCTGCCCGGCTAGCAATCCAAAACCGGCGGCAAGACACCGCCAGCTCCGATCCACCCGGCGCCGGACCGTGCTCGGCGGCTCGCCGTCTTTTGTTGCTTCTGGCGCAAGCCGCAGCGGTTACGCAAAGATATTGCCGGGCCTATTCATGTCGGCCCATCGCCGAGTGATGCTTGGTGTCGCGCATTGTCAGATAGACCACCAGCGACGTGGCGATCACGGCCGTCAGGTAGTAATAAAACCAGGTCTCGTGACCAATCGACTTGAACCACAAGGCGATGGATTCGGCGGTGCCACCGAAGATCGAGACGGTGAGCGCGTAGGGCAACCCCACACCCGTTGCCCGCACCTTGGTCGGAAACAATTCGGCCTTTACCACCGCATTGATCGAAGTATAGCCGGCGACGATGAGCCATGCGCCTGCAATGAGCAAGAACGCAACCAGCGCGCTCTTGGTCGCCTGTAGCGCGTAGAGCAGCGGAACCGTGAACAGCGTGCCGGTGACGCCAAACCAAATCAACAGGGTTTTGCGGCCGATTCTGTCCGAAAGCGCTCCATAGGCCGGCTGCAGCAATAGCGCAAACACCAGCGAGGCCCCGGTTACCAAGGTGGTTTGCCCGTCGCTGAGCCCGACCGAGAGCCTCAAGAACTTCTGCATATAAGTGGTGTAGGTGTAAAAGGCGGTCGTGCCGCCCATGGTGAGACCGACGACGAGCAGTATTTCGCGCGGATAGTTGAGCAGAGCCTTCAGGGAGCTCTCGCGCCGCACCAGCTTTTTGGCCGCAATGAAGTCCTCAGTCTCATGCAGGTTGCGGCGCATGATCAAGGCTATGATGGCGAGCAGCGCGCCAATGACGAAGGGGATGCGCCAACCCCAGGCTCGCAACTCCTCGGCGCTGAGGAAGACCTGCTGCAGCAACAGCAATACGACAATGGCCGCGAGCTGGCCGCCGATCAACGTCACGTACTGGAAGCTTGAGTAAAAACCGCGATGCTTCTCGTCGGCAACCTCGGTCAGATACGTTGCACTGGTGCCGTATTCCCCGCCGAGGCTCAATCCCTGGATGACACGCGCCAAGCCCAGCAGCGCCGGCGCTGCGACGCCGATGCTGGCATAGGTCGGCGTCACGGCAATCATCAGGGAGCCGAAGCACATCAATAGCACCGACAGCATGAGGGCATTGCGGCGGCCATAGTGGTCGGCGAGATGGCCGAAGAGCCAACCGCCGATCGGTCGCACGATAAAGCCGATGGCAAACAGGACCGCAGCATTCAACTGCTGCACGACCGGGTCTTCGCCCGGGAAGAACGAGCTCGCGAAATAAAGCGCAAAGGCGGCATAGGCATAAAAGTCGTACCATTCCACCAGGTTGCCGATCGAGCCGATGAAGATCGCTTTCAGACGACGCTGGACATCGCGAACCTGGTCGAAGCGATCCTCCCCAAGCGTGGTCGATGTCGTGGCCATATTTTAAACGTCCCAACCGATGCAAAGCGGATCTGGCAAGCTGATAACGCCGGTGAAGCTGGGCCGTTTCGGGCTTTAGCGGTGGAGGCGCTGCGGCTTTGGCGCCCTCTAATCGAGAACCCAACGCGGGTCGCGGGCAAGGAGGTGCGAGGTCGTCGCGCGCTGGGCGACGCGCAGCAAGGCTGCCTCGGAGCTCCCCGGAACCGGCCTTCCTGAGCGACGTTGCCTTTGCGGCAAGGTGCTGGGCAACCCTTGCCTGACTTGGTTTTTTTCGCAACGCGCGAGGCGCGCCCGGCTGGCCGAGCCCCCGCTCGGGAAGGGACGCGCCGAACACCCGCGGAGTTTACGCATGGCTGCTATTCAACCCGCGCTCGGGCTCTTCTTTGCGCTCGCCGCGAGCCTACAAGCCGCACGCGCCGAGCCCCTGCTCGCCGACTTTGACTACCCGTACCCGGTTCACCACTACGACTTTTCGTCTCAGGGGCAGCCGCTGACCATGGCATTCATGGACGTGCGGCCGCAGCAGCCAAACGGTCACACCATCGTGCTGTTGCATGGCAAGAATTTCTGCGCCGCCACCTGGGAGGCCAGCATTGGGCCGCTCCGGGACGAGGGCTATCGCGTCGTCCTTCCCGACCAAATCGGCTTTTGCAAATCCAGCAAACCGCAAGCCTACCAATTCAGCCTGCATCAGTTGGCCCAAAACACCCACGCCCTTCTCGCCAGCATCGGCGTCGAGCGGCCGATCGTGCTGGGCCATTCCATGGGTGGCATGTTGGCCTTCAGATATGCCTTGATGTACCCACAGGACATGACGGGCCTGGTCGTGGTTAACCCGATCGGGCTCGAAGATTGGAAAGCCAAGGGCGTACCGCTTGTCGGCGTGGATCAGCTCTTTGCGCGCGAGCGCCAGACCTCCTTCGATAGCATCAAACGCTACCAACAGACCACCTACTATGCCGGTACCTGGCAGCCGGCCTACGACCGCTGGGTGAAGATGCTTGCCGACATGTATGCCGGCGATGCCGGCAAGCTCGTTGCTTGGGATCAAGCCCTGACGTCGGACATGATCATGAGCCAACCCGTCGTCTATGAATTCGACCGCATTGCGGTGCCAACCACGCTGTTGATCGGCCAGAAGGACACCACGGCGATCGGCAAGGATCGTGCCCCGCCCGAGGCGGCAGCTGCGCTTGGCAACTATCCCGAGCTCGGGCAGCTGGCCCATCAGCGCATCAAGGGTTCGGTGCTCCTCGCCTTTCCAGAGCTTGGCCACTCGCCGCAGGTGCAGGACCCAGCCCAGTTCAACAGGGCCTTGCTCCAACAGCTCGCTCGTTTCCGCTAAGCCGGGCCGACCTAGCCCGGCCGGGAACAAGCGGTCAGCTTGATCGTTGTGGTGGGGTTAATGGTGCAGCCCCCGTAGCGGGGCGCTTGCGTGCGAGTCGAGAATGCGGCTGAGGCGCGCGCTGTTGGGGGTTTTCGGCGTCGTCCTGCTCGGGGCCGTCGGCGTTATCTTTATGAGCCGGCACCCGGCGCTACCGGCGATTGCGCCTCCGTCCGCCGCCGGCTTCGATCGGGTCCTCATCGCCAAAGGGGCCGAGCTAGCCCTGATCGGCAATTGCAATGTCTGCCACAGCAAACAAGATGGCGCCCCCTATGCGGGTGGGCGGCCGCTGAAAACGCCATTCGGCACGATTTATGCCACCAACATCACACCCGATTCCGATACGGGCATCGGCTCTTGGTCGGAGGCAGCCTTCCTGCGGGCGATGCGCGAGGGCGTGCGGCGCGACGGCGCCCACCTCTATCCGGCCTTTCCCTACGACCACTTCACAAAGGCATCGGTCGGCGACTTGCGCGCGATCTACGCCTTCCTGATGACACGCGAACCGGTGCGGGCCCAAACACCCAACAACGAGCTGCCCTTCCCGTGGTCCGAACGGGCCCTGATCGCGGGCTGGAAACTGCTCTATTTCAAAGCCGGCGAGCTCAAGCCCGATCCAGCCCTCAGCGCCGAACTCAACCGTGGCGCCTACTTGGTGGAGGGCCTCGCCCATTGCGGGGCCTGTCACACCCCGCGCAACCCCTTGGGCGCGGAGGCGAACGATCGTTACCTCGGCGGCGGCGAAATCGATGGCTGGCACGCCCCGGCCTTGAACGGAGCTTCGCCGGCACCGGTGCCGTGGACCAGCGAGCAGCTCTTTAGCTACCTGCGCACCGGCTTTGTGCCAGCACACGGCGTGGCCGCCGGCCCCATGCAGCCGGTGGCCAACAACCTGGGTACGGTCGCCGAACAAGATGTGAAGGCCATCGCTGCCTACATTGGTGCCATGCTTGGTCCGGCCACCGCCAATCGGCGGCAAGCGGCGGGCGCACCCACGGCGCAAGCCACACCCCGAGCCAGCGTCGGCAACACAAAATCTGAGGGTGGCGCCGATGGCGCGGTCATCTACGCGGGAGCTTGCGCGCTCTGTCACGAGCCAACCGGGCAGGCGTTCTCCGCCCATGGCATTGCCTTGACGGCCAGCAAGGTGGTTGCCATGCCGGACGCGCGCAATCTCAGCCGGGTCATACTCGAGGGTATCGATCCACCGAACGCTTCTCCCGCCGCCCTGATGCCGGGCTTCGGCGCGGCGCTTACCGACAGTCAAATCGCCGCGCTCATGGCTTACCTGCGCCGCAGCTTCAGCGACCAACCGGCGTGGAGCGGGCTGGAAAACACGGTGCGTGAGGCGCGGCAGTCGGCCCGGGAGCCTTGATTGGATCCCACGCCTTTGCGCCTGCCCAGGAGGTTTGATGCTCACGCTCAACATTAATGGTCGACCGCATCCGGTCGAGGCCGAGCCGGCCACACCGCTGCTCTATGCGTTGCGCGACGAAATCGGCCTCAACGGTGCCAAGTTTGGCTGTGGCCTTGGCCAGTGTGGGGCCTGCACCGTCCTATTGGATGACAGACCTGTGCTGTCATGCATAACGCCGATCGCGGTCACCCAAGGACGCCAAATCACGACCTTGGAAGGACTTGGCGGCATCGACAATCCGGGTGCTGTGCAGCGTGCCTTCATCGCCGAGCAGGCGGCGCAGTGCGGCTTTTGTATTGCCGGCATGATCATGCGCGCCGAGGGCCTGCTTCGCCGCAATACTCAGCCCTCCGAACAGGAGATCCGCACGCATATGAGTGCGAACTTGTGCCGCTGCGGCACGCACATGCGCATTCTGGCGGCCGTGCGTCGCGCCGCGCAGGCCGTGCGATCCGCCAAAGTTGATGCCCAACCCACCCAGGATGCACGGCGATGAAGAGGGTCCCGGCCATGTTGTCACGACGCTCGCTGCTCGGGGTAGGCTCAGCCCTGGTAGTGAGCTTCACGCTGGTTCGCCCGCCCTTTCCCGGCGCGACCGCCCAGACGCCGCCGCCGCGATTGCCGGGCAGTCTTCGCACCACGCCCATGCTCGATGCCTGGATTCGCATCGACGCCAATGGCATCAGCGTCTTCACCGGCAAAGCCGAGCTCGGGCAGGGCATCAAAACCGCGTTGTTGCAGGTCGCGGCCGAGGAGCTCAGCGTCGAACCGAAGGACATCACATTCATCACGGCGGACACGGCCAGAACCCCCAACGAGGGCTACACCTCTGGCAGCCAATCGATGCAGGACAGCGCCACGGCCATCCGCCACGCTGCCGCGCAAGCGCGCGAGTTGCTGATCGCCGCCGCGGCCACGCGCTTGGGCATCCCGGCCGAGCAGCTGACCGCAAAGGATGGCGTCATCAGCAGCCCCGACGGCCGCCGCGCCGACTATCGCGAACTGGCCTCGGCCGAGGTCCTGCATCAGGAAGCACGCCCGCAATCCAAACTTAAAGAGCCTGGCAGCTACCGCTGGATCGGCAAGCCGATGGCCCGCGTCGACATTCCCGCCAAGGTGACGGGTGCGACCGCTTATGTGCAAGACCTGCGCCTACCCGGCATGGTGCACGCGCGCGTCGTGCGTCCGCCCAGCTATGGCGCGCGCTTGCGCAGCGTCGAGGTTGCCGCCGTCGAGCGCATGCCCGGGGTGCTTAAGGTCGTGCGCAACGGCCACTTTCTCGCCGTCGTGGCCCAACGCGAATTTGAGGCCGTGCAGGCGATGGACGCGCTGGCACTGGCCAGCCAGTGGGACGAAGACAAGGCACTGCCCAACCCGAATGGGCTCTACGATTGGGTGCGTAACGCTACCTCGAAGGAGTACGTCATCGCCGCGGTCGGCAACGTTGCCGAGAGCGATGGGCGTTCCCTGCAGGCGATCTATCACCGACCCTACCAGCTACATGGGTCCATCGGGCCCTCCTGCGCCGTGGCCCAGGCCGAGGCCGGCGCGCTGACGATTTGGACGCATGCGCAAGGCGTCTACCCGCTTCGCGCGGCCCTCGCCGAGATGCTGGGCCTGGCACAAGACAAGATCCGCTGCATCCATATGGAGGGCTCAGGCTGCTACGGTCACAACGGGGCCGACGATGTGGCCGCCGATGCCGCCCTGGTGGCAATGGCGCTCCCCGGCCGTCCCGTCCGGCTGCAATGGATGCGCGACCAAGAGCACGCCTGGGAACCTTTCGGCGCGGCGATGGTGACGCGCGCGCGTGCCACCCTTGACAACCGCGGCAGCGTCGCGACCTGGCATTACGAGGTGTGGAGCAACGCCCACTCGACGCGTCCGGGCGGCGCCGGCAACCTGATGCCGGCTTGGCATTTGCAGCGCGCCTTCACCCAGCCAGTGCCGGAGCCGATCCCGCAACCTACCGGCGGCGGCGATCGCAACGCCATCCCGCTCTATCAGTTCGCCAATATGCGCGTCGTGCACCACTTCATCCCCGAGATGCCGCTGCGGGTCTCTGCCTTGCGCGGTCTCGGTGCCTACATGAACGTGTTTTCACTAGAAAGCTTCATGGACGAACTGGCGCTTGCCGCCGGCGCCGATCCAGTCGAATTTCGATTGCGGCACTTGCAAGACGCTCGCGCCCGCGCCGTCATTGAACTCGCGGCCGAAAAATTTGGTTGGGCTGGCGCCCAGAAACCATCCAAGGGATATGGCCGGGGCTTCGCCTTTGCCAAATATAAAAACTTGGCGGCCTACACCGCGGTCGCCGCCGAGCTTGAGGTCGAACGCGAAAGCGGACAGATACGATTGCGGCGGTTCGTGGCTGCCGACGACAGCGGCGAGATCGTCAATCCGGACGGCGTGCGCAACCAGATCGAAGGTGGCATCGTGCAGTCGACGAGCTGGACCTTGCGCGAGGCGGTCGCCTTTGATGAAAGGCGCATCACGAGCCGCGATTGGAGCACCTATCCGATTTTGCGTTTCGCCGATTTGCCCGACCAGGTCGAGGTGCACCTCATCGACCGACCGGGTCAGCCGTTCCTCGGCACCGGCGAATCCGCACAAGGCCCAACCGCGGCCGCAATTGCCAACGCCGTTGCCCATGCGACAGGGGTTCGTATCCGCGAGCTGCCGCTCACGCCCGCGCGCGTGAAGGCCGCCATGCCCACGTGAGTTGGCAACGGCCTGGCGGCGCCCACCGGCCTCGGCACGTCGGGAGCGTTGGGCCCGCAAAAGCGCAACGTCATCGGGCGTAGCGGTTTGAGGGCACGAGCTGAGCTGCGAACCGGGCTATGGGGCGAGACACTACGGTGTTGCCGCACAACTGGGCAGAAGCTGCCGCCTGGCCTCGCCTCGCGCTCAGCCTGTCCAATAAGGCCTTTTGGCGGGGGTGCGGCGGCAAGCGGAAAAAGTCGACAAGCTCTTGCTATGCCGTTACCAGACGGCGCTAGGCGCCAATTGAAAGCTCGGAGCGACCCCGAGCATCACGGTTTGCAGAGCCTCTGGCAGCCTCGGTCGCGAGCGACCAAATGACGTGCAACGGAGTGTGGCGGATGGCGTTTCACCAGCGACGCCGCTCTCGCCAAGATCGCAAAGAAGTGGCCGCGCCATGCAAGCCATTCGCAATAATACCGCGCTCAACCGCTACGAGCTTGAGACCGAGGCCGGCTTTGCCGTCGCCAACTACCGACTGTTGCCCGGCGCCATCGCCATATTCCACACCGAAGTCCCGCTGCCTTTGCGCGGTCGCAACATCGGCGTGCAGCTTGTGCGCGGCGTTCTCGAGGACGTCCGCCGCCAGGGGATTAAAGTGGTACCCCAATGCTCGTTCGTGCGCGCGTTTATGGCTCGCCATCCCGAGTACCAGGATTTGCTTGCCGCCGAAGCGGTCGCGGTCCGCTAGCCGGTTGGGATCGCGCCGACGACTTGGCGTGCCGCCAATGGCGCGGCTCAAAGCGCAAACCATTTACCCAATGGTGCATAAAGCATTGCGCTGAGCGAGCCATTGTGAGGAGCTTCGCGCAACCAGCGCTCCGCCAAACAGGAGGTTGTGATGCGCCGCCACCTGCCGACGATCCTGCTCCTGCTGGTGCTGCTGGGGCTACTTGCCCTGGCGCTCAGTTTCATGGTCAGCGCTTGGCGGGGCAGCACGGCACACATGAGCGTGCATGGCTGGATCGCCCTCAGTTTGGGCGTCTTCTTTTCCGTTGTGATCGGCTGTGGCCTCATGGCGCTGATGTTTTATAGCAGTCGGCGCGGCTACGACGACCGCGCCAGCGGCGGTGAGCCGCCGCCAGAGGACGGCTGAACGGCCCGATATCTCAGCCCCTCCCGCACTCCGACCAAACTGCTCCTGCCGCCGGCGGCAGGCGCCAGGCAAGGGGCGACACCAAAACGGCGGGTCAGCTGACCCACGCCTTGCGCGCCCGATCACACCGCGCCGGGGGCGCTAACCCGAATCGGGTCCCGATCGCCCCGTCCCCTTGCCGCCGCTGCCGCCATAGCCTTTGCTGCGACCTTCCCCGCCATGGCCCTTCTCACCGGGTGTCCAGCTCCCATCCGCCTCGGTGGCGCCATCGTCCGTTCTCTTGCGCTCAGGTTCGCGCACCCCGTAGTCGCTCGGCCAACGATCCTGTTTGCCAAGTTTCGAGGCTTTGCTGTGCTTTTGAGCTTTCACCATGTCCTGCTCCTTTCGGGTTAGCTATCGCCGCTTGGCGACCCGGATCGATCTTGCGGCAAACTACAGGCCAAACCGGTAGGTAGCGGGCACGCCAGCCCTGGTCGGTGCCACAGCCAAGGGCGTGACCGCGCGGCTTTCGTCGAACCAGACATAGGCATCAAATTGCCGGGACAAGGAC
>Ga0070695_100002350_pt1 | contig 10848 bp, 7 predicted proteins | sample KBSK1252metaG_FD_65471 | JGI IMG/M metagenome (GOLD analysis project Ga0070695, IMG submission 65471) | Corn, switchgrass and miscanthus rhizosphere microbial communities from Kellogg Biological Station, Michigan, USA - KBS K1-25-2 metaG | ecosystem: Host-associated > Plants > Roots >...
GATGAAGACCTGCTCCGGCCCACGCTCCCGGATCAACCCCCAGGCGTGCTGGAGCTTACGAAAATCATCGGCGGTACTCGCCAGGATGGCGCCGCGGGCATAGGACAAATTGGGCGCATGCTGGTTACCAAACCGGTCCATTCCCATCGTGAATGCTCCTGCTTCGCGCTGCGCGCGGGCTTCGGACGGAGCCACCAGGGGCGCTAACTGCGCGCCCGTGAGCCTTCGCCGGCGTCCGCCAAGCTACCAAGGGTGCTGCTCGGGCCTCATTTGTATAGACGACCGTACCTTAGGCTCAAGTTTAGCGTCAAGGCCAGGCGGCGCCGATGCGACGCGATCTTGTGCTGGCCGTGCGGCCAGCGTCCGGGCGTCGGCGGGGCCGAGCCCAGTGTGGCATTCCCGTTTCAGCGGCGGCGGTGATTGGCGCGAACGCCGCTCACCTCGTGCGCCTGCGGGCCGGTTGTGAACAATGAGGCCGATCCGACTTTCCCTAGAGGTGCTGACGGCAGATGCAGGCGCTTTTGTATGGGTTGTGGGCTTTGGCGTTCTCTGCGGCCGCGGCGGTTGCCGCAGAACCGCTGGCCAAGGGCATTCAGGACAACTCGTTCCTGATCGAGGAAGCCTACAACCAAGAAGCCGGCGTGGTGCAGCACATCACCAACTTGCGCCGCCAGAACGGCCAGTGGCAATTCAGCTGCAGCCAGGAATGGCCGGTTTTTAGCCAGACCCACCAATTCTCCTACTCGGTGCCCTACAACTTCGGCAGCAACCGGGGCGTCGGCGACATCACGCTCAACTATCGCTACCAGGCCCAGACCGAGACCGTCACGCCCTGTTCAGCAATGGCTCACCCGATGTCGGGGCCTTTTTCTATTTGTCCTTTGAGCACAAGTTCTAAGGCGTTCGCTACGATGAGGCGCAAGGGCCCGCGGCGCGCTGCCTCGAGCCTAGCGGGGCAAAAAGACCAGGGCTAGGCGGCCGCCATCTCCCAGGTTTTTTAGGCCAATCTGGGCGCCATCTCCTGCCATCTTTTTGGGCAGCTTTCGGGAACAGCTTCCTGGCCATTCGAGGGGTGCTTTGCGCTTAAGGGCCGTGCGCACCAGGAGCGTTCACGCCCGCGGTCAACCGGGCCGGCGGTCGACCCCCGCGGCTGATGTCGGAGGCGGCCCGCAGCCAAAACGGGACGTTGGCGCATAAACCCGGGGGAGGCCCCGGCGGAGGAGTGTCAGCCCGCACCATCGCGCGCATTTGCCTATGCCGGCGCGGACGTCTAGCCTGCCCGCGATCGAGTGGGGCAACGGCGCGAACGCAAAGGGGACGAGCGCATGGCCGAAGGCTTTGTTCGCGGCGCCTCGGAAACCGGCGATCCGCTGCTCTTGACCCCCGGCCCGCTCACCACCTCGCGCAGCGTTAAGGCGGCGATGCTGCACGATTGGGGCTCACGCGACGCCAACTTTCTCAGCCTCAACGGCCAAGTACTCGGACGGTTGCCGGAGGTCATCAATGCCGCGGGCACGCACGTCACCGTGCCGGTGCAGGGCTCGGGTACCTTCGCCGTGGAAGCGATGCTGACGAGCTTCCTGCCTCGCACGGGCAAGGTCCTGATCCTCAGCAACGGGGCCTACGGGGAGCGCGCGCGCAGGATCTGCGAGATCGCCGGGCGCAGTCACAGCGTCCACGAAACGGCCGAAGATACGCCACCCGACCTCGACGTGATCGATCGCATGCTGCGCGCCGACGCCAGCATCACGCACGTGTTTGCCGTGCAGTGCGAGACCACCAGCGGCATCTTGAACCCTGTTGTCGAGATCGCCCAGCTTACCGAGCGGCACGGCCGGCGCCTGCTCCTCGATGCCATGAGCGCGTTCGGTGCGCTGCCGCTCGATGCAAAGCGCACGCGCTTTGATGCCGTGGCGGCCTCCTCCAACAAATGCATCGAGGGCGTGCCGGGCCTCGGCTTTGTCATTTGCCGCGAGCCGGCCCTGGCCGAGACCAAGGGCAACGCGACGACCTTGGTCCTGGACCTATACGAGCAGTGGCAGGTGCTGGCGAAAAGCGGGCAATACCGTTTTACGCCGCCGATCCACGTGATTGTGGCGTTCCATCAAGCGCTCAAGGAATTCTTCGCCGAGGGCGGCCAACCCGGGCGCGGGGCGCGCTACGCCGAGAACTGCCGCATCCTGATCGAGGGGATGCGGGCCATGGGATTTCGCACCTTGCTCTCGGACCGCCTGCAGGCACCGATCATTGTCACATTCCATATGCCAAAGCATGCAAAGTTCATCTTTCAAAGCTTTTACGACAAGCTGAAGGAACGCGGTTACGTGATCTATCCGGGCAAGCTGACGGTGGCCAACAGTTTTCGCATCGGCTGCATCGGCAGGCTCAACGCCGAGCACATGCGCGGCGCGCTCGCCGCCATCGGCCAGGTGCTTGCCGAGTTGGGCGTTAGCGGGCTTGGCGGTAGCGAGCGGTGAGGCAAGTCCCGTGACCCAGTCCCAACGTCAGGCCCAAGTCAGCTGCAACGGCCGCCGCTATGAGATGCCGACGGCGCCCACGGTGGTTATCTGCCTCGACGGCTCCGAGCCGGGCTATATCGAAGCCACCATTGCCGCCGGGCGTGCGCCGACCTTTGCGCGTTTTATGGCCGAGGGAGCAACCCTAGAGGCGGAAAGCGTCATCCCGAGCTTCACCAACCCTAACAATCTTTCCATTATCACGGGTCGGCCACCCGCCGTGCACGGCATCGCCGGCAATTTCTTCTATGACCCGGTTGCGGGCAAAGAAGTGATGATGAACGACCCTGAATTTTTGCGCGCCCCCACCATCCTCAAGGCCTTCCAGGACGCCGGCGCCAAGGTGGCGATGGTGACCGCCAAGGACAAGCTGCGCGCATTGTTATCGCACGGGCTCCAGTACGCCGGTGGGCGTGCCATTGCCTTTTCCGCCGAGCGCGCCGACCAGGCGACGCGGCGGCTCAACGGCATCGAGGACGCCTTGGGCTTCGTCGGCCTGCAGCTGCCCGACGTCTACTCGGCAGGCCTGTCGGAGTTCGTGTTTGCGGCGGGCGTCAAGCTGCTGGCGGCAGAGCGCCCCGACCTCATGTATCTTTCCACCACGGACTATGTGCAGCACAAGGCCGGTCCCGGCACGGCGCCCGCCAACGACTTTTATGCCATGATCGACGGCTATTTGGCCGAGCTCGACCGGCAAGGCGCGGTCGTCCTGGCCACCGCCGACCATGGCATGAACGACAAGCACAGGCGCGACGGGACGCCCGACGTCATCTATCTCAAGACCCTGTTTGACGAGTGGCTCGGGCAGGACCGGGCGCGCGTCATTCTGCCCATCACCGACCCCTACGTGGTGCATCACGGTGCACTGGGCTCGTTCGCGACCGTCCACGTGCCCCCCGGCACCGACCTGGCTCAGCTCCTCGCCAAGCTCGAAGCCATCGCCGGTATCGACCTGGCCTTGACCCGCGAGGAGGCGTGTCGGCGCTTCGAGCTGCCGCCCGATCGCATCGGCGACATCGTCGTCGTCTCCGCCCGCCACAAGGCGCTTGGTACCGCGCCGGAGCTGCACGACCTGTCAGGCCTGAACGAGCCCCTGCGCTCGCACGGAGGGGTGACCGAGCAGCGCGTACCCGTGCTTTGCAACCGCCACCTGGCGGTCGCGCCAGGTCGCAGGTTGCGCAATTTCGACGCCTTCGACCTAGCCTTGAACTGCGTGCGCTGAAGGGGAGCGCGAGGAGATGCAGGATCGCGTTACGAACCCGAAGCTGCCGGTCAAGGCGCACGAGGAGATGCGGATCGCCGGCAAGCGCGTCGATGCCGAGGAGCGCATCGAGGTGCGCAATCCCTATACGGGCAACGTCGTGGGCACCGTGCCGGCCGCCAGCCCGGCGCAGGTGGCCGAGGCCTTCAGGATCGGCTGTTCCTACAAGCCCAAGCTCACGCGCTACGAACGGCAGAAAATTCTTATGCGCACGGCCGAGATCCTGGCGACACGGCGCCAGGAGATCGCCCACCTGATCACCGCCGAGTCGGGGCTTTGCCTCAAGGATTCGCTGTACGAGGTGGGCCGCGCCTGCGACGTCTACATGCTGGCCGGGCAGCTGGCGATCCGCGACGATAGTGAAGTGTATGCCTGCGATATCACTGCGCATGGCAAGGCGCGGCGCATCTATACCTCGCGCACGCCCGTGCGCGGCTGCATTTCGGCGATTACCCCGTTCAATCACCCGCTCAACATGATCAGCCACAAGATCGCCCCCGCCATCGCCACCAACAATCGGGTGGTGGCCAAGCCGACGGAACTAACGCCGCTGACGGCGCTGTTGCTGGCGGACGTGCTCTATGAAGCGGGCCTGCCGGGCGAGATGCTGTCGATCGTCACCGGCAACCCCCGCAGCATGGGCGATGCCATGATTGCCGATCCGCACGCCGACATCGTCACCTTCACGGGCAGCGTCAGGGTCGGCAAGCACATTGCGCAGAAGGCCGGCTACAAGCGCCTGGTGTTGGAATTGGGGGGCAACGACCCCTTGATCGTGATGGAAGACGCCGATCTCAACGCGGCCGCCGAATTGGCGGTGCAGGGTGCCACCAAGAATTCCGGGCAGCGCTGCACCGCGGTCAAGCGCATCTTGGTGGTGGAGGCGGTCGCCGATCCCTTCGTGGAGCTAGTGCTGGCAAAGGCGCGCCAGCTGAAGTGCGGCGATCCCCTCAATCCCAATACGGATATCGGGACCGTGATCCATGAAGGCGCCGCCCGCCAATTCGAAGAGCGCGTCAATGACGCGGTAGCCAAGGGCGCCCGGCTGCTGCTGGGCAACGAGCGCAAAGGGGCGCTCTATCCGGCGACCGTCGTCGACCACGTTCCCTATCGCTGCACGCTTGTGCACGAGGAAACCTTCGGACCGGTGATCCCGATCATCCGCTGCCCCAACGATATTGCGGCGGTGATCGCCATTTCCAACGACACGCCCTATGGCCTGTCGTCGGGGGTGTGCACGAACCGGCTCGACTACATCACGCGTTTTATCAACGAGTTGGAGGTGGGCACCGTCAATGTCTGGGAAGTGCCGGGCTATCGCATCGAGATGTCGCCGTTCGGCGGCATCAAGGATTCGGGCCTCGGCTATAAGGAAGGCGTTTGGGAGGCCATGAAAAGCTACACCAACGTCAAGACCTATTCGCTGCCCTGGCCGACCTGAGCCAGCCATCGGCAGCCATTGCACTGGGGGAGTACCTTTCAATGTTCGCAAAACTCGTTCAGCTGGCGGCGGCGTGCGCGCTGACCACCGGCCTGCTGGCCCAGCCGGCGCTGGCGCAGAAAACCAAGCTCACCGTGTACACGGCGCTCGAAAATGATCAGCTCGCACCGTTCAAGGCGGAAATCGAAAAGGCGGTGCCGAGCGTCGAGATCGAATGGGTGCGCGACTCCACCGGTGTCATCACCGCCCGCTTCCTGGCCGAAAAGGACAATCCAAAGGCCGACATGGTGATGGGGCTTGCCGCCTCCAGCCTGCTGGCCTTCAAAAAGGCGGGCCTGCTCGAGGCCTACCAGCCCAAGGGTGCCGAGGCCTTGCGCCCAACCTTCCGTTCGCCGGACGGCAGCTGGACCGCGCACGATGCCTATGTGGGCATCATCTGCTTCAATACCGCCGAGGCAGAAAAGATCGGCCTGGAAGCGCCCAAATCCTGGAAGGATCTGACCGACGCCAAATACAAGGACAAGCTGGTGATGCCGCACCCGGCCTCCTCCGGCACGGGTTATCTGACGGTCGCGGCTTGGCTGCAGCTGATGGGCGAGACCGAGGCCTGGGCCTTCATGGATGCCCTGCACCAGAACATGGCCGTTTACACCCATTCGGGGAGCGCGCCCTGCGTGCAGGCAGCAAAGGGCGAACGCGTGGCCGGCATCGCCCTTGATATGCGCGGCGCGCGCGAGAAGACCGCGGGCGCGCCCTTGGCCGTGATTGCGCCAATCGAGGGCGTCGGCTGGGACATGGAAGCCTACGCCATCGTCAAGGGCAGCAAAAAGCTTGACCTCGCCAAACAGGTTGCCGACTGGGCGGCGAGCAAGGCCGCCAATGAGCTTTACTCCAAGTACTATGCCATCGTCGCGCACCCCGAAGTGAAGAACGTGCCCAAAAACTATCCCGCCGAAGCCGAGGCGCGCATGGCAAAGATCGACTTCCAGAAAATGGCCGATGACCGCGAGCGCGTGCTGGCGGAGTGGTCGAAGCGCTACGAAGCCAAGGCGGCGCCGAAAAACTAACCGAGCCGGCCGCGCCGCTGGGTGGTGCCAATGATGCAAAGCGTCAACCGAACCGCCACCGCGGCGCTAAAGAAGACCGCAGCGGGCCCAGAGGCCCGCTCGCCGCACCTCCGCCTGGAGGCTATTAGCAAACGCTTTGGCGCCTTTCATGCGCTCGAGGACGTTTCGCTCGCCGTCGAGGCGGGGCGCCTGGTCTGCTTTCTTGGTCCGTCGGGCTGCGGCAAGACCACGCTGTTGCGCGTGATCGCGGGCCTCGAGGTGCAGGATGCCGGCCGCATCGAGATCGGTGGCCGCGATGTGAGCCGGTTGCCGCCGGCGCAACGCGACTTCGGCATCGTCTTCCAGTCCTATGCCTTGTTTCCCAATCTGACCGTTGCCCAGAACGTCGGCTACGGGCTGGTCAATCGCCGCAAGGCGCGCGCCGAGATCAAGGCGCGGGTGGCGGAAATGCTGAGCCTGGTCGGGCTGACCGAGCACGGCGCAAAATACCCCATACAATTGTCGGGCGGCCAGCAGCAGCGCGTCGCGCTTGCCCGGGCACTGGCGTCCGCACCGAGCCTGCTGCTCCTCGACGAACCGCTGTCCGCACTCGATGCGCGGGTCCGCGTGCGCCTGCGCGAGGAGATCAAGGCGCTGCAGCAACGCCTGGGCGTGACCACCATCATGGTCACGCACGACCAGGAAGAAGCGCTGGCGATGGCCGATAGCATCGTGGTGATGAACCGCGGCCGCGTCGAGCAAATCGGCGCGCCGACGGAGATCTATGGCCATCCGGCCACCGCCTTCGTCGCCGACTTCGTCGGCGAGATGAATATGTTTGATGCCACCGTGGTGGCGGCCGATCGCCTTTCCGTCGGTGGCCTCACCCTGACCTCGGCGCACATTGGCAAGCGCGGCGTGGGCAGCCGGGTACGGCTGGGGCTCAGGCCCGAGGAGGTGCGGATTCGTGGGCTTGAACCGGGCGCGCCCAACACGCTTGCCGCCAGCGTCATTGTGCTCGACTTTCTCGGTGCCTTCTGGCGCGCAACGCTACGGCTCGAGGAGGACGAGGGTATGCTGCTGCGCTCCGATTTCTCCATCAACGCCATGCGCGACCTCGATATTCGTGTCGGCCAGCGCCTCAAGATCGCCTTGCCGGCCGCTGCCGTGCGCGTGTTCGACGGGGCGCGGGCATGATGGTTCTGGCCGCGCCGGCGGCGGCGGCGCCGCGCCGGCTTGCTGGCGAGGATATTCTCATGCGCGCCGGCATCGTTGCCCTCGCGGCGCTGCTTTTGTTGTTTATTGCCTTGCCGCTCGCAACCTTGCTGTTGAAAAGCTTCCAGGACAGCGCGGGACACTTCGTCGGTCTCAGCAACTATGGGCGCTACTTTGCAACGCCGACGCTGGTTGCCTCGGTGTGGAACAGCTTGGGCGTCGCGGTGCTCACCACCGCCATCGTCGTGCCGCTGGCCTACCTTTACGCCTACGGGCTCACGCGCACCTGTCTGCCCGGCAAGCGGCTGTTTGCCGCGCTCGCCCTGTTGCCGCTGTTCGCCCCCTCGCTGCTGCCGGCGATCTCGCTCATCTACATCTTCGGCAACCAGGGCTTTCTAAAGGGCTGGCTGGCTGGCGGCAGTATCTATGGCCCGCTGGGCATCGTCATGGCGCAAGTCTTCTATTGCTTCCCGCACGCCCTGATGATCTTGATCACGGCCTTTTCGCTTGCCGACGGGCGTCTCTACGAGGCGGCCGCGGCGATGGGCACGCCGCACCGGCGCGTGTTTTGGACGGTGACGTTGCCGGGCGTGCGCTATGGCCTGATCTCGGCGCTGTTCGTCGTCTTCACGCTCGTGATCACGGACTTCGGCATCGCCAAGGTGATCGGCGGACAGTTCAACGTGCTGGCAACCGATGCCTATAAGCAGGTGGTTGGGCAGCAGAACTTCGAAATGGGAGCGGTCGTTGGCTTTCTCCTGTTGGCCCCGGCCGTGATCGCCTTTGCGCTCGATCGGTACGTGCAGCGCCGCCAGGTGGCCCTGCTCTCGGCCCGCGCGGTACCGCTGGCGCCCAGCCGCAATGCCGGCAGGGATTTGGCGTTGATGCTGTACTGCCTGCTGGTGGGAGGAACGATCGCCGCGGTGTTGGTGGTCGCCGTCTGGGGATCGTTCGTGACCTACTGGCCCTACAACCTGTCCCTCACGCTCAAGAATTATGATTTCGAGACCTTCGAACCCAACGCGGCCGGACCCTACTTTGCCTCCCTTAGAATGGCGACGCTAGCCGCGGTCGCCGGCACGGCGGTCATCTTTGCTGGCGCCTATCTGATCGAAAAGGGTCGCGGCTTGCGCGGCCTACGCACGCTGGCGCACGCGACCGCCATGCTGCCGATGGCCGTGCCAGGCCTGGTTTTGGGACTGGGCTATGTCTTTTTCATCAATGCGCGTTGGAACCCGTTGGGTGTGCTCTATGGCAGCATCCTCCTGCTCGCCATCAACAGCATCGCCCACTTCTATACGACGGCGCACGTCACCGCCATGACCGCGCTCAAGCAGCTCGACGGCGAGTTCGAGGCCGTCTCGGCTTCGCTGCAGGTACCCTTCTATCGAACCTTCGCCCGCGTTACCGTGCCGATCTGCCTGCCGGCTATTTTGGACATCGCCATCTACCTGTTCGTCAATGCACTGACCACCGTGTCAGCCGTGGTGTTCCTCTATGGCGCCTCCAGCAAGCTGGCATCGATTTCGATCGTCCACATGGATGAAGCCGGGGCGACGGCCGCCGCGGCGGCGATGGCGACGCTGATCGTGGCCACCGCGCTCGCCGTGAAGGTCGTGCACCTGGTCCTGGAACAGCACGTATTTGCCAAGCTGCAGGCCTGGCGCCAGCGCTAGGGCTGGCTTGGGCGGGGTCTTCTGCGCGCGCAATAGGGGACCTCGCCTTGCGCATTCCCATGCCAGGCCGAGACCGCGGCGGGGCGCAAACCGCCGCCGTTGGCGAAGGATTACCCGTCCCCCTGGCGCTCAGCCGGTGGCCCTTGGGCGGGCTGCCGCCCGCGTCATGGCCCCGCCACGTCGCCGCGCCATAGCTTGCTGGTGCGGCTCGACGCAAAGAGGGATGGCAAGATGCGCGCCACCGCTGTTGCTTTAGCGATTTTTGTTTTGCTGCTTGCAGTTAGTACAGGGTTCGATCGGGCGAGCGCCCAAGTCGAGCCGGACATCGACGCCCTCAATTCGAAAGCGGCGCAGCTCTACCAGGTCCAGAGCTACGCCGAGGCCTTGCTGCCGGCCAAAGAGGCATTGGCGCTCGCCGAGCAGCGTTTTGCCCCCGACGACAGGCGCCTTGCCAGATTGCTCAACAACCTGGCCCTGCTGCACGAAATGCTCAAGCAGTACGCGGAGGCGGAACCCTTTTACCAGCGCGCCCTGGCGATTGAGGAAAAGGCCTTGGGCCCCACCCATGCCGCGGTCGGCAAAACCCTGAAAAACCTGGCCTGGCTCTACACGCGGCAAAAGCGCTTTGCCGAGGCCGAGCCGCTTTATCAACGCGCGGTCAGCGTATTGGAGCAGGCGACGGGACCCGAGCTTGGGGATTTGCTGGCTGCCCTCAACGGATATGCCAGCCTCTACCGTCAACAGGGGCGTTTCAAGGAGGCGCTGCCGCTTTCTCAACGCGCTCTTAGCATTGCGGAGACGGTGGCGGGTGCCGATCACCCGGATCTGGCCGTGGCGTTGGAGAGGCTTGCAGGGCTCTACCAGGCGTTAGGTCGCGAGGCCGATGCAGAACCGCTCTGGGTACGCGCGCTTGCCATCATGGAAAAGGCGCGCGGCGCCGATCACCTGGATCTGCGTCCCTGGCTCCAGCGTCTGGCCGCAAACTACGAGTACCAGCGGCGCTATGGAGAGGCCGAGCGGCTCTACCAGCGGGCGATCGCCATTACCGAACAAGGGCTGGGCCCAGACACCATCGAGCTCGCTCCCTGGCTCGACAAGCTGGCGCAAGCCTATCACAGGCAGAGCCGCTATCCGGAGGCCGAGGCAATTCTCAAGCGCGCGCTTGCCGTCCTGGAAAAAGCGCGCGGGGAGAGCCACGCCGATTTGCGGCGCCCGCTCGACAGTTTGGCCTGGAACTACGAGATGCAACAGCGCTACGCCGACGCCCTGCCGCTCTACCAGCGAACGCTTGCGATCCTGGAAATGGTGTTGGGTAGCGAGCATCGGGACCTGCGCGAGCCGCTGGGCAAGCTCGCCTCCGTCTACGAGGCGCAGCGGCGGTGGGACGACGCCGTGCCGCTGCGCCAACGCGCGCTCGCCATCGTGGAGAAGGCCTATGGCGAGGACGACACCGTGCTCAGGATCTCGCTCAACAGCTTGGCCTTTCTTTACAAGCGCCAGGGCCGTTATCGCGAGGCCGAGCCGCTCTACTGGCGCGTCTTGGCGCTGGCCGAAAAAGGGCAGGGGGGAGCCGACAACGTCTCGGCGACCTCCGCGCGCGCCGAACTCATCGAAATCTTGAACGCGCAGGCGCGCTACGCTGAAGCCGAGCCGCTGCTGCGCGCCGAACTCGCTGCCGCCGAGCGCAAGGCCG
>Ga0070695_100002351_pt1 | contig 10845 bp, 8 predicted proteins | sample KBSK1252metaG_FD_65471 | JGI IMG/M metagenome (GOLD analysis project Ga0070695, IMG submission 65471) | Corn, switchgrass and miscanthus rhizosphere microbial communities from Kellogg Biological Station, Michigan, USA - KBS K1-25-2 metaG | ecosystem: Host-associated > Plants > Roots >...
CAGTGGGCCACGAACGTGCAGTCCAACGTCTACTGGTCCTCCACGAGCAACGCGAACAGCCCCGGCGACGCATGGGCCATGGACCTCTTCAGCAGGGAGGTCAACGGCGGCACCAAGACCTTCAACCTCTACGTGTGGCCGGTGCGCACGGGGCGTTAGCGCGGATCAGGGGATGGGGCAGGTGCACTGGTAGACGCATCCGCCTCCATTGCAACCCACGGCGTAGCAATAGCCGCCGCAGGGGTTCGGGATGGGAGGGCATGCGACCGAGTCTCCATCCCCTCCCACCACGCACAAGCGCGGTTTGGGGATCGGCCCGGCCGTGGACTCGAATACCAAGGCTTGGACGGCCCCCAGAAGGACCAGGACGCTCACCACGACGAGCAGCGTCCGCGGGATCCGCGATCTGAGTTCGAAGGACATGTTCTTTCCTTGCACAATCGCATCCCCGCGCGACCACCCCGGGCGCGCGTTCGGCGTTGCGCCGATTCTGTCGTCTCCATGGAATTAACCGGAAAGACGCCCTCCAAGGGGCAAACGCGGCTTGGTACGACGCGCAGAGGCGCGTCCGCGTGGGTCGTCTCACCGAGGGCGAGCCCCTGCTCCGGATCTCCTCGCCGCCGTCGAGCGGGTGGACGGGAGCGGGGCCGGCGGCAGGGCGACACCGGTGCGGGTTGGCGCTGGCCGAGCTGCTGGATCCGGCAAGGTCGATGGGAAGAGGCGGAGGGGCTCCTGGCGCCCATCCTGGCTGCGCTCCGGACCGAGTCGAATCCCGTTGGCGAGCGCCACGTCCTCGATCACCTGGCCCAGTGCGACCTCGGTCGAGGGGGGCGGGAGGCCGCACTCGCCAAGATCGAGGCGGCTGCCGCATTGGGTCATCCGGTGTTCGAGGCCGTCGATCTGCTCTCCGAGGTCAGGACGGGGCGGCCTTTCGGACCCTGGCGCGTGCTTCGGAGCTCGGCTTCGACGACGTCGACCGGCTGGAGCACGACCTCACGTTGGCGCGCGGAGTTCCTGGCCATCGCCGCCAGATGGAAGGTGTGGCGCCCGTCGAGAGCTTGGCCCTCGAAAGTCGACCGCTTAAATGGCGACCTGGGATATATTCTGCGAGCTTCTAGATATGCACGTACGTTCTTGGGTACCGGCTCGTCGGCTATCCGCAGCAATGCCTAGCCGGCAAGCGGGGGGGGGCGCCCTATGCAGTTCAACGCCAATCTCGCCGCACAGCTCAAGAAATACGTTCGCCCGGACCAGCCGTTTGGTCCTCCTGATGCCGCCGACATCGCAGAACCGCAATGCGCCGCGGCGCTATTCGATTGGAACAACCAGGCCTTCGCTGAGCTTCTAACCGGCTCCGACGTGCTCGTCGGCCGCCGCGGCTCGGGGAAGAGTGCGCTGCTCAGTACATTCTGCGGCAGACGCTACATGCATGAAGATCTTTCGGGCCAGGAGGCGCGTGCTTATCGTGACCGCTTCCGTCTCAACGCCAAAACGCTGCTAGCGGTTCCCGATATCACCATCAACGCAGACACGCCGGTCTACATGGACGAACTCGAAACACATTGCGAGCGCCGCATCCCACCAGTCGAAGTGCTCTCACGTCTGTGGAATCTGCGCATTTGGCTGCTGGTCGGCAGCACGCTGCAGCGTCAGCATGCTGGGCTCTGGCGCCGCGCACCCAGTGCGCTCCAGGCTTACATCGCGCACGACGATGTCGTTTCACGGGCGCTGGCAGCCGCCAGCGAACGAGACGCCGGCGCACCGATGGGCACGGAGGACTTCGTTCAGGCGATGGAGGCTTTCCTCCTATCTCATGGAACACGCTGCGTCATTACGTTCGACAACATGGAGCGATACAAGTTCAACGATGTCCAAAACGCCGTTCTCGCGGGACTGATCGCTGCAACCGGCAAGATGATTGGGACGCAGCACCCTTCACTCGATTTGAAGCTGTGCCTCCCGGCGGAGATCTTCGAGCATCTGAAGACGATCATCTTTCGCCCGGACAAAGATTTTCACAAGATTCAATACTTGCATTGGACGCCCGTAGAGTTGATGCACGTCGCCGCCAGCCGTTTGAAGGTGTACTTCCAACTCTATGACGCCGACACTTACGACCTGTGCAAGGACCTACCTCTGAGCGACCGCGCGGTCCTCCGTCAGTTCTGGAATCGCTTTCTTCCAGAAAGCATAGTCAACAAGCTGGACGTCGAGGAAAGGACATTTACCTATCTGCTCCGCCATACGCAGCTGCTCCCCCGTCAGCTGCTGACGTTCCTCAACGCGATCGCTCGTCGATTCACTCGCGATGGCCGGGCTCTCTTTGCCCAACCGTTCGAGGCCAAACACATCATTCAGGGTATCGAAGACGCCGAGGACTCTAATGCTCAGGCGGTTCTAGCCATGTTCAAGCCGATGTATCCGCTCGTTCTGGAGGTCTTTGACAACGTGATGCCACGGCTAACACGCCTGTTCGACTACGGCTTCCTTCACAGCGTTTATCAGTCCAGCGCGAAGAAACCGATGGCACAGATGCAGAAGGAGGAGTTCCATTCATTCTGGCGCCTAATGCTTTCCACTGGGGCCATCGGCGTCGTGGACCAGGACGCTGCTACCGAAATCTACGAAATGGCCAAGTTCGAATTCAATTCGGACCACCTGCTGAGGGTGAGCGACAAGGATCGGCTCTGCGTGCATCCGATGTTTTCCCGCATCTACAACGTGGGTCCTGCGCCAATGCCGAAGATGGTTCTGCCGCGCGGCTCTGATTTCGGCCTGGAGGCGAATTGATCATGGCAGACCTACCTTTGCGGCGTTTTGTGTGGATCTTCCGGCTCGCCTGCGTCGTCCTTCTGGCGCTTGGTGTGGCCCTTGCCGTTGAGACGCACGAGGAACACTGGGTCGAGCGCGGCGGCAAGGTCGTCGTCGCGATGGCGCTGCTGCTCACCTACTTTCAGTTCCGTTATGAGGTCACCCACGCAAAGGAGGAGGAGCTTGCCCGCCATACGGCTGCTCAGCTCCTGCGGCAGAAGCCATTCGTATCAGCAGACCAGCGGATCGAGGTCGAGAACAAAGTCGGAACGATCGCTCGCACGCGGTTCGACGCCGACCGCGCCTATATCCTGGTGAATTCGTTGACTTTCGCCATCGTTGGCGAGCTCGTGAGTGCGTTCGGAGGTTTTGCCCTGCATTTCCGAGATTCTGAGGTAGAAAGCCGGTCTGGAGAGAACTGTCGGTGCGGGGGGCGATAACAAACCCCCGAGATCCCTTGGTCATCACGATGTCGTTGGACGTGCGGGGAGAACCGACGGCACGCTCCGCTACTGGCACCCCGCCAGGTCCGTCTCCACCCGACACGGCACCGCAGGACGGGGCCGCTCCACGCCTGGCGACCTCAGCCCCAGGCTCCCCTCCTCGGCCATCACGTCGTCCAGGGCGGAGACGAGGTAGTAGCAGTTCCCCGCGCAGGGAGTCTGGGCCTTGTAGATCGTGGAGGTGCGGGCGCAGCCGTCGCCGAACACCGCAAGAGACGTCCAGTCGCCGAGCGTGCCCTGGTAGACGGCGTACCCGGTGAAGCCGGAGCTGCACCCCGTCCCCCATGTCAGGTCGATCTTGCTGGGATCGGTCAGGTTCTTGTTGACGTGGAGGAGCGCGCCGCTCCCGTTCGGCTCGCCCGGGTGACGCGCGCCGGTGGGATCGACGTCGTGCGCATGCGGGGCGAGCTGCGCGAGCGACTGCAGCGTCGTCTCCGTCCCCGCCTGCTCGCCCAGCACCCGCGCGGTCAGCCCCGGCCCCTGCCCGACGCCGAACGGGGTGCGGCCCCGCAGGTCGGGCAGCGCGAAGCTCGTGACCCCGTTGCCGCCGTACGTGGTCTGGAAAAGGGAGAACAGCGCCTGGTTCTGGTTGATGGGGAGGAGCTGCCCCTCGCAGTACTGCCAGCCGTTGGGGAGGGTGAAATTGCTGGCGAACGGCCGGATCTCGCCCATCGTCGGCTCCGCGTCCACGTTCGTGGACTCGGGCGTGGGGAAGACGCCTGCCGTGGCGATCGCGTAGCGAAGGGTCAGCGTGGGCTGGTGATTGGGAAACGGCTGGCCCGAGCCGTTGATCCCGGTGAACCCGAGGCCGGATGGAAGCGTGTGCGAATGGATCGCAGGGGTGTCGGACAGGAGCGTGACCCCCTCCTCGCCGAAGCCCTGGGCAAGGACGTGGTTCGTGAGCCCCACGCCCGTCCCCGCGCCGACGACGACCCTTCCTCGCAGGTCGGGGAGCGCGAAGGTGGCCTGGCCGTCGCCCCCGAACGTCGTGCCGATGATGTTGAAGAGGTTCTCGTACGGGGTGATCTGCAGCAAGCGGCCGTCGGCGAACTGCCAGTTGCCGGGCTGGTATCCCCCGGCGAAGAAACGGATCTCCGGCAGGTACTGGAAGATCCCCAGATGCGTGATCACCGGCTGGACGGCCAGGGTGGGCTGAACCGTGGAAAGGGGCTGCCCTCCCCCGGCCAGCTCCGTGGAGCCCCGGGTCACCGGGTGCGCATGGACGGGGAGCTCCGCGACGGTCTCGGTCACCGTCTCGGTCCCGAACGCCGCCCCCAGGGCGCGGGGGGTGAGGCCAACGCCCGTTCCCCGTCCCGCCAGGGCGCGGCCGCGGAGGTCCGGCACGCGGAAGTTGGTGACGCCGTCGCCCCCGTAGGTGGTCCCGATCACCCCGAACAACGCCGGCTCGGCGGCGATGGAGACGAGCTGCCCGTCGGCGGCCAGGAACCCGCCGGGCACGAACGACCCGGCGAAGAGGCGGACCTCGCCCACCATGATCGCGCCCCCGGCCTGGACCCCGCCGGTCCCATTCCCCGTGGCGACCCCGGTCTTGGCGATCAGGACCTGCAGCCCCAGCGAGGGCTGCAGGGTGTCGATGGGCGCCCCGGTCCCCGAGGTCCCCGTGGTCGCGGCCCGGAGCGGCGCAGCGGCGAGAATCGTGATCGCCAACCCCTGCATCAGGCACCGACCGGAGCGCATGCGCACCTCCCCTTACCGGTGGATATGCGGCGGTCGCGGCCGGCCGTCAACGGGGGTCGAGCACGTAGCTGTCCATGTGGATAGGGGGCCCAGCCCCCGCACGGGGGTGGGTGATGCGCCGGCTTTTCCTCTGGTCCATCTCGACGCCTGCCGCCGCACCTGGAGACGGCCCGCTAAGGGCAGCTCCCGAGGAGCTGCGCCGCGCACTGGCCGGTCCCCACCGGCCGCTCGGCACCGCCCGTCCTCGTCCCGTAGGATCCCTCGCGCGAGGCGTTGCGCGGCACGACGAGGTAGTACTTGTTCCCGACGGTGGGGGAAACCGTCGCCGTGGTGAGGCCGCCCGTGCTGCAGAGGCGGGACACGTGGCTCGTGAAGGTGCCGCCGACCGTCCCCTCGTAGACCGCGTAGTCGGTGTCCGTGCCCAGGCACGAGGTGCCCCAGGTCAGCGTCAGGTTCGACCCCGCCTTCTGCAGGCGTAGAGGAGAGCCGCCGGCGCTCGGCACACGGCCCGCTGCGGACTGCGTCCCGGCGGTGCAGACGTTGGTCGCCTCGTTGCAGCCCTGTCCAGGACAGGGATTGCTGCCCGCGAAACAGCCCCCGGCGCTGCAGAACTCGTTCCCGTTGCAGAAGAGACCGTCGCTGCACTGGGCGCTGCTCGTGCACTGCACGCAGGCGTCGAAGATCTCGCTGCAGAAGGTGGGCGGGGTGCAGGCGGGAGGCGTCCCCGCCTGACACGTCCCGGCCGTCGAGCAGGACTCGGCCCCGTTGCAGAACTGCCCGTCCAGGCAGGTCCCGGCGTGGAGGCACTGCACGCACTGATCGTCGCTCTCGCGGCACTCCAGCGGGAACGCGCACGGCCTGGCGCCCGGCTGGCACTGGCCGTCCACGCAGTCCTCGACGCCGTTGCAGAACTGCCCGTCGGAGCAGTCGGCGTCGATGGAGCAGGTCCAGGGAGCCGCGGAGCGCAGGCCGTAGGCGAAGCCGGTGTTGGCGGTGATCTCCTCGAAGCCCGCGTTGGGCAGGGGCACGGTGCTCTGCTCGTAGCGGCCCCAGATCACCACCGCGCCGTTGGCCTTGAGGCCGATGTTGAACTGGTCTCCCGCAGCGACGGCCACGAAGCCGGTGTTGGGCTCCGGCACGTCGTTCAGTCCCCAGTTGTTGCTCCCCCAGGCCACGATCGAGCCGTCGGCCCGCACGGCCAGGGCGTGGCTGTGGTGCGTGGCGATGGCGACGAACCCCGTGTTCGGTGAGGGCAGCTCGCACGGTGATGGGGAGCAGCTGCCCCACAGGACAACCGAGCCGTCGGACTTCAGGCCCATGCTGCGCCAGCCGCCGGCGGCGATGGCCACGAAGCCCGTGTTGGGCGCGGGCGGGTTCACCGAGCTCCCGGGCGAGGAGCCCCAGCCGACGACCGAGCCGTCCGCCCTCAAGGCCAGGCTGTGCAGGCCACCCCCGGCGATGGCCACGTAGCCCGAGTTGGGGAGCGGCACGTTGAGCTGTCCGGCCTCGTCGCTCCCCCAGGCCACGATCACGCCCCCCGGCCGCAGCGCCAGGCTGTGGCTGTCCCCGGCGGAGATGGCCGTGTAGCCGGAGTTGGGGAGCGGCACCGAGCACTGCTCGACGTCGCACAGGCCCCACGTCGCGATGCTCCCGTCGGGCCTCAGGCCCATGCCGTGGTAGTTGCCGGAGGACACGGCCACGAACCCCGAGTTCGGCGGCGGCGGCGTGCAGTCGGGCCCTCCCCCGCTGCACGCGGCCAACCCCACGATGGTGCCGTCGTCGGCCCGGATCGCGGTCGTCAGGGCCAGCGCGGCCAGCACGGCACCGAGGCTCAGCCAGATGCGATGGAGTGGCGTCACGGTCGGCTCCCGCTCCCGATGCCTGAGCCTAGTCCAGCTCGGCCCCGGTTGGGCACCCCGCCGAGGAACGGTGTTCTTGCCAGGGCCGAAGTGTCCCCGCGAAATGTCGCGTTCCCCGTTCGGCGTAAGGCAGCGTGATCGCAATGCGGGATCATGAAATTGCCGGCTCTTCTAACGCGTTCCCGTAGGACTCCCTTTCGCACGGTCGGTGATGGCGGGCGCGATTCGAGCGGACTTGCCGACCGCCTCCAGCACCCCCAGCCGCGCCAGCGTGTCGAGGTACGCGGCGACCTCCTCGACCGGTGCCGCGCCCACGGTGGCGGCGAGCGCATCGCGGATGTCGCCGACGGAGCGGCGGCCGTCCACGAGGTTGAGCGCCTCGTAGGCGAAGGCCGCGCCCTCGCCGTCGGGTGTGCGATCGAGCAGGTGCGGCCGCGGGAGACCGGCCTTCGCCAGCCGGTCGTCGAACCAGCTGTAGCCGAAACCGTCCATCGGACCCTCCCGCCGAACACGGCGGTAGACGATCCCCGACGGGCCGCCGGGCTCGCCCGTCCCTGCCGGCACGATCCCCTCGAGCAGCCATTCCGCATCCAGGCGCATCGCCTCCGGGATCGAGCCGAAGCGGCCGAGCGAGGCAAGCACGGTCTCCTCGGACGCGCGGTAGTGGCGCCAGAGATTGGCGATGTCCTCCGGCCCCGCACCACCGGCACGCAGGGTCTCGGCCCGGCGCATGGTGTCGGCCGCCCGGGTGACGATGCCGGTACGGATGGCCGGCCAGAGCCTCGCGGCCGCCCCGGCGTCCAAGGTCGCCAGCGTGTAGCCGGAGGCGGCGGCGATGAAGATGGCGCGCCGCAGCTTGGTGGGGTCGAGGTTGTCCGGCAGGTCCCGCGTGGTGTGGATGTACCGGTCGGGCCAATCGGCGAGATAGAGGACGGGCACGCGCCAGCTCCCCTCCGCCCAGACCTGGTGGTCGCTGCCTTCATTGAAGCCGCCGATCTCGGCCTGGAGCGCGCGGCGGCTACCGGCGGGGTCGATCAGCGGAAAGGCTGCGCTTCCGGTGTTGGCGAACGCCAGGGACTGCGCGTTCACCCATTCTCCGAAGGCGAAGCCGACGTCGCTGACGAAGCTCGGCAGGCTGGGTGGGGATCCATAGACGCGCAGGACCGACTTGGTGACCTCCGTGTCCCCGCCGATCATGTCGAGATGGATGGTGGCCAGCGTGCGCCGCGCGAACTCGGGCCGCGCGTTCAAGAGCGCGATCGTGCCCTCGATCTCGGGGGGCCAGAGGAACCGGATCGTGCGCTCCGGGCGCGGCAGGACGCCGCTTGCGACCAGCCGGTGCAGCGTCCGCGCGACCTCCAGGATGCCGGCGCAGCCGCTGGCGTTGTCGTTCGCGCCGGGCGAAGGGTGGTCGAGGTGGCAGGAATAGACGATCTCCTCGTCGCGGCTCCGGCCGGGGATGACGGCGGTGGGGATGAGGTAGGCGCTCGGCTCCCGGCCCGCCCGCACCTCGGCGCGCAGGCGCACGGCCGTCCCGCCCCGCAGCCGCTCCTGCCAGGCGCGCGCCTGCCGCGGCGAGACCATGAAGGCAAAGGTCGCCTTCTCGGGAAAGGTGAGGAGGTGGCCCCAGCGCACGAGGCTGTCGTCCTCCCCCCACCAGGCGGTCTTCTGGTTCTGCACCCAGGAGACGATCCCGGCGGCGCCGAACCGCCCCACCGCGAGCTTTTCCACCGACTCGGGCTGGGCCGAGACGAGGACGAGCTTGCCGCGGACGTCCTTCCCTTCGTAGTCCGCTTCCTTCTTCCCCTCGCCGACATCGACCAGCTCCGCCTCGGCCCGGCCGCTGACGCTGTCCTGGGCCAGACCCAGGGGCTCGTCGGCCCAGGAGGCCACACGCACCGCGTCCACCCAGCGGTCCCCTTCCTGACGCTGCTCCCACAGCTCGGCGAAGCTCGCGTTCCAGGCGGGACGCGAGCGCTGCGTCCCGTAGAAGATCGTGCCGTCGGCGGGAAGCTGGATCAGCTCGGTGTCCTCGAAGCCGAACTCGGCGAGGCGCGCCCGCACGATCTCGGCGGCGGCCCGATAGCCTTCCGAGCCCCGCATGCGGTGGTGGAGCGACAGCGCACGCACCGTGCGCAGCGCTGCTCCTCCCGAGACCTCGTTTGCGATCGCCGCCGCCTGAGCGGGCGGCAGCAGGGGTGGATCGCCGCTGGGGCGGACCTGCGCGGCGAGAGCGGCGGGGGCGAGCGCCAGGGCGAGTGCGAGGGCGACGATCCTTCGCATGAGGGCGCTCAGGGTAGCCGAGATGCGACCGGCCCGGCATCGGACCTGGGCTTCGCCGGCCGGTTGGCATCGTGCCCGCCCCTCGGCACCCATGGCCGAAAAACTCTCTCCCGCGCGTTCGCTCGACCTGGCACGGCCGTTGAAGGAAGAGCGCGCGCGACCTAAAAAGGAGGGTTCTTCCATGCTCCGTTCCATCGTCCGCATCGGAACGCTCGGATTGCTGCTCGTCTCGCTCACCGGACAGGTGCGGGCCGAGGGCGCCGAAGAACATGCGATCTTCACCGGCAGCCGCGACGTGCGGCTGGCGGACGGCACCGTCTTCGACGGCAAGCCGATTCCCACCAGGCTCTACAGCCTCCAGTGGGCGACGAACGGGGACCTCGAGCGCGTGCAGGTGCAGCTCTCCAGTGGGCACCACCGGGTGGCCACGGCCATGGCACGGATGATCGAGCTTCCCGCCGCCTCTCCCTATGACTCCGTGATCCTCAAATCGGGGCCCGGAGGCCTGGAGCTGGCCGAGATCCGCTTCGCGGGAAAGAAGTCGGCCATCGCGCTCGTCGACGCCTCGGACGCGGTCGCCAGCAACCGCTGATGGAGTCCCCTATCCGATGCTCGCTGCGCGCGCGATCAGGGCCAGCCCTGCTGCAATCCCCACGACTCCGAGGACGCGCGCAGCGAGTTCCCCTTCCGGCGTCAGACGCTCCACGGTGACGGCTGCTGTCACGACCGCCATGGCTCGAAGGTCCATGACGCCCAGGACCAGGAGCAGGGCCATCAGGCCGCCGCAGCACCGGACGCACCGCACACCCAGGATCAGGCCCTGGCGCCAGGCCGGGCCGGCGTGGGCCGATGCATCGCGGCAGCAGGCGAGCTGGCGCGCCTTCCAGGGGGTGAGCTGGAAGGCGCCGGCGAGGAGGACAGCCGCGCCGACGGCGAGGGGGACCCTACCCGCCACTGCCGGCTGCCGCATCGTAAGCTCCGCGGCCGCCACGCCCAGCGGGAAGGCGGCGGCCCCGAACAGGGTCCAGACCAGGAAATAGCCCGCCCCCACCAGGACGGTGGGCAGGCCGAGGCGACTCTCCCCCGCCCCGCCGACCGCCTCCCGGTAGCGCCACAGCATCGGGACCAGCGACGGCAGCATCATCGCCACCATCATCAGGACCCACATGCCGAGGAACGACGCCGCCATCCCCGCCCAGGTCTGCCCGGGCATACGCATCCAGGCCATGGACATGGTCCAGCCGCCGGGCATGGGCATCCCCCCCATGCCCGACATGGATTCGCACCAGACGATGGTCCCCGCCGTGCTGGCGGTGAAGAGCAGGACGGACAGGCCGAGGAAGGTCCGATGGGAATTCATGCGCCGTACTCGTCGTGCCGCCGCCACCAGACGCCGACCTCGTTGCGTCCCTTGGGCGCGCGGTCCAGCCACGGGTACATGCCCCAGAGGGCATCCAGCCCGCGCGCGTACGTGGAGTAGGTGTGGTAGACGGCGCCGTTCTCGCGCAGGAACGCGCTCATCCCCGGCCTCTCGCGCACGTAGGTGAGCGCGTCGGTTCCCGCCATGGCCGCGTTGACCGCCACCACCTCCGGGACGTCCTTCTCGTCCATGGCGTGGCCGCCGCGGGCGTAGTTGTAGACGACGTCCCCCTTGCGCTGCTGCTCCTCGGTGATGGAGACGTTGAAGTCGT
>Ga0070695_100002353_pt1 | contig 10842 bp, 12 predicted proteins | sample KBSK1252metaG_FD_65471 | JGI IMG/M metagenome (GOLD analysis project Ga0070695, IMG submission 65471) | Corn, switchgrass and miscanthus rhizosphere microbial communities from Kellogg Biological Station, Michigan, USA - KBS K1-25-2 metaG | ecosystem: Host-associated > Plants > Roots >...
GGTCGAGCCCTTCGCGCAGGAGGTTGACACCCACCAGGACGTCGAACTCACCGCGCCGGAGGTCGCGCAGGATGCGCACGCGATCGAGGGTCTCCACGTCCGCGTGGAGGTACTCGACGCGCACACCCAGGTCGCGGTAATACTCGGTGAGGTCCTCCGCCATGCGCTTGGTCAGCGTGGTCACCAGCACGCGCTCGCCCCGGGCCACGCGCTCGCGGATCTCGGCCAGCAGATCGTCCACCTGCCCGTCGATGGGACGGACGAGCGTCTCCGGGTCGAGCAGGCCGGTGGGACGGACCACCTGCTCCACCACCTCGCCCTGGGCGAGCTGCAGCTCGTAGGGGGCGGGCGTGGCGGAAACGTAGATCGTCTGCCCGCGCCGGGCCTCGAACTCCTCGAACTTCAGGGGCCGGTTGTCCAGGGCGGAGGGGAGGCGGAACCCGTAGTCCACGAGCGTGGTCTTGCGGGAGCGGTCGCCGAAATACATCCCCCGCACCTGCGGGATGCTGACATGGCTCTCGTCCACGATCAGCAGGGCATCCTCGGGCAGGTAGTCCATCAGGGTGGGAGGAGCGTCCCCCGGCGCCCTCCCCGTGAGGTGGCGCGAGTAGTTCTCGATGCCGTGGCAGTAGCCCACCTCGCGGAGCATCTCCAGGTCGAATACGGTGCGCTGCCGCAGGCGCTGGGCCTCCAGCAGCTTCCCCGCCGCCTCCAGCTCCGCCGTCCTCCCCTCGAGCTCCTCGCGGATGGTGGCGATGGCGGCGAGCTGCGTCTCCCTGGGCGTCACGTAGTGCGAGTTCGGGTAGACGGGGTGACGGCGCAGGCTCTCCGTGGTCTTGCCGCGCACGGGGTCCAGGCGGGAGATCGCCTCCACCTCGTCCCCCCAGAACTCGACCCGCAGCGCGTCCTCGGCGTAAGAGGGCCAGATCTCCACCGTGTCCCCCCGGACACGGAACGTGCCGCGCTCCAGGTCCACGTTGGTGCGCTGGTACTGGATCTCCACCAGCTTGCGGAGGGCGGCGTCGCGGTCGATCCGCATCCCCGTCTCCAGGAGCAGCATCATCCCGTGGTAGGCCTCGGGGGAACCCAGGCCGTAGATGCAGGACACGCTGGCCACGATCACCACGTCCCGCCGCTCGAAGAGGGCCCGCGTCGCCGAGTGGCGCATGCGGTCGATCTCCTCGTTGATCGTGGATTCCTTCTCGATGTAGGTGTCGCTCTGGGGGACGTAGGCCTCGGGCTGGTAGTAGTCGTAATACGAAACGAAGTATTCGACGGCGTTCCGGGGGAACAGGCGCTTGAATTCCTGGTAGAGCTGGGCGGCCAGGGTCTTGTTGTGGGCCAGGATCAGGGTGGGCCGGTCCACCCGCGCCACCACGTTGGCCACGGTGAAGGTCTTGCCCGAGCCGGTGACGCCGAGGAGGACCTGGTCGCGCCGGCCCTCCGCCAGGCCCCCGGACAGGCCCTCGATGGCGGCGGGCTGATCCCCCGTGGGGCGGAAATCCGAGACGAGCTCAAATCCGGGCATGGACCTTGAATTGTAGCCGCCGGGGTCCTGGGTGCTACCCTCGCCGCGGGAGGTGTCCTTGGCGCTCTCCGCTCTCCGATTCCGGCGCCGCTGGGTGGTGGCCGGCCTCGCCCTGCTGCTGGTGGCGGCGGTCGTCGGCCTGGCCCTCGGCGTCTACCTGCGCCTGGATCTCCCGGCCGTCGAGGCTCTGGAGAATTACACGCCGCCGCTGCAGACGCGCGTGCTCGCGGCCGACGGGGCGGCGGTGGGGAGCTTCGGGGGAGAGCGCCGCACGCTCGTCCCCTACGAGCGGATCCCCGACACCTTCCGCAACGCGCTGGTCTCCATCGAAGACAACGACTTCTTCCGCCATCCCGGCGTGGACCTCTCCGGCATCGCTCGCGCCCTGTGGCGCGACATGGCCCACATGAAGTTCGAGCAGGGCGCGAGCACCCTCACCCAGCAGCTGGCGCGCAACCTCTTCCTCACCCGCGACAAGAAGCTCCACCGCAAGGTGCAGGAGGCGATGCTGGCGGTGGAGATCGAGCGCCGCTACACGAAGCAGGAGATCTTCCGCCTCTACGCCAACCAGGTCTACATGGGACACGGACGCTACGGGGTGGAGGCCGCCGCCCGCTACTATTTCGACAAGTCCATCTCCGACGTGACCCTGCCCGAGGCCGCCCTCCTGGCCGGGATCATCCAGCGGCCGGAGGGGCTGTCCCCCTTCCGCCGCCCGGACCGGGCCGTGAAGCGGCGCAACCTCGTGCTGGCCCGCATGCGCCAGGAGGGCTACCTCTCGGACGCCGAGGCCTCCGCGGCCATGGCCGCCCCCCTCGTCCTCTCCACCCAGCACGACGCGGACAACCTCGCTCCCTACTTCGTGGAGGAGGTGCGGCGCTGGCTGCAGAAGACCTTTGGCGACGCCGCTCTGTACGAGCAGGGCCTGGAGGTGCACACCACGCTCGACCGGCGCCTGCAGACCCTGGCCAACGGCGCGTTGGAGCAGGGACTGCGCGTGCTGGACAAGCGCCAGGGCTGGCGCGGCGCCGTGGGGCACGTCCCCCCCGGTGCCGACGCCGAGAGCTACGCCCCCCCCGAGTGGAAGGCGGGAGTGAGGGAGGGGAGCATCGTCCTGGGCGTGGTGGAGCAGTCCTCCCCCACGGAGGCGACGATCCGGGCCGGCCCCTTCACCGGGAAGCTCGACCGGGAGGGGATCGCCTGGACGGGGAAGAAGAAGGTCTCCGACGCGGTGCGGCGCGGCGATCTCGTGCACGTCCGCGTGGACGCCGATTCCATGGTGCTGGAGCAGGAGCCGCGGGTGGAGGCGGCGCTGGTGGCGCTGGACCCGCGCACGGGCGCCGTGCTGGCCCTGGTGGGCGGCTATGACTTCGGAAGGAGCGAGTTCGACCGCGCCATGCAGGCCCAGCGGCAGACGGGCTCCGCCTTCAAGCCCTTCGTCTACGCCGCCGCCGTGGACACCGGGCGCACCCCGGCCGACACGATCGTGGACCTCCCCGCCTCCTTCGAGGACCCGCAGACGCACGTGGTCTACGAGCCGAAGAACTACAAGCAGGAGTACCACGGGCGCATCACGCTCCGGAAGGCGCTGGAGACCTCGGCCAACGTGGCGGCGGTGAAGCTTCTGATGAGCACCGGGTACCCGCCCGTGCTGACCCTGGCGCAGCGCCTGGGGATCCGATCGGACCTCAAGCCCTATCCCTCGATGGCCCTCGGCGCCTTCGAGGTGCGCCTCCTCGACCTCACCAGCGCCTACGGCGCCTTCGCCAACGGCGGCCTCCGCGTGGAGCCCCACCTCGTCCGCGAGGTCCTGGACCGGGAAGGCCGGAGCGTGCGGCGCATCGAGCCCCAGGTGACCGAGGCCGTGCGCCCGGAGACGGCCTACGTGCTCACCCGCATGATGGAAGGGGTGATCACGGACGGCACGGGCGCGGCGGCCGCCGGACTGGGACGTCCGCTGGCCGGGAAGACCGGCACCACCGACGACAACACCGACGCCTGGTTCGTCGGCTACTCCCCCGATCTCGTGGTCGGCGTCTGGGTGGGAAACGACGTGAAGAAGAGCCTGGGCTCGCGCGAGACCGGCGCCCGCGCCGCGCTCCCCATCTGGCAGACATTCATGGAGGGGGCGCTGCGGGGGAAGCCCGCGCAGGACTTCCCCCAGCCCCCCGGCGTGACGGTGGTGGCCATCGACCGCCAGACCGGCCTCAAGGCCAACGAGGCCGCGGGGTGCACGGACGTGATCTCGGAGGCCTTCGTCGCGGGGACGGAGCCCACGGCGTACTGCCACACCGCGGCCCACGTCCTCCTGAGCCTTCCCGTCGTCTACCAGCAGTTCCCGCTGAACGAGCGGGGGGAGCTGCTGGTGCCGGAGAGCCAGGTGGCCTCGCTCCCGGCGGAGCTGGACGGCGTCCGCCTCACCGGGCAGGCGCCACGTCTCCAGCTCCTGGCCGCCGACGGGCACGCGCTGCTGGCGGTGGTGGTGGTGCCGGACGGGGGACTCCCTGCGGACGGCGCGACCTCAGTCGACGGGGTCGATTCCGCTCCTCCCAATTGATCCTTGCCCCTCCGCCGCACGCGGGCGTAGAAGAACAGCATCGGAGGGGGGCTCATGGTCCATACCCGGACCGCGCTGGCACTCGCGGTCATCCTGGCCGCGCTCCTGTGTGGAGTCCGCGCGTTGCTGGCGTCCAACATGGGTTTCGTCGTCAACTGTCCGCTTCCCGCTCTCGGACCGGGATCCCTTACCGGATCGAACACGCTGAACTTCCCCTACCAGCGTGACGCGCAGCTGGTCCACGCTGGCGACGTTCTGACGGACCTCGGAATCGCCAACGTCTCCGGGGTCATGAAGTTCCTGGAGCCGGTGGACGCCCTCACGGTGTACACCGGGCGCAAGGGCGGTGGGCCGAGCTTCCCGCTCCAGTCCGGCGAGGGGTACTTCATCAGGATGCTGCGCCCGGTGGACTACGTGATCGGAGGGAGCAGCGATCCGGCCGTCGTCCTGCAGCTCGATGCGCCTGGGCCGGCGAGCCGCAGCGGAACCAATCTGGTGGCTCTCCCCTACCACGCCACCGCGCGCACGGCGTCCGAGCTGATGGAGGGAATCGGCTTCGCCAACGTGGCCTCGGTGCAGGGATTCGTCACCGAGACCGACGGCCTGCGGGTCTACACCGGGCGCAAGGGCTCCCCTCCCGACTTCGCGCTCGATCCCTGCGCTGCCTACTTCATCAAGATGAACACCACCGTGAACTACGTCCCCAGCCACTACTAGGGGCATGTCATGTCGCTTCGCGCTCTTCGAGCCTCCCTCTTGCCGCTCGCGTTCTCGAGCCTGGCGTCGCTCACCCTGGCCGAGGGTCCGCGCCTGCAGATCCAGGAGCAGGGCCTGGGTCCGGGAGGCGTGCAGGACCTCCTGTGGACGGCGGATCCAGAGAATCCTGGCTACGCGGCGTTCGACGTCGTCCGCGGGGATCTGAACGCGCTGCGCGCCGGCTCCGGCGATTTCGTGGCTGCCTTGACGGGATGTCTGGCGGAGGACGTCACCGCCTCTCCCCTCCCCGCGCTCCCCCTCCCGGCTCCGGGCCAGAAGTTCTTCTTCCTCGTGCGCGCGCAGGCGACGGCGGACGTCTGCGGTGCCGGGAGCTGGAACGAGGCGTTCGGCGTGGCGCCGTCGTCTCAGCCGGTGGACCGAGGTCCCGGGATCGCCGCCGGCAACACCTGCCCCTGCCCCTGAGCCGCGAGCTCTTCGGCGAGCTCTCGTTCGGTCGGGGTCAGGGCCTCCTCCACAAAGTGCGCGCCGAAGACCTCCTCGAACCCCGCCAGCAGCGCGGCGTCGATCTCCTCGAAGGACGGCGTGCGCCCCAAGGCACACCCGAGATCCGTGAAGCGATCCGCCGCCACCGGCTCTCCCATCACCGCCGGCAGACGCGCCCCGTCCAGCGTGCGGGGGATGGACCCATGCTGCAGGAAGCCTCCGCGCGCACGCGCCTGCGCCGACCCCACGAGCTTGCGCCCGCGCCAGGCGATCTCGTGCGCGCCCAGGACGTCGAAGCAAGACACGGGCGCCAAGCGGGCCGGCCGCGCTCCCCGCTCCGCGGCCTGGACCTGGAGCCCCAGTCGGCCCAAGCCGGCCACGAGCGCCGCCGCGATCCGCTGGTAGGTGTCGAGCACGCCTCCCGGAAACGGGTCCCTGCGGAGCGCACCGGCCACCGCGTACGTCCGCTCGTCGTCGTGGAGGACGGCCTGGCCCCCCGTCGGGCGCTGGACCACGGTCATCTCGGGGAGCGTCCGCAGCGCCTGGCGGCGCCCCAGGGACAGGGCGGCGGGAGTCCAGCCGTACAAGCGCAGGGTGGGCGGGGCGTCCGTGGCCACGGCGTACCGCCGCAGCAGCACCGTGTCCACCGCCATGTTCCACGCGGGTTCTCTGGGCGGATCGACGATCAGACGCCAGACCGTCAGTGCGCCGCTCCAGGCAGCTCGACGATCTCCAGCCAGTAGCCGTGGATGGCATCCACCGCCCGCAGGAAACCGTCGAGGTCCCGTCCCTTGTGGTGGTACGCGGCAGCGCCGTCCTGGTAGGCCCGGTCCACGTCGTGCGGGTTCTTGCTGCTGGAGAGGATCACCACGGGGAGGAAGCGCAGGAGCGGCGACCGCTTCACGTAGTCGAGGATCTCCCAGCCCTTCACCACCGGCAGGTTGAGATCGAGCACGAGCAGATCGGGCCGGGGTACCGTCCCCTCGATGACGTCGTCGAGGAAGTCGATGGCGGACGATCCGTCCCGGACGACGGACAGCCTGGCATCGGGATCGCATTCCCGGAAGCGCCGCTCGAAGAGCCTCGCGTCGGCAGGATTGTCCTCGACCAGGACGAAGTGCCGCGCCCGTGCCCGCGCCGTCGCCGGATCCTCCTGGATCGGAAGGGCAGAAACCGACTCGGACTCCGAGCGCGCGTCCACGACCAGCATGCCCCACCTCGCGCGAACGATCGAAGAATGAGCGAAGCATAGCCCAGGGGGCGCGGAACCGGCCACCAAAAGAGAAGAGCCGCCTCGTCGGCGGCTCTTCCCAAAGGGGCAGCGCGTGGAAACGAAATCGGAGGATCACCCGCAGGATCCGGCCCTCGCTTTTCCGCGTTGGGCAGCTGAAACGCCGCGCCATGTGTCCCATGCGTTGCGACGACCCCATTTCCGTAACCCCTGGGACGCATGGCCACGATGGTCGCGCCAACCTTTCCGCCAACCCGGCGCAGACCCTGCTACCGTTCTGAGCCATGGACGAGACCGAGGACAAGGCCCCGGAGACGGAGACCCCTCCCCCGTGCCCGGTCTGTGGCCGCGCGATGTTCGAGCAGGCGTGGCAGGACGGCCGCTTCCCTGTCGGGTGGGTGAAGTGGGCATGCTGGGACCGCGACGATGCACAGCACCGGGCCGCGCGGCTCGCTGACCTGCCGCCGCCAGGGGCGCTGTCTGGAGGACCACCGGAGAGGTCCTAGACCGCCCGCAGCGCGAGCCGGCGGAGGTTCGGCATGGCGTTCACGGCGCGGAGCCGCTGATCCCGGCTCGCCTCGGCGTAGAACTTGAAGAGCGTCACCAGGCTGTGGCCCGTCTGCTGCACCAGCTCCTCGGGCCGCGCGCCGTTCTGGAAGGCGAGCATGCAGAACGTCGTCCGCAGGTTCCGCGGCGTGAACTCGCCCCGGCCGAGGCCCCAGGGGATCCCGGCCGCCTTGAAGATCGGCTGCCAGCGCTCGTAGTAGATCCGGGCGAAGGCCTCCCCCACCACCAGGTCGCCGGCGGCGGGGTCGTCGGCCTTGTGCCAGGCCTGCAGCTCGGGGAGGAGGTGCTCCCCCGCCTCCGGGTACCGGGGCTCGCCAGTCTTGCTGTCGTGGATCGCCAGGCGGCCCGTGGCCACGTCCACGTCCCGCCACTCGAGCCTCATGGCCTCCTCGGTCCGCATGCCCGTGTAGAGCATCAGGGAGGCCCAGCGGTAGATCGCCTCATCGTTCCGGGCTGACACCAGCAGGTCGGCCGCCTGGCGCTCGTCCAGAGCCTTCTTGAGGCCCCTCGACTCAGAGGGGAGGAGGACCAGGCGGCACGGGTTATCGCTCACCAGGCGGCGCCCGGCGGGCGTACGGAGGCAACCTGAGAAGACCCCGGACGCGAAGTACAGGTACTTCCGGATGGTGCTGGGGGTCTTCCCTTCCTTCGCGAGCTTGTCCCGCCAGGCCTCCATGCGTTCGGGCGTGACCTTGGCGAGCGGCGTCTCCGCGCCCAGCTCGGCCGAGACGGTCTCCAGCATCCACTTCTGCCACTTCGGCCGGCGGCGGAGCGGGACGCACTCTCGCGCGTAGACCGCGGCCAGGTCCTTCACCCTGGGGCCGGTCGAGCTCGCGGCGATCGCCCGGCGGCGCTCGGCCTTCTTCGCGACGTCGCGCGGGACTTTCCCATCGTCCCGCTCCTCCAGCCGTGCAGCCACCAGCCCGCGCGCCTTGGCGATCCACTCGGCCTCTTCGGCGGCGCGGCCATCCGGCGCAGTAGTCTTACGCGTCTTCCCGACGGACTTCGTGATCTTGCGACCCTCGAAGCGGTACTGGATGTAGAACGATCGCCGCCCGCCGCTCAGCGGCTTCGAGAGAACACCCTCGCCGTGGTAGTCGAAGCCTGCCATGGTCACGCCCCCTTCGTCGGCCGAGGCCCTCGCCCGGCCTCGACGATACGCGTTGAGACGTCCCGAAGGATCGCGCGGCCCTTCGCTCCCTGGCCGCTCACTTGGTCCCTCAGATCCTCAAATGCCAGGCTCGCCGTGAGCGACACAATGCCGCTCGACTTCGCGCTCTCCCGGATGACGGTCGCCACGTGTGCGGTGTCGCACGGCCGGCGGCACTCGCGCCTCCGCGGGCACACGATGCAAACGCCAAGAGGTGGGAAGTCCTGAAGTGTGATCCCTGCCACAGGGAACTGCAGGAGGTCGCCCATGTCATGCCTCCTCGCGAGACACGTTTCCCAGCGCTGGGCTGAACATGACCTGCACGCCGGCGTACGCCTCGCCGAGCGACTCCGCGGCCTCCTTGATGTGCCGCATGAGGAACTGAGCGGTGTCGGTCCCCCCCAATCCTTCGTCGGTCCCCAGGTTCCCGAACTGTTCCACGTAGAGCGTGAGAGCTGGCAGGAGCCGATCGAGGCCTGCCATTAGCGAACGAAGTTCTACGATCGGATGATGACCGGCCCAGGAGCGGTGGACCTCGGTGTGGATGAGTTGGCGGAGCTTCGGCAGGGGTCGGACCGGCACGCCATCGAACGGCCGGCCCGCCGCGCGCCACTTGCGCAACTGCGCTTCCCAATCCCCGGCGGCACGGTCGAGCTTGGCCATCAGCTCGACCACCTCCGGGTTCTCGGTCACGAGTCGGATCGAGGATTCACTCTTCGGCATGGGACCCTCCTCGCGCGCACGGCGGCGCGCAGACAGGTGAGGAGGTCCAATGTCAATGGCTCGCGAAGATGGGAAGGCTTGATAGGATCCGCGCAGCCTGGCACGTGACCACCTCACGTTTCGGGTCAGGCTCCGTCGCCGGGTCGCACCGGCGGCGGGGCCGCTTACGGGGCGGACAGTACGCCCCGGGTCGCGGGGAGTCAAGCGGACGTGGACTCGGCATTCTGGGAATGGGGCGGATGGGCGGGTGTCGTGGCGCTCGCGACCATGATCGGCACTCTGGTCGCGGCCCTCGCATGGTGGCAGGTCCGCCGGAGCAACATCCTGGCCGAAGCGGCCAACCTGCCGTTCCTCGGCCTGACCTACGAGCCCAAGACTGAGACGCTCTATCTCCGGAACACCGGTCGCACGCCGTGCCGTCGAGTAGACGTGACTCAGTGGCATCCGATGGTCGCCGCCCGGCCTCCAATCGTGAAGAACGGTGTTTCCGTCGATGGAGTTACGGTTCTGCTGACCGACAAGACCGAAGGGGACCTGGAAGGCTGGGAGTTTGAGTTGCGCGGGCTGGACATGACGGGTCGGCAACTGCCTCCGCGACGGCTGCGTTTCAGCTCCGCGTACCCGGATCGATTCATCGACCTTCCACCGGAGTAGCGGTGCCGGAGGGCGGCTAATGGAAGACAGTAAGATGACGGACCAACTCCTCGCGATGGGCGAAGCCATCAGAGCGGCACTCAACACTGATTCAGAGCGTGAGTCGGCCTTGGTGGCAGCCGCGATGGTCGATGAAACGATGGAGAACTTGCTACGCGCTGCCTTCGTGGCATCCGCAGAGAACTCAAAGACTACGGCCGAGGAACTCTTCGATTCTGACCGCGGATTGGGGTCGATGGGGATCAAGCTGCGCCTCTGCCGGGCACTGGGAATGATCCCGCCATGGATGTATCGAGATGGGCAGATCATTCGGAAGATTCGCAACGAGTGCGCCCATGTCTCGCGGCCTGTTGATCTCTCAACTCCGCCAGCGTGCGACCAGATCACGGCACTCCACGCCCCGGAATACATGCGACGGTTCGTGGACTTGTTGCCGGCCGCCGCCATTCCGGAAGGAACTGCTCGAAGGGATTTCCTGGCGCTACACAAGGCGGCCCGAGAGGAGCCTGGAGTTGCACTCCTTCTTTCGGCAACGATCATCGGCTTTCTCTGCAACGTGAAGGTCCGGGACCAAGCGGCCGGCAAAGAAGCGATTATCGCTTCCCATCGAGGTGGTGCGCCCGATTCAGACGCAACGCCGGAGCTCGAAACGTAGGCGCCACTCACCTCCGGCCCCGCCACAGCCTGAACCCCACCCGGGTCGCCGCCTCGGCCACGGCGGCCTCGAGGTGAAACGCGCTCGGTAGGCTCTCGCCGGCGATCCGCGCGAGCTCAGCGCGGACACAGCCCTCGACGAAGGTGCGCGGGGCCTCGGTCCCTGCCGCGAGGCGATCGACGGCATCCGACACTGCGGCGTCGACCAGCCCGCGCGCTCGAGCTGGAGGCCTCGGCGGAGGCTGCGGCACGGGATCCCCCGTCACGTGGTAGCGCTGGACGGGCCGCTGCTCGCCGGTCCCTTCCACGTGCCGCACCAGGAATGCTCCGCACTCCGAGCACGTCGGCGGCCGGCAGACGTGCGGGCGGATCCACAGCTGCGCCGGCCCGTCCTCGAACTCAACGACCTGGAGGCGAACGTCCGCCGGGAGCGCCGCCGGCGCCGGCGCGAACCTGGCCAGGTAGCCCGCGACCTGCTCGATCACCCGGCCGGACGAGCTCACGCCTCGGCCTCGGGCGCCGGCACGTCGCCCATGATCTCGAGCTCAGCGAGGACCTGGCGCACGCGAGCGTGCACG
>Ga0070695_100002354_pt1 | contig 10841 bp, 8 predicted proteins | sample KBSK1252metaG_FD_65471 | JGI IMG/M metagenome (GOLD analysis project Ga0070695, IMG submission 65471) | Corn, switchgrass and miscanthus rhizosphere microbial communities from Kellogg Biological Station, Michigan, USA - KBS K1-25-2 metaG | ecosystem: Host-associated > Plants > Roots >...
TCCGACGTGCAGGCGGTGCGCGGCTTCCTCGCCGGCGGGGACATCGGCGTGCTGCAGGCGATCCGCTGCGGCTGGTACACGTTCCAGCCGAGTCGCAACCTGGTAGCGTGGCGGCTGCGCCGCCAGGAGGCCGGTGGCGGCGCCTTCCTGGACCTCGGTCTGCAGCTGCTAGACCTCGGACTCTGGCTCGCGGCATGGCCGGCGGCCAAACGCATCGCGGCGCACACGATGGGGCATGGAAAAGACAGCGTGGAGGACATGGCGACGGCACTGGTGGTGTGCGAGAACGGCCTGTCGCTCTCGATCGATGTGAGCTGGCGTCACATGGGTGAGGCCGAGCGCTTCTGGTTCGACTTGGTCGGGACGAAAGGGTCGGCCCGGGTCCAGCCGCTGCGGGTGTTCAAGGAGATGCACGGGTCGGTCACCGACGTGACGCCCACCGGGGCGAGCGGGCGCGAGACGCCGTTCGCGCAGTCCTACCGCGCCGAGTGGACGTATTTCCTCGCCGTCATGAAGGGGGATGTGAACGCCCCGCCGCCGCGCGACCAGCTCGCCCTGCACCGCGTGCTGGATGCCATCTATCGCTCGGCCGACGAAGGGCGCGACGTGCTCCTGTGACGACGCCGACCCGACAAGCCGCGGCCCTCGTCGTGTTGGGCGCCGCTCTCCTCGCCGCCAGCTACCCCCCCTTCCGTCTCCCCGTCGTGAGCTTTTTCGCCGTCGCACCGGCGGTCGTCCTGCTGCGTCGGTTCGAACGCGAGGGCGACCCGCGCGGCGCCTTGCGCTGGGGGTTCTGGTACGGCTTCGTGACCCAGGGCGCCGTGCTGTACTGGCTCGTGGTGGCGCTGTGGCACTTCACGCCGCTGTCGGCGCTCGGCTATCTCGCGACGATCGTGCTCTTCGGCGTATGGCATGCGCTGCTCTTCTGGTTGGTCGTCCGCGTGCGTCTCCGCCTGCCCCTCATGCCGCTGGCGATCGTGTTTCCCGCCGTCTGGACCGCGGTGGAATGGGCGGTGGGCCATCAGGGAGACATTCGCTTTCCCTGGCTCGGCCTGGGCAGCTCGCTCACGGATGCCGCTGTGCTCGTGCAGTGGGCCGACCTGGCCGGCGCGCGGGGAGTGACCCTGTGGCTCACCTGGTGCAGCGTGATGCTCGTCGAAGCGATGCTTGGGAGCGGGGCGCAGGGAGCCGGGACCAGGACGCTGCGGTGGCGTCCGGCGGTCGCGGTGCTTGTCACGATCCTCGCCGCCTGGGGGTATGGCGCGTGGCGCGCGCGGACGCTCCCGATCCGCGAGCTCGGCACCGTCGGGATCATCCAGCCGAACGAAGGCTTCCGCGAGAAGTGGGATCCGCGGCACGCGGATAGCGTGGTGGCGAAGCTCGTCACGATGTCGCGCGCGCTCGAGGCGCGCGGCCGAGTGGCGCTCATGGTCTGGCCGGAGGTGGCGATCCCCGGCTACCTGCAACCGGCGTGGGACTCGAGCATCGCCGGGCTCGCGCGCGAGAGCGGCACGCCGATCCTCGCCGGCGGGATCTACAGCGAGAATCACCCCGACGGGTCGTACGACTATTTCAACGCCGCCTTCTACTTCGATTCGTCGGGCAACTGGCGTCGATACCCGGTCTACGAGAAGCACTATCTCGTGCCGGTGGTCGAGCGCGTGCCGTTTGTTCCCGCGCGGCTCATGCAGAGCGTGCCCGGCGTAGGACGCTGGTCCGGCGGATTCGGGCGCGGCCGGAGCCTTCCCGTGTACTCGAACACCCTGGGGCGCTTCGGCGTGATGATTTGCTACGAGTCGGCCTTCGAAGATCTGACGCGCGGGTACCGGCGCCGGGGCGCGGAGTTCCTCGTGAATATCACCAACGATGCGTGGTACGGTCGCACGGCCGGTCCGTACCAGCACGCGGCGCATCTGGTCATGCGCGCTATCGAAACCCGTATGGGCATCGCCCGCGCCGCGAATGACGGCATTTCCGAGTTCCTCGATCCCCTCGGGCACACGTACGCGGAGACCGGTCTGGAGCAGGAAGCGATGATGGCCGACCGGCTTCGCACCAGCGACGTGATTCCACTGTACGTGCGACTGGGCGACTGGGTGGGGACACTGTGCGTGCTAGTCACCATCGGGCTCGCCGGCGTCCTGGCGGTGCAACATTGGAAGCGGAGCGCCTGACAATGCGGAGTGCGGAATGCGGAATGCGGAATTGATCGCGCCAAGTTCGATCGCGGACATGAGAGTTGGTGATCGACCTGGGTCCGTTCAATTCCGCACTCCGCATTCCACATTCCGCATTGGGGCGGGGAGAGGGGAGGTGGAGGGGTGAGGGTGGGGGTCGATGTCGGCGGTACCTTCACCGATCTCGTCGCGCTCGCGCCTGATGGGACGATCGAAGTCCGAAAGGTGGTGACGACGCCGGACGATCCCACCGTCGGCCTGTTTCGCGCGCTGGACCCGCTGAAGCCCCCTTCCCCCATCGACCTGCTCGTTCACGGTACTACGATTGCGACCAATGCCCTGCTCGAGCGCCGCGGCGCCCGCGTCGCACTCGTCACGACCAAGGGCTTCGAAGACCTCCTGTGGCTGCGGCGCCAGGACCGCGCAGGGCTCTACGACCTTGCCCGCGACCACCCGCCCCCGCTGGTCGCTCGGTCCGACGTCGTGGCGGTCGCCGAGCGGACCGGCCCCGAGGGCGTACTCGAGCCGCTGGGTGAGGACGAGGTCGAGCGGGTGGTCGCCACGGTGCGATCGCTCACGCCCCCTCCCGAAGCGTTGGCGGTCGCCCTGTTGTTTGCCTTCCGCCACGCCGAGCACGAGCGCCGCCTCGTCGCGGCGCTGCGCGACGCGCTACCCGACATCCCCGTCGCGGCGAGCCACGAGGTGCTGCCCGTGTTCCGGGAGTTCGAGCGGGCCAGCACGACGACCGTCGAAGCGTATCTCCGTCCCAAAGTCTCCGCCTATCTGAGAACCCTCGAGCGCGAAGTGCGGGCCCGGGGCATCGCCACGCTGCGCGTGATGACATCGAGCGGCGGTACCCTCGCCCCGGAGGCGGCGGCCACACGGGCGGCGTCGCTCGCGCTCTCCGGCCCCGCGGGGGGTGTGGTCGGTGCCCGCCTGGTCGGGGCGGCCGTTGGTCTGCAAGACCTCCTGACGCTCGACATGGGCGGTACCAGCGCCGACGCGAGCCTCGTCACCGGTGGTACACCGCTCGGTGACGGCGGCGGCGCGGTGGCGGGGCTTGCCCTCGCCTTGCCGGCGGTCCTGATCGAGACGGTGAGCGCCGGCGGCGGGAGCATCGCGCGGGTGGACGAAGGGGGTGCGCTCAAGGTCGGGCCGGAGAGCGCGGGGGCGATTCCGGGCCCGGCGTGTTACGGCAGGGGGGGTGAACGGCCCACGGTCACGGACGCGTGCCTGGCGCTGCGATGGCTCGACGCCCAGCATCCGCTCGCGGACGCGGTGCGGCTCGATCGCGACGCCGCGGAGCGTGCGCTCCGCTCGCTCGAATCGGTGGGGAGCGACCCGCCTGCGATCGCGGCGGGCATAGTGGCGGTAGCGACTGCAGTGATGGCGCGGGCGCTCAAACGCGTGAGCGTCGCGCGCGGGCTCGATCCTCGCCGGATGGCCCTGCTCCCGTTTGGGGGCGCCGGGCCCTTGTTCGGGTGTCAGCTGGCCGAGGCGCTGGGGATGCGCACCATCGTGATCCCGCCCCACCCGGGAGCCCTCTCGGCGCTAGGCCTCGCCTCCGCTGCGGAGCGGGTGGATCTGCTCGCGTCATTTCACCGCCCGCTCGAGGGCCTGCCGTCCGAGGACCTCGGGACGGCGTTCGCGCCTTTGCTGGCGGAAGGGCGGAGCCAGGTGCCCGACGGCGCGCTACTCCGTTATGCGGATTGCCGGTTCACCGGGCAGGGTTACGAAGTGACGGTGCCGGTGACGGGCGACGATCCCCAGCGGATCGAGGACGCGTTTCTCGTCGAGCACCGTGCCCGGTTCGGTCATGCCGGAAGCGGCCAGTCCGTCGAGCTCGTGAACCTGCGGGTGGTGGCCCTGCGCGAGGGACCGCTGCCGCAGTTTGCGGACGCGCGGCGGGTGGTGCAGCGGCCGGGCGCCAGTCGTCCGATCACGTGGCGGGGGTCCCGGGCGAGCGCGGCGGTCTGGGCGCTCGACGATCTCGCCCCGGGGGTCACCATTGCCGGCCCGGCGATCTTGGCGGGGCGGAACGCGACGGCCCTGATCGAGCCCGGGTGGCGCGGGACGGTGCATCAGTGCGGCGCCGTGTTGGTGGAGCGGACATGACCCTCGACGCCGTCGGGCTCGAGGTGATGGGACACGCGTTCGCGTCGGTCGCGGAGGAGATGGGCCTCGTGCTCATTCACTCGGCGGTGTCCCCGAACATTCGCGAGCGTCGCGACTGCTCCGCGGCGCTGTTCGACGCCGCCGGTGAAATGATCGCCCAAGCCGCCCACATACCGGTGCATCTCGGTGCCATGCACGAATCGGTCGGGGCGGTGCGCGCACTTGCCGCAGCCCCTCGCCCGGGCGACGTGTTCATCCTCAACGACCCCTATACCGGCGGCTCGCACCTCCCCGACATCACACTCATCGGGGCCATCGAGGTGGACGGGGCGGTAGGCGGCTACAGCGTGGTGCGGGCGCACCACTCGGACGTCGGTGGCGTGCAGGCCGGGAGCATGCCTGCCGGGGCGCGCGAGATCTTTGCGGAGGGTGTGATCGTGCCACCGCTGCGCCTCACGCCCGACGTGGAGCACTTCCTGCTCGCCAACGTCCGGACGCCCGAGACGCGACGCGCGGATCTCGCGGCCCAGCGAGCGGCGGTCACGCGGGGGGCAGAGGGTCTGCGCGCCCTCGCGGCGCGCTACGGTTGGGCGGGAGTGCGCGGCGCGGCCACCGACCTCCTGGACTACGCCGAGCGCCGCGCCCGGGATGCCCTCAGGCGGTTCAGCGCGACGGCCCTCACCGCCACGGATTGGCTCGAGGGCGATGGTGTGGACGACGCGGACTTGGCGATCACGGTGCGCGTCGACATCACGGACGGCGTCTTCCACGTCGACTTCACGGGCACCGCGCAAGCCGCGCGTGGCAATGTGAACTGCCCGCTCGCGGTGGCGCGCTCCGCCGTCCTGTTCGTGGTGCGGACGCTCCTGCCAGAGGACGTTCCCACGAACGGCGGTGTGCAGCGCGCCGTGCGCGTGACCGCGCCCCCTGGGTGCCTCGTCAACGCGCGCTACCCGAGCGCGGTGGCCGCCGGCAACGTCGAGACTTCGCAGCGTATCGCCGACACGGTGTTTCTAGCGCTCGCAGCCGGCGGCATCTCGGTGCCGGCGCAGGGACAGGGGACGATGAACAACATCACGTTCGGGGCGGGTGGCTGGACCTATTACGAGACGATCGGGGGTGGTCAGGGGGCGAGCCACGGCGCCCCTGGACCGTCTGGCGTGCACGTTGGCATGTCGAACACCCGGAACACGCCGGTCGAGGTCCTGGAGATGGAGTACCCGTTGCGCCTAAAGTCCTACGCCTTGCGCCGGGGCAGCGGCGGGGCCGGGCGGTGGACGGGGGGGGAGGGCGTGATCCGCGAGTTCGTGGCGGTCGCCCCGATGGAGGCGAGCATCCTCGCCGAGCGACGCCGTCACGCCCCGCGCGGCGCCGCTGGTGGACGCGACGGGGCGCGCGGGTCCACCTGCTTGAACGGCGCGCCGCTCGGCCCTAAAGTGAGCGTGACGCTCGCCCCCGGCGACGTGTTGCGCCTGGAGACGCCGGGCGGCGGTGGCTGGGGCGCGAGGGACGGGGGCAAACCCGAACGCGGAGACAAAGGATGACGTGGGTGCTCGTGGCTTTCATTGGCCTGGTGGGAGGTGTGGTATCGGGCCTGTTCGGTGTCGGGGGAGCGATCGTGATTGTGCCCGCCTTGGTGCTCCTCGTGAGGTTGCCGACGCACACGGCGAGCGGCACGTCGCTGGCGGCGCTGCTGCTCCCGGTCGGCCTGTTGGGGGCGATGGAGTACTATCGGCGCGGACAGGTCAACGTCCCCTATGCCATCATCCTCGCCGCGGGGCTCTTCGTGGGGGCGTTCCTCGGGGCGCATCTCGCGGGCGGCGTCTCGGACGTCGCGCTGAAGCGCGCGTTCGGCGGGCTTCTGCTGCTGGTTGCCGGCAAGCTCCTGCTCGGCTAGACCGTCGCCTCGAACACCTTCCCCTCGACGAACAGCCGGAACAGCTCCTGGTCGAGCTGCCCGGCACGTACCTCGTCCGCCATGATGTCGAGTGCGCGCGCGGGCGCGACCGCTGCCTTGTACGGACGGTCGGCGGCGCTCAGCGCGTCGTAGATATCGCTGATCGTCATCATGCGCGTCTGAATCGGGATCGCTTCGCCCGTCACCCGCCGCGGGTATCCCTTGCCGTCGAGCTTCTCGTGGTGTCCGTAGGCGATCATGGGGATGTCCTGGAGCTCACGGGTCCAGGGGATCTGCTGCAGGAACCGGTAGGTGTGGGTGACGTGGCTCTCGATCTCCAGGCGCTCCGTCTCGTCGAGTGAGCCCTTGGGGATCGTGAGATAGCGCGTCTCCTCTTCGGTGAGGTAGGGGTGCGGGCGACCGGTGGGATCTTCGTAGGTGCGACTCGCCAGCTGGAGCAACGCGTCGAAGCGGCCGGCCGGTAGCACCGTCGGCTCGTTCGCACTGAGCACGGCGTCGAGGAAGCCGTCCAGCGCCGCCATTTCCCGGGCGTGCTCCTGTTCGAGCGCTCGGAGGAACGACGCGTAGTTTTTCCGGTCGTGTGACTCCAGGAACTCGGCTCGCTTCCGCCAGAATTCCCGCTCGGCGGTGCGCTTCACGAAATGGTGGCGTTGTCGGATGAGGTCGAGCTGCAGCGGATAGAGCTTCTTGGCCTTGATCAGCACCTCCTCCCGTACGCCGACCTTTCCGAAATCGTGAAGCAGCCCCGCGTAGCGGATCTCTTTGATCTGTTCGCGGGTGAAGGTGACGGCGCGATAGGCCCCGTCCTCGGCGCGGTCGACCACGCTGGCCAGTCCCACGGTCATGTTCGCGACTCGTCCCGAGTGGCCGAACGTGGTCGGGTCCCGCTGCTCGATCGCGTGCACCGCGGCCTTCACGAACCCCTCGAACAGCCGCTCGATTTCTTCGTACAGCCGGCTGTTCTCGATCGCGACCGCCGCCTGTCCCGCGAGCGCGGTCACGAGCTCCACGGTGCGCCGCGAGTACGGCACTACCTGGTGCTCCACGTCCGCCGGCGCGGCGAGCACGGCCTCGGGGTGGCGCTTGCGGTTGATGAGTTGGAGGACGCCGATCACTTCTTCCTTGTGATCCTTCATGGGGAGGACGAGCATCGACTTCGTGCGGTAGCCGTGCCGCTCGTCGAACGAGCGGTTGATGCTGTATTCCACGTCCGGCGGCAGGAAGTAGGCATCGTCGATCACGAGCGGCTCGCCGGTCACCGCCGTGTAACCCGCGAGACTCGAGCGGTCCACCGGGATCGTGAACTCGACGAATGGCGCCTCGGGCTTGGAGTACGTTTGCGTGATCCGGAAGCGCAGCCGCTTCTGGCCCTGGTCGCCCGTCTCGACCAGGTAGAGACTGCCCGCGTCTGAGGTGGTGATCCGGCGCGCCTGCGTGAGGATGAGCTCGAGCAGCGTTTTCAGGTCCCGCTCGGTGCCGAGGGCGACGCCGATCCGCGTCAACTCGCCGATCTCACGGCTGCGGTTCGCGGCCTCGGATCGGGCCCGGGCGGTCTCCATGCGGGCGGCGGCTTCCCGATACCCCGCCCGCACCGCGACCAGCAGCTGCCGCGGCCCGACCGGCTGCCGCACGAAGCCGGAAAGCAGCTCGGACGGCATCTCCGCGGGCAGATCGGGCTCGCCGTCGCGGCCCAGCGCCACGATCGCGCCCCCCGCGTCCACGAACGCCCGCAGGACATCGACCGGGAAGATCGCGCGGCTCTCCGCGTCGAGCACGAAGACCGTCGGGCGCTCGTCCACGACCAGCTCGCGCGGCACGCGCGCCTCGCGCGCTTCGATCTGCGCGCTCTCGAGCGCGGGTCGAACGCCTGTGGGACTCCAGGCGGGCGTGTACAGCAGGAGATATCTCACGGCGAGGGGCTCCGCAGCCGGGTCGCCCCGGACGTCACCTCACGAGTTCTTCACGCGCAGGAGGCCTTGCTGCGCCTCGGTGTACTCCGGGAAGACGGCCAGAGCCCGTTGGTACATCTCCGCGGCCTTGTCCTTCTGCCCGCGATCCTGGAACAGGAGCGCCTTCGAATAGAACGTCAGCGCCTCCGTCGGGATCTGACGGTTGGTCCGCTGGTCCGAGGCTTGTCGCGGGAGCGGCGGCAGGTTGGTGTCCTTCATCAGCCGAGCGGCCACCGTCCGAATGATGTCGAACAGGTGGTCCCGCTGCATACGGTCCGATTCCACTTTGATGATCTCGCTCGTCTCCACGTTCACCAGCCGCGCGTCCAGCCGGAAGTCACCGTAGAAATCGATGAACGTTCCCGCGATGACGTAGCGCGCGCCGACGAGCTTCCCGATCTTCGCCGCGGTTTCGGGCGTCACCTTGCCCGATGCACCGAGGCTCTGCTCGGCGAGTAGTTTCTCGATCTCCTCGCGCTCGACCACGCGGGCCGCCGGATTGGCGGCGAGCTCCGAGATGAGCATGCCGGCGATACCCTTCTGCAGCGCGTCGAAGTTCTCCTTGTCCTGCCCGTACGAGCCGCTGTTGTCGAACGGCAGCACGGCAATGCCCGGTCGGGTATCCTGGCCGCGGCCCTGCGCGCCCAGGTGGCGTCCGATGGAGCCGAGCAGCGCGAGTGAAGCCATTGCGAGGAGACGAGCACGCATAGAATCGGTCCCTCGATCAGAGAGTCAGTGTCATGCCTTCCTGCGCCGCCACGACCTCGGCGGGCAGGCCCTTCGCTCGTGCCTGGCGGCGGGCGGCCGCGACCAGCGCGTCGATGGCCTCGTCGCCGTGCTCGGGCTCATGATGGAACAGCACCAGGCGCTTCACACCCGCATCCCCCGCCAACGCCACCGCTTCCTCGAACGTCGAGTGGCCCCATCCCCGGTGCTCTTCCAGCTCCTCGGGCGTGTACATCGCGTCGTGGATGAGCAGCTCCACACCTCCCAGGAACGCCACGAAGTCCTTGCGCCACGACGCGGCGGTCTCATAGTGCCCGCCCGGCCCGAGCTCGTTGTCGGTCACGTAGGCCATGCTCGGGCCGCCCGCGGCGGGCGTGAGCCGGTAGCCGAGGGTGGTGCCGGGGTGGCGCAGGCGCATCGCCCGCACTCGGAATGTCCCCACGGCGAATTCGCCCGGCTCCACCTGCTGGACGGTGAGCTTTGCCGACAATGCGTCCAGCGGGACCGGAAACACGGCCGGGTCCATTTGCTGGCGCAGGATCGCCTCGAGCGACGTAGTCCCCTGGCGTGAGCCCCAGATGCGCACGGAGTTGCCGGGGGCGAAGAACGGCTTGAAGTGGGGCAGCCCCTGGATATGGTCCCAGTGCGCGTGCGACAGCAGGATCTCCGCCAATACCGCGCCGTTTTGGCGCTCTACAAGCTCGCGTCCCAGGGCTCGGATTCCGGTGCCGGCGTCGAGGATGACCAACTGGCCCCCTCCCTTGCCCCCGCCGGTGCCCTCCACGGCGACGCACGGCGTATTGCCGCCGTAGCGCGCGGTGTGGGCTCCGGGGGTGGGGATGGAGCCTCGCGTCCCCCAAAAGGTCACCGTGTAGGCCATCGGTCCCGGCAACGCCGTACCCTTTGGGCTAAGTTATGGAAAATTCGAGAGGTAGGACAAGCCGCCGCCTCACCCGACCTGAGTGACCCACCTCACGACCGTCCGGCGGACGCTTCCAGCGCGGCGCGGTCGCGGATCAGGATTTCGCGGCGGCTGATTTCGATGTAGCCCTTGTCCACCAGCTCCCGCATGGTGCGGCTCACCGTCTCGCGGGACGACCCGATCATCTGGGCGATCGTGTGGTGCGTGAGACGGCGCGTGATCTTGTCCGACCCCGCCTCGTCGGCGAGGTCGAGCAGCAGCTGCGCCACGCGGCCGTTCACGTCGAGCAGCACCAGGCTCCCGACCTTCTCGTCCACGCGGCGCAGGCGGCGGGACAGCTCCCGCAGCAGCCCCATGGCGATGCCCGGCGACTGCTGCAGGATCGCCTGGAAGTCCTCCCGCCGGATCACGAGCAGGTTCGAGTCTTCCATGGCGATTACGTGCGCCGAGCGGGGCTCCTCGTCGATGAGCGACATCTCACCGAAGAAATCCCCCTCGCCGAGCACCGAAAGGATTACCTCGCGCCCGTCCTCGCCGATGAGCACGACCTTCACTTGCCCGGTGGCCACGACGTAGAGGGCGTCGCCCGGGTCGTCCTCGAACAAGATCACCGAGTTGCGGGGATAGCTCCGCTCGCGGGTGATTTCGGCCACCCGTTCGAGCTCGACGGGTGCTAGCTGGCTGAACAGCGGGACCTTTTGGAGGATCGCCGTGACCGACACGATAGGCTTCCCCTGGGGCGTTGGTGGGGTCGATGGTCGCGCAAGCTTACGTCCAAGGGGCGCTTGTGTCAATTCGGCGGAGGCTTCGCTGCTTGCCGCCAACTTGTGGCGCCAGTTATATTTCCACACTTCGTGCTGTTCGACTTCTAGTCAAGGATCGAGTGCAGTGAAACCCGGGATTCACCCTGCCTATCGGCGGGCCAGCGTGCAGTGCGCGTGCGGCAACAGCTTCGTCACGCGCTCCACCATGCCCGTGATTCATGTCGAGGTCTGCGCCAAGTGCCACCCGTACTACACCGGCAAGCAAAAGCT
>Ga0070695_100002356_pt1 | contig 10840 bp, 9 predicted proteins | sample KBSK1252metaG_FD_65471 | JGI IMG/M metagenome (GOLD analysis project Ga0070695, IMG submission 65471) | Corn, switchgrass and miscanthus rhizosphere microbial communities from Kellogg Biological Station, Michigan, USA - KBS K1-25-2 metaG | ecosystem: Host-associated > Plants > Roots >...
GCGACGCTCGATCTGGCGCAGTTCGAGAACGCAGAGATTTACGATCATCTCGAGCGGGCGCGACGGCAGACGATCGGGCGCATCGGCCTCTTCACGCTGCTGTTAGGCACCGCCCAGGATCTCATCACGCTGATTTCCCTCGCCAGCGTACTGCTGGTACAGCTGCCGTGGCTGCTCCTGCTCCTCACCATCGCCGTCCTGCCGGCGTTCCTGGGCGAAGCGCATTTCGCGTCACTCGGCTATTCGCTGCTGTTTCAATGGACGCCCGAACGACGACTACTCGATTACCTCCGCTACATGGGCGCGTCGGATGAATCCGCCAAGGAAGTAAAACTATTCGGGCTGTCGCCGTTTCTCGTCGGCCGATACTCTGAGCTCTCAGATCGGTTCTACGCGGAAAACAAGAAGCTGGCCGTGCGGCGCAACATCGTCTCGACGCTGCTCGTCACCATCGGGACGCTCGGATACTACGGCGCTTACGCCGTCATCATCTATCGTACGGTGCTGGGTGCGTTCACGATCGGCACACTGACCTTTCTGGCCGGCTCGTTTCGCCAGAGCAGAAGCCTGATCCAGAGCATACTGCTGGCCCTCTCCTCGATTTATGAGCAGAGCCTCTACCTCAGCGACCTGTTCACCTTCTTTGAAGTTCGACCCAATGTGACTTCCGAGCCCGGTGCCAGGCCGGTAGCCCGACCGCTGCAGACCGGCTTTCAATTCGAGAACGTGGGGTTTCGCTATCCCGGCTCGCAGCGCTGGGCGGTGCGGGGCCTCAGCTTTGCATTCGAGCCGCATGAGCGTATCGCGCTGGTCGGCGAAAACGGTGCGGGGAAGACGACGCTCGTGAAACTACTGGCCCGGCTCTACGATCCTGACGAGGGCCGAATCCTGCTGGACGGTGTCGATCTCCGGGAGTATGACCTCGACAGCCTCCGCAAGAACATCGGCATCATCTTCCAGGACTTCGTGCGCTACGACTTTGTCCTGCGTGAAAACATCGGCGTCAGTCAGATCGAGGCCTTGGGCGACGAGGCTCGGATCCGGGAAGCCGCCCGGCGCAGCTTGGCCGACTCCGTGGTCAAGCGCGTGCCTCAGGGCTACGACCAGATGTTGGGCAAGCGATTCGACAATGGTGTCGAGCTGTCGGGAGGAGAATGGCAGAAAGTCGCGCTCGCGCGCGCCTACATGCGTGACGCGCAGGTCTTGATCCTCGATGAGCCGACTGCCGCGCTCGACGCGCGCGCCGAGTACGAGGTGTTTCTGCGGTTTGCGGAGTTGACGAAGGGACGCATGGCGGTGCTGATCTCGCACCGCTTCTCGACGGTGCGCATGGCCGATCGCATCTTGGTGCTGAAGGACGGGGAGCTGGTGGACGACGGCACGCACGAAGAGCTGGTCGCGCGCGGCGGACTCTACGCGGAGTTGTTCAGCCTACAGGCAGCCGGCTACCGCTAATGCTGTAGCGCCGGTGCAGGCCGCAGATTTCCGCCGTCTGCGACGAACTTCCACTTCTTGTCGGCCTGCCGTTTCCAGATCGTCAAATACTTGCTGTAGTGATGGAGCGAGGCGATCGTCGCCTCGCCGACGGTGCAACCGAGGTCGCCCGACTTCGCGATTTCGGCAGCGACGGGCCGCCATTCGAGTACCGCGCCCGCTGGAAACTTGTCGAACGACGCACCGATCGCTTCACGCCCTTCATTGAAGTGGGTGCCCGCCCCGAACGACACCGCATGCTCGGCGGCGTACGTGAGGAATGCCTGTTTCGCGCCGCGCGTCCTGGACAAGGCTGCGAACGCGGAGTCGGCCCGAATGAGCTCGTGCCGGTTGGCTGCGCCGCGCACGGGAGCCGCCTCATCACGTTTGCCGGCGAGTTGAACCGGCGCGGAATCAGGCACCGGAGCGGTGCCGGCAAAGGCAGCGAGGCGCCAGCCGGCCGGTACCTTGCGCCAACAAGCGAGGTACTTCCCGCGGGTACTGTCAACGTGAGTCCATCCCCACGTGTAGCCGAGCGAGCCGTCGGATGAGACGTCCGCAAAGACGGGCTCACGCTGGAGGCTGCGCGCCACTCGGGCGTTGGCCAGGTAGGTCCTGATCTGGGTGGCGCCGCGGACCAACGGTGCGCCGGGATGTAGGTACACCGCGCTATCGGTAAACGACGTCCCATCGAGCGCGAGTGCACTATCGGCGGCGAGCAGCGCTTGGCGATCGGCCGCACGATCCGGCGCGCTCGTGACGAGCACCGTGAGTACGAGCATCAGCAGTCGCATGGGTGTCCTCCCGGCGCCAATCTGGGCACAATCCGCTCCGCGGCGTAGATGCGCCGTGTCATCGACACGTGAATTCACACACTTCTGACCGCTCCCGCCAGTGTGCCTTTCGTAGCATGCTACAATGAGGCTTATGAAGCGTGTGTTGCTGGTTTTTGGCGCCTGGACGCTGGTCGCGCTGCTGTTCGCGATTCAGATGCACTACCAGGTCGTGCAGGGGAGTCAGCGGCCGTGGAAGTGGATCATCGCGTGGCAGCTCAGCGGGTGGTGGAGCTGGGCGTTGTTCACTGCTCCCGTGTGGGCGTTCGCCGCGTGGGCCGTGCGCATCCGCCGGCCCCTCGCCATCATTGCGGCGCACCTTCCCGTCGCACTGCTGATTGGCGTAGCGTGCGCCGGCTTCGAGGGCGCGGTCAAAGCGTTGTTGGGTCTTTATCTCACACCGCATACCCTCATCACCGGGATCACCGACTCGGTCCAGATGTATTGGACCTTCAATCTGCTGGTCTACGCCATGCTCGCCGGGTTCTACCACGCGTGGCGGGCATCGCGGCTCGAGACGCAGCTCGTGCAGGCGCGGCTCGATGCGCTCGTCGGGCAGCTCCAGCCGCACTTCCTCTTTAATACGCTGCATACGATATCGGCCTTCGTGCTCGAGGACCCCAAGCAGGCCAATCGGATGATCACGCGGCTCTCTGAGCTCTTGCGCCAGTCGTTTAACCGCGAGCGCGGTCCGCTCGTCACACTGGAGGAGGAGCTCGAGCTGCTCGACCACTACGTCGCGATTCAGGAAGCGCGCTTCGGCGACCGGTTGCGCGTCACGTTCCGCGTCGATCCGCGGGCGGCGTCCGCCGTCGTCCCCACGCTGCTGTTGCAGCCGCTCGTCGAAAATGCCGTGCGTCATGGCGCGGCGCCGAACGGCGGCGTAGCGGAGGTGGAAATTGCCGCCACCCGCGCCGGCGACCGGCTGCACCTCGAGGTCCGCGACAACGGTCCCGGTCTGGCCGCGGGCAACGGCAACGGAGGAACGGGGTGGGGACTCGGCCTCACCAACACCCGAGCCCGATTGTCGGAGCTGTATGGAGCGAGGCATCGTTTCGACCTTGTGAACGCCGCCCCGCCCGCGACGGGTGCGGTCGCAACGATCGAAATCCCCTTCAGCGACCATGCGCGCGATCATCGTTGACGACGAAGCGCCGGCTCGGCGCCGACTGCGCGGCGTGCTGCAGCAGATTCCAGCCGTCACGCGGATCGACGAGTGCGCCAACGGGCGGGACGCCGTCGAGCTGCTCAAGCGTGGCGTACCCGACCTCGTCTTCCTCGACATCCAGATGCCGGACCTCGACGGGTTTGCCGTGGCCGCGGCGGCGTCACACGAACGACCGCCCGCCATTGTCTTCGTGACCGCGTACGACGAGCACGCGGTGCACGCGTTCGAGATCCAGGCGTTCGACTACCTGCTCAAGCCGTTCGATGACGAGCGGGTGATCGGCACCGTCAAGCGCGCCGGCGAGTTCCTCGACTGGATTCGCCGTGAAGGCGAAGGCGACGCGGCGCTCAACGGCTTTGGTGACGTGTCAGTGGACTTTGCGACTCATCAGGTCCGGCGCGCGGGACGCGTCGCCGAGCTGCGACCCAAGGAGTACGCGCTCCTCGTCGCTCTGCTGAAGCGGGGCGGTCGAGTCGCGAGCCGGCTCGAGCTGCTGCGCGAGGTCTGGGGATACGCCGAGGACGTGATGAGCCGGACGGTCGACACGCACGTCGCGATGCTGCGGCGCAAACTGGAGCGTGATCCCGCGCATCCGCGGCACATCGTCACGGTTCGAACTTTCGGATATCGAATCGAACGGTAAAGGGTGCTCCGTGCTCCTTGCTCCGTGCTATTTGAATAAGTAGTAGTCGGCGATCCGCTCGGCGATCGCGTCAGGCTCGCCGCTCGAGCGATTGGTCAGCACGATCACCGTGAGCCGGCGCGCCGGGAACCGCATGATGGCGTTGTGAAAACCGCTCGTCTCTCCCGTGTGGCGCCAGCGTTTCTCGCCGCGATAGTTATCGATGAACCAGCCGAACCCGTATTCCGTCGCAGCGTCGCCGGGCAGCTTGGGTGGCGTGGTCGCGAGTGCCATCAGCTCGGCGCCCACCAGGCTGGTATCCGACAATGCGCGATCCCAGCGCGCCAGGTCATCGACACTCGTATAGATCCCGCCATCACCGAGCGTCGCGCTCGTCACGCTCTGATCGGTCTGCTCAAATCCGCCGCCACGCGGTGAGTAACCGTAGGCGCGGCGCGGCACCGTGTCCGACCCCTCGACGTGCGCGACGCTCGCGGTCATCCCCAGCGGGCCGAAGATCCTCGTCTTCAGGAACTGCGGGTATGTCGTTCCCGACACGCGCGCCACGATCATCCCGAGCAGCACGTATCCCGAGTTGCTGTAGCGATAGGACGTCCCGGCCGGGAAATAGACTGAGTCTTTTGACGCGAGCATCGTGAGGACGTCGTTGTCGTCGAGCTGCGCCGTGCGAGTCTCGGGAATCAGGTCCTCGTAATCCACGAGACCCGAGGTGTGGTTGAGGAGATGGCGGATTGTGACCGGTGCGGCGGCGACCGGCAGCTCGGGAAGAATGCTTCGGACCGGCTGGTCGATCTGCAACTTGCGGTCCCTGGCAAGCAGCATGATGCACATCGCCGTGAATTGCTTCGACACCGACGCGAGCCGGTAATCGGTTTCCGCTGTGGCGGTCACTCGGCGCTCGAGATCGGCCATCCCGTAGGCGCGTCGGACTACGACCTGTCCGTCACGGATCACGACAACGCTTGCGCCCGGGCGAGACGCCCCGCTGTACGCCACGAACAGCGAATCGATCGCGCGGGGGTCGTCAGCCACGTCTCGCGGTCCTTTTCGGCCCATTGCGCAGGCAGTCAGCGCGAGCGCGGCGGTCAGGACTTGGAGGCGGCGTACCAGGCGTTCCATGTATCCTGCGCGGCACCGATCGTGAGTTGTTGTTGATGGCGGACGAGGGGCATTCGGAGCAGCAGGGGCTCGAGGCTGAGCTTCTCGAGCCAGCGCTCGTCGCTGAGCCGTGCCGCTCCCAGGCCAAGCTCGGAGAACCGGCGCGAGTCGCGATCGATGAGGGCGGCAACGCCGAATTTCTGTGCGAAGCGACGGAGCTCCCCAAGCGCGGCCGCGCGCTCATTCAAATCCACGAAGTGAACCTTGATTCGCCGCTCGGCAAAGAACCGCAGCGCGGCCCGAGTGTCGGCGCTCTTTTTCACGCCGAAAACTTGCACTTCCACCGCTAGTGGGGGATCGTCCTGACTTCAATCGCACCGACGAGGTGGCCGGGGCCGAACTGCGCTTCCGCGGCGCCCGGCGAGTAGTACCGCACGTAGCCGACTGAGCGCCACTTGATCAGGCGCAGGCTGTCGAAGCCGCCGTAGCGCGTGCCGTCGATATAAACGACCAGCTGCGCCTGGTTTGCCCCCATCATCGCCGTGGGCCGCGCGCGCATTTCCCAGTTGGGCCGAAGTTGGCGCACCGCGTCGTACATCGTGGACCCAGTGGTCTTGGCGAGCTCAGCCTCGGTGATGACGTCGGGGTCGTTACCGGCCGGCGTGGGCTCAACGCCTCTCGACTTGTTCGAGGTCGAGCAGGCGACCAGCAAGATCGCGACGACGGCACCGAGCTTCACCGGGTGAAGGTATTACGTTTCCCGCTCCTCCGCGAGGGAAAATGAGTCCCCGATCCAAAGTCATCTGCGCCGCGGTGTTGTTTTCGAGCGGCGGCGCCGCGATCAAGTTCTGCAGTTTTCCCGCCTGGCAGCTCGCTGCGTTCCGCGCCGCATTTGCGCTCGTGACGATCTTTGTGCTGCTGCCGGAAGCGCGGCGCGGCTGGACGTGGCGCACGGTCGTGGTCGGCTTCGCCTACGCGGCCACAACGCTCCTGTACGTGCAGGCGAACAAGCACACCACGGCCGCGAGCGCGATCTTCCTGCAATCCACGAGCCCGCTCTTCATTCTCGTGCTCGCTCCGCTGCTGCTCGGCGAGCACGCCAACCGGCGCGACATCGCGCAAATGGCGGTAATGGCGGTCGGGCTGGGGCTCTTCTTTCTCGGCACCGATCGCGCGTCCAGAACCGCGCCGAATCCTGCGCTCGGCAACATCCTCGCCTCGATCTGCGCGGTGACGTGGGCGTTCACGGTCATCGGCTATCGGTGGCTCGCGTCACGCGGGTCGTCGGTCGCGGCGGCCGCGGTCTCCGGAAACTTGACGGCGAGCATCATCGCGCTGTTCATGGCAGGTCCGCTGATGGCTGGCCGGCCGGTGGACTGGCTTGTGGTCGCGCTGCTCGGGGTGTGCCAGCTGGGGATCCCGTATCTCTTCCTGTCCCGCGCCGTGCCGGAGCTGCGCGCGCTCGAGGTGGGCCTCTTCCTTCTTATAGAGCCGGTGTTGAATCCGATCTGGGCGTGGATCGTGCACGGTGAGACGCCGGGGCCGGCGACGCTGCTCGGTGGCGCGCTGATTCTCGGCGCGACGGCCACTCGCACTTTCCTGGATGCGCGTCGGGTCGCAAGCGAGACCATGGTGGCGTGAAAAACGGGCCCGCCGTGTGGCAGGCCCGTTGTGGTCGTGCCGGCGAGTCAGACTTACTGAATCGCTCTTACAGCGTTTACTCGTCCTCGCCCGTAGAAATCGTCGTTGCCGGGTTTCCCGAGATCATCGGCCGACTGGCGCAGACGCCGTTCGACCTCAGCGGGACCGACGTGGCCAAACCTGCCGACAATCAAGGCCGCAACGCCGGCGACGGCCGGGCTCGCCATGCTCGTGCCCGCCGCCCAGCAATACGACGAGATGCTGGTGCCACCGCCGCGGCACGGTGCCATCACCATGTCGAGCACCCAGCAGAACTGGAGGCTGCTCCCGGTCGGGTTACGCTGGTACGTGCAAATGTCGTTTCCCGGCAACGCGAAATCACCGCCGGGTCCTGCGAACTCAACGGCCGATTGCCCGAAGTTCGTGTACGAGGCCGGCCGGTCGAAGTTCGTCGCGCCGTGCGCGAAGTCGAGCGGGCCGGTCGCCGAGACGGCGATCACGTGCGGCGACATCGCCGGGAGGAAAACGATGTTGGCCGTATGGTCGAGATCCGACGCCGCATTGCCGAGCGCTGCGATCACGGTCACGCCCTGCTGATACGCGTAGGTCGTGGCCTTGCCCAGAGCGACCGCGAGCTGTGCGGCGCCAACGCCTTGGCGCGCGAACTGAGCGCCGAGGCTCATGTTGATGATGTCGGCGCCGGCGCCGCCGTCAGCGATCGGGGTCGCGGCGTAGTAAATCCCCGCGATCACCGCACCGAAGGAGCCGCTGCCGCAGTGAAGCACTTTGACGCCGATGATCGTGGCGCTCGGTGCAATCCCAACAGTCCCGAGATTCGGGAACGGCGTGTTCTCGGCCGCCGGCGCCGCGATGATGCCGGCGACGTGCGTGCCATGCCAGAACGTGTCGTTCTGATTGCACACACCCTGTGCGTTCCTCGCCTGATCGAAGTTGAAAGGCTGACCGGGGACGAATGACCGCGAGTGGGCAACATCGAGCCGAGGCGCGATGTCGATGTGTGTGTCGCGAATACCGCCATCGAGCACTGCGACCCGAGCGCCCGCGCCACGTTGGCCGAGGTCCCACGCTTCTGGTGCGTGCACGGCGTCGGGGGCCCACTGAATGCGGCGGAACGTCTCGGCGTTGCCGAACGTGGCGGTGGGCTCGACGACGACGGCGTCGCCGGCCTCACCAGCCTCGACGAACTGCTCGGGCGTTACCCACTGGACTTCGATGTCTTCACCAACACTCGCCACACCGCTGATCCTGGCGGCGCGAGTCGCGAACGCGGGGTCGGTCGAGCTGGCCAACGCAACGCCGATGCGATCGAGGCTCGAGGTCACCGATCCGCCCGCTGCCGCGACTCGTGCCGCGAGGTCGGACGGAAGTGCGGTGCCGGAGAAGTTGATCACATAGGATTTGCTGCCATTGGGTGCGGCGACTTGCAGGGAAGGACTGTTGGACGTTGCTGCTGCCGTAATCGTGTTGCCGGTTGGCGTGATGGGCGCGTCGTACACGCACGCAGCTGCCGCGATCGCGCCAATTGCGATGGTAAGTCGCATGACGAGTGATTTGTGCATCGGTAACTCCACTGAGGTGAGGACTGTCCAGGGACGGGCGCCGGGATTTTGAATCTCCGTTCATTCTCAGGGACCCGCAAGAACCCCCTCCGCCGTCTCCAGAGAGTTTGCCTTACGACCCGCCCGCTCCATCGGCTTCTCGAGGACGGCGCGATTGCGGTCCATCACGGTCCAGAAGTCCACGGAGCGCTCCACCAGCTCCCGCGCCGCCTGCCGCAGCGCCTCGCTCGCCTTCACCTGGAGCACGTTGTTATGCATGTCCTCGGCGTCCCAGCCTCGGGAATGCGCGATGAAGGGGAATTGTGGGAACAGGAACCCCAACTCCGCCCAAAATGTCATCAGGCTCCCGGCGAGCGCCTGAATGTTGTCCTGTCCCCCGGTGATGATGAATGCGGCGACCTTGTTCCGGATGAGTACCCGGTTGTGGATGGTGATCTGGTTCTGAACGCAGTTAAGTCGTTCGGCCATCTTGTAATACAGCGATGACGCATTCCCCCAACGGATCGGGGTCGAGATCAGGACGACGTCGGCCCAATGCACTAACCCCTCATAGACCCCCGTCAGTTGATCCTCGGGATCGCGCTCGGTGATGGCACACGGCCAGGTGCAGGCATGCGAGGCTTTGGAGTAGTTGCCCTCACAGGGTCTGAAATTGAGCGAGCGCAGCTTGATGACTTGGGTATCGACCTTGAGCTCGGCGGCTCGTGCCAGGGCATGCTCAAGGAGGGCATCCGAGGTGGAATAGCGAGGATTCCCGTCGTCCATCGCGGTTGTTGAGATGCCCAGCACCCGGCAGGGAGCGCCCGGCGCCTTCACATGGTCTTCCAGGAGGTGACTCGGTTTGTGCTTCAGGAGCTTGCGCGGCGCGATCGGTGGGATCTGGACGTACACCCCGTCGGGACGTTCCTCGAGCGCGTAGACCGGCACCTGCTCCTCGTCGTATCCAGCCGGCCCTTTCCCGGTGACGACGCTGTACTCCCAGCCATGCCACGGGCACGTGACGAATTCGCCATTCAATCGGCCCTCGGAGAGCGGGCCACCCTTGTGATTGCAGATGTCGGAGATTGCGGTCAGCCGTCCCTGATGCAGAAAGAGGGCGATGCGGTGGCGATCGATCTTGATTGAAAACGGCGCGTGCGCGAGCAGCTCGTCCTTGGAGCCCAGTCTGTGCCATTCGGCCATACGATGCTCGGGGAGTGGGAGAGGCTCAATGCTATATTCCTGCGCGCATGCCCGCATCTCGCGCCCGCACCGGTGTCATCTTCTTCACCGTCCTGATCGACTTGATCGGCTTCGGCATCGTGATGCCGATCCTGCCGTTCTACGCCCAGCGCTTCGGTGCGAGTGGCCTCGCCTACGGCGCGGTCCTGGGCGCCTACTCGTTCATGCAATTCGTTGCGACCGCCCTGCTCGGCAAGTTGTCCGATCGCGTGGGCCGCCGGCCCGTGCTGCTCGCCACCATGCTATTCAATGCGGCCGGCTACGTGCTCTTCGCCTTTGCCGGCTCGTATTGGATGCTGTTTCTGTCGCGCGTGATTTCGGGATTTGCCGGCGGCAATATCTCGGTTGCCCAGGCGTACATGGCGGATATCAGCACGCCGGCCGAGCGCTCCCGTGCGATGGGCATCGTCGGCGCCGCCTTCGGCATCGGGTTCAGCGCGGGCCCCGCGGTGGGAGGCCTGGCCTATCACTTTCTGGGACATGCCGCACCCGGCCTCGTTGCCGTGGCGCTCTCGCTGGCAAACTTCGTTTCAGCCTATTTCATCCTGCCCGAGTCCCTGAAGCACGAGCACCGGGTGAAGCGGTCGCTGTTCGATCTGCGCCATATCGGCGAGGCGATCGCGCGACCCAAGCTCCGCCCGCTCATGATCGTCTGGGCCCTGGTACCCCTCGGTTTTGCCGGTTATACGGCAGCACTGCCGTATCGCGTCATCGACGTGCTCGGATGGAAGCAACTGCAGCTCACGTTTCTCTTCATCATCATCGGTGTGACGGCGGCGTGCGTGCAGGGCTACTTCTTTGGCCGAATTGTCCGCCGCACCGGCGAGCGTGTCCTCGTCACTGCCGGCACGTTCGGCATGGCGGTGTCGATCGCCATTGTCCCGTTCCTGCACAGCTCCGCGCTGGTGTATGCGTGGACCGTGGTGTTGGCCGTCTCAAACAGCGTCTTCTCGCCCGCCGCCTCGGGGCTCGTGTCCGTGTATGCCGATCCTAACGAGCAAGGCACCATCCTCGGCGCGGCACAAGCAATCAGCGCCCTCGGCCGCACGGCTGGCCCGCCGCTGATCGGGAAGGTCTACGACGTGAGCCCCGTCACGTCCTTTGTGCTCGCGGGAGGGTTCATGGTCCTCGCCGGCCTCGCGGCGTTGCGTCTCGCGCCTGTCACGCATCACACGGCTGCGGG